>Ga0160419_101248_pt1 | contig 11036 bp, 12 predicted proteins | sample CelAP2metagpilot_2_FD_108196 | JGI IMG/M metagenome (GOLD analysis project Ga0160419, IMG submission 108196) | Phycosphere-associated microbial communities from Cellana algal ponds in Kailua-Kona, Hawaii, USA - Cellana AP2-4-25 metagenome pilot ... | reverse complement strand
TAAGGAGATGAATGCCCCATGATAATGCTATAAATACATGGTGCGACTTCCCAGAACGCCTCCCCCCAAAAATCCAAAGCCCGGGTGGATGGGGCAACGAAGGCCGAGCATCAAATGCACTGCAAAGTCGCTAGAAAAACTCGGACAAGGAAATAAGGGATGACAACAATTTATTGTTGGAAGGCTCCCCCTCGTATGCAAGTCCTCGAAGACGTCAGGTTGCATGGGATAGTTCTAGAGAGATTTAGGAACGCAACTAACTCAAAAGAACTAGCCACGAAGCTAAGAAGCGTATGGCCTGTTTAATTAGTTTTGATACATGTGCCATTCTTTCTTTCACATCCCAAATCTACAATTGTTATTGGTGTTCTACTCTTTTTGCTGCTGTTGAGAACAAGGACGCCCCAAAAAGATTCTTAAGCGCCCTCAACTTTCCTCGACACACACATTGACTGATCGGGCCTGCTACTTTTCACATCGTCATCTCTACATTTTTTAAGTTGTGTGTTTCCCTTTCTTTTCCTTCCTCTGTCTTACATTTTATATCTCCCATACTTATTCTTCTTGCCTTTCTTTTTCACACCTTACACATTCACATCTAACTGTTGCGTCTCTCTTTCTTACATCTCCCCATACAGTAGTATTTCACGTACAGCAGAGTGCCACTTTGTTTGATGGTAACTTTCCCACCTCTTTCTCTCCGAGTCAATCAAACAACGACGGAAGAGTCTAAGCTATGTATTTTGCCTTCATCAATCGATTTCGCATGAGCATGCCCACATTCTATACAAGGCCCTCCGGCATTCACTCTTTCTCTCTAAAACTGAGGCTACCAGGCGGATGTTTCCCCCTCTTGTCCTGCACGATAGTACAGCGCATGTTCGCAATGGTACGCCGAAATCGAAACATTTCTTGTCCTCCCTCTCTCTCTTTTCTCTGCCTTCTTTATTCTCTTCGAGCCTCTCTTCCTGTTTGTTGAATGTCATCTCCAAACAATAATGCAGAGGGCCACTCAACTCTTCTCTTCCTCCGCCCATCTGCCTTCCGGTTCAAAGAAACATCATAACCCCCTCCTCCTTCTCATTCCTCTGCATTCTCTTCTATTCCACGCTTTCATTTTACACCGGCGATAAAATTGGGCAAGGCGACATGCATCCAAGCCGCTTCAGCCTCCTCTTCCTCCTTCTCACCCTTTTTTTACTCCTCCTCTTTCCCCCCTTCCATCCTCACCGGCGGCGAGCAAATTATCTCGCCTGCACCCACTGCCATCAAGTGCGCCCCTTCCTTCCCTCCCTCTCTTCCTCCCTCCTTCACCCTCTTTCCGAAGGCCGAATACAAACAGGTGGGGACTACCATGGCATCCGCGGCTGCAGTGCGTGCCGCAAGCCAGACACGAGTAGATTTGGGGGGAGGGATGTAGCAATGGAACGTGACTGCACCGAGGGCAGCATCCGGATTGCCTACTTTGTGGAAACCCAGGGAGTCTGGGGCGAGGGGGAAGGGGGTGGATAGGAGGGGAAGGGAGGGGAGGGGAAGGAGAGGCGCGTCATGATATGTCGAAGTGAAGCGTGATATCCCAATTGCCCTGACGATGGGACAGGAAACTCCTTCCCTCCCTCCCTCCCTCCCTCCCTCCCTCTTCACCTTCAATGTACGACAACTCGCCCGGACGGAAGTAGTTCTCCTGCTCTGCCACCAATCCCCTCTGGTCGTCGACCAAGTAAATCGTTTCTTTCACCGTGCCTTCCGCGCATTTCACCCAGCACCCGTCGCAAGGGTGGTCGTGGATGGGCGATTCCTGCAGAGGGATCAAGAGAGGGGGAGAGAGAGAAAGAGGGAGGCGAGGGTTAAGAAAATTAAGACAAAGAGGGGGACATGCGAGGGGGTTCGGAATAAAACGACGGAGAGAGGGAGAGGCGAGGTTTGAGAAAACAAAGACAAAGAGAGGGACATGCGAGGGGGTTAACAATCCTCGCAACTTGACCTTAATACACAGACGCCGCATTGCTGTCGATCCCTCCATCCAAGGAGGAGATCGCGGGAGGAAGGAAGGCAAGGGACACCACACCAAACCTACCTTGCCTGGATTCCAGCACAGGAGGAGGAGGGTGAAAGTCTTGCCGTCAGTGGCGACCAAATTCCGGGTATACAGCTTGTCTGCATCCCAGAATGCATAGGGCTCCCATTCCTCCCGGCGAAGCTCCAAACGACTTAATAGGGGAGGGGGGTGGAATCGTGTGAGGAGTGGATGTGAGACTACCCTGCCAGACGGCGTATGGCAACACCTCCCTCCCTCTCCATTCTCCCTTCGTCGTCCTTCCACTTACTCAAGCAGGCGCTTCACTGGTTCGCACTTTTTCATATTCCGGAGATGGCATCGTTCTAGTACCGTGGGCAGGATCGAGGTGAACTCCTCCAGGCTTAATGGGCCATGACCCAAATCATTCATGAAGGAGAAGGCGCGTGTGTGCCCGTGGGGAGGGAGGGTGCGCGGGGAGGGGGTTACCGCCATCTAGGGAGAGGGCGACAGAAGGAGGGAGGGGAGGAGGGAGGGAGGGAAATAAGGAGTGATCGGATGGGCCAGCATCGAGAATAAATGCGTACCTCAAGGCAAGTGGGGTGCAAGAGTCCTTGAAGCATCCGCCCGTCTTGGTCGCTAAAGAAATAGGCTGACGAGGAGGAGGAGGGCTCCTTCCCAGCGCCCACCAACGTCACGTTTCCCATCCCTTTGGTCATTGTCGAGACAACCTTGGCATTCCCTGGCCCTGCCTCCCTCCCGCCCCTTTCTCCTCCTTTTTTTGTGGGCGCATATTCCTCTCCCTCTTTTTCTTCTTCCCCTTTCTCAATCAACGCGCCCGGCTGTACCCAGCTACCTTGGCCACGGTGGTGATGGGTGAGAGGATGGGTGGCATGGTCGCCAGCTGTGTTTTGAGACAGAAACAGGTTGCAATGGTTTCAAGGTGAGGAGGGCAGGAAGGAGGTCTAAGGAAGAGGTGCCGCCTGCGGAAAAGCAAGCTCGCAAGTTCGGACGGGCAATTTAGAAAAAACACACGTACCAGGAGGACTGGTGCCCCAGATGTTAATCAGACGACCGAGTATGGAGGGAGGCATATTGTGCACGGGGGCGTTGATGAGGAAGTAGCAGACAACGCGCGTTGCTTGTATATAGTGTGACGCCGCCTAGCAAAGTCTCAGCGATGTGGCTTGTGTCCAGGCCTTCGTCTTGGCGTGGGCTTGTTTGGATGCGCTGACTCTACCTTGTGCACGTACCTGTGCGTGTGTGGAGCAAAAGATGGCGTTCACTCGGTCATGCAACTTATGCCACAGGGAAAAGGGGAAGGCGATTACCTCCGACACATGTCCTTCCCGATGATGGCCGCGAGACGCTCGATTGAGGAAACATGGGCGGGCACTTTCCCCGTATGTCACGTCTTATTCACTCTGTCTGTCGTTCCCTGCAACAAAACTACATAGAGAAAATGGACACAAGCCGACAAAGAAGACCATGGCATAGAAGCACCGTCCATCTGACTGTGCTCGCGGTGGCAGCCACACTCCTCCCCACCCAGACCACTGCTGCCGGCCCATCACCACCCTCCTTCGCAAAACGCCTCTCCACACGACTCCGCCAACAATCATCAACCCCACCATTGCCCACTTACACCGTCACATTGGCCCCATGCACACCTTTGCCTGTCCTGAGCAATTGCAGTGCGGTGCCTCAGACCTTCCATGACAACGTCGAGGCCTGCGCCCACATTTCATTTTCCGCCTTCGGCCAGAAAGCCACGATGGCGCACCTCAGTTTTGTGTTGGTGGAAGAGGAGGGTGAACATGGACTTGCTGCATTGCCTCAATTACAAGTCGTGCATGAGGATGGTGGGAAGAAGCGGACAGAGGGGCAGAGTAGTGGTGACAGCGGCGACCACAACGGCAAGAGGAGGACGTTGGAGGGTGTATCTTTAATCCGTTCCGGTTCCCAGAAGGGGGAAGTCCCAGACGTAAAGGGCATCGAGAGCGATACAAATGAAAGCAATTATGTTGACCTCGACAAGGATTCGGGCAGCAAAAGCAGTGGAGCGACATTGACGATGGTGTTGTTGGTCGGCTCCGTGCTTTATTTTCCGTCACAAGCGGAGATGTACGAATTCATGCAGGTTCGCAAATAATGGACAGATGGAGGGAGGGAGGGAGTACAGAAAATTTGATAAACTCACCACGTTGTTTGTCGATGAGTGATCAATGAGGACTGTGTGTTTTAGACGAGCAGTGCATTCCCATTCCTCTATTTTGATACATTCCCTCTTGCGCTCGGTGTCCTAACGTCCATCATCTTTTGCACGCACCCACACAGCCCAAGGTGGCCGCCGCTATGCGTGAAAAGGGTCTTTATGACCCTACGTATGAAGGTCCTTGTACCTCCAGCGGTAACAATGACGACAACAACAAGAACACCAGCAGGAGTAGCAATGCTAATCCTGCAGTGAATGAGCTAGGGGAGGGGAACAACGTCCTCACCTCCGTTACACGACGGCAACGGCGGCTCCAACGATATAAGGGCGACAATACCGACGGGAATGGCATATCTAGTTGTGCTGATGTCGTCCAAGCCTTCAACAGCGAGGGAGGTGGAGACGAGGCGACCTATGCCCACCTCTACACCTGCAACATCACGGCCAGCACGCCCGATGGCCCCTCACCCGTCATGCACCGCTTATCATTCGATGGGCTCCAGCCCGAGGATTTCCCATACACGTATTGGGTGTTTCTCAATATCAATCCTGCCTCCCTCACGACCTCGCCCTCCTCCTCCTCCTTGTCATTTTCCTCGTTTTCTGCTAACCAGACCATTAGATACGAGGCTGCCTTTTCTCCTCCATTTATCCCCAGCAGCAGCAAGGTGGTCGAGCCGTTGTTCGCCATCCTTCTGCTGGTGGCTGCCTTGTATTTCGTGCTCTTCAGCCGATACATCTCAAATCCGACCTTGGATTGGTTGAGCACCACCAGGTGGGGTAAGCGCTGTTTGAGAGGAGGGGTGAGTTAAGACAGGGAGATGATGAAGAGGAGCAGGAGTAGAAGGGAGAAGGAATGGGGAAAGAAAGGGTGGACCTGGTTTAAAAAATATGGACGGTGGAGGAGGAGAAGGAGCAAGGTAAGTGAAATTTCTAGGAAGAGTATGCCTCGCTGGGTGTTGGTGGGTACAGCGACCAAAATGATGAGGGAGAAAAAATTAAATTACGAAAATTTATGCATGCATGCTGTGTGGCTTTAAGTCTGCGGCCTGTGCTATGAGTGAACGGCCAATGCGCGAGCATGTCTTAAAATTGTAGGAGGGAGGAAGGGAGGGAGGGAAGGAGGGAGGGAGGGTGGGAGGGAGGGAGGGAGAAGTTATATGTATGGGATGTTCCCTGGCTCGAGAGGACCGGGCAGGCATTCCTGTGCGATTTTTATGCCTAATTTCAATCAGTCACTCAGTGACAGTACCATTCGTGTTGACTTTCTGATTCATTCATTCGTCTATTTATCTGCCTGCTAAAAAGCTAGTAAAGAACAAAGGAAACTAAGCAGCAATTGAATAGAGTTCCTTTACGATAGCTAGTAGCTTGCTGTCCTTTTTATTGCTCTCGTTTGTTGTCTTTCGTATTGCCGTCGAGTACAATGGAGGCAAGCCAACAAAGACCAGTCCGTTCCCTGTACAATCATATGTAAACAATATATAATATCTCGACAACCAACTGTCATTTTTGGTCTGCTGACATTACTCCTGCTATCTCCTTCCCCCCCTTCCTCCTTATCCCAGTACGGGCGCCACCGTCTCACCCCCACGATTTCTCCCTCCGCGTCCTGCTCCTCCTACCCCACCCACCGCAACAGATAGAGCTGGCCTCGCCACTCCCCCCCCCTTATCATTCCCATCCTCTTCGCCGATCCTCTTCCCTTCCTCCCTCCCTTCCTCCTGCTTTTCCTCCATTTTATCTTCTTGCCTTTCGTACAAAAATGCATCCAAAATGAAACAAACCACAATATTTAACAGCACCAACTGGCCCAAACAATAATAACTCACGAAATAAAGCATCGTCCCCACCCTCCCTCCTCCCCCTCCTCCCGCCACCAATGCCCCTAACGCCTCATTAAAAGGCTGAATCAAACTAGAATCAATCAATAACTCCACCAATATAATAAATCCACCGCCCAAATCGTTGAAATTGAAGATGAATAGACCTTTTTCGTAATAATACGTTGGCGCCAATACCTCAAATTCAACCTTCGCCTGATCGGTGTTCACCAGCCCTCCATACGCTTCTAACCCAACGGCGGCAAATACGAAGGTAACCGCAAATAAATTCAAAAACAAGGACGAAGCCGAAGGCAAGATCTTTACAAATGCATGCCCCGTTGTCCTGAATTGAGGCACGGCCATCAAAGCCCTAAAGAGACGAAGGATTCGGAGAAGCTCAAACACCAAAAATGGCGCGTGTCGCTGACTGTTGCTGCTACTATTACCACCACTACCACCGCTACTGCTACTGCTAAATTCATAGATTGCCCCACCGACGGTAAGGAAAGTGAGGGTGGCATCGAAGAGGTTCATATAGGAGGAGACGTACCGTCTATACCCGTGAACAAATAACTTGGCCACAACTTCCACTGTGAAAATAGCGGCCGCGACCAGAGAAAAATCCCGTTGGGACAAAATTGTTTGGCCTGATTGGGTGGGTTCATCGTCAAGGGCAGCAGCCGCTGCTGTTACAAACGCACCTTCTCCGGGACCTGCTCTTGCTGGTGCTACTGATGGGGATGGTGTCGGGCTAAGCGTGGAGGACGAATGGTTCGTCCTTTCCTCATGCGCCACAAGAGCCAAGGCCAGATTAGCAATGATGATAATATCAATGAAGTATTCGAGGTACGCGCTTTTGACAAACACACTCACGCGTTCAAATATATTGGAACCCGCCAGACGTGGACACCATAAATCAACAAATCGCCTTTCACTCTCCTCGTCCTCGCCCTCGTCTCCCTTTTCTTCATTTCTTCCTTCTTCTCCTCCTTCTATTTGAAGGAGTGCCTGAGCTCTCCGCTGATGTTGTGGCTGCTGCTGCTGCTGCTGCTGCTGCTGCTTGACCTCCCTTTCCCTCCTCCTTTGGTGGTAATGGTGCCGGTGCGAACGCTGCTGCTGGTACTGCTGCTGCTGCTGCTGCTGCTGCTGCTGTTGGTTGGAAGCAGAGGCCAATAGCTCTGGAAGACGCATGAATGATGATTTATGTATCCACTTATTAGAATTGAAAGTGAATATTTCGTTTTCTCCGTTTCTCCCTCCTTCCCTCTCTGTTTCGGAGAGGTGGCGGAGAAGGGAGTGGAGAGCATGTGGCGAAAGGCGGGGAACGGAAGAGAAGGTGGATAGGAGGAGGAGGACTTCGCGCATTGTGTGGAAAGGGATTGCCACAAGAGGTCGATGAGAAGGGAAGGAGGAGGAGGAGGAGGAGGATGAGGAGGAGGAGGATGAGGATGAGGAGGAGGATGAGGAGGAGGAGGAGGAGGAGGATGAGGAGGAGGAGGAGAATGGGAATGAGAAGGTGGACGGCACGGGAACAGCTAAGAGGGCAAAGGCCCTTTCCATGCTCAATTTTCGGTCGGTCTTCCTGTGTCTCTCACGGTCCTTATTCTGACTGTTGTACACATCCACAACAATCGCCAACACAAAATTCAAGATGAAGTAAATCACGATGATCATGAATGAAAACACGTACAAAGCGAGGACGAAATTAGGTGGTAAAAACTCTTTCGTCTCTGGGTCCTGAAGAATCATTATCGAAGGAAACGTCCAGTACAAAAACAACTGCCAGGTACTCATGAATGCCGTCTGAAAATCAGGGAAGTAAAGGTCTGCTTCTTGTGCATCCCTTACACTGCCCGAGGCCGAGGAAAAGAGGAAAAGGCCTAAAACTGCATATATGAAGAAGAAGGACAAAAGCAGAATTAAAGCCTTCCCAAACTGAGGGAGGATTCGAACCACGAGCTTGAGTTCTTGTCTTAGGTGACGGGAGTAGGTGACGAGGAATAGAATGCGGAGGAAGGGACTAATGTTGAAGGTCCATTCGGGGAGTAAGGCTGACATGAGCAGGCTAAATAAGGAGGCGAGGAGTAAGAGCTGATGCCAGAAGCCGCGTTTGAAAGGGTGGCATTGAATAAAAGGTAGCCCTTCCGCAGTGATTTGGAGAATGTAGTCAGCTAATAGCACGCTCAAGGCAAGAAATTCAATCATCAAGGCTGTGGAGAGGTCCAGGAATCGCGTTGTCACCCGCGGATAAAATTTACTTTGGGGTGAAAACGGATCGCAGCTGCTTGGGCTCCGCAGGCACCAGGTGGGGGTTTCTATGAAGGTCAAGATGATGAGCACCCAAATGGCGAGCCATGGTAAGAGGTACACGAGGGTGCGGAGACGTTGTCTGTGTGCCCAGTTGCCCCAGGGATTGCCTAGTTGAGGGTGAAAGCGGATCAACCGGTCTAGGGCATCCGTAAGGCAGAACGCAGCTTCTTGCACACTGTCTGCCGACGCCAGTAAAGGAACTGTATGGGATTGGAGCTGTGGGCGCTTGTTACCATCGTCTTGGGCGTAGTGTTCTGTCATTCTCAGAAGCAGGCAGGGGGCAGTCCGGGCGAGAAGAGGGGCTGCAAAGGAAAGGAAATCGCTGTCGGTTTCGGGTCAAGTTGGCGATGGCTTCAAGGCCAGGAAAGCCACGAGAAGGACGATGGCATGACCAGGATTCTGTGTGTGTATGTATACTTTGTGTGTGGAGAGAGAAAGTGCGTGTCTTAAAAGAGAAGCTGATGCATCATCGTCAACCTCATCGTCAACCTCGTTTCTCCGAGGTCTCCCTCCATGGCCTCCCCCGTCCATCAATCCACACGAGCATATGGGCTGAAAGCAAGAGGGGAGGCACGAAGCATGTTCAAGAATGTAGGGTGCAGTTGGAGATTCTCTGCGATGGTAATTTTCACTTTCATATAACATAGGCGCGGGTTTCGCCACCGCTTCTGGCCCAGATCTAGACACCCTCCTTGCCTTCTAGTCTCAGCCATCGTCCGCGTTGAACCCTTCCAGCATCACTACCCCTCTACACGCAAGGAATGCATTTCGCCGCCTGGAACAAATCGACTTATGTGGACCTTCTTGTGCTTACCATGAAGGTCTTGGTGGCCGCCGCGTTGATCGCACATGCCCACCATATCCGAAGACACCTCCATCCCGAGCCCGTCTATGGCGTGCTCAATAAAGCAGACTACACTTACAGTGTGCAAGAAACGGCAGATATTCTCGTCACAGTCAGCTGGACGGCGGGGGGTTATGTCCTGATTAGCAGCGCGATTGGTTTGCTTGGACGGTTTCTTCGTGCTGCTCCTTTATATGGCGTGTATTATTGTGCGAATGTGTTTGGGTTTGGTGTGTGTCTTGCTGCGGCAATCGTTCCAGCTCTGTGGGGGACGAGCAAAAGTGGGTATTGTCTCGCGGCGGAGGATTCCTGTATGTCCGTAGAAGATTTGTCAGAGTGTCCTTATCCTGTGACATTAGCGAGTGAAAGCAGAGTGGGGCGTTTGGCGGAGGATGAAACTGATTTTGTTGCTGCTGCTGCTTCCGGGGAAGGGTTGACGAGTAGCAGCCCGTGTTGTTACTTACCGGAATTGATTCGGTTTTGTGGGAGTTTCCTGGGGGCTGTGTACACACAAACAATCATCGCGGTGGTGCTGTTGGCATTGGTCATGACGCAGAGCATGGTGAGCTGTTGCTATTTGTGCTGTGACTGCGACCGACGTAAGTACTCCCTCCCTCCTTCCCTCCCTTCCTCTCTCCTTTTCCCTTTACGCGCTCTTCTCTGTTCTGTCTGAATGTGGGGCAACCAGGGTTCCCTCTCTTACTGTCCACACTTTTCGCATCGCTACTCTTGAGGTCTCTCTCCCATTCCTCCTTTCCCTAGAAAGGCCCGTCTTATACTCACGAACCAAAACACAAATGTTAAAATTCGTTTCCTCACGTACCTGTACTCACGCTCTCCCACACATCCAGCTTGGACGGCGAAAGGCCGCTTGCCAGCCATGACGGACCTTACCGCATTTACCATGCCTGAGGCTCTTCCAAGGAGAAGCCGAGCCCTCACTACCCGGAATGATATAGAGAGGAAGGAGGTAGCGGAGGAAGGAAACGGAACAATGAAGGAGGGGGAGGAGCAGGAGAGGAAGGCCAGAGAGGGAGGAGGAAGGGGCAGGGACGAGGAGAAAGGGAGTAAGGGAAGGAAGGAGGGAGGGAGGAGGGGATCGAGGGTAGCATCGTCTGCTTCTGCGGCGGAGGAGGGAATGGCATGTGCCACATCAGGAGCGGGAGCAGCAACAGCGACAAGGCCCCCAGGAGCGATAACACCAGCAGCAGCAGCAACAGGAGCAGCAGCAGAAGCGGGATCTGCGCAGGGGACAGCAGCGGTAACCGAGGAAGCAGCAGCAGCAGCAGCAGCAGCTGGCTTGACGTCGGCGGCAATACATGAGAAGGAGAGGAATGAAGATTACCCAGCTTGAAGGAAAGACAAAGCCAAGGACATGGCAAAAAGAGAATGATACCTGAAGCGAACGCTCACCACACAGATCAGTGTATGGTTGGCCGTGCGAGAGAGAGAGCGAGCGAGCTGGTGACATCTTGGTGATATCAAAGTGCCCGATCGGCCGAAGAAGGCCCTGGGGGAGGAAGGGACCAGACCCATCGCGTCGCCCGGACTGATCGTGAAGGCGTTTCGGGAGGCCATGAGGTTACTACACAACGCAGGAAGCGGCGCTAGCTGCCTTGGGGCAGTTCCGGAAGACATCTACGACCAGCTACAAGCAACTACCGACGAATACCACATGGATCGGGCGGTCTACTTGGATGTAACCCCGGACCAGCTATCTAATGAGCAGCTGTTGGAGCAGGACCATTACCATTATAGTCACTAAGTTAAATACAGTTTATTTATCAACCCCGGACCAGCTATCTAATGAGCAGCTGTTGGAGC
>Ga0160419_101247_pt1 | contig 11039 bp, 19 predicted proteins | sample CelAP2metagpilot_2_FD_108196 | JGI IMG/M metagenome (GOLD analysis project Ga0160419, IMG submission 108196) | Phycosphere-associated microbial communities from Cellana algal ponds in Kailua-Kona, Hawaii, USA - Cellana AP2-4-25 metagenome pilot ... | reverse complement strand
GCTTCGATGCCTGGGTCCTAAAAGGTCGCGAGGGACGGGTCCCTCGGTGTCCCAAATCCCGAGGCCGCCCGGGAAGAGGGGGTAGGGGGGGTGGTAGGGGGGGAGGGAGGGAGGGAGGGAGGGAGAGAGGGAGGGATGGATGGATGGAGGGAGGGAGGGAGGGCGGGTATGAATGTCAAGACACGCGCACACTTGTTGGGCACAGGAAAGAAGGAACGGAAGGAGGGAAGGAGGGAGGGAGCGAGGGAAGGAGCGAGGGAAGGAAGGAGTGAACGGACCTTCGTAGGGAAGCTCCGCCCTGCGGATGACGTGGGTGAGGGCCTCCTGCATGGGAGTGGAGGCACAAAATTGGATGTAGGGTAACGCCACCTGAATGTCAGCGAGGTAGGTGGCCGGGCCTACGATCCAGCCGACCTAAGGGGAGGGAGGGAGGGAGGGAGAGAGGCAGGGGGGTGGGGTTACTTGCGGCGGTTGTCGACGTTGCCCTCCCTCCCTCGCCTGTCACATCATGCATCTTTTCTCCTTCCCTCCTTCCCTCCCTCCTTCCTTCCCTCACCTGCCATCCCGTCACGCTGAAGGTCTTGCCGGCCGAGGAGACGGTCAGCGTTCGGTCAAACATACCCGGAAGAGAGGCGAAATGGATGTGGCCCTGTGAGGAGGGAGGGAGGGAGGGTTAGGGTTAGGGTTAGGGTGGAGGGAGGGAGGGAGGGAGAGAGGGAGGGATGAGTGAAATGAGTGATCCTGGGGATGCCTTTGGATTTGAAGGAAAGGAAGGGAGTGAGAGAGAGGGAGAGGGGGGAAGAGAGGGAGAGAGGGAAGGAGGGAGGGCTCCCGCACGCACCTGAGAGCCTTCCTCAAAGACGGTGAACTTGTACACCTCGTCGGAGATAACGACCAGACCCTCCTGGGAACGGACTAAGGCCGCAATGCCCTCCATCTCCTGGAGCGTGAACACCTTTCCCGTGGGGTTGTGCGGGCTGGGGGAGGGAGGGAGGGAGGGAGGGAGGGAGGGAGGGAGGAAGGGAGGTGAGGACCATGTCAGGGGGAGGGGAAGAGGGTGCAATAGAGGGAGGAGGGAAGGGAGGGAGAGAGGGAAGGGACCTACCTGTTGAGAATGAGCAGCCGTGTCTTGGGCGTGATAGCAGCGGCGAGGGCCTCCATGTCAACGTCCCAGCCATTGGAGCCGTTGGGAACGAGAGGAACGAAAACGGGCGTGCCACCTGCGCGAGGGAGGAAGGGAGGGAGGGAAATTTGTCAAAGTAAGAGAGGGAGGGAGGGAGTTAGGAAACTCTGCCAGGGGCAGGGAACAGCAGGGAAGCTGAAAGGGGGAAAGGACGGGAGGGAGGGAGGGAGGGAAAGGCGCACCTGCTAAACGGATCTGTCCGACATAAAGATCGAAAAACGGCTCCAAGAGGATGACCTCATCCCCTGGCGCCACGAGCGACTGTAAAGCAATGTACAGGGCCTGAGGGAACGAGGGAAAGAGGGGATGAGTGAGTGCATGACCTGGCAGAAGAATAGCATTGTGACGGCTACTCCCTCCCTCCCTCTATCCCTCCCTCCCTCCCTCCCTCCCTCCCTACCTGGGACGCGCCCACGGTAACGGCCACCTCCTTCATCGGGTCAACCGTCCTGTGCATGTGCTTGCTGTACCGCTCGGCGAGGAGCTGCACTAAAGGGGGATGGCCTGTGGAGGGAAGGGAGGGAGGGAAGGAGGGGATGAGGGTGAGAAAGAGATCCTCTCCTGGCATTCATTGTGGCAAATGAGAAGGAAGGGACAAAAGAAGGGAGAGTGGGAGATAGGCGGAGAAGGAGGGAGGGAAGGACGTACCTGCCGTTCGGGTGTACTGGTTGAAGTTACCGTTAATGGCGGCGTGGGCAGCCTCTGTGACGAAGGCCGGCGGGTTCCAATTAGGAAAGCCTTGGCCGAGATTGATCACCTTCTCGGGAGGCAACGACGCGGCCAGTGCACCGAATTCTACCCATACCTGGATGAGGAAGGAGAAAGGGAGGGAGGAAAGGAGGGAGGGAGGGAGCGAGGGAGGGAGGGAGGGTGTTGGCTTGTCGTAGCTTGGGAAAGTAGGGGAGGGCGGGTGTGGGACGGAGAGAGGGAAGAGAGAGGGGAAGAGGAAGAAAAGAGGGGGGGGGCGCACCGTGGGAGCGTTGTTGGGTTTTCGTAATTTGGTTGCAATGACGCTCGAGGCGTGATAATGAGGCTCGAGCTCGTGGGCGGGGGAGGAGGAGGAGAAAGAGGAGGAGGAGAAGGAGGAAAAGGAGGAGGAGGACGAGGAAGAGGAGGAGGAGGGTTGTGGGGATGGAGGATTAGAGTGGACTTTGCTGCTATTTTTTATGCCACCGCTACTACTGCTGTTGCTACTGCTGCTGCTCCTACTGCTACTACTGGTGGTGGACGTTTTGGTCTTCGCCCTCAGAGCGATAATCCCCTGCTGCTGCTGCTCCTGGTGCAGCGGCGGTCTTCTCCTCCCCCTCGATGACGAGTGCTGCTCTCGATTCCTCGCGTTACAATGCAGCACATGCGGGACAAACGCATCCGCCACCAGCCTTATACTGCGTCCCTTTGTCTCCGTTTTTTCCCATGGCGCGCCTGAGAGGAAGAGCAGGAGCAGCAAGCAGGTTGAGGCCGTGCTGGAGAGGAGGCATGCATTTCTTTTTGGTGGTCTAGCACGCAGTGCTGTCGCTATCATGCCTCTCCTGATGTTACCAACACCTGTATTCTTGCGATTCCCGCAGCCTCTATGTGTGTGGGTGGGTGCATGTGGGGCGAAGAGGGGTGAGTGACTCGGCAACTGCTCCCATCGATGCGCCACGTACCGCACACTTTTACACACTGCGAGCACGGCAGCATGTTGGTCCGGCCGACCAGGCCGGGTATATAGCCCCAAGGCTACCCGCACACTTGTTAGATAGAAGGCATGCGCCTCTAATCAAGGTATTCGAACCCGTGTTATGACATAATGTCTGACAGGCTCTGTTTGCTGAGCTCATCAGTGGCTCGGTCCTCGCGTCTCGCCGGCTTCGCCGCTTCTTGTCGAAGAACTGTTCTTTGATGTGGTCTTCCCTCTCTCACGATACATGCTCTCACAGTCCACGCCCCCAACCTCCAACCGCACACTCACAGGAAAGACGCCAAGGCCCTGTCCTCCCTCCTTGCACGGTTTGTCCCCCGGCCGGCGCAGCGCAAAAGGCGCCGGCTGTCATCGAAGCCTCATTGTTCGACCTCCCGCCCCATCCCTCCAACCCTTCGCTCCTCATTAATTCCGCTCCTGCCCCGACAATAGACTACAAAACTGCAAGATTACACGCCCTACACGATTCCCTTGCATCCTCTTCCTCCATCACCTCTTCTTCCATCTCCCCTCGCGCCTGCCAGCCTGCCCACGTCCGCACACGAAAGGTAAGCCTCTAACCATTTCTTTTATCTCTTCCACCTGATACACACCACTACTACCATTATTATTTTTAATCATTCCGCCGTGATGCAAACGACAAGGACATCAAGTCAGTCAATAAATAAATCGACTGCCAAATTCTCCTTTCCTTTCTTCCCTCCCACCTTCCCTCCCTCCTCCACTCCCCCCTTTTTCCTTCGGGATTAAGGGACGGAAATAAGGGAGGAAAGAGATTGAGAGAGAGGGAGGTTTCATCCCTGTTCACATTTATTTTTATTTTCTCTTTTTCCTCTTTTGGAGAGAGCGAATCATGAATGGTTGAAAGAATGCTTACCTTGACGGTATGTTGACGAAAGGAAGGAGAAGCGAGGTGACGAGGGAGAAAGACGTTAAAAGGAGAAGGAGCAGGTAGGGAGCGACAAGATTGAGAGGAGGGAGGAAGAGTAAAGGGGATTTTGGGCGTATGGGTGAGATAAGAGGGGAGAGAGAGATGCGTGCGTGCGACTGGTTTTGAGACACGCACAATTCCACCATTGATCACTCCCATGACCGCCTTTTTGATTATTCTTATTATTATTAGGAGTATGGCTATTATTATTTTTATTATTTACATCTTACTTCTCTTTTTAATTCATTTAATTATTTCATTCAATTACTTATTTAAATTCTCCTTTATTTGGAAATATTAAAAATCGAGACACACACACCCCCTTGTGGTTTTGGTGGTTAGTAACCCTAACAGAGTGTTTTCAGGCCTACGGTACCCGGACAAGGCTGACTCATAGATGAAATTAGATGACAGATAGGGCACTTAGAGGGGGTTTCCTCTCTATTTAGATATGTCCTTGATTGACTTTGATGGGTCGTGAGCCGTGTCTTGTCCCGCCTTGGTCTTTACCCATTTGCAATTTATTTGCATTTTTGCCTCTTTATGAGTGCTTGTGAGTGCGTGTTTGTGTGTGTGTGTGTGTGTATGGAAAAGGGAGGGAAGATGGGAGGAGGGAGGGAGGGAGGGAGAGAGGGAGGAAGGGAGAGAGGGAAGGAGGAAGGCAGCTCGAGGGAGGGGGTGAGAGGGAGGAAGGGAGAGGATGGGAGTTGTATCTCTTTCAGTACTTTCTTCCCACTTTGGTCACTTTCCTCTTTGGAGGAAGGAGGCGGGGAGGGAGGGAGGGAAAGCAGAGGCGACAATGACCCTTCCGTTCCTTTCTTTCGTTTCCCTTGATCTCTCTTGTCTTCTTTCTTCTACTCGCGCTCTTCCTTCTTCAAAATTTCCCTTCTTACCTTATCTTCCACCTTTCAATCTTTCCCTTGGGTGTCTTTGTGTATGTGTGTGTCTCACGCATACGCATGCGCCGACAAGCACACGCACTCATATGTCATGCCTTCATCTAAAAGTTGATTTATCTCTCAGACAGAGGGTCGATTTGGGGAGGATGGGAGAAGGAAGAGAAGGAGGGAGAGCAGGTGACTTGTCTAGTGGCCAAGGCGGAAAGGGATAGGAGGAGGAATGTGGAGGAGGTAAAGAGGAGGAAGAAGGAGAGAGAGAGTGTTTTTTTCATCTATTTATTTACTTATTTATTTATTAAATTAAATAAATGAGTAAATAAATAATTCCGAGTCCTATTTTTTGTGTGAATTCTTGCAAGAGACTCTCCTCCTTCTTGGCTAGCTTTCTCTTCCCTTTTTTGGGGGGGCGGACTGCTAGTCTGTGTGCCCGCAATTTCTATATATTTGTTTATTTTATGTAATTTATTTTATTCATTTATGTGGATAAAATTTATTCATTGATAACAAATGTTTTTGCGCAGGAAGGGATAGGGAGCAAGGGGGTAGAGGGCTGTTCATTCCCACCCACAGGACTCGAAGCGCGACACTTTTTTTCCATTGAATTATAGGAGAGAGAGTATTTAGAGAGACTGAGAAGCCCTAGACTGGAATGATCCTCCTCTTTTTGGTTCTCGCAAGAGACCCAAAACGCATCTTGTTTACCTTCATATGATAATGATGGTAATTTAAGGTGTGCTTCCCTCCCTTCCTGCCTCACTTCCCGGACCCTCAACCCTTTTGTCTTGCCCCTCTCAAGGCCTCTCTCCCTCCTTCCTTCATTTCGTCGGAAGGGGGGGAAGGTCAGGAGGGGCTCCTTCTCCTCCTAGTCCTCCTCCTCCTCCTCCTCCTTCTTCACTCCTTTATTTTGGGTCGGATCCAAAATGTTATTCTCCCGTCTTTGTCCTTCTCTTTCTCTCTTCTCCTCTCCTTGGGCAGACGCCGTGTAACAAAGTGTCGCATCTCTTCCACCTCTTTCTTTCTCTTCAAGTTCAATCAACCAGTCAATAAAAATAATTTCCTTAGAGGAAATCCCCCTTCCTCCCCCCTTTCCTTCTTTTCCTCTACTATTTTCTTCTCTTCTTCCCAAGGGGTGGATGGGAAGGAGATACAGAGGAGGGGACGGCACAAAATTAGCATGCGCTCGGTGGGATGAGTAGATGTGTGCGAGAGAAAGAGAGAGAAAGAGAGGAGGGGGTCTCTTGCCGTCTCAATTTTTTATTTAATTGAATAAGTATTAATTTACTCATTCGATTAATGTATTTATTCAATCCCTCTTTATTTTTCCAAGGAGATTTTCATTTATGTATTTGAATGCAAGAATGATATATTGAAGAGAGAGGTAGTAAACAATAATCACTAATAGTACGTCATATCTTATAATAATAATATTAATAAAAGGATTAATTGTGCGTCTGTGTATATGGTGGTGATCGTGTATGTGTCTCCTCCGGACCGTTAGCCCCTCTGTATTTCCTCCTCTTTTTTCCCTCTCCATCATTGCACCCCTTCCCCCCTCTTCCTCCCTCCACGTCGAACCCGCTCTCCTTCCCTCCCATTCTCCTTGTCCTCTCTCCTCTTCCACCTTTTTTAATTCTCTCTTTCGATCCCTGAAGGGTTGGGATGTCTATGTTTCTCTTTCTGCTCTCTCTTCCTTCTTTTTGAGAAGAGGAGGGAGGAAGGAAGGGAGGGAGGAGTGTTATCGGGCAGAAAAGATGACGACGAGTCTCCTTCTTGGTGTGTGTCTGTGTGACTCGTTACCTTTTTCATGAGATGTCATATACTTAGGGAATGAACAGCCCCACTGTGGAGGATGGATCATCAATTTATTAATTGATTAAATAATTGTTCAATTATTTTGATTAAAGAAAGAGGGTGAAAAGAACTGTGAAGGGCGCATGTTTTAATTGTATGTGGATGAGTGGCTGAATACTGACGCATGCGTGTTGTAAAACAAGAAGAGAGGGGGAGAAAGGAGAAAAAAGGCATGAAGGGTGGAGGGAGGGAGGAAGGGAAGGATGGGAGGATGGGAGGGAGAGGTGAGGTGGGAGCATGCAGTCTTGAGAAGGGGGGCCAGACGAGGAGGCAAGTATCTGTCATTTTTTCCTGTCCTTTTTGTCCCTCTCTCTCTTCATTTTCAGTCTTTGTCCTTCATCCCCTTTTTGCTGGGTTTTGGCCTGTACATTTGTTGTATTGTCGAGATCAGGGCGCCTCCCCCTTTTGATTATTCATTTAAATGAGTGATGGGGGAGGAAAAGGAGGGGAGAAAGGCGCACGGTGTTTCGTCACCCAGCCTTGTCGAAGGAGGAGACAGAGCAGGGAGAGAGGGAGGAGGGTGCGGGAGGGAGGGATGGAGGCAAGGGTGAAGAGGGCGGGGAGGTAGCGTTCTGCTGTTTCCATGGCTCTCGTCCCTTCCACAGCTTGATCGTTCCGAGGACTCTCGTTTCTCTGTCAGGTCACGGTTTGTTCTCTCTCACTTCTTAATCCTCCTTTTCACCATCTTTCGTCATCCATGTCCTCTCTTCTGGTACTCCTTTACGGGTTTTTTTCCTCTTCTTTTACTCCATCTTCATTTTTTCACGTGTGTGCGTGTGCGAATGATTATTTCATCCCACACCCCAAAGGAATGCCCTTCTCGTTTATCTCCTTTTACCTTCTTTCGTATTTTTAAATTTGTGAATTTCCTCCTTTTTTCCAGTAAAATCTTTCCGATTTTATTGCTCATGGAGAAGAGGAGAAATGAGTAAATCGAATTTATTCATTTATTTATATCTATAAATACTCGTTATGTCGTACGAATCCCAAAAATAAATTGACTGAGCGGAATTTCTTAATTAATATATGCATGTGTTCATTTTAGTGAGAAGTAAAAGAATAGGATAATTGTAGTAGTGGTGAACATTCTCAATTCTTCCCTTCCTCTCCTCAGACACGCTGACACTCACCCGCCCTTCCAACCCTCCCTCATCTCCTCCCTCCCTCCCCATCCATCCACGAGGCAAAAGAAACGGATGATTCAGTTACGTCGAGCATCAGCAAAGGTCCTGAGTAGAGGGGTAGGTAGAAGAGAGGGAGGAAATGCAGCAGCAACAGCAGCAGCAGCAGCAGCGGTAGTAGCAAGACCGATCACGGCAAGGAAAGAGCCATGTACTGTCCTTTCCTCCTCCTTCTCCTTCGCCTCCTTCTCCTCCTTCTCCTCCTTCGCTATCTTCTCCTCCTCTTGTTCCTCCTTCTCCTCCTCCTCTTCTTCCTCCACCCGGATCCCTCTCACTCTCTTTTCTCCCTCCCTCTCCTGCCCCCTCGAACGACCCACACCTGTCCTCGTTCTACCTCCCGAGACCAAACGGAGAAAAGGCAGCAGCATGACCACAGCAGTCACTACTGGTGCCAGCACCTCTTCCTTCCTCCAACCCTCCCTCCCCTCCTCTTCCTCCTTCGCCTCCTCCTCCTCTTCCCCCTCGTCGGAAATGGAATGGGCGCCGCTGGTGGATTTTTTCACGGAGCGAGGAGTGACCGTCGGGTGAGTGCAAGGATGGAGGGAGGGAGTGAGACGAGGGAGAAAGAGGGAGGAAAGTGGGTAGGAGAGAAGGGAGAAGGAGGGAGGGAGGGAGGGAGGGAGGGAGGATGGCAAACACCGTGTGATTGAACAACTTCTCATCGCGCTCCCTCCCTTCCTTCCCCCATTCCTCCCTTCCTCGTCCCTCCCTCCTCACACCAGCTTCATCTCCGGGATCCACCGCGATTGCTCCTCTCTGTCGCTCGCTGACTATGAGGGACGGCTCGTCGCAGCTGTGAAGGATCTTGCCACCCCCAGCCCTGTTGTCATCGCGTTGTCGCCCTTGATGGTATGGCAGGGAGGGAGGCCGGGAGGGAGGCAGGGAGGAAGATTTTCTCTATTTTTGATCCTTGTTTCAGCACCACAATTACATCCTAGCCCCTCCGACTTGTATATCCTCCCCCCCCCTTTCCCTCCGTCACTCCCTCTCTTCCTCCTTTCCTTCCTTCCTTCCCTGCCTCCCTAAGAGCTTTGTCGCTCAAAAGTACCTGGAGTCTCACGCTGCTGCCGGTGTTGTCCTTCTCGACCCCCTTCCTCCCTCCCCCTCCTCCCCCTCCTCCTCCTCCGGCAGCGCTCTTCAACGATACTCTCGATGGGTACGGACGGAGGGAGGGGAGGAGGACGGGGAGGAGGACGGGGACGACGGTGAATTTCCTTGGCAGGCGATGAAGGAGGCAGGGAGGGAGGGAGGGGACGTGAAGCTGGAGAGCGGAATCATGGACTGGCTCGTGCTTCTAAGTGGAGAACCGCCAAGCGGAGGAGGAAGGGAGGAAGGGATGGACGGGGCGCATCCGTTTTTGACGAGGGAGGACGTTCAGGCCTTGATTGAGATGCATGGAATGGATGGGAACGAGAATGTGAAGGTGTTGAGGGAGAGAGGGAGGGAGGGAGGAATGGAGGAGGGGCCGGAGCGGCGGGCGGTGGAGGAGATGGCGGGTCTGGTGTATGGATGGTACGATGATCGATTTTGAGCATTGTAATGTTTGAGTATCGGAGTATATATCTAGATGGATGGATGGATGGATGGATGGATGGATGGATGTATATACTACAATAACATGAACGGTACGATGATCGATTTAGAGCGTCGTAATGTTTGAGTATTGGAGAGGGAAGATAAGCTTTTCAGTCCATGGAGACGTTGCATAGTGAGAGAGAGAGCTTTAAGGCCCACGATGACTTGGGATTGATAAAGGAGTTGATGAGGCAGATATTGATGAGGGGGGTTTGCTATCATGACAAAGAAGTTATGTCTATGCCTGTGTATATCTGTGTATGACAGACAAGGCGGAAACAGAAAACGAGCCGTAGAATCCATTAAGAAAGAGAACACGGCAACCTATTTCCCTTCTCTTTCTCTCCCCTCTCCATGCCTTCCTGTATCATCTTTCCTTCTTTATCCGTCGTTGATCATTCGATTGATTTGATTAATTTCGCACGTATGTACAGGCGGTGTATACAGGGGTCTCTCTTGTCTCTCGTCTCCGGTCCTCTCCTTCTCCCCTTCTCCCCTCTCCCTCTTTGTCCATTCCTAAACTAACTCTGATTTGATTAGATGGCTGTCAATCTCGATCTGACTCTGATTAGATTTTCATTTTTTTTAATCTGACTCTGATTAGATGGCTTTGAAGATGTGTTGCACCGGCACCCACCGGATCGGCGTGAAGCCCGTGTCGTCCGCATCGTCCTGCATGGATGTGGGAGTGAGGGAGGGGGGTTAGGTGTGTGTGGGTCTAGGTGTGTGGGTGTAGAATTATTGCTACATCCCCACCTGGACCTGGTGCGTGTGCCATGGCGGTGCTGCGAATAAGTCTGACTCCCGCCCGCCCTCCCTCCCTCCCTCCATCTTCCTAGGATGGAAAGCAGTTGCTTGTCCCTCCCTCCCTCCCTCCCTCCCTCCCTCCCTCCCTCCCTCCCTCCCTCCCTACCTGGAACTGCACTGCCAGCTTGGGCACGTCGTGTCCTGGCCCGCCGTGACCCACCCCGCGACGAGGAGGCTGCGCAATGGTGCCTAGGGAGGGAGGGAGGGACGGCGGGAGGGAGGGAGGGACGGAAAAGATAAGTTGGAGATTTTTGATTCCTTCTGCTACGAAGAGGCTAAGCAGTAATGTCGAGGAATAGTGCTGAGGAAGCGGCGAAGGAAGGAAACGCGGGAGGGAGGGAGGAAGGGAGGGACGGAGGGTGGGTGGGATGTCCCAGAATGACCCCGCAGCAACTCTTCCTCCTTTCCTCCCTCCCCCTCTCCCTCCCTCCGTCCCGCCCTCCCTCCCGCCCTCCCTCCCGCCCTCCCTCTTACCCAGATAGAAGGAGGTGGTTTCCGGGTATACTGCGAAAACCTCGTCGCCTTTTTGGTACTTGAGCCGCTGGGCTTCGGAGCCGGGGTTGAGGAGAACCACCTGGGAGGGAGGGAGGGAGGGAGGGAGGGAGGGAGGGAGGGATGGGTCGTGGAAGTCGGGGTGGAGGAAGACCACCAGAAGCGGAGGGAGGGAGGGAGGGAGGGAGGGAGGGAGGGGGGTTTACTTACCTGCGTCTCGGGTAGAGTGTACACGCGTAGGTCGTCGTCCACGTCGACCACCTCGTACGATCCGCTCTCGCCCCTGTACGCCGCCACCTTCCCCAGCACGAAATGAGTCTCGTAGACATTTTGCTTGAAGGCCACGGAGTCGCCCTGGAGAGGGAGGGAGGGGGGAAGGGGGAGGGGAGAAAGTGTGGAGGGAGGGAGAAAGTGTCAAGGAAGGGAGGGAAGGAGG
>Ga0160419_101245_pt1 | contig 11048 bp, 10 predicted proteins | sample CelAP2metagpilot_2_FD_108196 | JGI IMG/M metagenome (GOLD analysis project Ga0160419, IMG submission 108196) | Phycosphere-associated microbial communities from Cellana algal ponds in Kailua-Kona, Hawaii, USA - Cellana AP2-4-25 metagenome pilot ... | reverse complement strand
GCATTCAACATATCTTCAATCGTGCGCCGTTCACGCAAATCTAGCTCTGTATGCGCCATCTTTCATTCTCCTTGCTTTCCAGCAAGATAGGGGAAATTTCGCAACCCAGTTTAGAATGTGCCCCGGTAGGGATGAATGCGGCGATAATTGATTTGCGTGCAGATTGTGCGCTTTCACCAAGTCGTCTGCGTTGCCTAATTGGAAGTATCGATGTCAGGGTACCAGATTTGGCAACCGCAGAACGGGTCAACGCGTCGCGACAGAATTGCTTTGTTACTGCTCGTAAACCCATTTCGACCATAAGAGCGAATCCAGTCTAGCTCTCCAACACTGTGACCAGATTCCATTGCCACATGCTCAAGGTTTTCCAGACCACCAGTTTTCAAGGCCACCCGTATCGAACTCCCAGGGTCGTCAATTTCGTCAAACACGTAATTTGGAGAACATTGCGTAACAGCAGACGCGTCTATCTTTGGCGTAACAACCGAAAACCTTCTTTTCTTACAGTCTGACACGACCCAGTTGGCCAAGTAGTCGTCAGTAATTGCGTATCGCATGAGTTGGTATACCATCCCATCGCCCAAATCATAACTTGGGCTACCGAAGCCAAAGTCTTCGCTTCCCGCATTGGAAAAACTGCAATCAGATTCGTAGTCAAGCGGTTTGGAAATCAAAGGGCGTTGCAGTGAGCAGGCCCCAGAGATTGATCCGATACATGAAACCACGATCGACACTGTGAGAAAGGTTTTATCCAGCATAAAGACGACATTCCGCATCACTGTGTAGGATCAAAACGAACCTGAGCGTCACTGTTTGTCTCATGTCAGCAAAGTCCCGCAAAACACCCCCCCTTCACGTCTCCGCCTTCTTCTCCCAGCGCCCGCTTTCCTCTGACCAATACTGCGCCGAGGCACCTGCGTCCTTCAGCGCCTTCCACTGCCCCCGTGCCCGGTCCAGCGCAACCTCATCATTGCCGTCGAACAGGACACACACCCGGTCGAGGGCGGCAATCTCAGCCGCTGTGACCTCAGCACCCTCCACCGACATCACGCAATGGGGCGTATTCGCGGCCTCCATCCCATCCGTTAGCAGCACCGGCTGGTCCGCATCCTGCGGCCCGCCCGCCAGCCCATGGGGCAAAAACCCATCGTCCGGGCCCAGCCACAACGCCTGATCCAGCGCCTCAAGTGCGGCGCGGTCCGTGCCACGCACCGCGACGCGCCAGCCGTTGTCCAGCGACTTGCCCAGAAGCATCATCAGCGTCTCCGCCAAAGGCCTGCGGGTCAGGTGGTAGAAATAGGCAGCACCCATAACGGGATCATCCCTCGTATCTGTCGGCCACCAGCCGGTTGAGCGCCGCAACGCCCCAACCGGTTGCCCCTTTGGGCGCCAGCGGCGTTTCGGATTTCAGCGATGCCACGCCGGCGATGTCCAGATGGATCCAGGGCGTGCCGTCTTTCACGAACCGTTGCAGGAACTGCGCCGCCGTGATCGACCCAGCGGGCCGTCCGCCGACGTTCTTCATATCCGCGACCCGGCTTTTAAGCATATCGTCATAGGCCTTGCCCAGCGGCATCCGCCATGCGCCTTCATCCTCTGCCTGGGCCGCCTCCAGAAATGCGTCACAAAAAGCGTCGTCGTTGGAAAAGACACCGGCATTCTCATGCCCCAGACCGATGATGATCGCACCTGTCAGCGTTGCCAGATCGATCATGCCCATCGGGCTAAACCGCTCCTGCGCGTACCACATCACGTCACACAGCACCAAACGGCCCTCGGCGTCGGTGTTGATCACCTCCACCGTGTCGCCCTTCATGGAAGCGACAACGTCGCCCGGACGGGTGGCATTGCCCGACGGCATATTCTCCACCAGCCCGACCAGACCCACCACATTGGCCTTGGCCTTGCGCAGGGCCAGCGCGCGCATCACGCCGGACACAACACCGGCGCCGCCCATGTCCATGGTCATGTCTTCCATGCCAGCCGCCGGTTTCAGGCTGATGCCGCCGGTGTCAAACACCACGCCTTTGCCCACCAGCGCCAGCGGGGCAGCCCCTTCGGCGCCGCCTTCCCAGCGCATGATCACAACCTTTGATGGGCTGTCCGACCCCTGCCCCACGGACAGCAGCGTGCGCATGCCCAGTTTGGCCAGTTCGTCTTCTTCCAGCACCTCAACCTTCAGGCCAAGCGCCGACATCTCCGCCAGTTGATCGGCAAAAGCGGTGGTGGTCAGCACATTTGCAGGCGCGTTGACCAGATCGCGGGTCATGAACGTGCCTTCGGCCACCGCCAGAAGCGGGGCTGCGGCGGCTTCTGCATCGCTCGGGGAGGATGTCATCACGGTGATCTGACCACCTGCCGGGGTGCCACCGGTCTTGTGATCCTCAAAGGCATAGTCGCGCAGCGCGGCACCATAGGCCACCTGCGCCGCAGTGGTGGCATCATCGGCAAAGATCACCACGTCGGCTTTGCCCCGGCCTTTGCCAATCGTGCCGCCGGCCTTGCGCTGCGCCACCACGCTGCCCGGTGCCACGAATACTTCAACCGCCTCCGCCGCCATGCCACCGGGATAGGTCAGGGTCATTCCGTCGCCGGGTTTGAGCTTTTTGAACCCGTCCCCCGCCATCATCCGCGCCACGGCACCGCCGGTCAGCCTGTCCACGGCTGCCGCCGCACCTGTCAGGTCTGCGTCGGGAGATACAAAGACTGCGATCCGGCCTGCAAGGGTGGCGGTTGCGTCAAGGTCAGTCTGTGTAAAGGAGATCGGTGTAAGCTCGGTCATGAGGGCCTCTGAGTGATTTCGCAACATACCTAGCGCGCGACCGGGGCAGAGACCAGATAGCAGTTTCCGCCCCGCTGTTTTTCAGCTAACCTGCCGGGAAACGACGCCGTCAGAGCATTCGAGAGAGGTCGCAGTGACCAGATTTGACCGCTACATGCTGTCACAGCTGTTCGTGCTGTTTGGCTTCTTTGCGCTTGTGCTGGTGGCGCTCTTCTGGATCAACCGCGCGGTGGTGTTATTTGACCGGCTGATCGGCAATGGCCAGTCCGCGCTTGTTTTCCTTGAATTCAGCTCTCTCAGCCTGCCGAAACTGGTGGTGACGGTGCTGCCCATCGCGACCTTCGCGGGGGCGGTCTATGTCACCAACCGGATGAGCGGCGAATCTGAATTGACGGTGCTGCAATCCACTGGCGCGGGCCCCTGGCGGCTGGTGCGCCCGGTGCTGGTCTACGGCGTCTCCGTCGCCCTGATGATGAGCGTACTGACCCATTTTCTGGTTCCCATGGCGCAAGGCCAGTTGACCCAGCGGGAAACGGAGATTGCCCAGAATGTCACCAACGGGCTGCTGACCGAAGGCACCTTTCTGCATCCGGCGGATAACGTGACCTTCTACACCCGCCAGATCGACGAAGACGGTGTGCTGCGCGATGTCTTCCTGTCCGACCGCCGCAATCCCGACGAAGGGGTGATCTATACCGCCGCCGAAGCCTATCTGGTGCGCAATGAGGCCAATACGGCAACAGGCACCACGCTGATCATGGTGGATGGGCTGGCACAGCGGCTCGACAATACGGAGCGGCGTCTGGCGACGGCACAGTTTCGGGACTTTTCTTTTGATATCTCCACGCTGGTCAGCCGGGATCAGGATGGCTTCCAGTCGATCCGCACGATGATCACGCCTGAGCTGTTTGAGGATTGGGACACCCTCGGCGCGCGCACCGGCAATATTCGCAACGGCATCGCAGAAGAATTCCATCAACGCTTCACCCAGCCCTTGTTCTGCGTCGTCGCTGCCCTTCTGGGGTTCGCGACACTTCTGGTGGGGGGATATTCCCGCTTTGGCGTCTGGCGTGAAGCGGCCATTGCCTTTGGTCTGCTGGTGGTCATTGACGGGTTCCGCGGGGTGGCTGTGGATCTGGTGCGCAATGATGCGTCGAACTGGCCGCTGATGTATGTGCCGTCGCTTTTCGGGCTTGTACTCGGATCTGCGATGCTGACCCATGCGGCCTATCCCGGTTGGCTGGCCCGCGCGCGCAGACGGCGGGCCGCCCCATGATCCTGCATCTGTATTTCGCGCGCCGGTTCATCACCTCGGTGCTGTTGATCACCACGGTGATCTTTGCGCTGATCATGCTGGTCGATCTGGTCGAACAGACCCGCAAGTTCGGGGAGTATGACATCGGCTGGCAGCGGATCATGGGGCTGACGCTGCTCAACGTGCCGCAGACCATCAACCAGATCCTGCCGCTGATCATGATCCTGGCGACCGTGGCGCTGTTTGTCTCTCTGGCGCGCTCATCCGAACTGGTTGTGACCCGCGCCTCCGGCCGGTCAGCGCTGAAGATCCTGATGGCACCGGGCGCTGTGGCGCTGCTGATCGGGCTGATTGCGGTCAGCGCGCTAAACCCCATCGCCGCGGCAACAGGCGCGCGCTACATCCAGCTTTCCGACCGGATCCTCAGCAATGGTGGCGCCGCCCTGTCGATCAGCGACGAAGGGCTGTGGCTGCGGCAGGGCACGCCCGAAGGGCAAACCGTGATCCGCGCCTGGCGCTCCAACACGGATGCCTCCGTGCTCTATGACGTGACCTTTCTGACCTATGACAACGCCAACGGCCCCATTCAGCGGATCGAGGCGCAATCGGCGGCGCTGGAAGACGGCACATGGTCCCTGCGGCTGGCGAAGAAATGGCCACTGGGTCAGGGGGTGAACGCCGAAGGCAATGCGACCTTCCATGAAACACTGACCATCCCGTCGTCGCTGACCCTTGACCGGATCCGCAGCAGCATTGGCGACGCGGGCACCGTGGCGATCTATGATTTGCCGGAATACATCGCGCAACTGGAACAGGCCGGCTTTTCGGCACGCAAACACAAAGTGGGGCTACAGGCGGAAATTGCCCGGCCGCTGTTCCTTGTCGCGATGGTTCTTGTTGCGAGCGCCTTCACCATGCGGCATACCAGATTTGGTGGTACAGGGGTTGCTGTACTGGCATCGGTGCTATTGGGATTTGGTTTGTACTTCATTCGCAGCTTTGCGCAGATCTTGGGGGAGAACGGGCAGATCCCCATTCTGCTGTCGGCATGGGCACCGCCCGTGGCCGCTGTCCTGCTGGCGCTTGGCCTGCTGTTGCATGTGGAGGACGGCTGAGTGAAACGCCTGCTCTCCTCGCTGTCTCTGATCGCCTTGCTGGCTGTGCCTCAGCACGCCACAACGCAGACAACCCCGGCTGACACAGAACAACCGCAAGCCGCCGTACTGGTGGCCGATCAGGTGTTCATCACCCGTGACAAGACATTGGTGGCGCAAGGGAATGTGGAAGCGTTTCAGGGCAATACCCACCTGCAAGCCCGCGCCATCCGATACAACCAATCCACCGGCGCGCTTGAGATCGAAGGCCCGATCACCCTGTCCGAAGGGTCAGAAACGATCCTGCTGGCCAATGCGGCCCAGCTTGACCCGGACCTGCAAAACGGACTGCTGACCGGCGCGCGGCTGATCCTCAGCCAGCAGGTGCAGCTTGCCGCGCATCAGATCAACCGGGTCGAGGGACGCTACAGCCAGCTGTACAAAACCGCCGTGACCTCCTGTCAGGTCTGCGAAAACGGCGAAGCGCCGCTCTGGCAGATCCGGGCGCGGCGTGTGGTGCACGATCAGCAGGAACAGCAGCTCTATTTCGACGACGCGCAATTCCGCATCCGCAACGTGCCGGTGTTCTACATCCCGCGCCTGCGCCTGCCTGATCCGACCCTCGACCGGGCCACCGGGTTCCTTGCCCCCACGATCCGCTCCACCTCGAAACTGGGGATCGGGATCAAGGTGCCGTATTTCATCAAACTGGGCGATCACCGTGATCTGACACTGACGCCCTATCTGTCGCCCAACACCCGCACGCTTGAATTCCGCTACCGGCAGGCGGTGCGCAACGGGCGCATGGAATTCGAAGGCGCGATCACCCGCGACGACGAACTGCCCGGCGAGGTGCGCGGATACCTCTTTGGCGACGGCCAGTTCGACCTGCAACGGGACTACAAGCTGACCTTCAAGGTCGAACTGACGACCGACCGCGCGTATCTGACGGAATACGGATATTCCTCCAGCGACCGGTTGAGCAGCGAGCTGACCGTCAGCCGTGCCCGCCGGGATGAGTTTGTGCGCGGCTCCGTTTTCAACTTCGAGACCCTGCGCGATGGCGAAGTGAACGCGACACAGCCGACCTTTGTGCTGGACGGTCTTTATGAGCGCCGCTTTTTCCCCAAGGCGTTCGGCGGCGAGCTGCGCTTTGGTTTGCAGGCGCATGGGCACCGCAGGTCGTCCGATCTGGACACGGATGGCCCGGATGCGGATCTGATTGTCGATGGCCGCGATGTGGCGCGGATCAACGGGCGGGTGGACTGGATCCACCGCGCGATCCTGCGCGGCGGGCTGGTGGCGGACACACAGGTGGGTGCAAGCTTCAACTTCTTCGACATCACGCAGGATTCCACCTTCGCCCAGAACCACAGCGACTTTACCACCCAGGCCGCCCTCACCCTGCGTTATCCGATGATGCGGCGGGCTGCAGGCGGTGCGGTGGATGTGCTGGAACCGGTGGTGCAACTGGGCTGGGTCGATGGCACCCGGCTGGTGATCCCGAATGAGGAAAGCACGCGGGTGGAGTTTGATCAGGGCAACCTTTTGTCCCTGTCCCGCTTCCCGCGCCCTGACCGGCGCGAGCGTGGCACGACGGCGGCGGTGGGCATGACATGGACCCGCGTCGACCCTGCGGGCTGGGACGCCCATGTGGCCGTCGGGCAGGTCTTTCGCCGCGACAGCGACCCTGCGTTCACGACCTCATCGGGTCTGGATGGCATCGAGTCGGATTATCTACTGGCCGGACAGATCAAAATGCCCGAAGGCCTGTCCCTCACCGGGCGCGGCCTGTTTGACGATCGGTTTGAATTTGCCAAGGCGGAACTGCGCGGTGACTGGACCTTCAAACGGGGACGGCTGGGCGGCAGCTATGTCTGGCTGGACGAAGACGCGGCAGAAGACCGCACCCAGGCCGTATCCGAGATCACGCTTGATGGCAGCTACAAGATCAACGCCTCCTGGACCGCCAATGCCGATTGGCGCTTCGACGTGGCCGATGACCGCGCCGCCACAGCGGGACTTGGCCTGACCTACTTTAACGAATGCGTGTCGGTGGACCTCTCGGTCCGGCGGCGTTATTCCTCCTCAACAAGTGTTGAGCCCTCTACCGATTTCGGATTTAACGTCGGGCTGAGGGGCTTTGCGGCCAACAGCGGAACAGAAAGATACGAGCGCTCATGTCGATAATGATCCAAAAAACCGCCACACGCATGCTGCGCGGGCTCACGCTCGCCGGAGTATTGGGTATCTCCATCGCCGCCACGGCCACGCAAAGCGCCGCGCAAAACCTCTTTGCCCCTGTTGTGCGCATCAATGACGCGGTGATCAGCGAATTCGAGGTGCAGCAGCGCCAGCGTTTTCTGCAACTGCTCAACGCGCCCGGCGCCGACCGGGAAAGCGTGATTGAAGCGCTGATTGATGACCGTCTGCGCGAACAGGCCACCTCCGACGTCGGGATCCAACTGTCCCCTGAAGGTGTGAACGAAGGGCTGGCAGAATTTGCCGCCCGCGCCAACCTCAGCACCGAGGAGTTTGTCAAAGCGCTCAAGCAGCAGGGTGTAGACCGGGAAACCTTCCGGGATTTCGTGACTACGACACTTGAATGGCGACAGTTGATCCGGGGCCGCTATCTGAGCCGGGTGACCATTTCGGATGCAGAGATTGACCGCGCGCTGGGTGCGTCCTCGTCCGGGTCCGGCATCCGTGTCCTGCTGTCGGAGATCATCATCCCCGCCCCCCCACAGAACGCTGCCCGCGTTGCGACACTGGCGGATCAGATCTCCCAAACCACGTCGACGGCTGAATTTTCCAGCTTCGCGCGCCGCTATTCGGCCACGGCGTCCCGCGGGGCCGGCGGGCGGCTGCCCTGGCGGCCGCTGGGGGATCTGCCCGCGTCGCTGCACCCGCTGATCCTTGATCTGGCGATCAACGAAGTGACCGCTCCGATCCCGATCCCCAATGCCGTGGCGCTGTTCCAGCTGCGCGGCATCGAAGAAACCGGCGCCCCCGCGCAGGAGTATTCGGAGATCGAATATGCCGCATATTACATCGCCGGTGGCCGCTCGGAAGAGGGGCTGACCCGCGCAGCACAGGTCCGCGCCCGCGTTGACGTCTGCAATGACCTCTATGCCATCGCCAAGGACCAGCCGCCCGAAGTGCTGGAGCGCACAACTGCCAAACCCGGCGACATCCCCCGCGACATCGCGATTGAGCTCAGCAAGCTGGACCCCGGTGAGGTTTCGACCGCGCTGACCCGCTCCGACGGGCAGACGCTGGTGTTCCTGATGATGTGCAAGCGTACCGCGACGGCCAATATCGATGCGACCCGAGAATCCGTGGTCTCCCGTCTGCGTCAGCAAAAGCTGCAAGGCTATTCCGATCAGCTGATCCAGCAGCTGCGCGCCGACGCCCGCATCATCCGGCAATGACCCAAAGCCCCCCGCCGGTTGCGATCTCCTGCGGAGAGCCTGCCGGTATCGGCCCGGAAGTCGCAGCCCGCGCATGGGCTGCCCTGAAGGATGATGTTGCGATGGTCTGGCTGGGCGATCCACGTCATTTGCCCGGTGACGTGCCGCATGTGACAATTGACGATCCGTCCGAAGCCGCCGCACATTGCGCGACCGCCCTGCCCGTGCTGGCGCAGGACTTTGGCAGCCCCGCCACGCCCGGCACGCCGCAGGCCGGACATGCCCGGCATGTCATCGACATGATCGCGCGCGGGGTCGCGCTGGTGCGGGCCGGACAGGCCAGCGCGCTGTGCACAGCCCCCATCCACAAAAAGGCGCTCAAGGATGGTGCCGATTTCGCCTATCCCGGCCATACCGAATACCTTGCTGCCCTTGCGGGCGTCGATGACGTGGTGATGATGCTTGCCTCCGACGCGCTGCGCGTTGTGCCTGCGACCATCCACATCGCGCTTGAGGAGGTGCCAGAACAGCTCACCCTTGCCCGCCTGCGCCGCACGATAGAAATCACCGCCGCAGGCCTGCGCGACCAGTTCGGCATCGCCGCACCGCGTCTTGCCATTGCAGGCCTCAATCCCCACGCAGGCGAAGGTGGGGCGATGGGCCGTCAGGAAGTCGACTGGATCAATGGTCTGGTGTCGGACATGCAGGCCGAAGGCCATGCGCTGACCGGCCCGCTGCCCGCCGACACGATGTTCCACGCTGCGGCCCGCGCGCGATACGATGCGGCGGTTTGCATGTACCACGATCAGGCCCTGATCCCGATCAAGACGCTGGACTTCGACCGGGGCGTGAACGTCACGCTCGGCCTGCCGTTCATCCGCACCTCCCCCGACCATGGCACGGCTTTCGACATCGCGGGCACAGGCATCGCCAGCCCCGCCAGCATGATCGAAGCGATCCGCATGGCGCACCGCATGGCGGGTGCCCGATGAGCGCCATCGACACCCTGCCGCCCCTGCGCGACGTGATCGCGACCCATGGGCTGTCTGCCCGCAAATCACTTGGCCAGAACTTCCTGCTGGACCTGAACCTCACCGCCAAGATCGCCCGGCAGGCGGGGGATCTGAGCGCGTCGGATGTGCTCGAAATCGGCCCCGGCCCCGGTGTCCTGACCCGCGGATTGCTGGCCGAAGGCGCGCGCAAGGTCCTGTCGATTGAGAAAGACCGCCGCTGCCTGCCCGCTCTGGCGGAGATCGAAGCCGCCTACCCCGGCCGCTTGCAGATCATCGAAGGCGACGCGCTGGAAGTCGATCCGCTGGCCCATCTCACGCCGCCCATCCGGGTCGCCGCCAACCTGCCCTACAATATCGGCACCGAATTGCTGGTGCGCTGGCTGACACCGCCCGCATGGCCCCCCTTCTGGGAAAGCCTGACGCTGATGTTCCAGCGCGAAGTAGCCGAACGGATCGTCGCCGCTCCCGGCTCCAAGACCTATGGCCGTCTTGCCATCCTTGCCCAATGGCGCGCGGACGCGCGCATCGTCATGTCGCTGCCGCCCGAAGCCTTCACGCCACCGCCGAAAATCTCTTCTGCCGTGGTGCATCTGACCGCGCTGCCGCAGCCCCGGTTCGAGGCGGACGCCGCCGTGCTGAGCCGCGTGGTGGCCGCCGCCTTCAACCAGCGCCGCAAGATGCTGCGCGCCGCACTGAAAGGCGTGGCTCCGGATATCGAGGATCGCCTGATGGCCGCAGGCCTGAAACCCACAGACCGCGCCGAACAGATCCCCCTTGAAGGGTTCTGCGCCCTTGCCCGTGCAGTGGCCGCCCCATGATCCGCCTGCTTGCGCTCCTGTCGCTGCTGGCTCTTACTGCCTGCGCCTCCGCCCCGCCATCGCCCGGCACGGCGTCTCAGATCACCGCGCTTGCGCGCGAAATCCAATCCCTGTCCCCGCAGGTCGACCCCGCCGAAGCCGAGCGCGCCGCCCGTATCGCCTATTCTGAAACATATCGCCTTGCACGGGCCTATCAGATCACCGATCCGCCGCTCATTCACAACGCCAAGGTCAACGCAGGCACCAAGCCGCGCGGGCTGTGTTATCACTGGGCGGAGGATATGGAACGTCGGCTGAACGCCGAAGGCTTCACCACGCTCGATCTCACCCGCGCCATCGCCAATTCCGAAACCCGGTTCCTGATCGAACATTCCACCGCCGTGATCACTGCCAAAGGTGCTGCGATGGAAGCCGGGATTGTCCTTGATCCCTGGCGCGACGGCGGGCGGCTGTTCTGGTCACGGGTCGCCACCGACAAACGCTATGACTGGTTGCCCCGCCTCGACGTTCTGCGGGCGCGGGGCCAGATCAGCTACGCGCAGCGCCCCGAAGGGTCGCTGGCCGCGCCGCCGTCAGACTAGTCACCTGGAATCGAAGTTCGGTTCATTGTTTTGAGGCAGAAGCGCTTGACTGATGCGAGGATTTCATCGGCGGATTTGACCCACCGATAGGGTTT
>Ga0160419_101244_pt1 | contig 11051 bp, 9 predicted proteins | sample CelAP2metagpilot_2_FD_108196 | JGI IMG/M metagenome (GOLD analysis project Ga0160419, IMG submission 108196) | Phycosphere-associated microbial communities from Cellana algal ponds in Kailua-Kona, Hawaii, USA - Cellana AP2-4-25 metagenome pilot ... | reverse complement strand
CTCGATTTCCACCCCGAGGGGCGTGACAACGGCTACGTCCTCAACTTCGAGGGCTTCCGCGTCTACATCTCGGGCGATACCGAGGACATCCCTGAGATGCGTCGGCTCCAAGACATCGACCTGGCCTTCGTCTGCATGAACCTGCCCTTTACGATGGATGCCATCGCCGCCGCCTCGGCGGTCTCGGAGTTCGCCCCCACCTACGTCTACCCCTACCATTACCATGGCCGCGACGGGAACGTTCAGGACCCCGACAGCTTTGCCCGCATGGTCGGCAAGGAGGTTGAGGTGCTGCGCGGCAACTGGTACGGCGAGGGCTGAGGCGCCCGCCTTCAGCCCTTGTAGGGATCGAGCGAGGCGCGCAGCCCGTCCCCGAGGAAGTTGAAGGCCAGCACCACCACGATGATCGGCAGCATGGGGATGGCCGTCCACCAGTAGATCTCGATGGAGGCGAGGTTCTGGGCGTCGTTCAGCATCACCCCCCAGCTCACCGCCGGGGCGCGCAGGCCAAGACCGAGGAAGCTCAGCGCCGTCTCGCCCAGAATCATCGCCGGGATCGAGAGGGTCGCGCTCGCAATCAGGTGTGACATGAAGTTGGGCAGCAGGTGGCGCCGGATCACCCGCCCTGGCTTGGCCCCCATCATCTCCGCCGCGTTGACGAACTCCTCCTCCCGCAGGGACAGAAATTTGGAGCGCACGGCCCGCGCCAGGCCCGGCCAGTCGAGGATGCCGAGGATGATCGAGATGATGAAGAAGACTGCCACCGGCCCCCAGTTGGAGGGCACCGCCGCCGAGAGCGCCAGCCAGAGCGGCAACTCGGGCAGGGAGCGCAGGATCTCGATCACACGGTTCACGATCCAGTCGGTCTTGCCGCCGAAGTAGCCCGCCATGGCGCCGAAGGTGATGCCCAGAAGGAAGGAGACCGTGATCCCGATCAGCCCCACGGTGAGCGACAGTTGCGCCCCGTAGAGGATGCGGCTGAAGACGTCCCGCCCCAGCCGGTCCGAGCCCCAGAGAAAAACCGTCGCCCCCTCGGGCGCGCAGAAGAGGTGGGTGTCCGAGGGGATCAGCCCGAAGAGCCGGTACTCCTCCCCCTCGCAAAAATACTCCAGCGGCGCCGGGGTCGAGGTGTCGGTCGTGTAGGTCCAGCGGAACTGCTCCAGGTCCGCCTCCGCCTCTATCGGGTAGACGTAGGGCCCCACGAAAGAACCCTCGTGCCAGAGGTTGATCGACTGGGGCGGCGCGTAGAGGTAATCGGCGCTGCGCTCGTTCGGCGTGTAGGGCGCGATGAAGCCCGCGATCGGCAGGATCAGGTAGCAGGTCAGCAGGAAGATGCCCGAGATCAGCGCCAGCTTGTGCCGCCGGAACTTGCGCCAGGTCAGCAGCCAGGCCGGGGCATCCATGTCGGAGCGTTCGGGGGCGCTGAAGTCGGTCTCGTCGGACCAGGGCTCCGTATCGACGAAGCGGTTGTCGGGCTGGATGCTCATGCGTCGCGGCTTCCGTAGCGGATGCGCGGATCAAGCAGTACCAGCAGCAGGTCGGAAATCATCGTGCCGATCAGGGTCAGAAGGGCCACGAACATCAGGATGAAGGCGGCAAGGAACTGGTCCTGGCTCTTCAGTGCGGTCAGCAGCGAAGGCCCGATGGTCTGGAGCCCGAGCACGACAGAGACAAGCACCGAGCCCGAGACCATGGCGGGCAGGAGGTTGCCGATGTCGGCCACGAAGGGGTTGAAGGCCACCCGCAGGGGATACTTGGCCAGCATCCGCGAGGGGGCCATGCCCTTGGCCCGCGCCGTCTCCACGTAGGGCTTGCTCAGCTCGTCCAGCATGTTGGCGCGCAGGCGCTGCATCATGGCCGCCGCCCCGGAGGTGCCGATCACGAAGGTCGGCACGATGAGGTGCAGCAGGATGGATTTGACCTTCTCCCAGGACATGGGCTCGCCCTCGAGCGCCGGGTCCATCAGGCCGCCGATGGGCAGATCGAAGTACTTGTTGCCGTAGTAGAAAAGGATCAGCGCCAGCAGGAAGTTGGGCGTCGCCAGCCCCAGGTAGCCGACGAAGCCCGCCGTGTAGTCCACCCAGGTCTCCGACTTGGCGGCCGCCAGGACCCCCAGCGGCAGGGCCACGACGTAGACGAAGAGCACCGCGGCCAGGTTCACCAGCACGGTGAGCCAGAGGGCATCGCCCACAATCTCGCCCACCGGGCGGTCGAACTCGAAGGACCAGCCGAAATCGCCCTGGAGCAGCCCGGCAAAGCCGTTCGGCCCCGGCAGGAAGCCAACCCAGATCATGTACTGCTCCCAGAGCGGCCGGTCGAGCGCGTACTCGGTGCGCAGGAACTCGGCCTTGGCGACCCCGGCCGCCTGGCCCGTGGCGCGCAGCTCGGCGATCTGGTTCGACAGGTAGTCGCCCGGGGGCAGGTTGATGATGATGAAGATCAGGATGGAGACGACCCAGAGCGTCAGGATCATGGTAAACAGCCGATAGACGGCATAGCGCAGAAACATCATTCGGACACCTGCTCGAAGGGCGTCTCGAAATAGAATTCGTCGATCCGGTGAACCCCGAAGTGGGCGCCCGGCTCGAAGGCCCAGATGGCCTCCTCGGGCACGTTGCGCAGGTTCTTGTTCACCACCACCGGCTGCGGCGCTTCCGAAAGGATGCCGATGGCAAACTGGTTCTCCGCATGGATCGCCAGCATCTCTTCCCAGATGGCGCGGCGCTTTTCCCGGTCAAAGGTGTGGGCCCAGTCGTCCGCCAGCTTCAGCAGGCGCTGCGGTGCTTCCATGTCGGGCGCCTCCCCGGCCGCCCCGCCGCTGGCGTAGAACTGCCCCCACATGGGCCAGGCAAAGAACTCCTGGTTGGTGGGCGCCAGGTACTTGGGCGAGGTGGCGGGCGTCGGCAGGCCATTGTCCCAGCCGTACCAGATCGCCGCCATGGAGACCCCGGCGTAGACCCGGTTGCGCAGGATCTCCCGGTCCAGCGGCCGCATGATCAGCTTCACCCCAAGGTCGAGCCAGGTGTCGGCGACGATGGCCAGGGCGTTCTCCACCTCCTGACGCTCGCCGGCCGTCTCCACGACAAACTCCATGGGCCGCCCGTCCGGCAGCATGCGGATGCCCGCCGGTGTGCGCTCGGTCAGGCCCATCTCGTCCAAGAGCGCGTTGGCGCGCCTAAGGTCCATGTCGGACCAGGAGAGCAGATTGCCCTCGTCATAGAGCGGGCTGGAGGAGAGGACCGCCATGCCCCCCTCGGCGGCCAGGCCGAAATAGAGCGCCCGGTTGATCATGCGCCGGTCGATCCCCATCGAGAGGGCGCGCCGGAAGCGCACGTCACGCATCACTTCGCGCCAGACCGGATCGGCGAAGTTGAGGTTGGGATAGATGGCGATCTGGCTCGCCACGCCGCTGTTCCAGAGCAGGGTGCGATAGTTTCCGCCGTCGGCCTCGCCCTTCTTCAGAATCGAGATGTCCGGAAAGTCGAGCCCGCGCGCCTGGAGGTCCACCTCCCCGGCGTTGGTCTTGGCGGCGATCAGCCCGCCGCCGACGATGCTCATCTCCACCACGTCGATGTAGGGCAGTTGCACGCCCCGGGCATCGACCCGGTGATAGTAGGGATTGCGCACAAAGACCTGCCGCGAGGTCTGGCCCGAGGCATTCATCCAGGGCTGGAGCGTCGGCAGGGCCGGGTTGTCGAACTTGTACATATTGTCCCGCCGGTTGTGCAGCGCGGCCCAGCTCTTGACCCGGGCCTTGCGGGTCTCCTTCTTCAGGGCGGCGGGGTCGGCGAAATCGGCATGGAACTGCTTCAGGTAGTGGGCCGGGCGGTAGATGAAGGGCGGGCTGGCCTGGGCGAGCAGCGGCAGGAAGTAGGCATTGGGCGTGGGCCACTCGATCACCACGGTGTGCAGGTCCGGGAAGGTCACGCTGGCCAGGGTGCCGTCCACGTACATGAACTCCGGCGGCCCGCCCGGCGTGATCAGCTCGTTCAGGATCACGTCCTCCCACCAGTAGCGGAAATCCTCCGAGGTGAAGGGCGCCCCGTCCGACCAGTGGTGCCCGGGCCGTAGATGCAGGGTGTAGCGGCGGTCCTCCTCCACCTCCACGTCGCGCAGGATGTCGGGGTAGAGGTCGTAGGAGGAATCGTAGCCGACCAGCCGGGCATAGCCATAGACCACCATCTGGCGCACGTCCTTGGTGCGCGAGACCAGGGTGCGCAGGGTGCCGCCCTGCTGGCCAAAGCTGCGGCCCTTGGCCTCCAGGTCCACCACCAGCGGCACCTCCGGCAGGCGCTCGGCAACCGGGGGCAGGTCCCCCTTGCGCACCTCGGCGGCCCAGAAGGAGGATTCCTGGTAGGCCGTCTGGGCCATCAGGGGGGCGGCCAGAAGGGCCAGGAGAAGGGTCACAATCCTAAGCATGGCAGCGCACCATATGTCCCGGCTCCAGCTCCCGCAGGGCCGGGGCGGTGGCGCCGTCAAAACGGAAGAGCTCGGGCCAGGTGGTGGGCGCCCCGGCCCCGCGCGAAACCAGCTCGAGGTCGATGGGGCGGCCGATGTCGGGCTCCGGCTGGGCGGCGATCAGGGCCTTCGTGTAGGGATGTTGCGGGTTGTAGAAGAGCGTGTCGGGCGGCGCCTGCTCGACGATCACGCCGGCCCGCATCACCGCCACCTCGTCGGCGATCCGCGCCACCACCGCCAGATCGTGCGAGATGAAGAGGTAGGAAAGCCCGGCGCGCTCGCGGATGCCCTCCAGAAGGGTCAGGATCTGCTCCTGGACGGAGACATCCAGCGCCGAGGTGGGCTCGTCGCAGATCAGCAGCTTGGGATCGAGCGTCAGGGCCCGCGCGATTGAGAGCCGCTGCCGCTGGCCGCCCGAGAAGGCGTGCGGGTAGCGGCGCAGCATGTCCGGGTCCAGCCCGACCCAGCGCAGCATCTCGGCGGCCTTCTCGCGGCGCTCGGCGCGGCTGCCGATCTGGTGAATGTCCATCGGCTCGGTCAGGGCGCTGAGCACCCGCATCCGCGGGCTGAGCGAGGAGTAGGGGTCCTGGAAGACCATCTGGGCCTTGCGCTGAAAGTCGATGCGCTGGGCCGGGCTCATGTCGTGCACCGGCAGGGCAGGGCCCTCGGGATCAGGGTGGAAGAGCACCTCGCCACCCGCGTCGGGCCGTTCCGAGCCCAGGGCGATGCGGGCGCAGGTGGTCTTGCCGGAGCCCGATTCGCCCACCACCGCCAGGGTCTTGCCGCGCTGGAGCTTCAGGTTCACGTCCCGGCAGGCGGTGATCTGGACCTGCTTGCGCCAGCCCCCGGCGCGCATCGTGAAGGTCTTGGTGATGTTGCGCAGATCAAGGATCAGGTCGTCGTGGGGCAGGGCGCGGGCGGGCTTGGCCACCTCGGGAATCATCGGCGCCGCGGCAAAGAGCTTGGCCGTGTAGCCATGCGCCGGGGCGCCCAGGATGTCGGCGGCGCGGCCCGATTCCATGACCCGCCCCTTGTTCATCACCACAACCCGCTCGGCCATGTTGGCCACCACGCCCAGGTCGTGAGTCACCAGGATCACCGCCATCCCGGTCTCGGTCTTGAGCCGGTTGATCAGTCCCAGCACCTGGGCCTGGGTGGTCACGTCCAGCGCCGTCGTCGGCTCGTCGGCGATCAGAAGCTCCGGCTCGGCCACCATGGCCATGGCGATCATCGCCCGCTGCCGCATCCCGCCGGACATCTCGAAGGGGTAGGAGCGCCAGGTTCGCTCGGGATCGACAAAGCCGACCTTTTCGAACTGCTCCAGCACCCGGCGCTTGGCCTCGGCCCGGCCCACGGAGCGGTGCAGGCGCAGCACCTCGGACACCTGGTTGCCCAGCCGGTGCAGCGGCGAAAGGGAGCGCATGGGCTCCTGGAAGATCATCGCGATGCGGTCGCCTCGGATCGAGCGCAGGCGCCGTTCCGAGGCCTCGATCAGGTTCACCGGGCCCTTCTCGCCGTGCAGCATCACCCGCCCGCCGCGGACCTGGGCGGTCTCGGGCAGGATGCGCAGGGCGCTGCGGCAGGTCAGGGTCTTGCCCGATCCGCTCTCGCCCACCAGCGCCAGCGTCTGGCCCTTCTCGACGGTGAAACTCACGTCCCGAACGACAGGTGCCGCCTTGCCGAAGCCGATGGTCAGCGCTTCTACTTCCAGCAGAGTGGCCATTAAACTCCTGACGTAGCCGTTAGGACAATCGAGTCGGAGTGAAGCCGATTTGGGCACGGGGGTCCAGCATAGAGTGGCAACGGGTGCAAGGGCTTGCGTCCCGATGAGGGATCGGGCACCGACGGGCCGAAATCTGGCAGGAAGGGTACAGGATGAGCAGATTGGACGTATTTATCGCCCGGATGGTATCCCAGCGGGCCTGCCTGAATCGCGCGGCGGACCAGACCGGCGCCCTGGAGGGGCCGGTCTTCGAGCTTGGCCTGGGCAATGGGCGCACCTACCACCACATGCGCGAGATCATGCCCGACCGGGCGATCTACGTCTTCGAGAGGGCCCCCGCCGCGCACCCCGACAGCACCCCGCCCGAAGAGCGCCTGATCCTCGGCGACGTGCGCGAGACCCTGCCCGCCGCCCTTGAGCGTTTCGGGCGGACGGCCACCTTGGTCCATGCCGATCTCGGCGGACACAACCTGGAAAAGAACGACGCCTTCGCGCGTCTCATTTCGCCCCTGGTGGAGCCGCTCCTGGCCCCCGGCGGGCTGATGGTGTCGAGCGACCGGATGTACTTCGACCGCCTCGAGGAGCAGCCCCTTCCGGCCGACGCGGTGCCCGGAAGGGTCTTCATCTACGGCTGATTTCCGAGCCCCGTCAGGGGCTTACCCCGAAAATACTTCAAGCCTCAAATTCCGCTTGCGTGTCTCGGGGCGCGGCCCTAGCTTGCGCCATCGAAAGAGTGAAACTCTGTTTCGCTATGTAAAACTATTCCGAAGGAGGATCGGACATGACCTTTCTCAAACAACTGACCCTGGCAGGTGCCGTCGCCGTCGCCGGCGGCGCCGCAAGCGCCGAGACCGTCCTGATCCACGGCGAGGCAGGCCCCAACCGCGGCGCCCGCGCCGTGGCCCTCCAGTGGTTCGCCGACCAGCTCGCCGAGCGCTCCGAAGGCGACATCCGCGTCGACATCCAGTGGGGCGGCGCGCTCTTCAAGGCCAAGGCCGCGGTCCAGTCGATCAGCGACGGCGTCGCCGACATGGGCTCCGTCATCGCCGTCTACTACCCGCAGGAAATGGCCGCCTACGGCATCGCCGACCTGCCGGTGAACAACCCCGACGCCTGGGTCGGCATGCGCGCCACGGACGAGCTGATGCGCACCAACCCGCAGATCCAGGAGAACCTGGCCGAGAAGGGCCTCGTCTATGTCGGCACCTGGACCACCAGCCAGGTCAACATCGGCTGCAAGGGCGCCGAGATCCGCTCCGTCGAGGACATCGCGGGCCTCAAGGTGCGCGGCGTGGGCGCCTACGGCAAGGTCTTCGGCGAAGAGGGCGCGACCATGGTCAACATGTCCATCTACGACGCCTACCAGGGCCTCGACACGGGCCTGATCGACTGCTCCCAGGGCTACTCCTACGCCGTCGCCGCCCTCAAGCAGGACGAGGTCATGTCCTCCTACACCCTGCTCGACTGGGGCCAGGTCGGCGGTCTGGGGATCTTCATGAACAAGTTCACCTACGACAGCCTGAGCGAAGAGCAGCAGGCGCTGGTCCAGCAGACCGGCGCCGACATGGCGGACGAGTTCGGCCGCCTGATCACTGCCGCGAACGACAAGGCCATCGCCGACATGCGCGAGGCCGGGGTCGAGATCATCGAGCTGCCCGCCGAGGAGCGCGCCAAGCTGGTCGCCTCGGGCGAGAAGTTCCTCGACGCCTGGGTCGAGACGGCCAACGCCACCGGCCTCGACGGGGCCGCCATGCTGGAACAGTACAAGGCGCTGATCGCCAAGTACACCGAGCGCCGCGACACCCAGGGCTACCCTTGGGACAGCAAGTCCTGAGCCACGCCAAGGCTGGCTGAGCCGCCCCGGGGCTGACCCGGGACGGCCCGCGGCAGGCCCCCGCGCGGGGCCCCGCAAGCGACACCAAGGCGCCCCCACCCCGGGGGGCGCCCGCACCACAGGGGAGGGGGCAGATGCTGATCAATCTCGAGAAAATACTCCTGGGCCTCGGCGCCCTGGCCGTCATCATGCTGGGCGTCCTGATCACCACCAACGTGGTCGCCCGGGCGGTCTTCGCGGGCTCCGTGCCCGACAGCGTGACCATGGTGCGCGAGCTGATGGTGGCGGCGATCCTGCTGCCCCTGGCCGCCGCCACCGCCGCCCGCGCCCACGTCAGCGTCGCCTTCATCTCCGACCGCTTTCCCGCCCGCCTGCGCTCCTGGCTGATCGTCATGGGCACCGCCGTCGGCCTCGTCGCCCTGGCTCCGCTGATCTACGCGGGCGGCCGCGAGTTCCTGAGCGTCTGGCAGAAGGGCAGCTTCTACTACGGCGATCTCAACCTGCCGAAATGGCCCGGCCTGCTGCTCTTTGTCCTGGGCATCGGCGCCTGCTGGCTGCGGCTCCTGGAACTGCTGGTGCGCGACATCCGCACCATCCTGGCAGGCGGCACCGTGTCGGACGAACAGATCCACGACGCGGGCGACCTGCTGACCGAGAAGGAATTCGATTGATGGATGCCTCCACCGTCGGCCTCGTGGCCTTTTCCGCCGTCCTGATCCTGCTCGCCCTGCGGGTGCCGATCGCCTTCACCCTGGCGGCCGTGGCCACCGTGGCGACCTTCGTGATCTTCGCCTTCCGCACCGGCACCTTCATGCCCGAGCGGGCGATCCGCGCCACCACCTCGATGGTCTTCTCCAATTCCTTCGACCTGATCCACTCCTACGATCTCTCGATGATCCCGCTCTTCGTGGCGCTGGGCCACATCGCCTACCGGGCGGACATCACGACCAAGATCTACCATGCCGCCAAGGTCTGGCTGACCCGGCTGCCCGGCGGCGTCGCCATGGCCTCCGTGATGGGCTGCGGCGGCTTCTCGGCGATCACCGGCTCCTCCATCGCCTGCGCCTCCACCATGGGGCGCATCTGCACCCCCGAGATGCTGCGCATGGGCTACGATCCGCGCCTCGCCACCGCCTCCGTGGCGGCCGGCGGCACCCTCGGCTCGCTCATTCCGCCCTCCGTGCTCTTCATCATCTACGGCATCTTCACCGAGACCTCGATCTCCTCGCTCTTCCTGGCGGGCGTGCTGCCGGGGCTGCTGACCCTGGCGGGCTTCGTCCTGGTGATCGCCCTCTGGGTCTGGCGCAGCCCCGAGATCGCGCCGCCGACGGACCAGCGCTACAGCGCCGCCGAGCGCCGCCAGGCGGCCTGGGACAGCTGGCCCGCCTTCCTGCTCTTCGTGCTCATCATCGGCGGCATCTACGGCGGCATCTTCACGGCGACCGAGGCGGCGGCGGTCTGCGTGGTCTCGGCCACCCTGATCGGCTTTGCCCAGCGCAAGCTGACCCTGCCGAGCCTCTGGGCCGCGGTGAAGGAGACCTGCATCCAGACCACCGCGATCTTCCTGATCGCCGCCAGCGCCAAGATCTTCGTGGCCTTCGTCGCCCTCACCGGCGTGGCCCCCATGGTCGTCGCCGCGGTGACCGAGGCGCAGCTCTCGCTGGTGGTGCTGATGCTCTGCATCGGGCTCATCTACTTGCTGCTCGGCATGTTCCTTGATCCTATCGGCATCATGGTCCTGACCCTGCCCCTGATGATTCCGCTGGTCGAAAGCTACGATCTGAACCTGATCTGGTTCGGCGTCGTGGTGATCAAGCTGCTGGAGATCGGCCTCATCACTCCGCCCGTGGGCCTCAACGTCTTCGTCATCGCCAACGTTGTCGGCAAGGAAGCCCCGATCGACAAGATCTTCGCCGGGGTCAGCCGCTTCCTGAGCGTGGACGTGATTGTCCTGCTGATCATCATGGCCTTCCCGGCGCTCTCACTGCTGATCCCCATGGCGGCGCGATGAAGGAGGACCCGCAGGACCGCAAGTTCGCCAACACGCTCGCGCGTGGGCTCGCGGTGCTGCGGGCCTTCCGCGCCAGCGACAACGGCCTGACCCATTCCGAGATCGCGGAACGCACCGGCCTGCCCAAGCCCACCATCAGCCGCCTGACCTATACCCTCTGCGCCCTCGGCTACCTCAGCCACGGCGGCCGCAACGAACGCTTCCGCCTCGGCCCCGCGGCGGTGGCCCTGGGCTCCGTCGCCTCCCTCTCGATCAGCTTCGTCGATCTCGCCTCCGACACCATGCAGCGCCTCGCGGACGAGACCGGCACCCTGGCCCTGATCGCCGTGCGCGACGGCGACAGGATGCTCCTGGCCAAGACCTGGCGCCCCGAGGGGCTGGCCACCATCTGGCTCGAACCGGGCCACCGCATCCCCATGTTCGGCTCCTCCTCGGGGATGGCCGTGCTGGCCACCATGGGCCAGGATCGCTTCGACACCCTGGAGGAGGCCGAGGAGATGCGCCGCTTCCGCCAGGAGGGCTATGACCAGCTCATCGCCCAGGGCTTCGTAATCGCCCCGGAGCCGACCCGTTACGCGCGCACCGTCAATGCGGTAAGCGTACCCTACTATGCAGACGAATTCAGCGAATCCGTGGCCTTTACCTGTGGCGCCCTGCCACGGGATCTGCCCGATGACCGCATGTTGACCGAGGTGGGCCCGGCCCTGCGCGACGCGGTGCGCGCGCTGGAACGGCGCACCGGACATCCCGCCGCCATGACCCGCCGCGGCTGAGACCCGAAGGAGAGCAAGATGAGTGACAAGGTAGCCTACGAACGCCAAGGAGAGATCGCCCTGGTGCGGATCCAGAACCCGCCGGTGAATGCCCTGTCCCAGGCCGTGCGCCAGGGGCTCTGGGAGGCCATGGACCGGGCCGAGGCCGACGAAGGCGTGCGCGCCGTCCTGATCGTCGGCGAGGGCCGGGCCTTCATCGCCGGGGCCGACATCACCGAGTTCGGCAAGCCCCCGCAGGAGCCGCACCTGCCG
>Ga0160419_101241_pt1 | contig 11068 bp, 7 predicted proteins | sample CelAP2metagpilot_2_FD_108196 | JGI IMG/M metagenome (GOLD analysis project Ga0160419, IMG submission 108196) | Phycosphere-associated microbial communities from Cellana algal ponds in Kailua-Kona, Hawaii, USA - Cellana AP2-4-25 metagenome pilot ... | reverse complement strand
AATAATACGAGCCACTTCGCCAACCTCTTCGGTAAGCTGGGCCATGTTGGTCAGTTCGTTAAAGTAACGGACCCCATGATTTTTAATCCACTCATCAACGGCCTTTTGTGCGTTTTCTATGTTCACCTTCAAAAATTTTAAGTTTAAAAGCAAAGGTAATCACTACTGTTTATACCTTTTCTAAAACTATATAACTTTGATTTTGGTTAGCCACTGCACTACTAAAAAGTTTTTTTAAATAGTCGTAGCCCACATTGGAATATTGTGTAGATCTCAATTGCAAAGAAAATACCACCATGATCTTTCCGTTCAACTCGGTAGTATTATATTGCAGGACACCACTACCATCTGGCAAGGCCAAGTTTACCGGTTTGGGCAACTCTTTAATTGTATACCCAACCGGAATCTCGATATTGGCCATATAATTGAATTTTCTTTGATAACCGAAATCTACCGGATAGCTTCGGGTTTCCGCTCTAAAAGGATTGTCTTTAAAAAAACGAATTATAAATGGGTTGAAATATATTGTTTTGGAAAATTCCAAATCCTCCAATTGAAAAGTAAAATGTTCCACCCAATTCTTCTCATCCGATTGTTCTTCATCAACTTTATATTGATTAATAAAAAATCCGTCTATGTACTCGTTTTCAATTGCTGCCAGATAATCTTCTTGCGATAATTCCGCAATCTTTTTGCGTTTCAAGTAGGCATCATATCCTTTAGAGATCTCATCGAACTTACCTTTCACTGAGCTATTCATCAGATCCAATTCGAGATTTACCCTAACCGTTCTGCCGTTCAATTTTTCTGGTTCAATATCCATCCAGTAACTATCACCATCTAAATCCATAACTCGGCCATAGTAGTTTAGACAACGATAAGGAAGCATTCCAAATGGCATTTCCTTTTCTGTAGCATCCAGCAAGTATGTTTCTCCATCAATTTCAGTTTTGGCAACTACATAATTAAAATCAGACATGACTGGATGTGATTTTTTGGGCAACCCATGCATTCTGGTCGATATGAGAGCAAGATCTGTATCTATCCCCGATGCGTTCAGTAAATTGATCAAGGTAATGTTTATTTCAGCCACATTTCCTACACCTTCTTCGAATGCCTTTTTTACATTGTTATTCCTAAAAATGCCAAATTTTCCGTTCCAGTTATAGTGGGCTTTTACAAATCTGTACAATTTTATCGCTCTTGTTAAATCACTTTCTTTTCCCGTAATTATCTCCAAAGGTAGATTTCTTTCAAAATAATTTTTTTTGCGGAGCTGCCCTCCGATGTCGCGGTCTGTTCTAAACTCTCGATCTACATCTTTCCATGATTTGGTAAACCTTTCTACCCTACCTTGGAAACTTTCATATTCTGCAAGCTCAAATTCCAATCTAGATCTGTAATTTGAAGGAGCCAACATGTATTCTTCATCTTCCTTGAATGCAGGCACATCCTTCATTACATATTTTAACACTTCACAATCGGCCTGTACCGACATTCCGGGAACACTAAAACAATTTGACTGAATAGTAGCGTCGTTAACATCTAGCTCCAATTTACCCAATAGCGACCTATTATATTTATAGTTGCCCGGTATTTTCGCATTGTACTCGGAATATATTTTGGGAATATGCCCCTGGAATTCCCAACCTTTCATATTGTATAAAAATGGAGATTCCAGTTCGTAAGAGTATTCGAGTACCGACCCTTCTTGGACATTGGAAAATGTAAATCGTTTCTCTGACCAATGTTCACTCACTTGAACATCAAAAATAGCACTGGGCATAACGTTATGTTTTGTACCCTTAACATGGTTTATGGCCTTGACCTTACTTACTGTTTCGGTCTTTTTCTCTGAATGATAATAAGGTATGGATATGTCGGCCTCCGAAAACCCTTCTTCGTCCAATATCTTTATTTTTGCATGGTATTCCGTTATCAACCAAACATAGTTTCTTCTTACCTGAAAATAGTTCCTACCTTTTTCGTAGAGGTATACGGCATGTGCGGTGCTATCTTTATAATAGGTTCTGAAATTAGACTCAAAACCTGAAAGCTCCCCAAATTCCTGACCTTGACCAATAACGGGCATACAGCTCAACATTAAGAGAATCAAAATTTTTTTTCTCATATATAAGTTTATTGTTTAGTGAAAATTAATTTACCGGAATTCCATTTACCTATTTGATCATAAAAGCCTTTTACGTCCGAATAGAATTCTGGAGGTATGACCGTTGTATTCCAATTAATTTCGGAATTGATTTTTATTATATCCTCCTCTATCCAGACCTCATATTTATAGCTTCCCATATTTTTGGGCAATACTATGGATACAGGCTCCGGAAACGATTCAACCGCATAGCCATCGGGTACTTTTATGGTTGCCATTTTTTTAAAGGATTGCGTAAAAACTTTCTCTATGGGCAAATTTCTTTCCTCTGCCTTATATGGATTATAATTTAACCCTGAATTGAAAAACGGAGTAAAAACAATCTTTCGGCCAATTGTTTCAAATGCAGATCTTTTGGTATACCCATAGGTTTGCTCCAATGGTTGGGATGGGTTGTTGTGGTTTAAGACCTGAAAGTTTGTGATTTCCATATCAGAGAATTTTTTTTCCATATTGACCCGATAGGAGTCGCTTGGGTTCCCGCTATTACCCTTTCTTAAATAGAAGGCGAAGTATCCTGTGCTATGATACCGATATTTGCCCGTGATTGAGCCATCCTTGTTAAAGGATACGGTAATTAATTCAGCATTGAGGGACCTAAACTTTGGTTTTAAATCTATTTGAGCAGTTGTACCGTCCTCACGAATAAGTCTTCCGACCCAATTTACTGCGCGCAATGGAATGAAATCTGGATAGCCATATTTCTCTGTTGCATCGAACAACATTAAATCCGCCCCCATTTGAAGCCCTACAACCACATAATTAAAAGTGCCAACCGTAGGAAAAAAAGGGATTCCGTTTGTTTTGGAACTAATCAAAACAGGGTCTGCTTTGAGACCTGCATACCTGAACATCGAGGTAAGCATAAGGTTTATATCGGCGACATTTCCTTTCTTTTCGTTGTACGCTTCTGCAATCCCCTTACTGTTGCACAATATACCAAACCCGTAGTTCCAATTCATTTGTGACTTTACAAAGTCATATATAACCATGGCCCTTTCCATTTCCGAGGATGCATCTCGGAGTAGTTTTTTTAAATCTCCTTTAAAATAGTCGTGACGATTTAATTCCTTACCAAATCTATCGTTATCATAAATGGTTTTAGCAACATCTCCCCAGGTTAAACTATAGTTTTTATATGTTTCATTTGGAAACCTAGTGGACCCCAATTCAAACTTAATGGCTGCTCTATAATCATTTATGTTAACTACCTCTGACTCCGCGACCAATCCGGGAAGATTTGATAATGTGAACGTAAAAATGTTCTCGATATAATTTATGGTTTCTTTTCCCAAAGCAACATTCGTCGGGGTTTTGAAACTGTAATCCGCCTGTTGAACTACCTCTAGCGACTTATTCCGCTGTGATTGTTCCATTTCAACTGGATAAAAACCTCTATTGTATTGTTTATAAACGAAGTACTCTGGGATTTTTAATTGTACCAATGCAAAATCCACTGGAATATCAAATTGCAACCAAAACTCATCAATATTCCAATATGCGTGTGATTTTATTTTAAATGCGACGTCTACAACACTGCCTTCTTTTACATTGGGCATTGAAATGGCCAACTTACTTTGATCATCATTCACTCTTTCGATGAAAACACCCTCATTTTCCAATTTGGTCCTAACCACATTACCGTCCACGATATTAAACGTGAATCCTTTGATCTGATAGATATCCTGTCTATGCTCGCTATTTGTTAAAAAAGACTTGTGCAGGGTAGCCCAACTCAACCCTGCTTTCCTATAAATCTTAATCCTATATTGAACTTCTGTTATAAGCTGCCAACCGGTTTCAGCATGAAAATCAAAGTGTACCAACTCACTTTTATACAGTATAGCGGCATTAGCATCTGGATAGCGTTTATGCTGAGTGGCCAACACTTCCTCCTTGGATACTTTACCAAATGTTATCTCTTTGGCGGTTACCACTTGTAGAGATAGTAAAAACAGAATATAAATTTTAAATTTCATTGTTCGGTGCAACTTTTTTTTAATGCCCTACCAATATTTACTCTTGCCTCTACACTTTGTTGTCCAAAAACAATGTGTTCTCCGGTACATGGGTCCAAGTATTCACCAAGATCTCCCAAAAATTTGCTTAGGATTATACAGTATACTTTTTACATACCATTATCTTATGTTTTTACAAGAACGACCTTTTCCAATTCTTTCTTAATGATCTGATTATAAAACTCCTTTAACTGAGCATAATAATTGGAAGAAATCAGCGAAGTATTGAGTTCAATATCCACCCTTACATTGATCTTGTTATTCGCCGCAGACACAAAGTATTTGAACCGACCTAAATTATCTGGTAAGCCAACTGCAATGGACTCTGGGACCGATTCTACAGCATATCCATCCGGAATGGCAATATTGATCATATATTGATCTTTCCATGGGTAACCAAAGTCTACAGGAAACTCTCTTTTTTCGGTTTTAAAAGGATTGACCGTAGTTGTTAGGTAAAATAAAGGTGATATGTACAGTTTCCCGGAAATTTCATCGAAAGCATCTTCTTTAACAAAATTGAACGCTTGTACTACGGGCTTGGAGAGGTTACCTTGGTTTTGCAAATTAAAATTCGAGATTTCGATATCTCCATATTTTTTTTCCAAATCATCCAAATATTTTTCTTCCGTGCCAGCAACGAAATTGTTCCTGAACAACAATGCACTGTTTGCAGAATATTGTTCCTGGTATTCTCCTTCAATGGAGCCATCATCATTAAGCACAACACTCATCATTATGGCATCCACGGATTTTGTTTTGGGCATTAAATCCACTTGTTTTGAACTTCCATCTTCTCGGATAAGCCTACCAAACCAATTCAAGGCCCTCATGGGCAGTATGTTGGGTACAGTATTCTTTTCTGTAGCATCAAAAAGGACTAAACCATTTTCCAGTTGAAGACCGGTAATTACGTAATTGAATCCATCACTGGTCGGGAAGAGCGGTATTCCATGCGATCTTGTACTCACCAACACGGGATGGGCATCCAATCCTGCGTATCTGAACATTGCCGTTAACATAAGATTTATCTCCGCAACGTTACCCTTCCCTTCTTTGTAGGCTTTGCGAATACCCTGATCACTACAAGTTACTCCGTAGTAATTATCCCAGTTCATTTTTGTTTTTACAAACTGAAAAATGGTCATCGCCTTTTCGATATTGGAGGAAAGGCCATTGAGCAATGGATCTAAATCATCTTTAAAATATCCCTTCTTGTTCAACTCTGCCCCAAAATCGTCATAAGAATAAATGGATTTGGCCACCCCCTCCCATGTTAAGCTATAATTTTCATAAGGTTGATTGGGGAAATGGGTAGATGCCAATTCGAACTTTACAGAAGTCTTATAGTTATCGATGTTATTGGTATACTTTTCTTCCAACATGGCCGGTATATTCGACACCTCCATTGTATAAATGTTCTCCATAAAGCTCAAAGTGCCATTATTGTGGGTCGACCTGCCCACCAAACCCATATTATCGGAACTTCGGTATGCAATGTTCATGGATCTATTCTTTTTGGATTCGGCAAATTGAATGGTCTGAAAACCTTTGCTGTGTTTTTTGAAAATAAAATATTCCGGTACATCCAAACGAACTTCTGCATGATCCAAGGGAATATCATACTGAAATTTGAATTCATCTATATTCCAGAACATCGGCGACTTTATTTTATATTCAATATCCAAAATACTTCCTTCCTTTACCTCTGGCATGGTAATGGAAGTTTTGTTTCTGTATTTATTGACTTTTTCTTCAAAGACCCCATCGTTCTTGAGCTTTTTACTAACGAGTTTCCCGCCTTCAATATTAAAAGTAAACCCTTTGATGCCCGAAATGGTCTCTTCACCTCCTCTTCCAGCGTAAAGGGGTATTTGTAAAGTAGCCCAATCAAAACCATCCTTTTTGTAAATTTTTATTCGAAAATGAACTTCTCTGGTAACTGTCCATCCGATGTCATATTGATAATCGTACCATATCCATTCGCTTTTGTGCAGAATTGCCGCATTTGCCTCCGGGTAATCGATATGTCGGGTAGCCGACACATCCTCTTTGGATACTTTTCCAAATTTTACATCTTTAGCGCTTACTGATAAGTGTACCAACAATAATGAGAGCAATAGTGTTATCCTCATAACTCTTTTTTGATTAAAACAACTTTCATATTGTCATATCTCGCGACTTTTTTCCTAAAATCGCGGTACTGACTATATTCTTCTTTCGGGTATTTACCGGACTTCACCAAAAGTCGCCTTTTGTAACGTATGGTCCCTGGTTCGAGCGTTTCTATAAAAACTGAGTACGACCCGTACTTTGATTCTACCTTTAAAGGCAGAATACCAGTTTCCAGCAAATACCCCTTGGGCAAACGGATAGTAAACTCATCCTCATCCAAAAACCCTCTTTTTACGACCAATGCTCTTTTTCTATTTCGAACCCTGACCGGTACATTTAAATTTCTGTTGGAAACATTGGGAATCAACAATAATTTATCCCCTGCTGAAGACAAGTAATTATTGGCTGAGAATTCAATATCTTCTGAAAATTCGATATTATCAATATCGTTACCATAGGTAACGGTGCCCAAATTTAAATTTTGCACGTAGTTCCAGTACGTTTTATAAAATTCTTCTTCTTTCGACCTGGTGTTTTTGGTTATCCAATACTTTTGATCGTATTGTGTACCTCTTGAAACAATCTTTACCTTTCCTATTATGTTTGTTTCGTCGGCAATCTCAAAATAGGCTTTGGTAAGTTGATAATTATCCTCATCTGGGTTTACATTCGTACGGACCAATTCGCCTCCTTCGGGTTTAATTTTTAATACATTCCTATTATCCGTAAAAGTGCCCAAATGGTTAACGGGTGCAATCTGACTTGTGCATTCCAACCATACTTCATTATTTTCCAACGGTACATTCAATATAACGTGATTGCCCTGCATGGATGGAAAATCTCTATCCATATCCCTAATCTTATTACCGGCATGTACCACTGTATAATAAGATTCCACTCCAGCTGCCCTCAGCAAGGCCATGGTATAATTGACAAGTCCTTTGCAATCTCCATATTTTACTCGATTCACTGTGGATGCATTTATAGGCATCCATCCTCCAATCCCCAGCTGCACACTTATGTACCTTGTATTTTCTTGTACATAGTGATAAACTATTTTTATTTTTTCCAAAGGATCGTTGACCCCTCTTACCAAGTTTTGCACATATTGTACAGTACCTTCATCCAAATCGTCTTTTCCTTCTAAAAGCTCATCTGACATCCATTTTCCCAGTTCTTGCCAAGTAGCTCCCCTTCCATCGACCCCCTCTAAATGAAACTCGTTCAGTGCTATCTTAACATGTGGGGCAAAATCCTGAAAGCTAGGCGAAAGTGGCTCTTCCACCATAGCATTCAAATTATTGGCTATATACACAACACCGTTCGTTGTCTTCGATTTTTTGATTTGATACTCGTCTAAATTGTCTTCTTTGGTCCTAAAAGGTATACCACATTCAACACGAAAAGAAAACTGACTGCTTTCTGTACTCAACCGGTAATCTTCCAAAAAGGGCCAGTTTGGTACAAAGGCAGTATTTGGGGAAGAATATTCTTTGGAGAACTCCACTGTATAAGGATATTGGGTTGGCGTATATTGCAAAACCAACACACGCGAATCGGCATACAATGTGCCGCCCCCAATTGCACTTTGATCTAAAAAATCTCTTTTCTTTATTTTCTTTACCTCTTCGCCTTGTGCATTATAAATTACTGCTTCTAAATGTGATACCTTATCCTTTTTTTCGTAAAAGGCATAGGCGCTAACATGTTTATTGCCTTCTTTGTTAAGTACAGTAACCACTCTCTTCTGGTTCACGATCATTCGGTCCTTTGCCTCAACAATCACATCCATTTTATCCAAACGAACTACGGCATCTGCGTTTTGTTGCATTGTTTTGGAAATCGAACTTACTCGATAATCCTGTGAATATGAACTATCAAAGAATAAGGCAAATAGGATAAATAAGTAAAAGTGCATTGGTTGGTTAGGAGAGGTTGGTTTGTTTAAAGATGGTGGTGAATAATTTCTTACAAAAAAGAGATTTTTTTCAACATAAAAAAATTATTCTCTATTTTTTGTGTCCACAATAATGGTAACCGGACCATCATTGAGCAACTCCACTTTCATATCGGCGCCAAAAATTCCGGTTCCAATCTTCTTTCCGAATTTTTGCTCCAATACCTGAACAAAACTCTCGTACACAGGAATGGCAACATCGGGTTTTGCGGCTTTTATGTACGATGGTCGATTTCCTTTTTTGGTAGACGCATGCAATGTAAACTGACTAACTACTATAATATCGCCATCAGTATCCAATACGGAGCGGTTCATCACCCCGTTCTCGTCGTTAAAAATGCGAAGGTTTAAAACTTTATTGGTCAACCAGTCTATATCTTCTTTTGTATCGGCATCCTCGATGCCCAGTAAGATCAAAAGCCCGTTTCCGATGGATGATATCATTTTGCCATCGACGGCAACACTTGCCTTTGATACTCTCTGCAGTACTGTTCTCATTTATCTTTCCCTGTATGGGTTATCTTCTTCCCCAGTGAGCATTTGCACGTAGCTCCGATAGCGACTTGCTGCAATTTCATTGTTCTCCAGAGCTTTTTTTACGGCACATTTGGGTTCGTCCAAATGTAAACAGTTATTAAATTTACACTCCGATTTTAACGCAAAAAACTCGGGAAAATAGTCTCCGATCTCGTGCTTGTCCATATCCACGATACCAAAACCTTTAATCCCGGGGGTGTCGATTATCCGTGCATCGAAAGACAGGTCGTACATTTCGGCAAAAGTGGTGGTATGTTGGCCTTGCATGTGCTGCTCAGAAATTTCGGCAGTTTTTAGTTGCATTCCAGGTTCCAAGGCATTTACCAATGTAGACTTTCCTACCCCGGAATGACCGGCGAACATACTGGTTTTCCCTTTCATTATTTCTTTTACCAAATCAACGTTCTTACCTTGTTTTGCTTCAATTTTAATGCACTTATACCCGATTTTCGTATATAGATCCATTAAATAATCCACCTCAAACCTTTCTTCTTCTTGGTAAACATCCATTTTATTAAAAAGTAGCACTACCGGAATTTCATAAGCGTCTGCGGTCACCAAAAATCGATCTATAAAACTGGTAAAGGTGGGAGGGTTGTTCAAAGTGACCAATAGGAATACCTGATCTAAATTGGATGCAATAATATGTGTTTGTTTGGAAAGCTTAACGGACTTGCGGACTATGTAGTTTTTACGATCGCCAATTTTGGAAATTATACCGATCGTCTCGTCACCAATAGTTTCCAGTTCAAAACTAACATGGTCGCCAACGGCCACTGGATTAGTGCTCTTAATCCCTTGTGTACGGAACTTGCCCTTTATACGGCATTCGTAAAAGTTGCCTTCATTGGACTTTACGGTGTACCAACTTCCGGTCGATTTATAAACTGTTCCGTTCAAAATTTGTTAGTTTTTTAAAATACAAAGAAACAATATTCCTTTCGTTTCGTCGTATATCTTTATTTATAGCATATTAATCATCAAAATTTAAACATGAAAAAAATCTTATTTGCCGCAGTAATCGCTTTGACCACTGCATTTAGCGTAAACGCACAACAGTACAAAGTAATTACCAGCGTTGAATCCATAGTGCCCAACGGGCTTGGTAGATCAAGAATAATCAACGCTCTTGAGGACAAGGATTATAAAGAATTTACCAGTGTACAAACAGAGGACGATAACACGAGAAACAAGTCCAAAAGAAACGAAATCCGTGTTAAAAATTTCGAAGAGACCAAATTGTTGAACTTTTACAATGTTGGCGGTATCCGTTTTCAGAATATTGCGGCCAACGACGCTATGATCACTTCTATGATCAACGATATGATCGCCAACGGATGGGAATTGGCCTTTGTTGTTAGCGGTGTTGAAAGTGAAGGAGGAAAAGGTGATGGACAAGGTATTTTTATTACCCGATATATCTTTAAAAAATAACTGCCTTTATTAAACCAATTAAAAAAGCCCCTTTTTTAAAGGGGCTTTTCCATTTTATAATTTATTTCTTTTTCTATCTACTTCCTTAAGATAGATTTTTCGAATTCTTAAATGGTTGGGAGTAACCTCCACGTATTCGTCCTTTTGAATATATTCGAGCGCTTCTTCCAAGGAAAACTTAATGGCCGGTACAATTTTGGCTTTTTCATCTGCTCCGGCAGAACGGACGTTCGAAAGCTTTTTGGTCTTGGTCACATTTACTGTCATATCATCTTGACGGGAGTTTTCCCCAATGACCTGTCCTTCGTAGATATCCTCTCCTGGATCAATAAAGAATTTACCCCTTTCTTGAAGTTTATCGATGGAATAAGGAATCGCCGTTCCATTTTCCATGGAAACCAAAGATCCGTTCAATCGTTGTGCGATATCGCCTTTTAGTGGTTGATATTCAAAGAACCGGTGCGCCATAATAGCCTCTCCGGCTGTTGCGGTCAACAATTGGTTTCTTAGTCCAATGATTCCCCTTGATGGAATTATAAATTCACAGACCATTCGGGAACCTCTTGCTTCCATACTGGTCATCTCTCCTTTTCGGATGGACACCATTTCTACAGCCTTTCCGGATACTTCTTCTGGCAAATCGATGGTCAAGTGCTCTACTGGCTCGCATTTTACACCATCAATTTCTTTGATGATTACCTGTGGCTGTCCAATTTGAAGCTCATAACCTTCCCTACGCATGGTTTCTATCAATACCGAAAGATGCAATACTCCACGTCCGAAAACCAGGAATTTATCGGCACTGTCGGTTTCTTGAACACGAAGCGCCAAGTTTTT
>Ga0160419_101240_pt1 | contig 11083 bp, 16 predicted proteins | sample CelAP2metagpilot_2_FD_108196 | JGI IMG/M metagenome (GOLD analysis project Ga0160419, IMG submission 108196) | Phycosphere-associated microbial communities from Cellana algal ponds in Kailua-Kona, Hawaii, USA - Cellana AP2-4-25 metagenome pilot ... | reverse complement strand
TCCCTCCCTCCCTCCCTCCTTCACTTCCTCCTTCTTCTTGACATGTCCAAAGCCCTCCCTCCTCCTCGCTCGCGGGCCGCCCCCTCCTCCTCGCCTTTCTCACCCTCCCTCCTCCTTCCCCCCTCCCTCCCTCCTTTGCAGCACGCGATGCCTCCGCCTAGGCCTTAATTGCGTGGAGCAAGTCCGGGGACGGGGACGGCCCTTGGTCTCCTACATGCTGGCAGTAAGGGCAGGAGGGAGGGCGGGAGGGCGGGAGGGCGGGAGGGAAGGAGGGGATGCAATTGCAGTGAGTAATTCGTGAGAGCGATGAGGATAAATAAGGTCTTTTTGGCCACTATTTCCCTCCCTTCCTCCCTCCCTCCCTCCCTCCTTCCTTCCTTTTACCGCGTACCAAAGCGCCTGCCCTCATCTATCCCCTCCCTCTCCCCCCCTCCCTACCTCCCTCCCTCTCTCCCCCAGCCTGCCCACGGGACCGGAACCGACAGCGACTGCCACAATTCCGACCTGGACTCCTCCCTCCACTCCGACTGCTCCTCCCTCCCGCCCCACAGCCACCCCTCCCTTCCTCCCTCCTCCCCGCACATTACCTATCCCCCTCCCTTTTCCTCGGCCTCGGTCTCCTCTGTGGACACACGAGGAGAAGGAGGAGGAGGGCAGGCGCACTGGCAGCAGCAGCAGCAGCAGCAGCAGCAGCAGCAGCAGCAGCAGCAGCAGCAGCAGCAGCAGCAGGGAGAGCTTGGGCTGGTGCATCATGAGCCGCAGCTGCACCAACAACGCAGCTATCAACAGTCCCTGGATCATCAGCAACAGCAACAGCAGCAACAGCAACAGGGATCTTCCTCCTCCACCCTCCCTGCATTGCATGAATTTTTCCTCGACCCCATGCGGACTGGTGAGGGAGGGAGGGAGGGAGGGAGGAGGGCATGAAATATACCCACATCCATCACACACACGGCTCTCCGAGTCGAGAATCTTATACTCTTCTCTTCCCTCCCTCCCTCCCTCCCGTCCTTCCTCCTTCCCTCCCTCTCCCTTACTTAGCCAATATCAACCGTCGCAAACTTCTGATCGTCCTCAGGGCCTGGGGAATGCTCGCGGCCAAGACATTGACCAAATCCACTTCTTCTTTCCCTCCCTCCTTCCCTCCCCATCACCAACCCGGAGGCATGAACCTCAGTGGGGTCAATGGACAGGTGAGTCCCTCCCTCCCTCCCTCCTTCCATCCCTCTCACTATCCTCCCATCGGTCATGGTCTCATCCTCCCTCCCTCCCTCCCTCCCTCCCTCCCTCCCTCCCTCCCTCAGTTCTTCCGCATCCTCCAAGGCGTGGCCAGCACCTTCGGGCTCGATCTTCAGGTAAGAAGAGAGGGAGGGAGGGAGGGAGGCAGCGAGGGAAGGAGGATGGTGATGCTTTGCCTCGAATCACTCGTTAATAGCTGTGTCCCTGACCATGCCACCCCCTCCCTCCTTCCCGCCCTCCCTCCCTCCCTCAGGATGTCCTCCACCTGGAGCCAGAGGTGTACGCAGCACTGTGTGAGGGAAATGGAAGGAACGCGCGGAGAGGGACCGCGGGAGGGGCCCCGCGCGAGGTGCCCATGTACATCAAGGTGGGGAGGGAGGGAGGGAGGGGAGGAGGGTGACTTTGAATTTTCGAATATGGGCATGACGTTCGAATCTCATTGTTCTTCCCCAGCTCTCAAGGAAGGAGTCCTTGTTCTCAAGCATGCACCTATCTCGCCTTCCCTTCCTCCTTCCCCCCCTCCCTCAGGCCCTGGACTGCGAGGCGTTCGCCGTCTCTCGACGTGTGCTTTGTCAGGGGGAGAGCAGCTACACCTGCAACGAGGTGTTTTCCTCCATGTTTGCAACCAAGGCCATGGCTGAACGGAGTCCGGAGCGAGCGACGGGTATTGATGTCTGGCTAGGGTGAGTCTTCCCTCCCTCCCTCCCTCCCTCCCCCCTCAGCTGCATCGATTCGGAGGACCGCAAGGAGTTTCTGCATTCCTTCCTCTCCACCCTTCTCGCCTCCCCCTCCCCCTGCACCGAGACGGCCGGAATCTTCAAGGTACGTGTGGAGGAGAGGGAGAAAAAGGTGGGAAAAGAAGGATGGGAAAAAGGAGGGAGAGAAGGAAAGCGCGGAGGAGTGAGAGGGAGTAGAACGGATGCTCGTCACGAAACAAAGTGAAAAGAGGAAGGCCAATGTTCCCAAGCCCTCAAGCAAGCCCTCCCTCCCTCCATCCCTCCCTCCCTCCCTCTAGTGCAAGGACAAGAACGGTCGCGTCATAGCAACCCACCTCAGGCTGCGTTCCTATTACTCCCAAGCGGGCGACTACGTCGCTTATTCCCTCTTCCTTGCCCCGCTCCCTCCTGTCCGCCTTGGCTCCCTCCTTGCTCCTCCTGCACACGCACCCACGCTACTGCCGCACCCACGGCAGGTACGCCCTCCTTCCTGCCTTCCCCCGCTGCCTCACTCTTTCCGTCTTCTTCCATTCCTTTTTGTCTTCCTTCTTTCTTCGCTCCGTCTTTTCTCAACTACTCTTTCTCTTTCTTTCACACACACACTCTCACACTCTCTCACTCACTCACTCACTCATTCTCTTTCTATTACTCTCTCTCTGTCTCTCTCTCTCTCTTACACACACACTTTCTCTCTCTTTGCGGGACCCTAGCAGATGGCCAGCCATATCCCTCCCTCCTCCTCCTCCTCCTCTTCCATCGCCTCCCTGACCTCTGTCACGGGACCTTTCGTCCCCTCCCTCTCCCCCTCCTCCTTTGGTGCTATGCCCTCCCCCGGCGCCTCGCCCCTTCCCCTTCACCACCACCCCTGCGGAGGGGAGGGCGGGGGGGAGGGAGGGGGCGTGAACTGCACCAACAGCAATAATAGCAGCTTGCGTAACACCAACTACCACCACCCGCCGCAGCAGCAGCAGCAACAACAACCACAACAACAACCACAACAACAACCACAACAACAACAACAACAACAACAACAACAACAGCAGCAACAACAACAACAGCAACAATTACAACAACAGCAGCAGCAGCAGCAGCAGCAGCGCCATTATCAAGGAGAGGGAATGGCCAACAGAGGAGGTCTAGGAGGGCAACAGCCTCTCCGTCCTGTCTTCCGGGTAGCAGCCCCTCCTCTGGAGGGAGGCGACAATGTGCACCAGCAGCACCAGCAGCCTTTTTCATCACATCATAATCATCATCATCAGCAGCAGCAGCAACAGCAGCGGTTGGAGGAGAGTGAGGAGAGACCTCGTGCGGACTCGCTCTCCTCCATTTCCACCATCGGAAGCGTCACCTCCGATAATTCACCCTACTCCCACCACCACCACCAGCAGCAGCAGCAGCAACAGCAGCAACAGCATCATGATCATCATTCCTCCTATCAGCAGCCACCGCAGCACCACCAGCAGCACCAACAACAACCGAGCTACTACGATCCTCATCCTCCCTCCATCACTCCAGCTCCTGGCGGCCTCTCCCTCCTCCCCTCCTCCTACTCCTACCCCCACCCTTCCTCCCTCCCGGCTCCCCCCTCCTCTCCGGTTGAAAACTCATTTCCTTCGGCTCTTCCTCCTCCCTTATCGGGTCCTGGACCTTCCTTCCCAGGCCGCCATTCACCTTTGACCACCCCCTACATCACCACCGCTCCTTCTGCCGCTAGCAGGAGCAGCAGTAGCAGCAGCAACAACAAGAAGCGGCCTCGGCCCTCCCACTCTTCTTCAAAGTCTGTTGAGGAAGAGGAGGGGAGGGAGGGAGACCACCACTACCACCAGCAACAGCAGCACCACCACTATCAGCGGCAGCAGCAGCAGCAGCAGCATGAGCGAATGGGCGCCAAGCCCAGTCCAAATAGGGGGGTTACCAACATCAGCACCAACAGCGGCAACGAGGAGGAAGAGCAGGAGGAAGAGCAGGAGGAGGAGGGGAAAAAGAGGGATGACGTGGAGCACCTCGTCGTCGCCACTGCTCTTCAGAAGCTTCAGGAGTCTTCCCCTCCCTCTGCCGTCTCTCCCTCTTCCGACCTTCTCTCCTCTTCCCCACCCTCCCTCGGCACCACCATCCCCGGCAGCATGAACGATGCTCGAGAAGGACATAACAGCACCCACGGCAACCACCACCACCACCACAGCAGCAGCAGCAGCAGCAGCAGCAGCAGCAGCAGCAGCAGCAGCAGCAGTTGCGATAGGATTGAGGACGTGGTCATCCCCTGCCTCAGCGACGCTCATCAGATTGTGTCCGACTTTTCGGCTGCTACGTCCGCCTCGGGCGAAACCAAGGTTAGTCCTCCCTCCCTCCCTCCCTATCTCCCTCCCGCCCTCTCTTTATTTGCTTTATTTTTCCCCCACCTCTGGTCTCATTGCCTATTCCTCCTTCCCTCCCTCCCTCCTTCCCTCCCTCCCTACAGAACCCCACAAAAGCGCTGTCAAACTCATCCTCCTCTTCTTACCTTCGAGATATGAATGAAGAGAGCGGGATAGAAGGCACCGCCGACAACCCTAATCGACGAGAATCGCACTCCCTCCTTCCATCCCTCCCTCCCTTTTCGGAAGAGCAGGAGACAATAAGGCTGTAAAAAGTTGAAGGAGGGAGGTAGAGAAGATGGGAGGGAGGGCGGGAGGATTGATAGCATCATGTACAGTTGTGGCCGCTGGGTAGTTTGGGCCGGAGAGGAAGGAAGGGAAAAGGAAATTTCGAGAGGAAGTGTTCATGTTTACGTCGAGTAAAGAGTAGTAGTAGTAGTGAGGAGGAAGATGAGGACGACGAGGACGACGACGAGAAGAAGGCGATAGGATAATGATAGACAGTGCAACCATACAGCCGTAAAGTTTACTGGCAGAAGAGGGAAGATAAGACGCTCACATACCGTAATTTGCGCGACAAGCAGCAGCAGCCCCAACAGAGAGAAAGTAGACGAAGGTAAGTTGGAGAAAATTATCGAAGATCAGCACTTTCGCTGAAAAGAAGGAAAGGGACGAGGACTGAATATAAAAATAGGGGTAGACGACTGGAGGAGACTGGGGATTTAAAGAGTACTTCTAGAGAAACCTTCACATCTTCGGAACTACTCGGCCAAGTACCCGGATGCGAAAGAGAAAAACGAGAAACGAAAAACAAAAACAAGAACATCCACGAAAACTTGAAGCAAAACAAGAACAAGAACAAGAGGATCAAGGAGATCAGTAAGACCAAAGAGAAGTAATAAGGGGGAGGGAAGGATGGGAGGAAGAACAAATTCAGCACGAAGGAAAAGCGTCCTTTTGCCCCTTAACCACAAGAGCAAAAGTTGCACGCAGTAGCAGCAACCGCAGTAGCAGCAGCAGCAGCAGCAACAGCAACCGCAGCAGCAGCAGCAGCAGCATGAACAGCAACAGTTAAATTGCATGCTCTCCATGAATTCGGATGAACCCTCTAAGCAAGACAAACCCAATGACCCAGAGATTGAGAGAAAGTAGAAGACAAACTAGCGGGCAATGCATATGGAGGGGGCAGTTCCCGAAGCCGCCAACGAGCCCACGTATAACACAGAAAGAGAAACTAAGATTTACTATTTAGACACGCTTTTGATTTTAAGTCTTTTTAGTGTCCAGGTGCTGCTCGCTCGGCCGCCGTCAATCCCTCCGTTGATTTCCTGCGGCTCCACAGCCTTTTTTCCAACCCGTAAAGTTTTCCCTGAGCCGGTGTTTCTTACATGTGTAAACGACTTTTTTTAATGTGCATAGGCTGGGGTTTTCGATCATTAAGCTCTCTGCTTTCGCCTATGTTATCTCACGCTGGCAAGAGAGCATGCGTCTTCCTCATTCACTCCCATCCTCCTTGCACCCTACCTCTAGGCGTGCTCAAATATCTTCCGCCATTTCCTCTTCATTCCCTATCTCCTCCTCCTCGTTATCTTCTTCTTCTTCTTCCCCTACCCCCTCTGGTCCGCGATGAATCAATTCGTACTCAACACCTGACTTGTCGGTCTCCTCGTTCACCTCGAAGGGGGCAGAGGGTGTAGAGGAGATCCCGTCTGGGTATCTAGGGCGAAAGAGAGGAAAGGGAGCGAGGTGGGGACAAAAGGGACGTGTAATTCCACTTAATCTTCAGATCTGCACTCTTCTTACTTATTCTAGATAAGCGAGTCGGTCATTTAAAGGAGAGATGTGAGAGTTCATTCAAGGAGGGAAGGAGGGAAGGAGGAAGGAAAAGGGGGGACTGCGGAAGAGGAAGATGGAGGGAGAGGAAAATACCTGGACAGCTTGCCCCACTTGTTGACAATCAGGCGCATATGGCCCTTGTACATGGCCACGCCCGCATTACGCACCACCACCACGAGAGGCTTTGTTTCATCCTCTTCCGTTTCCCTCAAGCCCTGTACAAGGAAATCCACCTGACTGTTCCGGGCGCGCAAAGTAATGGTGCCGGTTTCGTCCCCAACGGTGACCTCAGCAATTCTGTGTAGGAAATACAAGAGAGAGGATATATAATTTGGGGATTGGCTGTGTGACTTCATGAGATGGGGCTTGAATATGTAGAATGTTGCCCAGAGAATGTCTATTCCACCTCCCACCCTTTTGCTCTCCCCCCTCTCCTCCCACCATCCTCACTTCGTTATGCTTCCATCGACCCTTGCCCGTTCCAGCATCGTCTTGATGCGCAGGACCCGCAGCACCAGGTTGTGACCGAGGCTCGCTGGGGTGAGAAGATCAACCTAGGGGTAGAGAGGAAAAGAGGGATCGACATTATACGTGGCTCACTCGCAGAGCCACTAAGAGATGCAACAAACCTTGGTGTAGCGGGCAGGCCGCAAGGGTGGTGAGTGGGAGGTATGTATAGCCGGTGGCGGAAGGGCCGCTACAGGTAGAGAGGAGGCCATCGGCGGAAGTGGGGCCGCCATAGGTCGTGTTGCTGGCTTGATAGAGCAGACTTTAATCGGGTATGGCAATGTTAGCAAATAGACTCCCAGAAGTAGCCAAGGGAGTGCTGGAATCAAAGATGCGTAAAGGCATGGCCTCCCAGATAGAAGAAGCACCGTAATGGACGCACATACTTTATCAAAGCTTGCTTCCTTAGCACACCATCAGGGGCATGTGGTCAACAGAACACTCCACACACCGCTGAGGAAATTGCTCTTGGCGAAACGGGAACACGTCGCCCTACTATTTCTGCCCCATCTGACACACCTGACAGATACCTGTTAGACTTGTCGGTGGTCCCGTCCGGCCGAGACTGGGGCTGATCGACGATTCAGGAAGAGATATGCGCAATGATGTGACGTTAATTATCTATGCTGTGCATGCTGTCTTTGGTCGTGACTGCGGTAGACAGCGAGGAAACGCTCGCTTCAGGCCCCTCCTTGTCTCACTCCTGACACACACCCGTGCTTCTCCACCTTCAGGCAGTCCACGACCCAAGCGCCCGGAAGGGAAAAAAAGGTGCCGACCGCGGGGAGATAAACATGCAATGCTGAGCTCGCTGCCTTTCCACACCTTTCGTCCCGTCCGTCGCATCATCACATCGTCATTCGCCACCAACACCACCAGCAGAGGCAGTAGTAGCGTCTGCAGGCAATTTACCACCCACCTGTCCCGTCGTCCATCCTCGTCTACCACCAGCATGGCACCCTCACTCTTGGCGCTCGCGGCGTCGGCGGGAAATAGCATAACACTGAGTGAATTAACGCTGCACAAGCTGCAAGGAGCACAGCTGTTTGTCGGGAGCGGCGTGGCTTTCCTCTTCGCGGCTCATCGCTGGCAGGTACGGATGGAAGGTAAAAATGTGGAGGAAGCCTGGAGAGGGATGCTTCAGTCATATGTTCGAACCAAAGGTTGATGCGTGGACACCTTCGATCAGGAATGGCGACGTGGTCTGTCGACCAGTGCAGGGGAAGGAGCCGCCCGGGACAAGAAGAAGAAGAAGAAGAGTATGATATACACCCGCACGGGAGATAAAGGCACGTCCAGCCTATACAATGGAGAGGTAAGGCCGAAACGAAGGAAGGCTAGAGCAATGGAGGAAGGGAGAACGAGAAATAAGGGTGGACACACGATGTTGACACTTCTATGTTGTCTTACTCCACTTCTCCCTCCCCTCCCACCCTCCCCTCCCTCCTCTCCCTCCTCTCACTTCCTCCACTCCATTCCACCATAGCGACGGCCAAAGAATGACGCGACCTTCGATGCATTGGGTGCAACGGACGAGCTCAACGCAGCTATTGGCCTCGCGAAGGAGCATGCCATGTAAGGAGAGGGGGAGGGAGGGAGGAAGGGAAAGAGTGAGGGAGGGTGGGAGGGAGGGAGGGAGGGAGGGAGGGAGGGCGAGCAGGTGTGCAGGGGTAGACGAGCCTTATAGGAGAGCAGTAGTACACGGCTTGGTGCGCATCAAAGCCAGCCTTGACTGTACAATGTCGTTTACTCACTCCATTGACTGACTCGACGCAACACACAGCACCAAGAGCGCCTTGGGAGGGCCGCTGTGTCAGATCCAATCCCGCCTTCTGGACTTGGGGGCTGCCATCGCCACGCCCGCGCAGGTGGGAAGGAGGGAGGGAGGGAGGGAGGGAGGGTGTGGTGTAACTTGAATTTCCGATTTTTCACGGCCTGCATCTGTCTTCCGGGTCTGTTGCTTTTCCCGCTCCCTCTCTACTCCTTCCTTTCCTCTTCCCACTGACGGCCAGTCTATTTCTCCAATTCCTATTTGTGTCTATTTCTTTTCCCGCCCCCTCCCCCTCCCTACTACTGCTCACCCTTTCAAACTTTCGTCCTTCCCTTCGGACAGACGTCGGACGACCACAAACGAGAACGGACGCGCTTCGACCCCACCCACGTCAAGAAGGTAAGTTGATTTAGATTATCAAGCAGGGAAATTTGATTCAGATTCTCAAGAATATTGGTTGGTTTGGCTTCCCCTTCATTTTCTGGCTCCTCTACTACGGCCCTTCATCACCGTCCCTTCCTTCCTTCCTCCCTCCCTCCCTACCTACCTCCCTCCCTCCCCCCGATCAGGTGGAGGAGTGGATCGACGAACTCGACGGCCGCCTCCCTCCTCTCAAGAACTTTATCCTCCCCTCTGGAGGGCTCTGCAGTGCGCATCTGCACTTAGCCCGGTACGGAGGGAGGGAGGGAATGGCAGGGAGGGAGAATGGAGGGCGGGAAGGAGATGGAAATGCTCGTGCATGTGTTTCTTCGCAACTCACTTTCTGCCTTGTCAATGTCCCTCCTTCCCTCCTTCCCTGTCTCCCTTTCCCTTCTGTGTCCTTCAGCACCATTTGCCGACGGGCTGAACGAAGCGTCATCCCCCTTGTCAACTCCGAGCAGGTCGATCCTGAGGTACGCTTGTGCCCTCCCTCCTTCGCTTCCTCCTTCCCTCTCTCATTCCTCCCTTCGCCTCCTTTTACTTCGAACGCTGTACCATCCAAGTCTTCTTCTCTCTATCCATCTACGTGTGCACACACTCTCTCCTTTTCCTTATAATCGCCTATTCCACCCTCCTAATTACCCATTCCGCCCTCCTCCTAATCACCCCTTCCTCCTCCTTATCACCCATTCCACCCTCGTAATCATCTATTCCATCCTTCTAATAATCCATTCCACCATCTTAGTCATTCATTCCACCATCCTAATCATCCATCATCCACGTCTCTCCTCGTCGCCTTCTTCCCTTGGTTCATGCCGTCAGCCTTCCCACCCCTCCATGGTCCCATCCCTCTCTCCATCCCCATCCATCCCCTCCTTAGGTGGGCATCTATTTGAACCGCCTGTCGGACTTCTTGTTCGTCGCGGCGCGGTGGGCGGCCAAGAGCGAGGGCCACGAGGAGACCGTGTGGGTGAAGTAAAGAGAATGAATGGGGAGAGGACGGGAGGGAGGGAGGGAGGAAGGGGAGGGAAGCATGCATTTTTCGTTCTCGCCTTTCTCTCTCTGATTCTCTCCATCTCGCTTATTTAATTTCTTCCCTCTCGTCTTCTTCACCTTTCGGCGAGAAGGAAGGAGGAGTGGCAGTGAAAATGGGGAAAGGCAGACGGGAGGGACGGAGGGAGGGAAGGAGGGAAAATGAACAGCTACGAATTGATCGCTTGGGCGGAAAGGAGACGATGCGAGGGAGAAGAATACAAATACCACAAGAAAAGAAGAAAAGGAGACAGCGAAGGGGAAAGTAAACGTGCGCTTAATCAATGGATGTTTATGTTGTTGTTGTTGTGTTGGGACTTGTCGTTGTTGATGCTGAGCTGTGTGTGGGGGTGGGTGGTGCGCCGCCCCGACATCTGGCCGGAGAGAGCTGTATGCTTGCGCGTAGCTGAGGAGGGTCAGCAATAGGGAGAGGTTGAAGACGTCGACCTCTTTCAAATCGTCTTACTTTCTTTATCTTTGTTGACCCCTCCCTTCCGTCTCTCTTTTTTTCCGAATTCCCCTCTTTCCTCCTCCTCCTCCTCCTCCTTACTCTCTCTCTCTCTCTGTTACTCTGTCTCTCTCTTTTTGGCGTACATCGTACATATACACTTTCAAATAATAAATCCTTTCATAAAAATCCCTGAACACAAAATGCCGTGCTCTCATCTCCCCCTGCAATCCTCCCTCCGTCTCTCTCTCTCTCTCTCCTTCCCTCTCCCTTCCCTTCCCCGCATTATCACGTGCGCTTCTCGAAAGTACATCCCTCTCCCTTCCTCCCTCCCTCCCTTCCTCCCTCCCTCGCCCCTTCCCTTCCTCTATCTATACTGGTATTGGCGCTCTTGCATGAGTCGCTGGGTTCGAAGCTGCTGCCGCTCAATGATGCCTTGCTGCACAAGGGAGGGAGGGAGGGAGGGAGGGAGGGAGGGAGGGTTAGTTCATACCCGGTAGGCTTGCGAGGCGTTCATCACGGTAGTGCTCAGGCTCTTTCCCCCTTCCCCTCCTCCCCCTCCTCCTTCCTTCCATGCTGGCTGTGGCGGCGGTGGAGAATTCGAATCCCTGTCCCCTGTCAAATGTGATGGATTGCGCGTGTGACGTCCTGCTGCCGGCATCTCCCGCCGTCCCTCCCTCCCTCCCACCCCCCCCCCCGCCCCCCCCCGCGCCGGCCACCCCGAAGACCCCCGGCTGTTGGAGCGTAGGCGACCGTGCAG
>Ga0160419_101239_pt1 | contig 11088 bp, 17 predicted proteins | sample CelAP2metagpilot_2_FD_108196 | JGI IMG/M metagenome (GOLD analysis project Ga0160419, IMG submission 108196) | Phycosphere-associated microbial communities from Cellana algal ponds in Kailua-Kona, Hawaii, USA - Cellana AP2-4-25 metagenome pilot ... | reverse complement strand
TTTGGTGCTCAAAATATGATAGAAGGAGATGTCTTTATGCCGGTGGCAAGGCTCGTTATGGTGATTAAAACAACAAAAAAGTAAAAAGAGCAAAAAACTTACATAACTTTCTGTATAGTCCGTGCTATGTTACAGTCATCTGAGCTTCTCGGAGGAGGTGCATGGCCGGGGTTGTTATGGATCTTTATGACCTGGTTTCATCTCCCCACCTAGTCCACCCATTAGTAATGGATCATCCACAATTTTTATAATGTATCGACAGGCCTGTCTCCAAAACGGGACACATAAAGACCACGTGGCCACCAATAGTGATTTTTGTGTCTTTAGTCGTCTTTTTGTCCGATGGACAGAAGTTTTTTAAAGTATATTCTAGCAATGCACCGGCAATTCCCTCTTCATTCCTGGGAGACTTGGAAAGTGGCGACTTTCAGCTCGCATTCGATGAAAGTGCGGGGTACTTCGATGACATTCGAGAAAGCGATTGGAAGCTAATCAAGGCGAGGATTAACAACACGCCGAATTGTGCGAGTGAATGTGAGCCAGAGGAGCCTCCTACCTGGTATCAAAACAATTGGGAGCCTGCGATCAGCTGCCAACACGAAAGACGGATAGGCGCATTGGGAGACGGGGGAAAGTGGGTGTGCGATCCTCACCGTATTCTAAATAAGCCGTCGAAATCTTGCCTTGTGTACAGTATAGGATCTAACAATGAATTCACATTCGAAAAAGCTATTCGCAGAGATATTTCTTCAGAGTGTGAAGTCCACACTTTTGATCCGACTGTGGGTAATCATCCGTCAAATCTACCGAAGAATGAAAATATCACAATTCATCCTTGGGGCTTGGGGGCGACGAATCAAGGTGCTTACAAGAATTTAAATACCATTATCAACGAGCTAGGTCATGCAGGAAAAGAGATCGACATCTTCAAGATTGACTGTGAAGGATGCGAATTTGAAACTGTTAGATCTTGGTTCGGCGACGGTTCCGTGGCAATCCGTCAAATCCTTTTGGAGATTCATAAGGGTACAGAAGGCGCACAACCTCCGCCGACTCAAGAGCTTATGCTCTTCCTAGAAAGCAAAGGGTTTGTCATCTTCCACAAAGAGCCCAATATTCAGTATGGTGGAGGGCTTTGCATTGAATATGCATTTTTACGCCTGCGTCCACCTCTGCGATCAGCATCATGAGAGACCAAAGAACTCCACATGTACGAAATCATGAAATTTCAAATGGGAAAAAAAACTTTCTCGACCGCACTCCCTGAGTCTATCGAGCTTTATTTTCATATAATTATATCGCCTTCAATCATCTCTATTGATAAATGCTTTAGCTTCAAGTATGCAGGCCTCGCCTTCCCCATTTTACCTCCTGTCCCTTTCCTTTAGTGATCTTTTACCATCGGTTAGATATCTACATACGTATTTACAACAATTACTCCTCCCCTCCACCTAGGTAGCTCAAGCCCCACCCACCCCAGTCTTGCCCCTTTAAGGCGGCCACTTGCTCCGGGATACCACCAACTACTCCAATTTCCACTCAGACTCTCCTCTTCGGCCATGCTCCCTCGCTGTCGTGGAGCTACCCATGCCTCTCCCTTCGCTCTTTTCCTTCATTTCTCGCTTCTAAACGCGACCCTTGCTTCCTTCAGCCTCACTCATTGCTGGGTGCGATCCCACTCCAACGTCTCCAAAAAAGCCGTTTGATCAGCAGGCACCATCAATATCCCCCTCTGCCCTCCCCCCCCCCCCTCCCCCTCCTCCTTCTCTTCCTCCTCCTCCTCCTCATCCCTTCCCGCTAGCCCCCTCTTCTTCCTTTCCTGATCCTCCTTCGCGGCCTGATATCTCTCCATCTCCCTCTCCGCCGCCGCAAGGTAAGGCCCCTTCTCCTCCTCTGTCATACACGCCCACTCGGCTGACACCCGCCTACTCACGTCGGCGTTGGACGGGGGCAGAGCCTCGAGGTCATTCTCGCGCCGCTCCGCCAGAAGAACGTTACGCAAACGCCTCCGGTGGTCTTTGCTAAATGCGAAGTATGCGGAAATCGGGCGCTTGGGTGCAGACTGAGGAAGAGGGGGGAGGGAGGGAGAGAGGGAGGGAGGGAAATGTTACGCGCCACGTTTGCCTGGGTGGTGGTCGTCCTTCTTGTACGCAAAGCAAGCGGACCCGAGGGCTCGAGTATGTCATTAAGGAGGAAGGAGGGCGAGCGCGAGGGAAGAAGCATTTGAACGGTGGAGGGAGATTGAAAGACAGGAGGGGAGGGGGAGGACAAGAGCCATGGATGCATGCTTTGCAAGACAAGATGTGACAGCTACAGAAATCGACTTCCCACTCCAAGGAATCGTTCGGCTGACGTACCGGGTCTCTTAGCTTCCTCTTCCTACTTCCCTCTAGCTCCCTAACCGAAGCCATATCCCGCGCCTTGCCTGTATGTATGTGTGCGGTAGCTAGGTGACTACGTTGCCTTTTCTCTTTCCCTTCCTCCCTCCCTTCTCTTTTTCTGACCTGCTTGGTCCCAGGCGCGCATCTCCTTGCTGTACCTCTGTTTGTCCTCCTCCGCAAGGCCTTCCCAGTACGCCCTGAACGAACCAGGCAGCCGAGCCCACTCTTCCCCACAAACGCGAGACACCTCCCTCTGCGACACCGCACCTGCCACTACGCGGCTCTGCTTCTTTTTCTTTCTGTTGCTGCTGCTCCTGCTGCTACTACTGGTGCTCCTGCTATTGAAACTTGTCCTCGCTCCTTCTCCTCCTTCCCCTTCTCTTCCTTTGCTACCCGCTCCTCCTCCTTGCCTATTGCTGCCGCTCATTTTCTCACTCTGATTCTCCCTGTGTATTGGCCCAAGAGTTGACCCTCCCATCCCCAACCCCGTCCCTTCGTTGAACTGCTGCTGCTCTTTCTCCTGCTCCTTCGGCTGCTGCTGCTGCTGCTGCTGCTGCTGCTGCTGCTGCTGCTGCTGCTGCTGCTGCTGCTGCTGTCGTGCTGTCAGTCTTGCCTTGAGGGTGGGACCCCGGGCCGTGAAGAAGAGAAGGTAAGCATTCCGAGGCCGGCGTGGCGGCTTCGAAGCCATCAGATGCTTCTTTTCGTACTGCTGCTGGCGCTGCTCATGTGGCTGCTGCTGCTGGTTATGGAGGAGCAAGCCATGAGGCAGGGGAGAAAGGGGAAGATAATGCTTCGGGGGAAGGGAGAAAGGCGGTGGCTGCGGCAAGTAAAACTGGCGCTCGTCGTAGCGGCTGTCCATAATTGTGCATTCGCTTCTGTGTTTTTGAGGGTGGGTGGGTGAGTTGGTGGGTGTGGAATTTTGGTCGGGTGCATAGAACAAGAAGCATCGATGTCGTCGCCGCTTGTGCTGCTTGCGTGGTGTGGTGCGTCTCATGTGCTGCTTTGGCACATTTCTTATGAAGCACCACATGCAAGATCACAAGCCATATTCTCATGCCACCGATAAAATAAGACACCCGTTTGTTCCAAGTGCCCTAGCCAGACCTCTGCCCTCTCTCTCATCAACACTACACACACACACACACTCACACTCACACAGGCTCGTCAGCCAGCTTCGACACGCACACGCCAGCGCTCTCACCACACCTGAACATGCTGTCTCCTGGCACTTGTACGGCTTTTCAGATACCGTCTTGCTTCTCCTCCTCTCGCTGGGTAAACCCCTCGTCTTCGTCCTCTTCCGTGTTTCCTGCTGCCGCTTCATCCCCTCTCGCCCCCTCGTTCAACGCCCTCTACTTGCGGCCCGTGCCCACTCCCTTACAGCAGCAGCAACAACACCCGCAGATTCAGCAGCACAAGGCTCGCGGCCGCCCCTTGGCGTTTTGGCAACGGCAGGTGGAGGAGGAAGTGGTGGTACGTACGGCGGACAGGCGAGGGAAGGAGGGAGGGAGGGAGGAGGGAGGGGAGGGAGGGATGTGCGTAAGACCTCACAGTTGCGCTCGATCGACTTAAGCAACTTAAGGGCAGGCCTTGAACTCGATGGCCAATGGAATCACCGGGCCCTGACTTGCTTCACTCAATTTTCTCAGCCATGGTGACCCCAAACAAATAGCCAGCTATCGTGGACTTCGGTTTTCACGCGCCCTCCTTCACTTCCCTATTCATAGGATGTCGAGGAGGAGGAAGAAATGAGCGACGACGAGAAGGAAGCCATTCGACTCCAAAAGATCTTGGACAAGCGCCTCGTCCTGGCTGCTCAAGCGCTTGCCGAAGACTGGCCTGTCTATCTTTTCCTCATTGGCATCCAGGCGATCCCGGTGCTGGCGGGCGGGTAAGGAGGGAGGCAGGGAGGGAGGGAGGGAGGGAGATATGGAGTATGAAGGATGACGGGGAGTGATGGCCTGTCTCTATCTTTCCCATTCGCATCCAAGCCAAACCGATGCAGGGGCCCGGGTGAGAAGTGAAAAAGTGAGAGGGATGGGGAGAGTTATGTCGTAGCAGACCACTACAAAGGTTCTCACGCGTGTCCCTCCCTCCCTCCCTCCCTCCCTCCCTCCCTCCCTCTGTTCCTCCCTCCCTCCCTCCTCAGCCTCGTGGGTGGAAACTTCCTCTTCTTCTGGCTGACGGCGTGCACTTGTGTCTATCTGGGTGCCAAACGCAGCAGCGCCGTGGCCCGGGCCGGGGAGATCTTTCAGGTATGACCTGCGACTTCCCCTCCCACCCTCCCTCCTCGCCCGCTACCCTAACTCATCATCACCCAACACGTATCCTCCCCCAATGCCCCCCCTCTTACTCCCCTAAAGGCTGTGACCACCCGTAACGCCTTTGCTGCCCCTATCGCTGCCTCCGTGTCCCTTTTCGGGACGTACTACCTCCTCAAAAACCAGTTCGACATCGCCACAGTCTACCAGGTGGGCCTCATCCCTCCCTCCTCACTCCCTCCTTCCTTCTCTCCTTCTCTCCCCTCCACTCTCTCTAACTCTCCACCAATCCTCCCTCCCTCCCTCCCTAGCTCATGACCACTTTTTTCGGGGGCTACTGCCTACGCGACGTGCTCATCTCCACGCTCCTCTTCCTTGGTCTCGGCAACACCATCGACTCCTTCCTCGATCCCCCCCCCCCCCCCCTCACCTCCCCTCCCACCACCCGCCGAAGCCTCTTTTTCCCTCCCACCAACGCTGCGACTGCTGCGCCTCCTTCCCCCCCCTCCCCTTCTCCCTCGTCTTCTTTCCCCCTCCTCCGCGACCCGGAAGAAGGTGAACTCAACAACATCAAGTGGGTGGCCACGGCCCTCTCTGGTGCCGTCTGTGCGACCTACCTGTGGGGCCCAGCGGCAGCAGTAGCAGCAGCAGGAGCAACCGGAGCAGCAGGAGGTAAGGCTTTCCCCCTCCCTCCCTCCCTCCCTCCCCCCCTCCCTCCCTCATCATCTCTTTGTCAGGGACCTCTTGTGGGTCGTTTTCCCCCTCCTCGTGGCACAAACACCCTCGAATCCCTCCCTCCCTCCCTTCCTCCCTCCCTCCCTCCCTTCCTCCCTCCTTCTCACTTTCTCCTCTTCGCTCGAACGGCAGTCGGCCTCCGTGGGTACCTCCCGTGTCGTGCCTCCCACCTGGCCTCACTTCTCCCCCTCCCTCCCTCCGTCCCTCCCTCCGTCCCTCCCTCCTTCCCTCCCTTTCTCCCCTTCTCCATTCCTTACCAGCGGGCAGCGTGGCCTTTGTGGGCGCCATCAGTGCGCTGCTGGCCGCCAACTTCATCACCAGTGGCATCGCCCTCCAAGCGCAGGCACGTCCTCCTTCCCTTTCTCCCTCACGCATGACTAATGTCTGTTTCTCGTCCCGGTCTTATTCTCGCGCTCCCTCCCTCCCTCCCTCCCGCCCTCCCTCTCTCCCTCTTCCAGGCCTCCATTCCCATCAAGTCCCTGAAACCCGCCCTCATCTTCTTGACCGGGCTCTTCCTCTACGACATCTACTTTGTCTTTCTCTCCCCCGGGGGAGTGATGGAGAGCGTCGCCACTAGCCTGGAGGGACCCGTCAAGCTGCTCTCGCCTCGCGCCGCGGTATGGAGGAGAAAGGGAGGGGGAGAATGAGACAAGTGTACGATAAGACTGTCTTGGCATGACTACGGTGCTCACAGTCCCCCCCTCCCCCCCACTCCCTCTCTTCCTCCGCCTCCATCACCGCCTCCCTCTCCTCCTTTTCTCCTTCAGGCCGCCACGGCCCCTGGACAGTATCCCTTTTCCATCCTCGGCCTGGGTGACATCGTGGTCCCCGGCCTCTTTGTCGGTCTGCTCAAGCGCATCGACGAGGGTGAGAGAGAGGGGTGGGAAAGTGGGGGAGCGATAAAAGGGAGGGTGTGGAGCGTGCCGATGGTGCGCCTCTGAGATGCGCATGGGCCGGCCGTGGGCTTCTCTCTTTTTACGCCTCTTACTCGGCGCCTGATGGCCCTTGAAGCTTATGGAAGAGCAAAACATCACCCTAGGTATCTCCCCTCTCTCCCCCCACTCCTCTCACAAGTCTTCCTCTCTCTCCTCCTACTCCCCCCTCCCCAAGGCGTGGACGGCCTGGGCGAGAAGAACACTTTCTTCGCCGCCGGGATGACCGGGTACGGCGTCGGCCTTCTCTTGACCTTCTTGGCCAACATTTTGATGCATCGTGGCCAGCCTGCTCTGCTGTACATTGTGCCGTCCCTGATAGCCGCGGCGCTGGGCACGGCGGCCGTGACAGGACGATGGGAGGAGGTGTGGGGGTTCAACGGCGAGGAGGCGGAGGAGAGAATGGAGGGGGCGTGAAAGAAAGAAAGGTGATGATTGACTGGAAAGGTGGAGATTGGCCGGAAATGTGAAGGGGGACGGGATGGAAACAAAAAGGATGTGACTCATGTCCATCAGGGTTGGATTGCTGATTTCAGATTTGGGGTTTGTGTATTAATTGATTGACTCACGCTCATGAACGCTCCGATGAATATAAAATAGGAAACCACCTGTCAACAAAGAAAGAAGCCACGTCCTAAGCGCTCTACTGTCTACAACTTTATTCAATTCACCACATTCTCTGGATGTCTCTGTCGATCTTGCTACCTTTCTGATGCCAGTGCTGTCTCGCTGCTATGGTGATGGCGCAGGGAGTGAAAGGAAGTGGTGCGGGCGCCGATGCTGGTGGATGATGGTGGCGCTTATTTTGCTACTTTCACTTGGGTCTACTGCAATAGAATGCTGCTCGTGGTTTTTGCGCTTGGTATGAAATTGTTTTTGGTTGTGCTGATGTTTAGTTGCGGCTCCTGCTGGTAATGGCACAACTTTCGCTGCCATTGTGCCTTTTTGCCTGCCAATCTTCGACAAAACGGGTCTTCGCGTGGCATTAGGATGTTCAAGGCCATCGCAAAGTCGTCCCGAGACATTCCCTGGGCGGTGTGGTCCGTCACCAATCGCAATCAGGGAAGGCAGGACGGTACGAAACTTGCAAGCTTCCAAAGCTTTTGGGCGATTGTCTGACACCGACTGAATTCTCTAGCATTTAATGTAGACTCTAGCCTACATCTACTACTGTCATTCATTGCTCTGGTTTTTGCCCAGATGATCGAGCCCAATGAATTGGTAGGGTTGGTGGGTTTGGACTGAATGTTTACGTGCCTGGCATTCTGATGGTAGTCGCTCTAGTAACCCTACACCATGGCAAATCCCGGGGGCCAAAAGTTTCGATTGTCAATGGGTCTTGAGAGCCATCTTAAATCAGTGAAAGTGGTGCAAGTGCGGCGCCAAAAAGCTTTTTCCGCCAAGGGCCGCCATCCTCGATTCAGGCCGTCACCAGACCCGGCTGTTGGCGAGCGAATCGTTTTATGATGCACACGAACTTACATACATGACACGCAGGCAAGGCCCACGCTGCCATCACCCAGGCGCATGTATCAACCCTCTGTCTCATTTTATACACGGAAGATATCGATAACTTGCGCGGATAAAGCAAAGAAGTGGAGGCAGGCATCCCGACATCCAACACTTGTTCTATCGAGCGGGCTTACTTTTTCCATTGCGATGTAAATGAAAATGTAGAGTGCCGTGTGAGCAAGGCGAGACCAGTCATGGAAGTCATCCTTACACTCATCTTACCTCCTATGATACTCTGACCACAACAGAGGATAGCATGGGCACCATTTCCTTGAGAGGCTTCAAAAAATATCCTTGCCGCATCTTCCCCCTCCTCTCTCTTCTTCTTCTTTGCCCGACGCCCAAGACCATGACAGTAGCAGCGACCCAGCGTGGAATACGTAGGCTTGTTCCCACCACGACAGCAGCAGCGGCGGCTTTTGTGAGAGGCGGTGGTGGACGGGCAGGGAGGGCAGGATCACAAACAGCATGGAGGGCATCCCGTAAGAGGGCAATGACGACGGCACGGAGAAGACTTAGCATGATTTCGGAAGGGAGTAGTAGTAGCAGCGGAAGCGATAGCGGCAGCATTCCGGCGGGCTACCAGGTGGAACCAGAAGGAGGAGGCGACGAGATTTTCAGGACTGGCCTCCCCCCTATCCACTGGACTTTGCCTGACTCCGCCACTAGCAGCAGTCCCTCAAGCGGAGCCATCAAGGATCCCACGCCATCATCCTCCCCCAGCAAGACCAGCAAACGGAAGAATGTGTCCCCTAGCCCTCCTATTAAAGGCGCATTGCCCAACAAGAGTAAGAGTGTCGGTTCTAACACCAGCAGCAGCAGCAGCAGCAACCCCAGCAGCAGCAGCAGCAGCGGTGGTGGTAGTAGTAGTAGTAGTAGTAATAGTAAAATTAGTGATGGTGTGAACAGGAATATTTATCCAAGCCATGCCCATGCCGCTGTTGCCATAACCATTGCAACCCGGCCGTCAGCCTTTGACCAGGTATGGAGGGGGAGAGGGTGGGAGGGGAGGGAAGGCGAGAAGGAATATGAAGGAGGGGAGCTTCGAGCGAGATGGCGATGAATATTATTTGCGACTCGTCTTGAGGAAGAGTGGGTGGGTGTGCCTCCTCTTCACCATCCTTTTCCTCTCTCAGCCTACCATCTTTTGCTTGCTCAGCTTCCACCAACTCTATGACTACTGTACCCTACCATTCTCCCTCAGACTACCTTCTTACAGCATCAACTTCACCACTCGAAATCAGAAGACTTCTTTTACCCTGCCCCCCTTTCTCCATGCTCACCCATCCATTCCATCTTATCCCACGGGCTGTTCGTTTCTGCACCGTGAGGCGATCCGAAGACCCTGGCAAGGGCAAACAAAGCTCCCTTCTATCCATGGGCTTCCTCCCTCATTCCCTCTTTCCCTCCTGCCTCCCTCGAAATCTCCTCTCCTTCTCCATCATCATTTCTCCCTCCCTCACTCCCGGGCCTCCTCCCTCTCTCACTGATACGTGCGGTTCTGCGTCATAAGCGAAGCAGCACATGGACAAGGGCAAAACAAGCCCTTTCCCTTTTCTCAACTCCTTCTTCCCAAATTTCACCTATCCATGTTTCCTCCCTTCCTTCCCACCTTACCACAGACCATCCGCTACTGCATCGTGAAGCGGAGCAAGGACCCAGGCAAGGGCAAATGGAGCCTGCCAGGAGGAAGCGTGGAACTAGGGGAAGAGATTTTGTCGGCTGCGGCAAGGGAGGCGAGGGAAGAGACAGGCCTTACTCATGAAGACTTGCGTTTTTACCCGTACGCGGTTTGTACGACCGACGCTATCTACTGGCGAGAGAAGGATGCGGATGGGAAGAGGGAAAAGGAGGTGCAGTTCCACTATGTGATAACGCACCAGGCCGCGTGGATCACGACAGGGGCGGTGGAGCGGGCTAGGGCGGGGGATGATGCCGCTGAGCTGGCTTTCAAAACGCTGGAGGAATTGAAGACAATGACCCTTGACGGGACGCTGGTGGGGAGTGTGTGCGACGTAGTCATGCGCGTGGAGCGGCTGGTTAGCAAGGGCGTGATTAATGTGGAGTTTGACTTGGTCACTTTGGAAGCTTGAGTGTAAAGACTGAGAGAGGAAGGAAGGTGAAAAGGAAGGGTATAGATAGGTTGGTTGGGTGTGCAGACGAAAAAAATGGAAGGAAACCTTTCCTTTCGGCCACTCTGGCCCTCCCCAGGCATTTGGCTACCGGGTATCGACGACAGGGAAACTTGAATCTCCATTTCGTGAGACAGTAACAAATCCCCCAAAAACATATGTGAAGACTTTTCTTGCTCCTCATTTTCAAACTTTTTTTCTTTATCTTCTTCCCCGTCTTCTTTTCCTCCTTCTCCTTCTTTACATGTACGAGGGATGAAACTTGGACCGAGTTCCTCCGTTCCGATCTTTCCAACAACCCTATAAAGTCCTACCTCCAAAAATCGCGATTCTTCTTCTTTCCACGGTATTTATACATCGTTCTTCGACGTCATCTTCGGTTTCTTCCGGGCTTCACCCGACCTCTTCCGTCTCTTCCTGATTTTATCCGACCCCCATACTCCTCCCTCCCTCCCTTCCCTCCTACCTCCCTCCCTCCCATCTTTTACACAAAGCTGCGGTTACCTCGCCTATGGTAGTGTTTGTGAGAGAAGCCCAGCGAGATATTCATCCTAGCTGCAGCAAGGACACTACCATGGCCTGTGGTTCCTGGGTAGCGAATACGGGACACTTGTGGGGCGGCAAGAAGAAGCACGACGGTGCCAGGGGACGATTCAACTGTCCGACAGTACAAGCCTTCCAGGGAACTATTTGCGTTGAATGCCTGAAACGGCATAAAGTGGAACCCTGCGATATCAAGCGGTTTCGGGACATGGGTGTAAACAAGTGGTGTGCGGGCTGCTTGCCTGTGGATAGGAAAGGGATACACAAGGGCTGTATTCATGTTGAGCCCAATGGCTTTGGCCATCTCAAGTGTGGTCTAGGGAAAGGAGGGTTAGGTAATAGGTTGTGTATGTTTCTGTTTAGGTGTAAGATTGATGTTGTGAATACGGACTATACAGAAAGTTATTTAAGTTTTTTGCTCTTTTTACTTTTTTGTTGTTTTAATCACCATAACGAGCCTTGTCACCGTCATAAAGACATCTCCTTCTATCATATTTTGAGCACCAAAATAAGACCGCCCCGCATGACGGGGAAGCTGCCGGCATCAGGCCACTGGCGTTTTCGCGGGACGATGACGCCATCCCGCTCTAAA
>Ga0160419_101238_pt1 | contig 11131 bp, 18 predicted proteins | sample CelAP2metagpilot_2_FD_108196 | JGI IMG/M metagenome (GOLD analysis project Ga0160419, IMG submission 108196) | Phycosphere-associated microbial communities from Cellana algal ponds in Kailua-Kona, Hawaii, USA - Cellana AP2-4-25 metagenome pilot ... | reverse complement strand
CCTCCCCCCCTCCCTCCCTCCCTCCCTCCCTCCCCCCATCTCTCCCTCCTTTAGGTAACACGTAATGCCGCCTCCCTCACGCGCACCGGCACTCTCATCGACCTTTCGCGCGCCGAGGCCCACCGTCGGGACATGAAACAATGCCTCCTTGTCCAGCAGCAGCAGCAGCAGCAGGAGGAGGAGGACAAAAAGAAAGAGCATTCGTTCAGGTCAGTCCCTCCCTCCTTCTCTCCCTCCCTCCCTCCTTTTCTCCCTTCCGTCCTCCCTCCATAAAGCCGTTTCCAGCCCTGCACCTCATGTCCTCACCTCTCCCTCGTCTCCCACAGTGCGCACTCTCACCAATGCCCTCCCTCTCTCCCTCCCTTCAGCCCTGTAACGACCTCCTCCTCCTCCACCACCACCCACCGAGTCCCCTCCAAGCTCGCGGCCCTCCTCCGCAGCGGCAATGGAGAAGGGGGAGCATCCTACGCTCAAGTACTACGCCGGTACGTGCCTTCCCTCCCTCCTTCCCTCCCTCCCTCCCTCCTTCCCTCCCTCCCTCCCTCTTTGTGGAAGACGATCAACCATCTCCTCATCACGCTTACAGAGCCAGCCTCACCTATGTAGCCTTGCCCTCCCTCCCTCCCTCCCTCCCTCCCCCAGTGAGGCGGAGAAAAAGGCGCGAATCGCGCAGGCGGCTTTGCGGAAGAAGGAGGAGGAGGAGATGGCCGAATGCACTTTCCAACCCAAGCTGCAGGTGACCAGGAGGGAGAAGAAGGAGGGAGGGAGGGAGGAAGAGAGAGATAGCCACAGGCAGCGTATTCTAGAGGTCCAATTTTTTCTCTAATATGGAGAGGAGCGTTGGGAGATGGATTCTCGCGCGAGCAACCCTCCCTTCTAACGCCCCCTCCCTCCTTTTCCTCTTGTTCGGACAATGACAGACTACCCCTGCTTTCATCAAGCGCATCGCTCGTTCTCTGGCTCATGCGCGTGATGGCAAGTACCTCGGTGCTGCTGGTGCGGCTGGTGCTGCCACCACTGCTGCCAAGGGAGGGAGGGAGGGAGGAAGGGAGGGAAGGGGGGAAGGATGTAGTGGAGGAGAGGAACTCAGGTGGGAGTACCCGTCATCGTTTCCTGCCTCTTTCTAAGGCCCAGTGGCATTGATGAGGAGGGAGGGAGGGAGGGAGGGAGGGAGGGAGGGAGGGAAATTGCGTGATGTATTGTTTGGATGTATAAATATATATATACATATATATTTATGTGTGTGTGTGTATGTGCGTGCTTGTCTATGATAAGCCTGTTGGTGCGTGTGGGTGCGAGCGGCAATGTAGGGTGTTAATGTGAGAGGGAAACCAGGCGGATTAAAGCGGAAACAACACGGGAGGATGGAGAAGCGGGAGCCCTGACCCAAAGAAATTAAATAAATGAATGGCATCAAACAATGCAGACGGTCGGATCAAGCTAGACGCATTCTTGTCCTAATTATTATTATTGTGGTTGTTATGACTTTTTGATTGAATGGAGAGGCCGAGGGCCTTCGAATCCTGTGAAGTTTACACATGTGGTTTAATTTCATTTCTTTGTCCCTGCATTAATCCCCAGATTCTTTCCCCTCTATCCAACCCCTCCTCCGCCTGCTGCTGCTATTGCTGCTGCTGCTGCTGCTGCTGCTACTGCTACTACTGGTGCTGCTATTGCAGCTACTGCTATTGCTGCTGCTGCTGCTGCTGCTGCTGCTGCAGCAGCAGCAGTGAACGGTGCTCATCGTGCATTGCTTCTATGCGCTCTTTAACGGCATCCCAATGGGTGACCCGCGTGACGAGGGGGGGCAAGAGGGAGGGGTGGAGGGAGGAGTCGGGCTGGTTCCATGCGTAGTCGCCTGCGAAGAAAGAGGAGTCAGGGAGGGAGGGATGGAGGGAGGGAGGGGGGTAGGGAGGGACGGAGGGAAGGTGCTTGTCGAAAGGGATGTACAAGTAGGGGCCCAGTTCGAGAAACGAAGAGGCGGATGGAGACATGTTGAAGAGAAGGAGGGCTGGAGGGAGGGAGGGAGGGAGGGAGGTACCGAAAAGGAGGACTTCAATTCCTGCTTCTGTAGCGACTTGGAGAGCGTATCGAAGCGAGTCGTCGATGAGTAGGCGGGCGCCGATGGCTTGGCACATTTCTGCCTTGGAATGCTGGGTTCCTGAGGCTGGAGGGAGGGAGGGAGGGAGGGAGGGAGGGAAGAATCGGGAGAGACAAAGGTGATGATCGTGAAAGAACATGTCGCCTGTGAGGGTGCCGTGGGCTCAAGGGAGGAAGAAATGAAGGGAGGGAGAGAGGGAGGAAGGGGCGTACTGGCGTAGTGGTTGCCGTAGTGAAGGGCCGTGAATATATCCGGGTAGTGTTTCTCGATCCATTTTTCGGTTTCGGGTTGGATTCGGAACTGCCGGGAGGTGACGAGGTGGAAATCAATGCCTGTAGGAGAAAGGGGGGGGGGAGGGGGCGGATGAGGAAGCAATAAATGAGTAGAGAAAGAGAAGGGAGGGAGGGTGGGAGGGCGGGAGGGAGGACGGGAGGGAGGGCGGATGCTTACCTTTGCGCTTCAGATCCAACAGGATTTGGTATGCTCCGGGGACGGGGGGCAGCTCCTCCTGTAATGTATGGACCATAGAAATGAAAGGTGCTGCCGCTTTAGTCGACCATTTATCCACTTTCTCCTCTCTCCCCATTTCTCATCAGATAAAGACAAGGGTGATGCTCGTTGCTTTCCGTCTTTCTTCCCTCCCTCCCTCCCTCCCTCCCTCACTCCTCTCCTCTCCCTGACCTGGAAATGACTTGATTCAAAGAAGGCCATCACCTTCTCCGTGGCCTCTTCGCGGGTGCCGCCCCACACGTCGACAAAATCATAGCTATGAAAGTGCTCTTAGGACAGAGGATGGGAGAGAGCGAGGGAGGGATACGTGAATAAATACCTGCATGTCCCTCACGGCCAAGAATAGCTATAACACACGCGACGATAGAGCTTGGCACAACTTTAACCCTACAAAAACATACATATTTATGGGGGGTTGGCATGATCAGACGTATCCCTCCCACCCCTCCCTCCCTCCCTCTCTCCCTCCACCCTCCCTTCCTCTTCACATACCAGCCGTCAAGCTACTTCCGTACACCTCGTTGTGAAACCGCGCCAACGTCTCGACAAAGTAGCCAAGCACCTCGTCCAGGTCCACGGCCACCACCAATGGGACTGCGGCACTCATTGCGCCTTTCGAGGGAGAGATGGGGTGGGGCTGAGTTGAAGTGAATGAAGGGAAAGGCGAGCGGAGCGGCACAATTTTTGTCGAGCGAGTTCGCGAACGCCCTGCGCTGGCGCAGCATGTCGATGTGGTTGCACATTAGAAGTAAAAGCGCATTTGTGTGCACGAGTGCAGCATATCCAGCCTCCCTACATATTGCCAAGCTAGACACGTCGCTTCTTTGCGTGGTATCATCCGCACCTCTTCGTCTCTCGCCCTTGGCTTGCTGTTGCTTGCTTCCTCCCCATCGAGCGTCGAACGTTCAACGCACATGCAAGCCTGTTGCATGAAACCCCGCCAAGTCCACAAACTACGCACGTCCCAGCCTATTCAAATCCTAGGGCACAAGCATTTCGATTAAAATACTTTTCGCAACAGAAGTGAAGCCGGCACCGACGGTGCTCGCCCATGGGAACACTCCCCAGGCCTCGCATCTAACTTTACTCCCTCCCCCACTTCACCCCCATCACTTAACCGAACAGGAATCAGCACGAGACCACCAGCGGCATGGCACCGCCCGATAGGAGAAGGCTTTGTTTCCTTCCGTCTTACTTTCGCCCCCTCTTCTCCTCGTCTTTCCTCCTGCTCCTCCCCCTCGTGTCAACAACCGCCTTCCTCCTCCCTTCTTCCCTCCCGTCATCCTCCTCCTCCTCCTTTTCATCTCTTGCACAAACACGCTGGCAGCAGCAGCTGCAACAGCCGCATCGGCCGCAGCAGCCACCAAGATGGACGGGACGGGCTGGCACCGTTGTCTTTGCAGGGGATGACAGCGTCGAAATAGGGGTAAGAAAGGAGCGAGGGGGGGAAGGGGGAGAAGACCGAGAAGCATTCACTTTCGTGGTTGGATGGTGTATCTGCTTCGTAGATGGATGTGAAGCTGCTGTTGCTGCCGCAACTTCTTATGGCTTACACCCCTCCCTCCCCCCCCCTTTTCCTTCCTCCTTCCCTCCCTCCCTAGCACGTCGATAGCCTGGAAGGACTGCGGGAAGTGATCCAAAGCAAGGGCGTGGAGAGACCGTTAGTGCTCAGGTTCCATGCGTCATGGTGCTCGGTAAGGAGAAAGCGAAGGAGAAATGGAAAGTGGCAGCATGTTCAACGACGCCCCTCCACTCCCAACAGCCCTTCCCTCCCTCCCCCCCTCACCCTCCAGGCCTGCTATCAATTCCCCCCTGGCCGATAAACCTCTCGGGCAACTCCCCTCCTTCCCTCCCCCCTTTTCTCCTTTTCTCCTTTCCTTCCTCCCTGTAGGCTTGCAAGAAGTTTGCGCCCAGCTGGCAACAGACAGCTAACGCTTACAACGGCCACTTTGATTTCGTGGACGTTGACGTAACGGTATGGAAGTGGAGGGAGGGAGGGAGGGAGAAAAGAAGGGAGAGGGAGAGAGGGAGGAAGTGAAGAAGTCAGGGAGCTTCACGTGACATTGCGAAAGGCTGGATCTTGCATAGGAGGAGGTATCTCATCCCTCCCTCCCTCCCTCCCTCCCTTTTCAGGGCAAGCGGGACATCATCACTGAAATGGGCCTGACCGTCCTACCGCACTCACACTTCTATAAAGCGGGGAGTAAGATAGAAGATTTTGGGGTCTCGGTGAAGAAGCTGAATGTATGTACCCCTCCCTCCCTCCCTCCCTCCCTCCCTCGCTTCAAGAAATGCATTGATGAAGGGGACGATACCCCCGCAGATAAAATTTATAATTTATAAGTGCAATCAAAGTTCTCATTATTCACATCCCATTCCGCCCCTCTCCCCCTCCTTCACTCCCTCCCTCCCTCGGCGCGTGGCAGGCGTTGCTTGAACGCCTGGATAAGTACAAAGATGGGTGACGAGACTAGGAGGGAGGGAGGGAAGGAGGAAGGGGGGGGTGGGGAGGGAGGAGGAGAGGAGAGGAGGTGTCGATGGTGGTGATGGGGATAGAAGAAAAGAAGAAGATGCAATGAGAATGTGGACCGTGAATCGAATCGAATAAGCCAAAGAAAGATTAGCAGGGAAGGCATAGCGGTGTGGTCTTTCGTCTTTTTCATTGCTCGACGGGCTGATCATTGCATTGAGTTTTCCTTCGGAAACAATATACAGCAAAGAATAAACATACTCCACACACGAAAGGGAAAACAGGAAAAAGTCGACCCCGAGGGGATTTGTCTTCCTTTGTGTAGTTGGTAGCGGACGGTTGTGAGCACCCGGAAAGACGATAAGCAGCACGAAAGAATCAAGCAACCAACCAATAAAACACTCAATCGACCATGGTGGTGGCGGGGGCGGAGGTGAAGCTGCACTTGGAGATGGGGAGGCTGCTGCAGCGCGCCGGTTTGCATACGCCAAGGGCCCCAAGGGTAAGCACGTGCAGGATATGGTGGACAAGATGAACACATTTAGACGCTTCAGGAAGGGTCGAAGGCCTGCATGGTTTTTGACGTGGAGAGTCCGTGTCCCTTTCCAAGTCTCCTCGTCCGACTTCCCGACCCCTTCTTGGAATACGCGACCGCCACGGATTTCTGGACCCCGACATGTTCTGCAATAAACCTGTCTCCATTTGGGCACCTGAATTTTTCTCTCGCGGTGATTAACCCGGGGTTTGCCCTGTCCGAATTACGAGGCGGAGGGATAGCATTTAGACAAAGGGCGGATTGAGGAGGCAGTGCCGCTGTACGGCATTGACTCGACTTTCTCCTTGATATCCCGGAGGTATAAGTGCACGCGCTGCAAGGTCAAGTTTACGGGCCAGTCCCGAAGTGGTGCCGCTGCTTCTGCGGCATGTGCAAGAGATGGCTGATTTTATAAAGGTCGGCAGCTCGTACGAGACGACGGGCTTCGTGTGGGTAGTGCGAGACTACATGGCTGGCAGCGGTAATGTAGCAGCAGTTCATCGGTTTGTGCTTTCGGGGCACCTTCCATCGTACCGAGGTGCGGTAGTATATGTTCAACCATCGAGTGGTGTGGAGGAATTTGGCCTTGAGCAAAAACAGTTTGTAACTTTCTGTACAGGTGTAAATCAAAGACGCAAATAAGTATGAGGTATTGAAGCATGACCGTGTCAGACTACAGGTAGGCAAAGCTCACCAAGAACCGAGAATTATCACTGAAGAGATGACGTGACCGAGCGAGAGCAGCACAAATCAGAGCTCGGTCAAGCCTTTTCGCAGGCAATTTACAGTGGAATGTCCAATTTCCAGCAATTATAGCAAAAAGAGATGTTACTCTTACATTCATATGAGGGGCCTTATCTCAACGTCGTATTGGTCGATGAGGCCTTACGGCCTGTTGGGAATGGACCAGCCACGAAAAATTTGCCCGACATCACTGGTCGTCGCCTGGCCGCACCGAAGGAGAAGAATTCTTTGAAAATTATGTCCCGTCTATGTAGCTTTCCAATGCGCCTGTTTCGTGGCCTTCGCGAATAACTTTTTCCCCGGTAGAAGTGCCACCCACGATCATGGATTGCCTCGTCATAAGAGAGCCGGCAAGCTTGGTCACGACGCTTGTGTCGTCATAATCCGGCGCCATATGTTCCGTCCACTCTTACGCATTCCATCCCACACACAAGCACACAAACAGAGCAGCCACTATCATGGCATCCTCCTCCACCACTTTACCCCAGCATATCGTTATCATTGGCGGCGTCGCTGCTGGGGCCACTGCTGCGGCGCGCTTGCGCCGCTTGAACGATCAGGTCCGCGTTACACTTATCGAACAAGGTCCATATGTGTCTTACGCGAATTGCGGTTTGCCCTACCACATCTCCGGGGACATCGTACAACGCGGCAAGCTTTTTATGCAGACGCCCGAGGGCTTTCACTCTCGATATGTTGTGGACGTCAAACTCAATACAGCGGCCCTGGACGTGGACGTGGCGGGGAAGCGCGTCCTTATCCAGGAGCCAGGAGAGAGCCAGCCGCAGTGGCTGGCGTACGACAAGTTAATTTTGGCGCAGGGGGGCAATGCTGTGACGCCATCAAATATGCCGGGTGTAGATGGGACAGCGACGAGGGGCGTATTTAAGCTGTGGCGAGTGGGTGATATGGACGCCATATCTGCCTACATTGAGACGGCCAAGCCCAAGCATGCTGTGGTGATGGGCGGAGGATTCGTAGGCTTGGAGATGGCCGAGGCGTTTCAGATGCGCGGGATTCACACGACGGTTGTTGAGCTAGCCCCCACAGTCATGGCAACCATGGACAAGGGTTTTGGGCATCGCGTCGCGGCGGAGCTGCGCAAGAACGGAGTTGACGTATTTACGGGCGTGGCTATCAAGGCGTACGACGGCGCTGCCCAGGAGGTTGAGATGTCGGATGGCCGACGGCTTCCCGCAGACCTCTTGCTCTTCAGTATCGGAGTACGTCCTGAGCTGGGTCTGGCAAAAAAGGCGGGCTTGCTGATCAGTGAGACGACGGGGGCCCTGGTGGTAAACGACCGTCTCCAGACATCCGACCCAAACATTTACGCGGCAGGCGACATGGTGGAGGTGCAGCACCATATATCTGGACGTGCCGTCCGCATGGGACTAGCCGGTCCTGCCAACCGCCAGGGGCGCATCGCGGCCTCGAATGTCATGGGGGCCGACATGCGCTACCCCGGCGTTTTGGGTTCGAGCGTCTGCAAGATTTTCGAGGCTACAGTTGCCTCCACTGGGCTGTCGGAAAAGGCAGCCAAGGCACAATTGGGAGAAGATGCGGTGGGCACTGCTGAGCTGGTAGGTTTCAAAAATGTTGATTCACACACCGAATCTCAAACTTACACTTCCCTCCTGCCCAACTTTTCCTCTACACTTTCTCCCCTTTTTTTGATACAGGTGAAAGGCCACCACGCTGACTACTTCCCTGGGGCCAAGGCTCTGACTCTGAAGGTTGTGTACGACAAACAGCAGGGTGGTAAACTCCTGGGGGCGCAGGCCTTTGGGTATGCGGGTGTGGAGAAGCGGATTGATGCATTTGCTGTTGGTGAGTTTTGGTTGTTGGGATGAAAGGAGGAAAGGAAGGATAGCTTTGATTCAGCGAGAGAAGGAGTAAAAAGAGGGACAGAGTTATGATTGGCACCTGGCTGTAGAGTGACTTATACGGTTGTGTTAGTTTCTTTTTTCACGCACATACATACAAACACACACACAGCGCTGCATGGCAACATGTCGTTAAAGGACCTTGCCGAGGTCGATTTTTGCTACGCACCCCCTTACTCGTCCGCGAACGACCCCTTGAATCTGATTGCTTTTGTGGGTATGAACGACTGCTCTGGTACGTGCATGTAAACATCCTTGAGGGGGGGGTAAATGCGGCGTGAAAGAATGCTGGAGGAGGGGCCAAACTCGAGCGATTTGAGACTCACGCCTGATTCTCGTCGGTTTCCCATACTCGATTGTGCTTTTTATGCACAGGCTTCAGCCCCCTGGCCACGCCTGCGCAAATGCAAGAGGCTTTGCTATCCGAGCACGGCACTACCGGCAGTGGCGTTATCGTTGAGTCAATTGCCGGGAAGAAGGCAGGCAATGGTGCCGTAGTTTTGGACGTGCGTTCTTTGGGGGAGTGGAACGAAGGCCACGTGAAGGGAGCGAAGCACGTACCCATCGATGAGCTGCGTGGACAAGTGACGGCGTTGGCGGAAGAGACTGCCGGCAAGACGATATACGTGCATTGCAAGGGTGGGTATCGCGGGCATCTGGCTCTGCGTATTTTGAAGGAGCATGGCTTCCAGGTATGATTGGGGACAACTGGAGGGGAGAAAAAGAATTTGTGCGCCTGAATGACTATATGTGTACATAAAGGAAGGGAGGAGGAAGGAGGAGGAGGGAGTCAATGTCCCTCTTGCCTGTTTGTCATTCTCTTTACACGAACCTCCAATTGAGATGAGGTAGGAATTCTCAACCCCCCCCCCCCCCTTTTCTCTCCTCATACAGGCCGTTTACAACGTCACGGGCGGGTTCCTGGCTATCCTGGCCGAGGGAGGAATTGATGTGGAGAAGAAGGCGGTGTGAGATTAAGGCCTCGAAAAAGAGTAAGTGATCTTGTATGTTATGTCAATACTCTCTCTTTTGGAAGAAATGGAGAATGTGGAGGCACGAGAGAGATTGTGACGACGTAAAATGTGATTTTAGAGAGACATTAAGAGATGTCGGCAGGAAGGTGTGAAAGTATGTATGACTATGTACGAGGATATTTAAAAATGAAGGAAACAATGAAGGGGAAACGCTTGAGGTGAGGTTGAGTGATAAATTATTTACCGATGGACGGAGTGTATTGTTTGTTTTTATCATGCCTATTTAATGAAAACCCAAGGAGAGTGGATAAAATAGAGAGAAGGGATGGGAGTGGAGGGAAAAAAATACAGGGACAAAAATCAAAGGCAAGAAACCCATCAAAATTGACGAGAAAAGGGGGAATCAAATCAAATGACAAGGGCAAGGGTTCCTCCATGTAGTTTTTTAAATAATCGTTTGGTGTCTTTCTGGACTTGGCGCCGTTGCTAACAACAACGTTTCCCCATCTCCAACAAGGTGGTTTGTACATGATGATATAATGCGTGGGCACAGATGTGCACTCTCTCGATCTCAAAGTGTCGCTCAACAACCTGTTTCCAACACAACACAACGTTTCAAGGCCCAGCAGCTGCCTACTACGTTTTGGTCCTACCTCTGATCAAAGTTACATGCGTCGTCACACAAAATAAAGCAAGACGTCACGGCCTCCCTCTTCAGCCTGACTGTTTAGGGTTTCCTTGGTTTTGCAATCATCTGCTCTACTCTCAACACTTAGCACTATAGACACTCCCCCATCCCATTCCCTTTTCCATTTCTTTACCTCGTTCCTTCATCATCCCCCTCTCTCTTCACCCATAGAAAAGTGCCTCAAAGGCCTCCTTCCGCCGCTCGGCCCTGTAAATTATTTTGGATAGTGTGTGCGCTTATCAAGGGACAAGTCCTCTCACTATTCTCTCATTAGGTATCAGCCTTATAAGTTTAAGCCCCCTCTCTCCACTTCCCTCCATCCATCCTCCCTTTCCCCTCACCTTTCTCGAACGTCCTTGCATACCCCGCCCTCCATTACTACCGCTGTCACCACTCCTCCTCCTCCCCCTCCTCCTTTCGTTCTTTCTCTCTCTCCCAGAGGAAGACCCTCGAAGTAGACATTTGATATCTCAACGCCATCGAGGAAGGGCTAGAGGGAGGGAAGGAGGAGAGGGGGGATGGAGGAAGGGGCAAAGAGCATATCGAGAAACACCAACGTGAATGAATGAAAAAGTCTGGCTTCGATACATACGGATGAAAAATTTCAGTTGCGGTGCTCCTTTTCCATTTCAAAACAAAAGAAAAAGAAAGAGAAAATATGTATCCTATTTCGTATATCTTCCATTTCCCATCCCTCCCTCCCTCTCTCCCTCCCTCCCTCCCTTCGCTCACCTCAAGCAGTCTCCCGACAGCACAGTCTTCTGTCACTTCCTCTCGACTCATGGCTTCCATGGCCAAGGGCGAGAAGGAGAGCGAGGAGGAGGAGGAGATCTAGGCAGAGAGGGAGGGAGGGAGAAAGGGCGGGAGGGACAGAGGGACAGTTGGGCGGAGACCGGGGAGGTACAATGATTCATTTTGGTCGTGATGTGGAGAAAAAGGAAAAAGCCGTGTGGCTGCCAAGGAAGGAAGGAGAAAGGGCAGAAGGGAGGGAGGGGTGGAAGAGGAAAGGAAAGAAGGGAGGGGAGCGTTGAAGGAGGGAGGGAAGGAGGGAAGAGATGGTGGAAAGGAGAGAGGGACGTACCTTGAGCTCGCTTGAGAGGACGTAGACAGGCACGCCGAAATGTTGACAGCACAATGCCAGGGGCAGAGAGCCAGCTTTATTGATGGCCATAGGCGGGGAGGGGGGGGGGGGGGGGGGGAGGGCGAGGAGGAGAGGTAGAAATGGG
>Ga0160419_101237_pt1 | contig 11134 bp, 6 predicted proteins | sample CelAP2metagpilot_2_FD_108196 | JGI IMG/M metagenome (GOLD analysis project Ga0160419, IMG submission 108196) | Phycosphere-associated microbial communities from Cellana algal ponds in Kailua-Kona, Hawaii, USA - Cellana AP2-4-25 metagenome pilot ... | reverse complement strand
CATCTGCCTGCACCTCTTTTCTGATATTCACTCGAAAACAGCATCTTATGAGGTTTTCGCCCATCCTATCCTTCCGGATAGCCCCGCTCTGCGAATGCGCGATCTTCTGTCCTTGCGAGGCCGCGCAATTGAATCGGGCAGGGCGTACCACACTCCCATCAAGCGGGATTGGCCCGCGCTCTCTAAGTGTGTGAGTAAGAGGAGACGAACAATGATTTACCCAGTTATCCTATGCGGTGGGAGCGGCAGCCGGTTGTGGCCACTGTCGCGCAAAAGCTACCCAAAGCAGTTTGTGGCTTTGGACGCTGACCGCAGCCTGTTTCAACAAACCGTTGCGCGTGTTCAGCACGCAAACTTTGGCAAGCCGGTGATCGTCACCAATGCGGATTACCGCTTTATCGTGGCCGAACAATTGGGCGCTGAGGGCGTCGAGGGCGCGCGCATCATGATCGAACCCGAAGGTCGGAACACCGCGCCTGCCGTTCTGGTCGCGGCCCTGAGCCTGCAGCAGGAGCCGGATGCGATGATGCTGGTCATGCCATCAGATCATGCGATTGACGACACCGAAGCTTTCCTTGCCGCCGTTGCCACCGGCCAGCAGGCTGCGCAGGCGGGTGATCTGGTGACCTTTGGCATCACACCGACCCGCGCCGAAACGGGATATGGCTATCTCGAAACCGAAGTTAAGGTGGTGGCGCAGACAGATGGCGTGGTGCCGCTCAAAGCCTTCGTTGAAAAGCCAAACGCCGATCTGGCCTCTGTCTTTGCCCAGTCAGGTCACCATCTATGGAACGCAGGCATCTTCATGTTCCGCGTCAAGGACATCATCGCCGCATTTGAGGCCCATTGCCCAGGTCTGATGATGCCCTGTCGCCGTGCAGTTGATGGCGCACGCCACGATCTCGATTTCATCCGTCTCGATGAAACACCGTATCAGACGGCCCAGGACATCTCGATTGATTTTGCGGTGATGGAAAACAGCAGAAACCTCAGCGTCGTGCCGCTGGCCTGCGGCTGGTCTGACATGGGCAGCTGGTCTTCGGTCTGGGAGCGGGGCGAGGCGGACGCGCATGGCGTTGTTCAGACTGGAAACACCACGGCGATCGGGTGTGAAAACACGTTGCTGCGGTCTGACAGTGATGGTGTTGAACTGGTGGGTATTGGGCTGAACGGGATCAGCGCGATTGCGATGGGGGATGCGGTGCTCGTGGCGGATATGTCCTGCAGTGAGACGGTCAAAACTGCGGTGAAAACCCTCAAGGCGCGAGAGGTCAAACAGGCCGAGCAGTTCCCCAAAGATCACCGCCCGTGGGGGCATTTCGAAACGCTCTCTCTGGGCAAACGGTTTCAGGTAAAACAGATCGTGGTCCACCCCGGCGCGGCCCTGTCCCTGCAAAGCCACGTGCACCGCTCAGAGCATTGGGTCGTGGTGGCGGGTTCGGCCAGTGTGACTGTGGGCGAAGACGTGAAACTCTTGGGGGAGAACCAGTCTGTCTACATTCCCCTTGGTGAAATCCACCGTTTGGAAAATCCGGGCAAAGTGCCACTGCATCTCATTGAAGTGCAGACCGGCGCGTACCTCGGGGAAGACGATATCGTGCGCTACGAAGACATCTACGCGCGCGATGAAGCTGCATAAACCAAAAACAATAAGCACTCTCACACCACCTCAAACGGCGTCCCCTCCGGCGCCGTTTTTTTTTGTCTCCGATCATTTTTTTTTGGGCCGCTATCCCAAAGCATAGGCGGGGCATACCCAAGATGCTTCAAGTAGTCTTTGGCGAAATATATTTATATAAAACAGGTGGATACGGTGTCTTCAGAGATTGATTAGGAGACTGTAAATGTTTGATATCCACCCCCAATACGCCGCCCTTGCCACCGCAGTACCTTTGCGGGTGATCCAAGAGAAACCCTCCATCTCTGTTGTCGGGCTGGGCTATGTCGGCGCGGTGTCCACGGCTTGTTTGTCCAGCCTGGGACATCGCGTCATCGGGGTAGATATTGATCCCGCGAAGGTCGCCTGTATCGGGGAGGGGCGCTCGCCCATCCATGAACAGGATCTCGAAGAGATGCTGCAAGCGGGCGTCGCCGATGGCTTTGTCACGGCGTCAACGGATCTTGAGCAAGCGGTCGTGGACACCGATGTGACCTTCGTCTCCGTTGGCACCCCCACCAGCGCGGATGGCGGCTGTGATCATTCCTATATTGATGCAGCGGCACGCGCGATTGGGGCAGGGCTCCGGCGCAAGAACGCCTACCATGTGGTGGTGATGCGGTGCTCCATCCCGCCCGGGGTGACCATGGGGTTCATGGCCCCGATCATTGAAGAAGTCAGCGGCCTGAAACTGGGCGAGGACTTTGGTGTCTGTTTCAATCCTGAATTCCTGCGCGAAGGCGTGGCGATTGAAGACTTCTATGCGCCGCCCAAGACGGTTATTGGCGCCAATGATCAACGCAGTGCTGCCATCCTGACGCGCATCTTCGAAGCCGTTGACCCCACGCCCATCGTCACCTCCATTGAGACGGCTGAGATGGTCAAATACGTCGACAACATTTGGCACGCGACAAAAGTGTGTTTTGCCAATGAAGTGGGGCGTTTGTGCAAGCCATTGGGGGTCGACAGCCATGATGTGATGGATGTCTTTGTGCAAGACACCAAGCTCAACCTGTCACCCTATTACCTCAAACCCGGCTTTGCCTTTGGCGGCTCCTGCCTGCCCAAGGAAGTCCGTGCGGTGGCGCATATCGCCAAGGAACAAGGCGTCAGCCTGCCGCTGATCGAAAGCCTCACCACCTCCAATGAGACCCATGTCGAAGAGGCGATCCGCATGGTGCGGGCAACCGGAGCAAAGACCGTTGGCGTCTTTGGTCTGGCCTTCAAACCCGGCACGGATGATTTGCGCGAAAGCCCGATTCTGGAGGTGATTGCCGCCCTCAACGCAGAGGGCGTGAAGGTTGTGGTCCATGATCCGGCCATCACCGCCCAGACCCCGCTGGAGGGGCAGCTGGCCTATGTGCGCCACGGCAGCAGCGGGCTGCAGGCTTTGGCCGCTGATCTGCCCGGCATGTTGCGGTCGACCCCTGCGGAAGTGGCCAAAGATGCGGAGGCGTTGATCGTGACGCACGCCAACCCGCTCTACCTACAGGCCATTGCCGATGCTGGCCCGGTGCCAGTGATCGATTTGGTGCGCATCCAAGATGATGCGGCGGCCGCCCCCAACATCAATGGCATCGGCTGGTAGCCGGATGCCACAGCACTCCACCCCAACCCTGTATTTGAAAGAGTAAACACATGCCTACATCTACACAAAACCCAACTGTGCTTGGCACAGATTTTGCCGACACGCTCACCGGCTCTGACGGTAGTGACGCGATCTTTGGCCTGACCGGGGATGATACGATCACCTCCGGCGACGGTGATGACCGCACCTATGGTGACTTCTCGAATGAGAACTTGCTGGACGGCACACAGAACGCCACCAGCTTTGCCCAATATGGTGAAACCGGCGCTTGGGCGATTGACGCGCAAGGCGACGGCCACACCAGCATGACCCAATCCATTGAGACGCTGGCCGGGGAGACCTATGGCATTAGCTTTGATCTGGCCGCGAACTACGGCGCGCAATCGGTCAGCGGCGCGGTAGAGGTGCTGTGGAACGGCGTTGTCATCGACAGTTTTGACACCAACAGCGCTGAGTTCTCTGCCCATAGCGTGAATTTCACCGGCACCGGCGGCCCCGGCGCGCTGACCTTCCGGTCCATCGACAGCACGGCGGATCAGGGGCCGGTCATCGATACCGATGGCCCGATTTATCACTACGACCAAGACATGCAGATCGGCGGCGCTGATGTGACCGTTAAGGCCTTCGCCGAAGGGCAGTCCAACATCTATCAGGTCATCAACGGCACCCTGCAGGTCTTTGACCCGGTGGAGGGCACCTATACCCAGGCGGGCAGCGACGCGACCGTGACTGTTAACGCCATTGGCTTCAATGTTGAAGACAACCTGATCTACGGTCTGGCCGTCTCCAATGGGGTCGACAGTCAGGGCAATGCCGTCAGCAGCAGCGATCTGGTCATGCTGGATGCTGCAGGCGACAGCTATCTGGTGGGCCATTCGCCCTATCGCTCATGGACGGGTGACTTTGATGCAGATGGCAATCTCTGGGCGTTCCAGTCCAGCATGGATCAGATCACAATGATTGATGTCGATGCCGTGGACGCCAATGGCAATATGGCCACCCAGACGTTCAAGTTCCCCAAGTCGATGATCACCGATCAGCTGTGGGATGTTGCTTACGACGCTGAAACGGAGTCCTTCTACGGCGTCACGCGGCCTTCCAGCGAAGGTGCGCCAAGCACGCTTTACCAGATCGATGTTTCTGCGGTGCCGTCCGGCGGCGCGCCTGTGTTTGAGACCTTCACCGTGACCGGAACGCTGATCGACGGCGTGATGCAGGCCGGAGTGCCCGCCATCACTTTCGGCGCGGCAATCCATGACGCGGATGGCAACCTCTATGTAGCGGGTAACAGCGGCGATCATGACATGAATGACGCCACGGGAAGCGCGGGCGGTATCTACAAGGTTGTGCGCGATCCTGACGTGGGCACTGTGACGCTTGAGTTGATGGCCTCCAGCCCGCGCTCTTACTCCAATGATGGCACCGCCGATCCGCGCGCGATGGACCCCTTTACAGAGGTGGACACGTCTGCCTCCGTGCTGATCCGCAACCTTGGTGTGGTGCAGACTGCAGACGCCGACCGCAGCTATGATGATGACATTGGCAACGGCGCAGGCGCGGATTTCGCGGACGGTGGCCTCGGGCAAGACACGCTGGCAGGACAAAGCGGCAATGACACGCTGATGGGCGGCAGCGGTGACGATGCGCTTTTCGGCGGCAACGCCAATCCAACCGGTCCCGTGGTGATCTACACATATGATGCCGACGGCAACCGCTACGATCCACTGGGCAATCTGATGCCCGAAGAGAACGACCGCCTTGAGGGTGGCGAAGGAAATGACAGTCTGCATGGCGGTTCAGGCCATGACTATCTTGACGGAGGCACAGGACATGACGATCTCAATGGCGGTTCGGGTTTTGACACGTTGGACGGTGGACAGGGCAATGATGTTCTGGCTTCTGGCGCTGGCGATGATGTTCTGTTTGGCGGGGACGGGGACGACCATCTTGTCGGCGGAACAGGCGATGATGACCTTGCAGGTGGAGATGGCGCAGACGCACTCCGCGGCGGCGAAGGGGCGGACCTTTTGCAAGGGGGGCAGGGCAACGATCTGCTGAACGGCGGGATCGGGGACGATACGCTGGAAGGCGGGACGGGCGACGACCTACTTGAAGGAAGCACCGGCAATGACACGCTCACCGACCTTTTTGGGGAAAACACGCTTGATGGCGGGTCCGGGGACGATGTCCTGACCGGCGGGGCCGATGTGGATCAGCTGATTGGCGGATCCGGGAACGACTGGCTGTCCGGCGGCGGCCAACGCGACATCCTCAAAGGCGGCACGGGGGATGACCACCTTCACGGCGGCGCGGACAAGGACAAGCTTTACGGCGGTGATGGGAATGACCTCATCGACGGTGGATCAGGCAGCGACTACATCAATGCGGGTCGGGGCGATGATACGATCATGGCGGGCGACGGCCGCGACAAGATCCTGGTGGGCACATGCGCGGGCGAGGGCTGGGGCGGCGCGGATACCGACTGGTTCGTGTTCCGAACGTCTGACGTGGATGGCACCACCGACACGATCCGCGATTACACCCATTCCGGTGGTGAGAACGACCGTCTGGATCTGCGGGCCTTCGATGTGCTGAGCAATGGCGAGAGCCGCGAGACTTGGTTAGAGATGCACGTCACCCAGAACGCGGATTTCAGCGTGCGGATTGATCTGGGAAACCACTGGATTGATCTGGACGACCATTCCGGCCTGCAATCACAGTTCTACTATGACGTGCTGGATGGGATCGCCCTCTGACCCTGCGCAGGGGCCGGTCAGAACAGACCGGCCTCTTTCGCGATCATCGCCGCATGGGTGCGGTTCTTGGCGTCCAGCTTGCGACACAGCGTTTTGACATGCAGCTTGATCGTCACTTCCTGCAGGTCGATCTCGCGCGCGATCTCCTTGTTGGCCAAGCCACGGGTCAGGCAGGACAAGACCTGAAGCTCCCGGGCGGTCAGCAGCTCTTTCAACGGATGCGCCGTTTCTTCATCTTCCTTGGTCATAAAGTCGATGGGGGCGAACTGTTCACCCATGGCCATGAACTTGATGGCATTGACTAAAGACTTGGCGGCCATGGTTTTGGGCAGAAAGCCGCCCGCACCACGTTCCAACGCTTCTTCGGCAATCGCCTTATTGGCAGAGCCAGAGATCAGGGCGACAGGTCTGGGGCGCGTGGCCTCCAGAATTTTGTCCAGCCCTTCAAGCCCGTTCATACCCGGCATCTCGTAATCGAGAAGGACCAGATCAAAGGGATCATGGGCAACCAATGCCTTTTCAACGCTCATCAAGTCGGCGCATTGCACAACCTTGAAACTGCCGTCGCTTTCCAGAAACGCCGCGATGGTTTCGCGCACAAGTTCATGGTCGTCCGCTATCAGAATTCTCACAACGCCCTCGTTTCAATCATTTGCCTACCCTAGCAGCTTGAAGCTGGCCGTTGAACCCGTGTCTGGCCTTTGATGGTTAGAATACCTTTGACGGTCTGTTTTCTACATACAGTTGTTCTGACGGTTGAGGAGCTCAGAATAGGGCAATGGGAACAACACTTTGAAACTACTGATTGAGTTTCCGCATTTCTTGATTTCAATTGCGTCGTTTGAAAGAAGCTGCGCAAATCTGGCTCGTCATCTCATCAGTGATCATCTAGGTTTCATAGCCCTTTAACAGGGTGATCGATTGTGCTGTCGTGCTCAAAACTCAAAGATTTGGACAAATCGAGCTCGACTGATGTGCCTGAGTTTGCTGATGTGCTGAGGTATTATTTGTGGTATATATAATAGATGCTTTTTCAGATATATTTAGATTTAGTAGCTTATACAAATTATTCGGCGGACTGAGCCTCCGCCAGCCCAGTATTCCTTCCAATCAAGCGACCTGCCACGTGTTTCGGGCAATGGGTGATCGCAATGCTGTTCCGGTGTGAAGAGGGCTACCGCATCTGGGTTTCAACCCTTCGGGGGACCCGCTGAGACATCCGGCAGGATACGACCGACGACACCGACCAGCAGCGCCGTGCTGATCCCGAACGTCAGCAGACCGTTGATCGCGCAAAACGTGGCGACAATACGGGAGTCGGCATCCAGAACAATGTCGCCGTAGCCAAGTGTCGTATAGGTGACGGTTGCAAAGTAGAAACTGGCCGCCAAGTCAGGCAAATCGGTGATCCAGAGGAGGGCGATCGACCAGGTCCAAACCTGTACCGTATGCGCAGATACCAGCACAAAAACGGCAAACGTCAGCAGCAGGGCGGAGCGCAATCTCGGGTGTCGGGTCATGTCAAGGAATTGCGCCAGCGTTGAGAGATACGGGATGCTCCACGCAATTGCGCCGACATGGAACACTGCGCCGAAGGTCAGAAACGCGGTGCCAAGGAGAATTTGCTGAATGGCACCCATGGTGTTTCTTCCGCTTTGTGTTTAGGCTTTTGGTCATTGGGATAGAGACACAGAGAATAGTCAGGAGCAACCGCGATGGGTCGATGCAGCATTCTAGGTATCGTTGGGTTACTTGGTGTGTTGAGCGCTGCTGGAGCGACCGCGCAGGAGGGCACGCCGCGCCCGGCCAAGGTAACGCAGGTCACGGCGAGTGAGGAGACTGTGTCACGCCGGTATCCGGCTGTCGTTTTGCCATCTCGCGAGATTGAGCTGTCGTTCAAAGTTTCCGGTCAGGTCATAGACCTGCCCGTACGTGCCGCATCCGAAGTTGTCGCAGGCGATACGATTGCCCAGATTGATCCCCGCGATTTTGAGAACCAGATCACCCAGCTTCAGAGCAGTCGGGAACAGGCGGTTGCCCAGCTTGATGCGTTGCGCGCAGGCGCGCGGCCCGAAGAGATTGCAGCGTTGGAAGCAGCGGTGCAATCAGCTCAGGCACAGGTTGAGCAGGCCGATGAAGCACTTGTGCGGGCGGAGGCCCTGCTGGAGCGCGGCGTCGCGACCAGAGCGCAGGTCGAAAGCGCGCAGGCCAATGCCCGTGTCGCACAGGCCAATCTGCGCGCACAGGAAGAGCAGTTGCGGATCGGTGAGATCGGTGGCCGCCCGGAAGAAATTGCGGGCGCCGAGGCTGCGCTCAGGGGGATCGATGCGCAGATCAAGGTCGCGCAAGACAGCCTGTCGGATGCCACCCTAAAGGCCCCCTTCGACGGCATCATCGCGCGCCGCGACATTGAGAACTTCTCCAACGTCTCGGCGGGCCAGAGCATCGTTTTGCTACAGGCGCTCGACGTGGTCCATCTTGCCTTCGACATCCCCAGTCTTGATGTCACGGAACTGACCCGCAATGGCCGAGGCACGATAAAGAACCATGCGTTTTTTGACTCCTTACCGGGGCAGGAATTCGAAACGGAATTGGTTGAATTCTCTGTGCAGGCCGACAGGGCCACGCAGACATACCGGGGCCGGGTCTCCGTGACAGTGCCGGAAGATGCCTTCATCTTGCCCGGAATGGTGGCAAGCGTGGTTTCCTCGGCGCCAGGGGCCGCGGTGCAGGTTACCGCACCGCTGTCCGCAATCGCATCGGAGGCTGATGGGTCCCCCTTTGTCTGGGTGGTTGATGATGCAGGCGTGGTCTCCGCCGCGATGGTGTCACTTGGCGAGGCGCGTGGCACAATGGTCGTGATCGAAGACGGGCTTTCCGATGGTGACACAATCGTCTCTGCCGGGGTCAGCGAAATCATCGAGGGCATGACCATACGTCCGATCACGCAAGTCGGGAACTAGACAATGGATCTGGCTCGTTTCGCGCTTGAAAAGCGCCTCATCTCCGCTGTTGCGACGGTTCTGATCCTTTTGGCGGGATACTTCGCCTACACGGCATTGCCGCGTTTTGAAGACCCTGAATTCGTCATCCGCCAAGCGCAGATTGTAACACCCTATCCAGGTGCCTCAGCCGAAGAAGTAGCCGAGGAAGTCACCGACGTGGTGGAGAATGCCCTGCAACAGCTGCCGGGTATTGATGAGGTAAGATCGGTTTCGGCACCGGGATTAAGCACGGTCACGGTCGAGTTCACCATTGCCGAGACACCCACATATACCGAACTTGATCAGACGTTTTCCAAGATGCGGGCGAAGGTTTCTGACGCGCAGTCGCAGTTGCCACCCAACGCGCTTGGGTCCCGGGTCTTTGACGATTTCGGTGACGTCTATGCGCAATACTATGCGATCACGGGGGAGGGGTTCACGATCTCCGACCTCTATGAATATGCCAAAGATCTGCAACGCGAACTGGTGACTGTCGATGGGGTGTCAAAGGTCGTTCTGAACGGTGTGCAGGAAGAGGTGATCTACGTCGAATACGCCCCTGCGCGCTTGACCGAACTGGGGCTGTCGCCGCAGCAGATCCAGCAACTTCTTGAAGGTCAGAACCTTGTGACACCTGCGGGGTCTGTGGTGGCAGGCATGTCGCGCCTGACAGTGAGGCCGGAGACTGCGGTCGGGTCTATTGATGCGATCAATAACCTGTTGATCAGCAATGGGCAGTCGGGAACATCCTTCCGACTGGGTGACATCGCTACGGTCTCAAGAGGGCTCAAGGAACCTGCAAGCACGCTGCTTTTCCGCAATGGGGAGCCCGCCATCGGGCTGGGCATTTCCAACACGCGTGGCGGCAATGTGGTGAACATGAGCAACGCGGTCAAAGAACGGATCGCGGAACTGCTGGATGAACGGCCCATTGGGATCAACGTGCTGCCGATTTCGGATCAGGGGGCGGCCGTGAAGGTTTCCGTGGATGATTTCGTCGTGAATGTCGGGCTGGCTTTGGCCATTGTTGTGGGGACCCTGCTGATCTTCATGGGATTGCGCTCCGGGATTCTGATGGGGGGCATTCTGCTGGTCACGATCGCCGGGACGCTCTTTGGGATGTACCTGTACGGTTTGGACATGCAACGCATTTCCCTTGGGGCATTGATCATCGCGCTGGGGATGTTGGTGGACAACGCCATTGTCGTCGTCGAAGGCACTCTGGTGCGTGTTCAACGCGGAGAGGATGCGGGCAAAGCGTCGCGCGCCGTGGTCAAGCAAACCATGTGGCCCTTGTTGGGCGGGACGGTTGTGGGCATCCTTGCGTTTTCTCCCATCGGCTTTTCGCCCGACAACACAGGTGAATACGCAGGCAGCCTCTTCTGGACCATCGGCATTGCGCTGTTGTTCTCATGGCTCGTCGCGATCTGGCTCACGCCATACTACTGCACGGTTCTGCTCAAGCAGGGCAAGACAGATGGTAAGGCCGGGGAGAATCCGGTCCTCAAAGCATATCGATCCTTGCTGTCGCTTGCGATCCGGGTCCGCTGGATCACAGTTGGGATTACTGTGGCGCTTTTCGTATCCGCAGTTGCGATGTTCAGCGCAGTGCCGCCGGGCTTCTTCCCGTCTTCGACCCGCGATCAATTCGTGATCGACTATTTCCTGCCGCAAGGCGCAGACATCACCCGCACCGAAGCGGACCTCAAAGAGATCGCAGAGTACGCGCGTGGTCTTGAGGGTGTGACAGGGACAAATACGGTTGTCGGCGGCGGTCACCTGCGTTTCATGCTGATCTATGAGGCTGAAAACGGCAATGCAGCCTACGGGCAGGTTCTTGTCGATGTGGAAGATTATTCCATCATCGATGACCTGCGTACAGATCTGCAAACGCATATCGATGAGACATATCCGGAATCCAACACCAAGGTCTGGAAGTTTGTGCTCGGGCCGGGCGGCGGGTCGAAGGTTGAGGCGCGTTTCTTCGGCGCTGACCCGGCCGTCCTGCGCGGTCTTGCTGGGCAGGCCAAGACGATCATGTCTGAGGCCGGTGCGGTCGCCGTGAAAGACGACTGGCGCGAACAGGTGCAGGTGGTGCGTCCGGTGATTGATACCGAAAACGCCCGCCGTCTGGGGCTGACACAGGGTG
>Ga0160419_101236_pt1 | contig 11141 bp, 7 predicted proteins | sample CelAP2metagpilot_2_FD_108196 | JGI IMG/M metagenome (GOLD analysis project Ga0160419, IMG submission 108196) | Phycosphere-associated microbial communities from Cellana algal ponds in Kailua-Kona, Hawaii, USA - Cellana AP2-4-25 metagenome pilot ... | reverse complement strand
CCCGCATCCGCGCCATTGCCCAAGAGATAACCGTTGTCCTCCAGCCCGAGGCCAAGCCCGTTGCCCAGTCCACTGCCAAGCCCCAATCCCAGACCGAGACCAAGGCCCTGACCATTGCCCAACCCCAAACCAAGGCCGAGCCCCTGACCCAGGCCGAGTCCCTGACCCAGGCCAAGCCCGTTTCCGAGGCCAAGACCAGAGCCAAGTCCCAACCCACGACCAAGGCCCAAACCCAGACCGTTCCCCAGCCCGAGCCCCAATCCAAGGCCGAGCCCGTTGGCCGCTTGTCCGCCCCTTGCGGTGCCTGCGTTTTGTCCAGTCATCGTAAATCCCCCCAAACACTCGTCAATAAACGCAACAATATCTCTCAGCCGCCCTGCACCTGGCCGAGCGCCCTGCCGTATTCTGCTCTGCCTTGTTTTGATCTTTCCTGATCGGGGTTCTGGGTCATATGCCCGGTTTGCCCCGCAAAATGGCGATCAGCCTCAGGCGGGCAGCCCCGCGAGGAGCAGCCCCTTGGTGAGTTGTTCAAGTGCGGATTTCGATTTCAATGGATACCACGTCGCGAGTTTGGAGACGGAATAGTTGGGATCGAGCGCCAGCAGTTCCTTGCCGACTTCCTGCGCTTCTTCTGTCTGGCCCAGCAGGGCCAGTGCCGCCGCCAAAAGGCGAAGCGCCGCGATAAATCGTGGCTTGTTCCTGCGTGCGTTTTTCAGAAAACGGACGGCTTCTTCGTAGTCCTCTTCGACAAACTCCGCGAGGCCGGCAGCGGTGAGGAAAAAGAAGTTGAGAGGGTCGTTGGGGGTCAACCGCCAGACGTTCAACAGGCGCTTGCGGGCCTCTTTGCCATCACCAAGATAGGCATAGGTCGTCGCACTCAAGCCCCAGGCAATGGGCAGGTTCATATTGCGCGACAATGCGTCCTCGAACAGTTCCAGCGCGTCTTCGGGTTTGTTTTCATGCAGGCTGAGCACATGGGCGCGCACCGAAAGGGTGAGCGCATCCTCCGGGTCCAGTTCGACCGCGCGACGGGAATGTTTGATGAGGGTCAGAATGTCATTGCGCAGGTCCTTGGAGTGCCCCTCGGCCAGCCAGAAATTCATGCACCACGCGAGATAGGCATGGGCCTGGGCATAATGCGGGTCCAGTTTGACCGCGCGGCGCAACAACTCGATCGCCTCATCATAGCTGCCGTCATCAAGCTGGTAGAGACGGGACAAGGCGCGAAGAACACATTTGTAGGCATCCAGACTGTCTGGCGTGCGCCCGCCAATGTGTTCGGCCTCTGTGGACAGGACTTTGGGCTCCAGCATGGCGAGGATGGAGGAGGAGATTTCGTCCTGAAAGGAAAACAGATCATCCAGAGCGCCACGGTAGGTCTGGGCCCAGATGGCGCGATTGTGGAGGACATCCATCAGTTCAGCGAAGATGCGCAGCTGGTCCCCGTGGCGCTCCACCGCTCCGGTCAACAGATATGATACGCCCAGCTTGCGGCCGATGTCGGCAGGTGTTTCCTGGGTGCCGCGAAATTCCAGCGTAGAGGTGCGGGCCATGACAAACATGGCCCTGCTGCGCGAAACGCCAGAAATGATTTCTTCGGTGATCCCATCGCCAAAGTAATGTTCGTTACCGTGGCTGCTGCGATCGTCGAACGGCAGTACCGCGAGGGTGGGGCGATTTGACCAGTCGATGTGGGGTTGCAGCGGGCGCTGGTCTGCATCTGCGGCGCTGACCTGATAGACCTGCACGGTGCGGTCGATGTTTTTCAACAGCGGCGCGCCAAGGTCGTGAAACCGCAGCTGCATCTTGCGCCGCACGATATCGCGCACCAGCTGTGTGACCACAACCATTCCCGGCTCGGCCATCTGCTGGATGCGCGCGGCGACAACCACCCCATCCGATTGCACAGTGCCCGCGTCGTCGATCACGTCGTCGATGTTGACGCCGATCCGCAGCTGCATGGGGTTGTCGGTGGGTTGCTCTTGCGCGGCGCGGGACTGAACCCTGAGCGCCCATTGAACCGCTTCGGTGGCGCTGGCAAATTCCAGCAGCAACGCATCCCCCGCATCAGAGCGACGAATGCCGTGGTAGTTGCGCATCTCGCGGAGCAGAACCGTGTCGCGCAGATCCTTCCAGCGCCGGACGGTTTCCGGCGTGTTTGCCTCCATATGGCGCGTGTACCCCGCAACATCGGCAAAGGCGAATGCCGTCAGCCGAGTGGTGAGTTTCTGCATTGATGTCTGGATTGGCCCCTGCATGGAAGTAGTCCCGCCGCCTAAGGCCTTAGTATACTCAAATGTGGAAAATTTGAAAGAATGCGGCGGTGTTAATTATGTAAGTGCCTGCTATTGGGGCGCCATTTTCCACTCGGGCAGCGATGTTAGCGATGGACATTCCCGACATCCGGGAAAACTGCCGTCTTTTTCACCGTTCCATAGACAAAACTCGTGTCGATAGAGCTGATGCCGCCAATCGGGTGCAGGCGGGCGCGGACGAAACGTTCGTAATCTTCGAGGTCGGCGACAACCACGCGCAGCAGATAGTCGGCAAGGCCGGTCATCACGTAGCATTCCAGCACCTCGGGCGTGTCGCGGATGTGGCGTTCGAAATTGGCAACCACGCCCTCAGTGTGGTTCTCCAGGCTGACGCGAACGAAAACCGTCACGGGAAGGCCGTAGATGCGTGCGTCCACGTCAATGCTGTAGCCGGTAATCACACCGTCCTTTTCCAGATTGCGCAATCGGCGCAGGCAGGGAGAGGGCGAAAGATTGACGGCAGCAGCAAGGTCGAGGTTGGTCATGCGCCCGTTGCTTTGCAGGGCGCGAATGATGCGACGGTCGGTTGAGTCCAGCTTGGGTGTTTGTGGCATAATATGCCAGTCCTTTCGTGATTTGGGGTGAAAATAGCAACTAATCGCCTTTGGTGCCAGCGTAGCATTGCGGAAACACGAGGGAGATTTCCATGACCAAACCTGGTTCCAGCTTTGCCACCCGCGCCATTCACCACGGCTATGACACCCAATCCCAGCAGGGCGCGTTGAACCCGCCGCTCTATCTGACCTCGACCTTCACGTTTGAATCGGCCGAGGCCGGCGGAGAGATGTTCACAGGCGAGCGGGAAGGGCATTTCTACACCCGGATCTCCAACCCGACGCTTGATCACCTGGAGCAACGGATTGCCAACCTTGAGGGGGCTGAGGCGGGGCTTGCGACGGCCTCTGGCATGGGCGCGATCACGTCGACCCTGTGGTCGTTTCTTGCTGCCGGGGATGAGATCATCCTGGATAAGACGCTCTATGGCTGCACATTTGCCTTTATGACCCACGGCTTGCCGCGCTTTGGCGTGAAGGTGCGGCTGGTGGATATGACCGATCCCGCCAATCTGGTCGAGGCAATCAGCACCAAGACCAAGCTGGTCTACTTTGAAACCCCGGCAAACCCGAACAACCGTCTGATCGATATCGCGGCAATTTCGGAAATTTCCCATAAGGTCGGCGCTAAGGTCGTGGTCGACAACACCTTTGCCACGCCGGTCATCACCCGGCCAATCGAGTTGGGCGCAGATATCGTGGTGCATTCGGCCACCAAATTCATCAGCGGCCATGGCGATGTGATCGCCGGTCTGGTTGTTGGCTCCAAGGAGGATATCACCCAGATCCGTCTGGTGGGGCTGAAAGACATGACAGGCGCGGTGATGTCGCCCTTTAGCGCGATGCTGCTGATGCGCGGCCTGAAAACGTTGGAGCTGCGGATGGAACGCCACTGCGCAAACGCGCAGAAGGTGGCAGAGGCGCTGCAATCCCACCCGGCGGTGGAGCGGGTTTATTATCCGGGCCTGGACGGGTTTGCCCAAAACGATCTGGCCAAGCGGCAGATGGCTGGTTTTGGCGGCATGATCCCGTTTGAGGTCGTCGGTGGCAAGGCGGGTGGTATTGCCATGATGAACCGCCTGGAAATGATCCAGCGCGCCGTGTCTCTGGGCGATGCGGAAACGCTGATCCAACACCCGGCGAGCATGACGCATTCGACCTACACTCCGGAAGAACGCGCCGAACACGGCATCGCCGAAGGCCTGGTGCGGATGTCCGTTGGCCTGGAAGGGGTCGATGATATCATTGATGACCTGATGCAGGCGCTGTCGTCACATAACGCCTACGCCGCCTGATGGTGTGGGGTGGGCGCGCAGTCTGCGGGCCCATCCCATACCCTGATCCACCCCAGCCTTGCCCTGACCAGCCCCTGCGCCAATTCTATGTCGAATGGTGCAGCCGGGAGCGGTGCGTCCTGACGATCAGGACAACAGCCCGCGTGCCGGTCAGCCTATCTTTGTCGTGATGAGGTTCCCCATGGCCCATAATGCCCAAACTCCCGTGCCCCCTTCAGCAACTCTCAAGACCATTGAACAGCGGCTTTTGTGGCTGTCCCACTGGATGATCCACAACGCCAACCACCTGCGCGCCAAGGAAGACGGCATCAAGATCGGCGGCCATCAGGCCAGCTCTGCCTCTATGGTGTCGATCATGACTGCACTGTATTTCAGCGCCCTGCGCCCAGAGGATCGGGTGGCGGTGAAACCTCATGCGTCGCCCATCTTTCATGCGATCCAGTATCTGATGGGCAACCAGACCCGCGAGAAGATGGAGAATTTCCGCGGCTTCGGCGGAGTGCAGAGCTACCCAAGCCGCACCAAGGATATTGATGACGTGGATTTCTCCACTGGGTCGGTGGGCCTTGGTGTTGCGATCACCTCCTTTGCCTCGATGGTTCAGGACTACATCAGAGCGAAATCCTGGGGGGCGGATGCGCCACAGGGGCGGATGGTGGCGCTGGTTGGCGACGCTGAGCTGGACGAGGGCAACGTCTATGAATGCCTGCAGGAAGGCTGGAAAAACGATCTGCGCAACACCTGGTGGATCATCGACTACAACCGCCAGTCCCTTGACGGGATCGTGCGGGAAGGGCTGTTTCAGCGGATCGAGAAGATCTTTGACGCCTTTGGCTGGGATGTGGTGAAGGTAAAATATGGCGCCCTGCAGCGCGCGGCCTTTGAAGAGCCGGGCGGCGACAAGCTGCGCCAGTGGATCGATGATTGCCCCAATCAGACCTATTCTGCGCTGACCTTTATGGGCGGGGCGGTTTGGCGTGCCCGCCTGATGGAGGACCTTGGCGATCAGGGAGAAGTCAGCGCATTGATCGACCGGCGCTCTGATACAGAGCTGGCGGCGCTGATGGAAAACCTTGGCGGCAACTGTGTGAGCACGATGGCAGAGACCTTTGCCGCCATCGACCATGACCGCCCGGTCTGTTTTCTGGCCTATACGGTCAAGGGCTGGGGCACGCCAATCGCGGGCCACAAGGACAATCACGGCGGCCTGATGAACAAGAGCCAGATGGCGGAATGGCAGCGCTATATGGGTGTGGCCGAAGGCGAAGAATGGGAGCCCTTTGCCACGGTCAAGGATCCTGCGGCGCTGCAGGGGTTTCTGGATCAGGTGCCGTTCTTTGCAAAGGGCGCGCGTCGCTACAATGACGCACATCTTTCTGTTCCAGCGGTCGAGGTAAAGACGGATCGGGAAATGTCGACGCAGATGGGGTTTGGCAAGATCCTTGATGATCTGTCCAAAGGGGATAGCGATCTGGCTGCGCGGATCGTCACCATGTCACCGGATGTGACGGGGACCACAAACCTTGGGCCTTGGGTCAACCGGCGCAAGCTGTTTGCCCGCACTCCCCAAGCCGATGCCTTTATCGAACACAAGATCCCCTCTACCGCGAAATGGGAATTCACCCCCGACGGTCAGCACATCGAACTGGGCATCGCGGAGATGAACCTGTTCCTGCTGCTTGGGGCTGCGGGGCTGTCCCATTCGCTGTTTGGCAAGCGGCTGATCCCGATTGGCACGGTCTATGACCCGTTTGTGGCGCGCGGTCTCGATGCGCTGAATTATGCCTGCTATCAGGATGCGCGCTTCATGATTGTTGGCACGCCATCCGGGGTGACGCTGGCGCCGGAAGGTGGCGCGCATCAATCCATCGGATCACCGCTGATCGGGATGAGCCAGGATGGCCTCGCGGCTTTTGAGCCTGCCTTTGTCGATGAGCTGGCGGTCATCATGGAATGGGCCTTCGACTATCTGCAACGGGACGGAGACGGCGACCCGGACGAGCGCACGTGGCTGCGCGATGAAACTGGCGGTTCGGTCTATCTGCGGCTGACCACCAACCCGATTGAACAGCCCGGCAAACGCGTCGACGATGATTTCCGGCAGGGGGCGATTGATGGCGCGTACTGGTTGAAAAAGCCCGGCCCCAACTGCGATGTGGTCATTGCCTATCAGGGGGCGGTCGCGCCGGAGGCGATCAAGGCGGCTGCCGCAATTGGTGAAGGGCGCCGGGATGTCGGGGTTCTGGCTGTCACCTCGGCCGACCGGCTGAATGCAGGCTGGACCGCTGCCCAGCGGGCCCGCGCTCGTGGCGTGGCGCAGGCGCAAAGCCACATCGAGACGCTGATGGCGGGCTTGCCTGCGCATTGCAAGGTCATCACGGTGATCGACGGCCACCCGGCGACCCTGGCATGGCTGGGCAGCGTATGGGGGCACCAGTCGATCCCACTTGGGGTTGAGCATTTCGGCCAGACCGGCACCATTGGGGATCTCTACCACCACTTTGGCATTGATGCCGAGGCGATCGTGCATGCCGCTGATGGTCTGACAGCGGGGCGGCGGCTGAAAGCCGTCTAGCAGGCCCGACGATGGCAAAGCAAAAAGGCGCAGAACTCTGCGCCTTTTTTGTTGGGTCATACAGCGCGCCGGATCAGGGGTGCGCGTGGGGTTCCGCCTCGCGGAAGATGCCAACCAGGTCAGTGGTATTTCCATCCTCACCCTTCATCGCAATCCCGTGGCTTTCCACCCAAACTATGGTGCCGTCAGGTTGGCGCAGTCGTTTAATAAAGGAAAAGCTGCCACCGGCCTCGATGGCTTTTGCCACAGATCGCTCGACGTCCGGGGCGTCTTCTGGATGGAACAAGTCAATCGCGGATCCGAGTTCAGGCGTGTACTCCTCCGGCGTCAATCCGTGGATGTCATAGACCCGCGGTGACCAATAGATCTCCTGCTCTTTGCCGGTGATGGACCAGAAGCCAATTCCGGCCATATCGGTGACCAGCTTGGCCTGTGCCAGTTGACCTTCTGCGGCTTTGCGGGCGTTCACGGTTTCGGTGACATCGGTGCCGATGGTAAAGATTGTCGGGTCGCCATCGGTGGGATGCGGGATCTGATGCCGGGCCATGTTGATCCAACGAACGTCTTTCTTGCCGGGCATCGTGAGCTGCACCAGATCCTGCGTGAAGCCGCTACTGTCGCTGAGCACTTTGGTGTCATCTTCGAACAGCTTGCGACGGGCTGCACTGATGCCAAGGGAGAAGACGTTGCGCGCCAGCGCGTCCTCTCGCTTGATGCCGAGAAGTTCGGCATAGGAGGCGCTCATCCGCAGGATATCACCATCGCGGCTGCGGTTCATGAGGAACAGGCCGGAGTTCTCCAGGATCATCTCCATCTCATGGGCCATGGCCGGGAATTCCGACACAACCATCGTCACGCCGAGGATTTTGCCGTTCACGTCGAAGTAAGGCGAACAGTTGATGCGTACCTGTTTGCCACCGGCTGTGAACTCCTCCGTCACGGTTTGGCCAAGCCGGAGCGCATCGTTGCACATTGGGGCAAGCGGCGGATAGCCGTCAGGACATTCGCATTGGCTGATATGCGGGCTGGAAATCGGCCGGCGGATGCCAAACAGGCGTGTTGCAGCGGCTGTCGCCTGCGTGATCTGAAGCGCGCTGTCCGCGACGACAATCGCCAGTGGTGTGCTTTCCAGAACAGAAATCAGCTCGCCTGTGCGACCGTTCAGTTCGGTTGCGGTGACCTGCAATTCTTCGTTGACGGTGATCAGCTCCTCGTTGGTGGATTGCAGCTCTTCGTTGGAGGTTTCCAACTCTTCGTTTGTGGCCTGTAGTTCCTCGTTGGTGGACTGCAGCTCTTCGTTCAGGGATTGCAGTTCCTCGTTGGAGGTTTCCAGTTCCTCGATGGTCTGCTGCAGCGCCTCGCGGGTGGTCGCGACCTCGTTCTCCAGCATCCGGATCCGCTCGTAGTTGGGATCGCCGGGGTTCTGTTCTGCCGCGGTCTCTGCCAGTTTTGCACGGTCGACCGTGACCGGGGTAAAGACGACAAGCGCTGCACGCTCGCTGATTTCCTTGGCGACGATGGGAAAGACGTCGAGCCGGATTTCTTCATCGTCGTTTTCCGCGAGCAGATGACGGACGCCCCCCTTGCGGGCCCGTTCTTGAGCGCGATGGTTATGAGACTGCGGGCTTCCTCGCGCAGCGGACTGCGCAGAAGATCAAGATGCATCCGGAGCGAGCTTTTCTCGCTGACCTCGATAAACGGGCTGACGTTGCCGTAGACCCGTGCGATCGAGAAATCCTCGGTCACCAGGATCGAGTTCTTGCCGAGCGACTGCGCCAGCGCCTCAAACAGCTGCCGGTCCGTTGAGGGGCCGGGGTCAACAGGGGGTTTGATGACCGGACGCTGGACCATGAGCGGCAGATTGGGCATCGAGTAGGGCTGGCCGGACGTCGCCCGGAGCGAACGCTTGTGGTAGACATGCGTGGCCTCGCGGTCCTGCACAAATAGCTCATCAGATCCCGCGATGCTTTCAGCCGTGCCGAGAAACAAAAGCCCGTGGGGCGCCAAGGCATAGTGAAAGCGCGACATCACCCGCTGTTGCAGCGCGGTGCCGAAATAGATCAGCAGGTTGCGGCAACAGATCAGATCCACCTTCTGAAAGGGCGGATCCTGACAGACGTTGTGGTCGGAAAACAGAACCGCATTGCGCAGGTTGTCGATGACCTTCACGCCGTCGGTCTGCCGGACCAGGTATTTATCTGCCAGCTCGGACGGGATGTCGTTCAGGGCTGACAGCGGATAAACGCCCGTTCGGGCAACGCGCAGCGCGTCTTTGTCGATGTCGGTCGCAAAAATCTGCACATTGGATTTGAACTGGCTTGTCGGCTCGCCCAGAACCTCTGCCAGGACCATTGCCACCGAATAGGCCTCTTCGCCGGTGGCACAGCCGGCAATCCAGATCCGCAATGGGCCGGGGCCTCGGTCTTTCAGGAGCTGCTGCAGCATCTTGCGCAGATGCTTGAATTCATCCTTGTCGCGGAAAAAGCGGGTGACCGAAATCAACAGATCCTTGAAAAGGGCATCCACCGCCTGCGGGTTTGCCCTGCAGAACTGGGTGTAGTCCTCCTGGCTTTCGATCCCAAGCGCCAGCATGCGCCGTTCGATGCGACGGTTGATGGTGGTCTGTTTGTAGTCGCGAAAGTCAACGCGGGTGCGGGCCAGCAGGATCTGCAGCAGGTCAGCCAGAGGCCCGTCATTGTTCGCAGTTTCAGAACGGAATTCGGCAAAATCGCGTGGGCTGGACAGAATTTTGGAAATATTGGCGCCAATCTGGCTTGGCCGCAAAATCAGATCCACGCAGCCGCTTTGGATGGCAGCGACCGGCATGCCGTCGTATTTCGCGCTTTCTGCCTCCTGGGCAATGGTAATGCCGCCGGACTCCCGTATCGCCTGGATCCCGTAGGCGCCATCGCTGCCGGTTCCCGACAGGATCACCCCGGCAGAGCGCGCGCCGCGATCTTCGGCAAGCGAGACGAGAAAACGGTCGACTGAGGGGCAGGGGGTTCCCGGCTCTGAATTCGGATCTGCCAGCAGGACCAGTTTGCCTTCCCGGCAGATGACATCATGCTTGGGAGGGGTGATGTAAATCACGTTGGCCTCTGGTGTTGTTCCGCTTGCAAGCGTTTCAACGGTGAGGTCCGTCTGGCGCGCAACCAATTCAGCCAAAAGGCTTTTGTGGGTTGGCGACATATGCTGCACGACGACATAGGCGGCTGGCAGATTGCCCGGCAACGCGCTGACCAGCTCCCGGATGGCTTCCAATCCGCCAGCTGAGGATCCGATCCCGATCAATGTCAGGTTGTCGCTTGATTGCGTTGTCATTTGGCTGCCTATCTCTTAAAGTATCAAAACCTGTCTGAAGCATTCACCTTCCCGGGTCTATGGGCATCTGACGACTGGCGTGGTTTTTTCTGGTTGCTTCGGTCGGTGCGAGTTCGTGTTATGATTGTTTAACGCTTGACGTTAGTCTGAATTGGAAATTACGCTTTGTAAACGAAATGTTTAACCTTCCTAATTATAGGTTAAATATATAACGGCGTGAGTTAGGTTGGTTGACATGAATATTTCCAGAATTTCAGACGTGGCTGACCGCGCAGATGGTCACAGACGTTTCGTCGTAAACCTGACGGAGCGGGGCGCAGATGATATCATTCTGAAATCCTGCGAGGTCCTGTCGCACAGCTTTCGCAACCGCGTCTCCTTTAGTGCGCAAATGCGTTGCAGTGAAATCTTTCACGAGCAGATCAGACCGCCATAGACGAATGTCTGCAGGGGCTGGGCGAAGGGCACCAGGTGCTGTCGCTGCCCTCTCTTGTCGTTGAATTGCCCGGATTAATCATGGCTGGCGCCCATGTCATCGCCTCTGCCGAGGAAGATGGCGTTCGTGCCATTATCGTCCGCTTCCGGATCAGCGTTGGCAGCATGGCCCATGCGTTCCTGCAGGACGTGGGGTTTGGCGCTGGACTGGAGGAAACCACCCGCGAGCTGAGCGCGCAGGTGCTGAGCGAGATTGCCATGCCGCTGCTGAATGTGCTGGCCGCGTCGGACACGGGCCTGGTCGACAGCGAGCGGGCGATTGGTGTTCTGGGGCAGCAATTGTCTGAACGGGTGCATGAGATTCGGTTTAATATCGAGATGGTGAAACGGTTCACCGAGCAGCTTGAAAGAGACCGAAGCGGTTCGCGCGTTGGATTTATTGAATTTCAATCGAATGAAAAATTGACCTCGAACTGAGTTTTTTTATTTTTCTTTTACGGTCCCAAAAAATCCAAAAACTGTTTCCATCTTGGGTTTGACCCGGCATTCGGGTCGTCCCCCTGAGCGTGCGTTGCTGCCCAGATTGAGCAGCGGCTCCATGCGATTTGTCCGCCACCTATGAGGGTGATCTGGCGTCCGGTTGATT
>Ga0160419_101234_pt1 | contig 11162 bp, 16 predicted proteins | sample CelAP2metagpilot_2_FD_108196 | JGI IMG/M metagenome (GOLD analysis project Ga0160419, IMG submission 108196) | Phycosphere-associated microbial communities from Cellana algal ponds in Kailua-Kona, Hawaii, USA - Cellana AP2-4-25 metagenome pilot ... | reverse complement strand
GGGTGGGGAAAAGGGTCCGAGATACGACAAAGCTGGGTGGCAGGTGGGCAGGGATGAGATGATAATTTCGGGGGGGGGGAGGAGGGGGGAGAGGGGGGGAAGGGGGGAGGGGACGCACCTGCCCCAGGAGGCTCGTCCCTACCACATTTCCGCATATCTCATGGAAGGGGTAGTCGTCGAAGAATTTAGCCACCACAGCCTCGCCCTCCGTCACCACCTTGTGCACGGGGAAGAGGGAGGGGATGGATAGAGGGTTGATTTGCATAGAGGCAATTGAATCACGGGATGGGTAGAAAATGCGGGGTCGAGGAGGCATCCACGTTCATCTCCCACCTTCCCGTCCTCCCTCCCTCCCTCCCTCGGTACTTTGTAGACCACGCCCTCCTTCAATTCTTCCCATACGGCATCCTTTCCTCGAAGCTTCCGGTGCAGCTTGCTATTCTCCGCGCGGCTGCTTATGTGCTTTGGTAGTACGGAAGGGGGGGACAGGAGGGAGGAACGGAAGGAAGAAGGGAAGGAAGGAGGGAAGGAAGAATGATGATTGTAATTTCCTGGTGCAGATTCTTGGTACCCCTATCATTCTTTTTACCTCCTCCATTGCAACCCTGTCCCCCCTTCGAAATGCGTGCAAGAGTTTTTGCATTCGGACCTCATTTCTATACAGGGCAAAATGCATTTGTGTGGGGAGGGAGACGTGAGTCTTTGGAGCTTTCTTCTTCCCAGCTCATCACTCCCTTGTTCGCTTTTCTCATGTAATGTCATTCAAAATGAGAGGGGAAATACACGAGAGCATTCGTCCATGCATTCGAGTGAAAGTAACGATGTTGGCTACTCTAGTCCCACCCTTGGGGTGGCACAATGCTACCTCCTCCCCTCGCTACCCGTCTTTCCCTCCTCCTTCCCATACTCCTCCAGCGTTTCACTCCTAGCTACCTGAACTTGGACATGCTGCCACTACTGTCGTTGCTCCCCGAGTTTGAAGGGCCCATTCTGCGACGCTATGGCCCTGTTGCTGGTTGGTAGAGGGAGGGAGGGATAGGAGGGGGATGAGTTTCTCCTTTGCGGGGTCGCTCAAGCGACGGGCAAAAAATGTGCAGATACATGAAGTCAGAGACTAGCATATAACCGCAGTGTAGAAGTCAAATAGGCACTGCACACCTGCCGGTCGTTGGTCATTATGTGGATGTGTGAGAAGACGGCATGCACGCGCTGCAGGACGGACCCATGTCTGGAGGGGTACGCTTTTGCCCACAGCTTTGGTACGCTTTTGCCCCCTGCTTCCCTCGAACCGACAAAGACGAAGCTACATAGTCGCCTAGAACCACGTGGCTTCATGTCGCCCGAGTGGGGTAGCGTTATCGAGCACCTGGTCCTGGTCTCGAGTCTTCGAACACTGGAACGCAGCGGCAGTTGCACGTGACGAACAACGCCTGGAGAGGGAGTCATCTTCACATAAACGGGGGGCGTTTTTGGGACTGCGGTGAGAGTGTGCTCAAGAGGCAAAAAGAGGCCAGCTTTGATGGTAAATATGCTGATTATTGCGATCTCTTTGTGGTTGTGTGCACGATTAGCCTCTTCCTTTGGCTCTCATTTTACTCTTGACCGAGTTATCCTCCAGGTATCGTCTCGAGAGGCGCGGAAAGACGGGCGAAGCGAAGGTCATGCTCTCCAAAGGGCGCCAGGAGATAATGGAAAAAAACGTGCAGAGCTTTATGGTTTTTTCTTTGGGTATACCAATCCCTGTCTTTGCCTTTTGTTTTTCTATTTGTTTTTGGTACCTTGTTTGTCCTCCGCCCCATTTCCCTTGCTCCCTCCCCCATTCAATTCCACATTATGCAATCATATCGCATCCTCGTCAAGAACCCAACTCGACTCACACACCCTATCTCTTCACTCTCATTTGCTCAAAGATCCAAGACCTTTCATTTATTCACTACCTCTCTTGGGGGGGGGGGGGGGTTGAAACCCCCCCCCCCTACCCCCCCCCCCCACCTACGCAACTCTGTCGTACATCGTAGATCACCAAGAGACAGTGAACGTTGTGGGCACGATAAAGACAGGGATGTGAATGCTGCCAAAAACCACTTGGTAAGGCACTCGTCGGTTGGAGAGATAAATTACCGCAAGAGGGGTTAATTATATAGTAGGGGTGTCGTTGTTTGCCCCAACGCTTTTTCGCGAGCATTTCATTTGAAGTCAAGTACGCGCATGAATGCCTGTCTTACACATAGGTGTGTAAAAGACTCTCTTAGGTATCAAGTAATTTCTCAGAAAAGATAAATAGCGGTAGGTGGTGCATTTCGGGGCTTGCGATATTCGGCTGCAGCTTTCCTCTTTATGAAATTTCAATCGCCCCTGCCTGGGCACAGATACGTCAGAGAAACCCTAATAATTATAGTCGTGGCCTCGTCTCGCCCGAAGCGTGCATCGCTTGATAAATTTCGCGATAGTGGGGTCATCATGCCCCGTGTTCGATCTGAGTCGATCTTGCTGGTTGGCATCGGCTCTCAAACACTTCCCAAATTCACCAAGACAACGATTCATGATTTCGTTGCCAGATGCACAGACTTTTAATGAGGGAGGCTGTCAAGGAAAATGTGATATAAGGTAGATTTTTTTGGGCCAGCAGCCTCGCGACTTTCTTCCCTCCACTTCAAACACATGCACCTATCCCTCTCTTTGAGCGTGTGTGCGACCATTGAACCATGTCTTGCCCTCGTCGTTAGGGTTCTAAACCCCTCATTCTCTCACTTACTTCCGTGTCGTGGCCCTACAAAAGCATCTGTCGTAGCTCGATAAAAATATCATCAGCCAAGCCCTTCGCTCCTCCGCTACTACCACTCCCGCATCCCACCACGTGCTCCATGACTGCCGCCCGCACGTCTCGTGGCACTTTTTTCATCTTTATCCTCTTAATCCTGCCAAACTCACTGCTGCTTCTGCTGCTCCCTGGCCCTCCGGGAATCCACCAGCAGCCGCGGGGAGAGGGCACCGTCCGCAGTATCACCACGGGCCACGACAAGCCGCACGAGAGACTCTCTTCAAACATAAACTCGTCATAGTCATAGCCATCTTTATTCACTATCTCCGGATACCCCTCTTTTCTCCTTGAAACCCACTCTCTCTCCTTTGCTGCATCCCCTGCCTCATTTTCCTTCTCTTTTAACATCCGCACCTTCCAGAGCAAGTTCGCCCGCTCTGCCTCCTTCAACAGCTCCAAACATACACGAGCTACCGGTCCCATCTTGGCCGCATCCCGTGGAGTGCTCCCTTCGTAATCCCTCGATCGCTCACACGCACCTGCCCTCAACAACAAGCGTACCATTGCTGTCTCCCCCCATCGACAAGCCCACCACAAGGCTGTTCGTCCCCGAGCATCGTGGGCCTCAATATCCTCTGTACCTAATCGTAGTAGGCGGTGTACCGAGGCCCGTTGACTGGCAAACACGGCTAGCATCAACCGGCTTAAACGCGGACCAGAGTACGGGGAGTGAGGATGGTAGGGCTTTTGCTTTTTCGAGGATGAGGACAACGGCAAAGATCCCTGACTGACTCCCTTATGATACATTTTCACTCGGAGTGGTGGCTCATAGCTTTGCTCCTGTGCCCGCCGTAGCATGCGTACCATAGCATCGCCAGCGGCCGGTGGGGCTACTGTGGATGCGGTTTGTTCCTGGCGCCACAGGGGGAGAGTAGGGAGAGGTGGGAGAGACGTTATGACTGCTGAAGTGCCTCCCCCTCCTCCTCCTTGGGAGTGCGGCTGCTGTTGCTGCTGTTGCTGCAACTGCTGCTCTCGTGAACTTTGCTGCTGCTCTTGCTGCTTCTCCTCTTCTTCCCCAGAAAGATGTACATGAGGGATAGAAATAGGCCGCATAGCTACTACATCTACAACTTCTCCTCTGTCTCGCCGATGAGGGCTAACATATAGAGAGCGTGCATAGCGGGCCCTATGGTATCGACGAATAGGGGCCGGCGGAGGCTGCCTCGAGGGCTCATGTGCGAGGATGAATCGTCGAGATCGCCAGAGCCGCTGCTGACGATCGTCGAGAGGGAGGGGGAAAAGGTTGTCGTCCTCGTCCAGCATGTTTCCGGTGCGATAGTGATGATATCGACGGGGTTGCCGCTGTGGGCCATTATCCAAGAATAGGGAGGCTTCCGTGTAAGCTTGGTAATGCGGATGAAGCCCTCGACGTTGTTGGTCGTCCATGTCTTGTGAGCCGAGGAGGGCAGCCACGCCCCCGGCGGCGATTCCAAACGCAGCCAGGCAAATGATGCCCTCTAAAGCCATTTTTGGATCTCTGAAGAGGGAGAAGAAGTCCCCCCTGTTCCTAAGAAGAATTTCTGTCCCACAAGGACAGGGAGAGGAGGTTATGTACAAGCGTCGCACACACATGTATTACAAATATAGAGAGTATTTGTCGCCCCCAAAAAAACATCCGCACATAAGCATGTATAAGATGAAGAGAGCAGAATTATAATTGACGAAGGCTCGTTTCTGTCGGTCGTGTGCTTAAAAGGCCAAGTAGGAATGTGCTCGAACATCGTGTTCCACGAAGGATCGTGCATACACAGCAGCGTCTTCAGAAGAAGACTTCTGCAGAGCATGGTGGTCTCCTTTGCTGGCCCCTGCTTCCATTAATCAATTCTGTCACAAAGAAATTTGTCTGTCATATTACCATAGTGGGTGTCAGTTTTCCTCATACCGTGACTATTGAGTGATCCGCAGAACTTATCACTCGCGGAGGCCAAATATACCCCCCCTCAAAAATGGCGATAACATTGTAATTCAACCCTGCCAACTGTCTCAAGGAGATCAACCCCGCCAACAGTCACAAGGAGATCAACCCCGCCATCAGTCACAAGGATAGTACGAAATAACAAACTGGATAGTATGGACCCCCGAGACCTCCGGGGTCACTGAGTCACCTATCACACTGCACAGAGTAAGAAAAAGGGTTTTTGGGACCAACAAGACTTTGTTTGTTTTCTATTCAAGAGAACAAAAATATAATATTTGAAAAAAATAGATTGAACAATTTCGATTCTCGTTACATTTCATTTAAGTTATTTTTAGGGTGTCGTTTGCCTGTGCTGGCTTTCCCGATTGTGTCTCGCACTTCCTCCGCGATCGTTGCCCAATAGCATGTACAAAACTCAACAGGGCTTTAAGAATGAGTACCTATGTTCTTTTCAACTGCTCGCCATTTTCCACTCCTTATCCAACAACAAGCGCAGACTATATCTCAGCATCGTGTGTGATCGAGAGAGGCGATTCATTACAAAAGTTTACCTCAGACCTTCCACCCGCACTGGCACTCCTCCTCGGAAAGACATGGCCGCAGGATAATATACGTCAAGGTCACGGCTGAGGGGAGAAATGGATAGAAATGAAGAAAAAGAAGCGAGAAAAGTTAGTGAGAGTTTGAGTTGGTGCAAATTATATTAAACACAATGTAGCGAGAACAACAAACACAGACGGAACAAGCATTCACACTTCGATCTTCCGTCGAAACTCCTCTTATACCCAACCCTTTTCGTCCTTTCTCCAATGTTTTCCTACACCTTACCTGATGTCAACAGGTTGCAGGTCTAGCTCTTTGAGAAGGACGGCACACACCGTCAGTGCCTCAAGCAAGGCAAAACGTAGGCCCAAACAGACGCGGGGACCAGCACCAAACGGCTGAGAAAAAGAGAGGAAAGAAAAGGAGAAAGAGCAGGGTAGAAGATGGTGGGTCAGATAATTCCTAAATATGGTAAATTTTCCCGCCAAGCACCACGACCACCAGCGCTGATTCCAATCACCTGGTGGGATCGGGAAAGTGCAAGAGAGGATTTGGATCAGAGGAGGAAAAGTAGAGGAAAAACGACTTACAACATACGCTCCTTGGGGAACACCCTTCGGCAAGCCTCCTTCCAACCGCTCACTCTCCCAGCGTTCCGGACGGTATTCTCTGGCGTCGGGGCCCCAAATGGCCGTGTCGTGGTGGAGATTTTTGACGGAAGGAGCCACAGTGGCGCCTGTATACGTGTCGTTAATAGTTTCGAAAAGATGGGTTGTCAGGGTTTGGAGAGCGGGGATGACGGGGAGGGAGCGAGGGGTTACCTTTGGGGATTTTAAACCCGCCGAGAACTGTGTCCTTGGCAGCGACTCGGGAGAGATTGATGGCCACAGGGTAAAGACGAAGGGTTTCCCTTATACACATGTCTAGGAAGGGGAGTCTGCAGCAAGGGAAGGAGGGGTGATGGAAAGGAATATGAAATGATATGAAGGAGGCAGGGATCTGAGGGGGAGGGAGGGAAGCATCGTACCGTTCTGATAGCACTGAGGGACTCATTTGCGCGGAATCGTTGATGTCTAGGTTAGCAAGTTCCGCGAGAACCCGGGTTTTGATCTGAGGTCGTCGGATAATCTGATGCCGAGAAGGGGAAGACCGAGAGAGGGATGGATGGCGAACATGCATTTTTCGCAAGTTCAGATCAGATGTCATGACTGTTACGCGCTTGACATGCATCGATTGCGCCCAAGTGTCCCTCTCTTCTGATTCTGTAGCCCAGCGCATAAAATTGCCCCTTTGCTCCCTCCTCTTTCTGTCCTTGCCTTGCCTTCAGCCTATTTACGTACCTCATACAAAGAAGCGCTTATGGTAGTGGCTGTCGTGTCCGAGCCGGCCATGAAAATATCGTTAATGTTCCGGAAAATTGATTCGTTCGAGAGCAAGAGATCCTCGTCTGGAATGGGAGTGAGAGAACAAAGGAAGAGGGGGAAGCAAAGAGGGAAGGAAATAAGTGAGTACGACTACAAGGTACAGGGAACATAGAAGACGACAGCGAGTCCGTGCCAGAGCGCAACATGACAAACCATCAAGAATAACATTCCTTGGACGCGGTGGTACTGGACAAGAAGCGAGAGTAAAACTAACAACACATTGCATGCCATTGGGGTCCTCGCATATTAAGCTAGAGGCAAGGGGTCGGTCTCGTGTTTCTCACGGCTCCACTTACTTTCAATAGCCTCCAGGTACACGTCCAGGAGGTCCCTGGACGCAGGCAGCTCTCCACCCTCCGCCCTGTTGATATATTGTATATACAGATGTGTGTGTGAAGGGATAAGTCGTTCTATCACTTTCGAAGAACTTGTGCATGCTTCTCTCTCCCACCTTCCCTCCCGCCCCTCCTCCCTCCCTCGCTACCGCCACATCTTACCGAATCTGCTTCCTTTCGAGCCGGCGGCCCTCGATGATGGCATTCTCAATGCCCATCAATTCAGCATTTACCTGGGAAAGGAGGCAGGTAGGGAGGTAAAGAGGTGGAGAGGGAAGGAGGGAGGGAACAAGAACGTCTTAATCTAAATGACGATTCTGAATACTTGCATGTCGTTGCCTTCTTCCCGTCTTCCTTCCCTGCTTCCCTCCCTCCTCCCTCACTTCCTTCCTCCTTCTCCTCTGCAAAGCATTCGAGAGCCTGACCGATGCAAGCAGAGAGAGCGAGCCATGGGATGAGGTGGAAAAGATAAAGAGAGGGATAGGGAGGGAAGGAGGGAGGGATTATAGGTGATACGCTTACCTTCTGCAGGGCGTTGAAGGGTTTGTTGAGCCCCACCCGATGGGAGCTTGGGAGGGGAAAGCGTATACTTTGTCCCAATAAACGGAAATTGTCGCGGACGAGCCGATCCACCCGGCGGCCGGAGAATGAAACGTCCTTGGTTCTGGGGGTAGGAGGGAGGGAGGGAGGGAGGGAGGGAGGGAGGGAGAGAAGTCGAAAGCATGAGAATATGCCTGTGACCGGCTTTAAATTACAAAAAACAGTTAACATGGACTCTCCCTCCCTCCCTCCCTCCCTCTATCTCCCTCTAACTCTCTCCCTCCCTCCCTCCCTCCCTCCCTCCCTCCCACCCTACCGGTACACAACGCCCTCGCCCCTGTCCTTCTCGAGGAGCCCCAGGCGGAGAGAAAACGAAGCCTGAGACACCGCCTCCAGTGTCAGGAACCTCATGTCATCGTGCAGGTCCACCGTGATCCCTCCCTCCGTCCCGCCCCCCCTCCCGCCCTCGTCCTGCAGAAAGGAGGCGTAGCGCGCGACGAGTTGCCTGTTGATGAGGGAGGGAGGGAGGTAGGGACGAAAGGAGGGAAGGAGGATTTTGGAGGATTTTAGTAGAAACTACCACAAAGCTGATGATGAAGAAGAAAGAAGAACAAGAAGAACGCCTAACTCCCTCCCTCCCTCCCTCCCTCCCTCCCTCCCTCTCTCCCTACTTGGCCAGGCCCTGGACGACCACTGCGCTGTGCTCGAGAATCTCCGGGCGATGGAAGGCAGGCATGCTGATGCGACGATTTGACTTGATGGGGAGGGAGGAAGGAAACGAGGGAGGGAGGGAAAGTGGAAGGGAGATGGGATGGGATGGGAAGGGAGGGGTAGGGAAGGGAAATGAGAACAGGAGGCCAAAAGGGAGGAAGTTCAAAAAGCAGGAGAAAGGAAGGGACGATTAAACTAGAAGTGGAGGGAGGGAGGGAGGGAGGGAGGGAGGGAGGGAGGGCGGACCTGGTGCTCCTCCGCATTGGCAAAGATGATGCCATAATTGCCGAAGAGGCGGGCAAGGGGCTTGGCGACCCATCGATCCTTGAAGTCGGTACCGGAGCGAGTCACCAGGACTAGCGAGGGGGGGAGGGAGGAAGGGGTGTGAGTCGAAGGACAGGGAGGCAAAAGGAAAAATGATGGGCTCGACGAGCTTGACCCACTGAGGAGGGAGGGAGGGAGGAAGGGCGGGCGGGGCCTAAATACCTTCACGTGCCAGCAGCGGGTCGCTAATGACGAACCAAGGAACACCTAGAATGTGAGTCTTGACCATGGGACCGTAGGTGTCTGAAAGAAGGATAAAATGGAGGGAGGAGAGGGGGTTATGAAAGGTAAGCGTGAAGACAGGGAAGGAGCAAGGGAGGGAGGGAGAGAAGGAGGGAGGGAGGGAGGACGTACCATACATCAGCCTGTCGAATTCATCGGCTCCACCCAAGCGAAGGAGTTTAAGCGTGTTTCCCACTATGGGCCACCGCCGAGGGCCCGGAGCTTGTTTTGCTTGCTCATACGCAGAGGCCGCGGCAGGAGGAGGGACGAAAGAGGGCACCTCGAATGTGGAAGGAGTGGGAGGAAGGGAAGCAGCCCCTACCGTAAAGTTACGGGGGAGGGGAGGAACATTGGAGGCAGCCGTGGCCTGGCGGCAGGTTTTGCTGGTGGTACTGCTACCGGTGCTGCTGCGAAGAGGGAAGAGGTAAAAGCCTTGAGTGGCGTCAGGGAAGAGCAAGAGAGCGAGGAAGAGGCAGCATGCGGCGTTCATCAAGAACGACGACGACCTCTGGCCCAGCCAGGACGAGCTTGATGACGGCAAGGGGGTGGAGGGCATGGTACCTGTGTGTTTGGGTGTCGTGGAGCGATGGAATGGGCGTTAGGCTGAGCTGTCCCATGAAGACTCCATCACCCATATGGCCATATCGATCTTACAAACAAATGAATAACTTGAACCACTGGAACCTTACTTGCAGCCATAACTATGTCCACACATACAGCACACACTCAAGCCCACCCCATCCCACAAACCACATTACACATGGGGACATAACGCTAGACTTCTTGGTGCTCACATTCTGACGAAGGCAATAATGTTTCCTTCAATTGCCCCGTACCGCCAAGCGTTCTTCGCCGAGGAAAAAAGCGTGGGAGCGGTTACCCCGATCGATGGCTTGTCTCCTTCATGAGACGCACCGATAAAATTTGCCTGGCCGGCCGCGCATAGAACGGCAACAGGCATAGTCGGAAGAAATCATTACCGCTTTAGGTTCAAGGCAAATTATTCCCCAACAAATTGCGCTTTCCCAACAAAGCAACATGCATCTGAAGAAATGAAGCCAGGGCGACCTCCCCACCACAATAATCCCTTCCCTCCCTCTCTACCGTACTGAGGCATCAACCAACTGTCCGCGCCGTAGCCATGGGTAAAAAGGGAAATTCATCATCACCTTCTTCTGCTCCTACAACTGTGCCTGCCAGGTACGTACGCCCTGCCTTCCTGCCTTCCTCCCCCACTCGCCCCTCTCTCACCGTTCCCACCACTCTTCCAGTGGATCGGCAGCCGCAGGGACAGGAGTGGACAACAAAAAGAAAGCACGAGGACACAGACAACGCGGAGCAGGAGCGGTGATGGTTGACAAAGGTAAAAAGAGGAAGGGAGGGAGGGAGCGGGGGTGAATGGGAGACGCACCATCATACTCCCTGAGCCCGTGTGCTCCCACCACCCTTGACGGTCCCCTCCCTCCCTTCCTTCCTCCTCTCTCCAGGCCCGGTCGAACGCAATGGCGTTACTCTCCAGACATGGCAGCGTCTACCAAGTACCCTCCTACAGGAGCACTGCCAACGGTACGCCCTCTCTCCTTCCCTCCATCCTCCTTTCCGTTCTCCTTCCCTCCCTCCTCCCCTCCCTCCTCCCCTCCCTACCTTCCCCTGATGCCCCAGTCCGCGCAGACATTCTCTGACTGATTCCTTCTTACTCCATGGCTCATTATGTCTTATCCGCCTGAGGCATTAGGGTCCTGGAGCCGCTTTCTGCTCGGCCTATCTGATTCACTACCTGAGAATTTCTCAAGCCCTCCCTCCCTCCCTCCCTCCCTCCCTCCTTCCCTCCCTTCCTTCTCCCAGCGAGAAACGTCCGAAAGCGAACTATTACCCTGCCAAAATCCGTCCTGGAGACAAGGGATGCAAGATGCAGGTGCGGGAGGGAGGGAGGGAGGGAGGGAGGGAGGGAGAGAGGGAGGGACATTGAGAAGGCGGCGGGGAAAAGAATTGAGGATGTAAAACATGTTTCTTTCCCCCCTCCACTCCTCCCTCCCTCCTTCACCTTCCACTTCTAGGTCGTCCTTCCTGATCCCAAAAAACAGCGGGAGAAGGACTTACGGTTTGAGCCTACAGTGTGCAGCGACGACAGCCACGGGGCAAGGGAAAACGCTGCCCTTCTCGCCCTCCTCCACCTTACTCCCACCCTCCCCCTCGAAAGGCACGTCTTCTGGCCCTCGCTTTCTCTCCCTCTCCCTCCTTTCTTCAGCATAATACCCATTTCAATTATCTCGCCCTCCCTCCCTCCCTCCCTCCCTCCAAGAAGTTGCCTGAGCCATACAAAT
>Ga0160419_101231_pt1 | contig 11185 bp, 13 predicted proteins | sample CelAP2metagpilot_2_FD_108196 | JGI IMG/M metagenome (GOLD analysis project Ga0160419, IMG submission 108196) | Phycosphere-associated microbial communities from Cellana algal ponds in Kailua-Kona, Hawaii, USA - Cellana AP2-4-25 metagenome pilot ... | reverse complement strand
TCTCAGAGGCGGCCAAGCAGGCGGGCGTGACCCCCGCCGCCGTCTATCGTCACTTCGACGGGCGCGAGGACCTGATCGCCGAGGCGGCGCGCCAGGGCTACGAGATCTTCGCCGACCTGATGGAATATGCCTACCAGTCCGGCAGCGGCTCGGCCCTCACCGCCTTCGAGGCGACGGGACGCGCCTACCTGGCCTTCGCCCGCAAATATCCGGGCCACTACATCGCCATGTTCGAAAGCGGCATCCCGGTGAACCGCAGCCCCGACCTGGCTGCCGTGGCAAACCGGGCCAATGCCGTGCTGGAAAAGGCGGCGGGCGATCTCAGCCAGCACATCCCGGCGGAGAAGCGGCCCCCGGCCTCCATGTTCTCGGCCCACATCTGGGCCATGAGCCACGGCGTGGTGGAGCTCTTTGCCCGCAACTCGCCCGGGCGGGCCTCGCCCTTCCCGCCCGAGGACCTGCTGGAAAGCGGCATCGGCATCTACCTGCGCGGCCTCGGCCTGGTGCCGCCGGACGAGTAGCCGCAAGGTCAAGCGCGGGTACTGGCGCATTCCGATTGCGGGCCGGGGGCGAATCCGGCAGAGGCTTTCCTACTAAAACAATCAGGAAATACCATGACCCGACTCCTCCCCCTCGTCGGCCTGCTGGCCGCCGCCCCTGCCCTGCTTTCCGCACAGGAGCTTGTCACCACCCCCGCCGACGTGCTGGGCCAGCCCGCGCCCATGACCTCGCAGGTCGCGCTCACCTTCGGCGCCGCCGTCACCACCCGCTTCAACACCTCGGACGGCTTCGACCACCAGGACAACGAGCTGGAGCTGGCCGCCGAGGCCGCCTACGAGGGGCTGCACTTCGGCCTCTCGCTGACCTCGCTCTACGATGATCCGACCGACGAGTTCGAGTACGAGTTCGCCCTGGGCTACGGCGACAGCTTCGCCAACGGCGTCGAGTGGGATCTGACCTATGCGGTCATCGGCCTGAACGATTCCGCCGGCACCGACGAGGAGCTGACCGCTGCCATCGTCTCGGCCGTCGGCCCCGCGACGGACCTGGGCCTGGCCATCATCCTCGACCCCGAGAGCGGCAAGAGCGATCAGGAAGTGGCCTTCGAGCACGCGCTCGACAACCGCTGGAGCCTTGTCGGGCTTGTCGGCAACAGCGACCGCGACGACAACCTCTACGCCGAGGTGGGCGTGAACTACGCGATCAACGACGATCTGGTGCTGGAAGTGCTCTACGAGGACACGAACGACGGCGACGGCCTGCTGGGCTTCACCCTGGGCTACGAGTTCGGCTCCTGATGCCTGCGGCGCCCCGGTCCGCCCGGGGCGCCCTGCACTGCCGGCGCCGGGTCAGGCCGGTTCCGGCACCTTGAGATCCTGCGCCACCTCGGCGGCCAGGGTCAGCGAGCGGCGCCGCGCCGCGTGGTCGTGGACCTGGCTGGTGAGGATCATCTCGTCCGGCGCGTAGCGGTCCACAAAATCCTGAAGCTGGCCACGCACCGTCGCCGCCGCCCCCACCGCCGAGATCCGCAGCATGTGATCGACGGACTGGCGCACGCCCGCGCCGATGGTGGCGTCGATGTCCTCGACCGGGCGGGGCAGCTTGCCGCGCTGGCCGGTGCGCATCCGGGCGAAGGCCTGCTGCATCGAGGTCCGCAGGTAGGCCCCCTCCGCGTCGCTGTCGGCGGCAAAGACGTTCACCGCCAGCATGAAGTGCGGCCGGTCGAGCTGGGCCGAGGGCTGGAAGCGGCTGCGGTAGAGCTCGATCGCCTGCTCCAGCGCATCCGGCGCGAAGTGCGAGGCGAAGGCGTAGGGCAGCCCGAAGTGGGCCGCCACCTGGGCGCCGTAGAGCGAGGAGCCGAGAATCCAGAGCGGCACCTCGGTGCCCTCGCCCGGCAGGGCGCGCACGTGATTGCCCGCGCGGGCCGGCCCGAGGTAGCCCAGAAGCTCGGCCACGTCCGTCGGGAAGTCGTCGCTGCCGATGCGGCGCAGGGCTTGCCAGACGGCCTGATCCCCGCCCGGCGCGCGGCCCAGGCCCAGGTCGATCCGGTCCCCGTGCAGGGCCGCCAGGGTGCCGAACTGCTCGGCCACCGTGAGGGGCGCGTGGTTGGGCAGCATGATGCCCCCGGCGCCGACGCGGATGGTCTTGGTGTGCGCGGCGACATGGCCGATCAGCACCGCGGTCGCCGCCGAGGCGATGCCCGGCATGTTGTGGTGTTCCGCCATCCAGTAGCGGTGATAGCCCAGCCCCTCGGCCATCTGGGCGAGGTCCACCGTGTTCCGGAGGGCCTGGGGAATGTCACTGCCCTCGGGCACGGGGGCGAGGTCGAGTACCGAGATCTGCATGGGATGTCCTTTCCGTTGCAGCCAATCTAGGCAGCCCGGCGGGCGGGTGAAAGGGGGGCCTGGCGGGGGATTTTGGCCCTCGGGGATTGTCTGTACAGATGTTTCAACGGCTTGCGCGGGGGAGCTGAGGTGTCGGATGATCTTCGATGCAGATTTTCAGAGAAAAGAAGCGGTGTCAGAGGCTTCCGCCCGAAACCTGAGATGGCAGGTGAGCCTCACGTGCTTCCTGGTGGGCGGCTGAGCGCCAAAGCAAAAAGGCCGCCCCCCGAGGGAGCGGCCTTTCCGATGTCTCTGTCCCAAGGCTTAACGCTTGGAGAACTGGAAGCTCTTGCGGGCCTTGGCGCGGCCGTACTTCTTGCGCTCCACCACGCGGCTGTCGCGGGTCAGGAAGCCTGCGGCCTTCAGGGCGCCGCGCAGCGAGGGATCGTAGAGCTGCAGGGCCTTGGAGATGCCGTGCTTGACCGCGCCGGCCTGGCCGGAGAGACCGCCGCCCTTGACGGTGGCGACCACGTCGAACTGGCCGGTGGTGTTGGTGATGGTGAAGGGCTGGGCCAGGATCATCTGGAGCACCGGACGGGCGAAGTAGGCGTTCTGCTCCTTGCCGTTCACGGTGACCTTGCCGGAGCCCGGCTTGATCCAGACGCGGGCCACGGCATCCTTGCGCTTGCCGGTGGCGTAGGACCGGCCCAGCTCGTCACGGACGGGCTCGCGGGTCAGGGCCTCTTCCTCGGAAGCGCCCTGGACGCCGCCGATCTCCTCGGTCACGACCTCGGCCAGGTCTTCGAGTGTCTTGATTTCGTCAGCCATTATTTCGCGCTCCGGGTGTTTTTCTTGTTCATGGACTTCACGTCCAGAACGTCGGGGCTCTGGGCCTCGTGGGGGTGGTCGGACCCTGCGTAGACACGCAGGTTGGTCATGATCTCGCGGCTCAGGCGGTTGCCGGGCAGCATGCGCTTCACGGCCTGCATGACGACGCGCTCGGGGTGGGCACCCTCGAGGATCTGGGCCTTGGTGCGGGACTTGATGCCGCCGGGGTGGCCGGTGTGCCAGTAGAAGTTCTCTTCGCGCTTCTTGCCGGTCATCTGGACCTTGTCGGCGTTGATCACGATGACATTGTCACCGCAGTCCATGTGGGGCGTGAAGGAGGGCTTGTGCTTGCCGCGCAGGCGCATGGCGACGATCGAGGCAAGACGGCCCAGCACGACGCCCTCGGCGTCGATGAGGATCCACTTCTTGTCGATGTCTGCCGGTGTCGCAGTAAAGGTTTTCATCGGACATTCCTGTTTGAGGGTCAGCGGTGCCCCCTTGCAGGCGCACCCGGTAGTGATGGGCGGGTTATACCCGTCCCGCGCACCGGGTCAAGCGGCACCTTGCGGATATATCCGAGGGAAAACAGCGGGTTATGATTTAGGTATTATTTTACCCCATGAATTGAGCGGCCCGCGTACCAGCGCGGGCCGCGCGGTGCCGTCATTCGGGCAGCCAGGTGCCCTCCACGGCCGGCAGGGCCTCCAGTTCTTCCTCGGTGAGGCGCGTCATCACCGCCGGGCTGCCGCGCTCGTCGTTGATCTGGCGCATGTCCGAGAGGGAAATCATCACGTGCCGGTCGCCGAGGTCCAGGAACCCGCCGATGGCGGCCACGATGCCCAGCATCTCGCCCTCGGGCGAGAAGAGGATGTCGGTCACTTCGCCCACCTCGGCCCAGTCGTAGGCCAGGTCGTCGCGCGGGGTTTCGGGGTCCCAGTCCTCCATGTCGTTCTGGTTGGTGCTGTAGAGCGGCCCGCCGATGATCTCCTGGGAGCTGACCAGGGTCTCCTGCATGTCGGCCAGGGCGGCGCTCTCCGGGGCGCCCTGCCCCTGGCTGTGGCTCTCGGCCAGGGCAAGGCTGCCGAGGGCGCTGAGGGCGAGGGCACTGAGGGTGAGGCGTTTCATCATGGTTACTCCTTGGTGAGGTTACACAGGAGCTCAACCGACACGGCCGGGCGGCCGTTCCCCCTCACACGCTGATCTGGTCCGGCGGGTTGTCCAGGAGGTGGCGCAGGCGCTCCATGGCGGCCTCGAAGCGGTCCAGGGGGACGCCGCCGTTGATCGCCAGGCGCACCGCGTGGGGCGACTGGCAGTCGCGGCCGGCGAACTCCTCGGCGGTCCGGACCTGGACGCCCGCCTCCTCGGCGGCGCGGCAGAAGGCGGAGGCGCGCCAGCCCTGGGGCAGGTTGAGCCAGACGAAGGGCACGTCGCGGCGCCAGTGCAGGTCGAAGGCGCCGAGGGCGTTCACGGCCACCTTCACGTAGCCCTCCACCCCCTGGCGCGAGCGTTCCATGATGGCGGGCAGCGTCGGGTGGGCCAGGAGCGCGGCGGCGAGGTCGATCATCGGAGTGGCGAGGCCGAAGAAGCTGTGCTCGGCGGCCCGGTGCAGGGCGCCGTTCATGCCGCGCGGCCCCACGGCGCAGCCGATGCGCAGTGCCGGGGTGATCGACTTGGAGAGGGAGGAGACGTACCAGCCGCGCTCCGGGGCCAGGCAGCGGTAGCCCTCGCCCCGGGCCTGGCCGAGCCGGTAGCAGTCATCCTCGAGGATCTGGAGATCGTGGCGCCGGGCCACCTCCACCAGGGCGCGGCGGCGCGCGGTGGGGGTGAAGCCGGTGGTGGGCGAGTGGACCTCGGGCGAGGTGCAGATGACCTGGGCCTCGGGGCAGCGGGCGGCCATCTCGGCCAGGGACTCGGGGATGATCCCCTCGGCGTCCATCGCCACCGGCACCACCTCGGCGCGCATCAGCTCGGCGGCGCGGCGGAAGCCCGGGTAGGCCAGCTCCTCTACCAGGACGATGGGGCGGCGGCCCCGCAGGATCGTCTGGAAGACCAGCAGGATGGCGCTCTGGCCGCCGTGGGAGAGGACCACGTCCATCTCCTCGAGCGGGCCGATGGGGGCGTCGCGCAGCCAGTGCACCATAGCCTGGCGCGCGGCCTGGGCGCTGCGTCGCGAGGGATAGTGCATGACGCCCGAGGGGGGCTCCTGCGCGATCCGGCCCAGAAGCTGCTGGATGAGCTGGACCTGGCCGCCATTGGGCAGGTGCGGGGAGAAGAGGCTCACCGTCTCCCCCTCGCCGCCCGAGCCATGGATTACCGAGTCGATCTCCAGCAGGTTCAGGGGCACCTCGGGGGCGGGCTCGGCCGGGGCGTGCAGAGGCGCCACGAAGGTGCCGCGCCCCACCTCGGCGCGCAGCACGCCGCTGTCGGTGAGGACGGTGTAGGCCCGGGCCACCGTGCCGGGGGTGATGCCAAGCTGCCAGGCCAGCTCTCGCACCGGCGGCAGGCGCGCCCCCTCCGCCAGGCTGCCCGTGGCGATCCTGTCGCGGATCATGGCGACGACGGCCTTGTACTTGGGGCCCGCCCTGTCGAGCGCCTCCGGCGTCCAAATTGTACCCATGACAATGTTTTCCTAGCTGCTTTGTATCGCTTATTGTACCGTAATCCTGCAGACAATTTGTTCTATGTGTCAATACAATTCAGCAAGGAGATTTCCCATGGCACAGGCGACCCGCGCAACGCTCGATACAATCGGCATCCTTTCCCAGCCCGGCACCCCGGTCCTGGCGGTGCTGGCGCTCGGCTTTGCGGTGCGCCTGGCGACCTGGGCCACCCGCCGCCGGACCCGACGCGCCCTGGCGCAGCTCGAACCCTGGCAATTGCGCGACGTGGGACTGACGCCGGCGCAGGCCTCGCGAGAGGCGGCCCGCGTGTTCTGGCAGGGGTGACGATCCCCTCCCGCTGCCAGACCTCTTCCTGGGGCCGGGTTTTCCCGGCCCTTTTTTTGTGCCCGGCCCCGGGCGCAAAAAGCTTTGCCAACGGTGAACCTTCCTCTATGGTTCACCACATGGTAAACCAACTGACCGCCCTCGACAGCACCTTCCACGCCCTCTCGGACGCGACTCGGCGCGCCGTCGTCGCCCGCCTGACCGAGGGCGAGGCGACGGTGACCACCCTGGCCGAGCCTTTCGAGATGGGCCTGCCCGCCTTCCTCAAGCACCTGCGGGTGCTGGAGGGCGCGGGCCTGATCGAGACGGAGAAGGCCGGGCGGGTCCGCACCTGCCGGCTGCGGCCCGACCCCCTGGCCGAAACGGAGGCCTGGTTCAGCCAGCTCCGCGCCGCCTGGCAGGGCCGCTACGGCCAGTTGGATGACCTCCTCGCAACCCTGGATGATCCAAATGACACATGATCTGATCTTCGACTTCGCGCCCGACCGGGCCAAGGGCACCCTCACCATCAGGCGGGAGTTCGCCGCGCCCCGGCAGCTCGTCTGGGATTGCCACACCCAGGCCGCCCTGCTCGACCGCTGGTTCGCCCCCAGCCCCCTGACGGCGCGCACCAAGTCGATGGACTTCCGCCCCGGCGGCCACTGGCACTATGCAATGATCGAACCCTCCGGAAAGGCCCACTGGGGCCACGCCACCTATCTGGAGATCACCCCGCTGGAGCGTTACAGCACCCGCGACAGCTTTGCCGACGAGAGCGGCGCCATCGCCAGCGATCTGCCCACCGCCACCTGGGAGGTCAGCTTCGAGGCGCGGGGCGCGCACACCCTGGTGCACTCCTTCAACCGCTACCCCGATCCGGCGGGGCTCGAGACGGTGCTCGGCATGGGCATGGAGGCGGGCATGGTCTCCACCCTGGAACGGCTCGACGCGCTCCTGCCGGAGCTTGACGCGGCCACCTGAGCGCTGGCGCCGAGGGCCGCCCTAGCCGATCGGCCGGGGCGGAATGGCGTAGGTCAGGGAGGCCCGGGCCACCGGCTCGGCCATGCCCTCGGAGTGGATCATCACGTCCGTCACCGAGAGCTGCTTGCCCAGCTTCAGAAGCCGCGCCTTGGCCACCAGGGGCACGCCCGCGGCGGGCTTGCGCATGAAGTCGATGGAGCAGTTCGTCGTCACCGCCAGGGCCTGGGGGCCGATCTGGCTGAGGGTGACCAGGTAGGCGGCCACGTCCGCCAGGCCGAACATCGAGGGCCCGGAGACGGTGCCGCCGGGGCGCAGGTGCCGCTCTGCCACCAGGAGCCGCATGGTGATTTCCCCCTCGCCCACATGATCGACGGCAAAATCGTCCGCCACTTGCTGAAAGACCTCCCGCATGAACTGGGTCAGCTCTTCGGCATTCATCTTGATGGGCATATACTTGTTCTCCTGTCCGTCCCTGGCCTAGGGTCTGGACCGAACCGCTGAGGAGGGCAAGATGGCAATTCTGGAGATGACGCAACGGGGCCGCGTGACCCACCTGAGGATGAACGCGCCCGAGCGGCTCAATGCCCTGTCGGACGAGATGCTGGCGGCGCTCAGGGAAGAGCTGGACCGCATCGCCGGGGACGAGAGCTGCCGCGTGGTGACCCTGTCGGGCGCGGGCAAGGCCTTCTGCGCGGGCCACGACCTGCGCCAGATGACCGACAAGCGCCAGGCCGAGGACGGCGGCGCGGCGGCCTTCGGCGCCCTCTTCGACCGCTGCACCGAGGTGATGGCGCGCATCCGCACCCTGCCCCAGCCGGTGATCGCCCAGGTCCACGGCATCGCCACGGCGGCCGGCTGCCAGCTTGTCGCCACCTGCGACATGGCCGTCGCCGCCGAGGGCACGCGCTTCGGGGTCAATGGGGTCAACATCGGGCTCTTCTGCTCCACCCCCATGGTGGCCCTGTCGCGCAACGCGCCACGCAAGCAGGTCTTTGAGATGCTCACCACGGGCGACTTCATCGAGGCCGACCGCGCCCTTGACCTGGGCCTGGTGAACCGCGTCGTCCCCGCCGAGAGCCTCGCCGAGGAGACCGCGGCCCTGGCCGATCAGGTGGCCGCCAAGCTCGGTGCCGCCGTGCGCATCGGCAAGCGCGCCTTCTACGACCAGATCCAGATGCCCGTGGAGGAAGCCTACCGCTTCACGGGCGAGGTGATGGTACAGAACATGCTGCGCGCCGACACCGAGGAAGGCATCGCCGCCTTCCTGGAAAAGCGCCCGCCGGACTGGGACTGATTGTTTCCACTTTTAGGCGAGATTGTTGCAACCTGCGCTCTGGCGATCCTGTCCTGATTGAGGCACCTTTGCGGCGAGACATCAACTGTCTCGGTGCTTCGGGTCGCTGCCCGCGGAAGGTCCCTCCGGGCCGGCTTCTCTCACCGGTCGACCATTCCCGCGGCGGCGACCCCAAAAGCTGCCGCCCCCGCCCGACTGTCGCAGATCCCCTTGCGCTATTGCGCCCGGCGCGCGCGCGGCCTATCTCCGCCCCATGACACAGACACTCCATATCGTGGGCGGCGGCATGGCCGGGTCCGAGGCCGCCTGGCAGGCGGCGAACGCCGGGATCAAGGTGGTCCTGCACGAGATGCGGCCCCAGGTCGGCACCTTCGCGCACCAGACCGGCCTTCTGGGCGAGATGGTCTGCTCCAACTCCTTCCGCTCGGACGATTCCGAGCAGAACGCCGTGGGGCTGCTGCACTGGGAGATGCGCGCCGCCGATGGCCTGATCATGCAGATGGCGGACCGCCACCGCCTGCCGGCCGGCGGCGCCCTGGCGGTGGACCGGGACCCCTTCGCCCAGTCGGTGACCGACGCGCTGATGGCCCATCCCAACGTCACGGTGGAATATGGCGAGGTGACGGAGCTGCCCCGCGAGGGCCACTGGATCATCGCCACCGGCCCCCTCACCTCGGGTGCCCTGGCCGAGGCCATTGCGGCGGAAACTGGGGCCGAGGCCCTGGCCTTCTTCGACGCCATCGCGCCCATCGTCTACTTCGACTCAATCGACATGTCGAAGGCCTGGATGCAGTCGCGCTACGACAAGGGCGAGACCGAGGAGGAGCGCACCGCCTACCTCAACTGCCCCATGACCAAGGACCAGTACGAGGCCTTCATCGACGCCCTACTGGAAGCCGACAAGACCGAGTTCCGCGAGGGTGAGACGGCGGGCTACTTCGACGGCTGCCTGCCCATCGAGGTGATGGCCGAGCGCGGCCGCGAGACCCTGCGCTTTGGCCCCATGAAGCCCGTGGGCCTGACCAATCCGCACGATCCCGAGCGCAAGCCCTATGCCGTGGTGCAGCTTCGCCGGGACAACAAGCTGGGCACGCTCTACAACATCGTGGGCTTCCAGACAAAGATGAAGTACGGCGCGCAAACCTCTGTTTTCAAGAGGATTCCGGGGCTGGAGGATGCCTCCTTCGCGCGCCTGGGCGGCATCCACCGCAACAGCTTCATCAACTCCCCCACGCTGCTTGACGAACAGATGCGCCTGCGCTCGCAGCCCAACATTCGCTTCGCCGGGCAAATCACTGGCGTGGAAGGATATGTGGAGTCCGCCGCCATGGGGCTGGTGGCCGCGCGCATGGCCGTGGCCGAGATCACCGGCCAGCCCTCGGAGGCGCCGCCCGCCACCACCGCCATGGGGGCGCTCATCACTCACATCACCGGCGGGGCCGAGGCCAAGACCTTCCAGCCGATGAACGTGAACTTCGGCCTCTTCCCGCCCGTCGAGGGGCTGCGCGGCGGCCGCCGGGGCCGCAAGGACCGCTACAAGGCCTACACGGACCGCGCCAAGGCGGACTGGCAGGGCTGGCTGGACAGGCAGCGCGTCCCGGCTTAACCTTTTGTCCATGAGCGACAGATTTCTGGACAAGGTCTACGGCGCCCGCGATGCCGCGGCGACGCGCAAACTCTACGACGATTGGTCATCCAGCTACGACGACGAGGTGGATGGCCAGGGCTATGCCACCCCGGGCCGCTGCGCCGAGGCGCTGGTGCGCTACTGCAAGGGCGGACAGCGCCCCGTGCTGGACTTCGGCTGCGGCACCGGCCTCTCGGGCCAGGCCCTGCGGGCCGTGGGCTTCGAGGTGATCGACGGGGTGGACCCCTCGGCCGAGATGCTGGCCCAGGCCCGCGAAAAGGGCCTCTACCGCAGCCTCGAGGTGATCGAACCGGGCGCGCCCCTGGCGCACAAGCCGGGCGACTATTGCGCCATCGCCGCCATCGGCGTGATCGGCGCGGGCGCGGCCCCGATCGAGACCTTCGATCTGCTGATGCGGGGCCTCGGGCGGGGCGGTTTCCTCGTCCTCTCCTTCAACGATCACGCCCTGGAAGACCCCACCAACGAGGGCCGCCTGAACGAGTGGCTCGACTGCGGCGCGGCCCGGCTACTGTGTCGGGAACATGGCGACCATCTCCCTGGTATCGACTTGAAGGCCACCGTCTACGTGCTTGAAAAGATGTGACCCTGCGCACCCGTTTTGCGCCCTCGCCAACCGGGCCGCTGCACCTGGGCCATGCCTTCTCCGCGCTCCTCGCCTATGAGCGGGCGCGCGACGCGGGCGGCGCCTTCCTGCTGCGTATCGAGGACATCGACCAGGGCCGCGCCCGGGACCACTGGGAGGCCCAGATCTACGAGGATCTCGCCTGGCTCGGCCTGAGCTGGGAGGCACCGGTGATGCGCCAGTCCGAGCGGCTCGCGGTCTACGAGGCGGTGCTCGACGGTCTCTGGGCGCGCGGCCTGCTCTACAGCTGCACCTGCCGCCGCGCCGACATTGCCGCCGCCGTCTCGGCGCCGCAGGAGGGGGCGCCGCCCCTGGGGCCCGACGGGCTGATCTACCCCGGCACCTGCCGAGACGCCCGGCCCCGCACCGGCCCGCGCCCGCGCGACCTGCCCCTGCGGCTCGACATGGGGGCGGCCCTCGCGGCGGATCAGGACCTGCATTTCGAGGAGAGCGGCGAACACTCGGGCCGCGTTTCCGTCACCCGGGCGGGGCTGCTGGCGGAGGTGGGGGACATCGTGCTGGCGCGGCGGGACATAGGCACCTCCTACCACCTCTCCGTGGTGG
>Ga0160419_101230_pt1 | contig 11192 bp, 10 predicted proteins | sample CelAP2metagpilot_2_FD_108196 | JGI IMG/M metagenome (GOLD analysis project Ga0160419, IMG submission 108196) | Phycosphere-associated microbial communities from Cellana algal ponds in Kailua-Kona, Hawaii, USA - Cellana AP2-4-25 metagenome pilot ... | reverse complement strand
TCCTCGGCGGGCAGGCGGTGGGACTGGTCGAACCATGGCAGCACCCCGAGGCAGGGCCAGCCGGTGCGGGCCACGATGTCATCTCGCCCCCCGTCGAAAAGCCGCCGGTCGCCGCGGAACTTGTTCACGGCGAAGCCCCGGATCATCTCCCGGTCCGCCGTCTCCAGCACCGCCTGGGTGCCGACGATCTGGGCAATCACGCCGCCCCGGTCGATGTCCCCCATGAGGAGGACGGGCACGCCCGCGGCCCGGGCAAAGCCCATGTTGGCAATGTCGCCCGCGCGCAGGTTGGTCTCCGCCGGACTGCCCGCCCCCTCGACGATCACGAGGTCGCACTGGCCCGCCAGCCGCCGGAAGGAGTCCAGCACCGGGGGCATCAGGGCCTCCTTGCGGCGCCCGTAGGCGGCGGCCTCCTGGACACCGGCCATGCGCCCCTGGACGATCACCTGGGCGCCTGTGCTGGACTGGGGCTTGAGCAGGACGGGGTTCATGTCGGTGTGCGGCGGCACCCCGGCGGCCCGCGCCTGAAGCGCCTGGGCGCGCCCGATCTCGCCGCCATCCTCCGTCACGGCGGCATTGTTGCTCATGTTCTGGGGCTTGAAGGGCCGGACCCGCAGGCCGCGCCGCGCGCAGGCCCGCAAGAGGCCCGCGACAATCATCGACTTGCCGACATTGCTGCCGGTCCCTTGTATCATGATCGCTTTTGCCATGAGATGCCTTCACGCGCCGTTGCGGGTGCAAACTGGCCCAATTCGGCCCGTGGGAAAAGGGGCAATGGATGAACACACCGGCACATCTGCTCTTCGGGGCCGCGGCCTTCGGCAAGCGCGGCCAGAGGGGCCTTGTCTGGGCCGCCATGGCTGGTTCGCTGCTGCCGGACCTATCGCTCTATCTGTTGGCCGGGGGCGCCCTCTACCTGCTCAACATCCCGGCCCAGGTGGTCTTCCGCGAGCTCTACTACAGCGATCTCTGGCAGACCGTCTTTGCCATCGACAATTCGCTCTTCCTCTGGGGCGCGCTGCTGGGCCTCGCGCTCTGGCGGCGCAGCGCCTGGGGCGTGGCCCTGACCGGCGCGGCCCTGGCCCATCTCTGCTTCGATTTCCTGCTGCACCACGATGACGGGCGACCACACTTCTGGCCGCTCAGCGGCTGGATCTTCGAAAGCCCGGTCAGCTACTGGGATGTGCGCCACGGGGCGCGCTGGGTCGGCCCGATCGAGATTGGCCTCGCGATCCTCTGCGCGGGCCTCGTCTGGTGGCGGCGGCCGGGCTGGAAGATCGCGCTCGTCACCTTCCTGCTGCTGGCCGCACAGCTCATGGTGGCGCGGGTCTGGCTCTTTGTCTTTGCAGCCTGAGCGGTGCGCAGGGCAGGGGCGCAAACGAAAAACGCAGCCCCAGGGGGACTGCGTTCTTCATCTTGGAGGGATGGTCGGGTTCAGGCAGCTTCGGCCTGGAGTGCCGCGTTGCGGCGCTCGGATTCTTCCCGAGAGAGGGCAACCGAGGTGCGCACACCCTTGCCCACGAATTCCATCAGGCCGGCCACAACCCGCTCGTTGGGGTCGATGCCGGCACAGCTCAGAACTTCGCGCCCGTCGCGCGAACGTGCCCAGCGGGCGATCTGCTCTGGCCCGTTGCCGTATTTCTTGTCGTCAGCAATCGCGTCATCGAGTGCTGCCAGTACCACGGCAGCGAAAAGTTTGCGGGCCCGATTTCCTTGTTCGTTGTTGAAAGCGGTCCCGTCAACGAAATCAACCATTCGTCGTCCTTTCCATTATTCTTGCTCTTGTCATTCCGGCGTGGCGCCCCTTATGGCGAATATCCTACGATTCGGATACCGCTATTTCGCATAACACCCATGCGCTTCGTGCAACCCTTTTAGCACCTGCAGCATGTTCCGGCCCTCGCTTGCAGGCCCACCCGGCTAGCGATATAGAGCCGCTCAAGCCACCATCAACCCTTCGTGCAGGTTTTGTCATATGCCCAAGATCAACGGAAACGAGATACGCCCCGGCAACGTGCTGGAGCACAACGACGGCCTCTGGGCCGCGGTCAAGGTCGACCATGTGAAGCCGGGCAAGGGCGGGGCCTTCGCCCAGGTCGAGATGCGCAACCTGCGCAACGGTTCCAAACTGAACGAGCGCTTCCGCTCCGCCGACAAGGTCGAGCGTGTGCGCCTGGAGCAGAAGGATCAGCAATTTCTCTATGAAGACAGTGGGATGCTGGTCGTCATGGATACCGAAACCTACGAGCAGGTGCAGCTCCCGGCGGAGCTTCTGGGCGAGCGTCGCCCCTTCCTGCAGGACGGCATGATGATCGTGGTGGAGTACTACGAGGAGGAGGCGCTGAACGCCTCCCTGCCCCAGAAGGTGACCTGCAAGGTGGCCGAGACCGAGCCGGTCGTGAAGGGCCAGACCGCCGCCAACTCCTTCAAGCCGGCCATTTTGGACAACGGCGTGAAGATCACCGTGCCCCCCTTCGTGGGCCAGGACGAGGACATCGTGGTCAATACGGAGACCATGGAGTACGTCGAACGGGCTTGATCGGCCCCTCTTTTCTGACGTGACGTCATGGGGCGTCGCGCGGTGAAAGCCCCGGCCTGGCCGGGGCTTTTTGCCTTTCAGAGGGGGCCGCGCGGGGGAATCAGCGGTTCCCGTCCCAGCTGACCTGGGCCTCACCGGCCGTCAGATCGCCCGCCGCGCGGTCGAAGCGCAGGTAGGCCAGGGCCTGGTCGCCCGCGCGGGTCAGGAGCGTTCCGGCGGGCTTGCCGCCCGCCTCGATCGCGGTGCCCGGTTCGGCCAGGCCCTTGATCTCGACCCGGGCCAGGCCCTTGCGCAGCTCCGTCTTGTGCTTCATCCGCGCCGTCACCTCCTGGCCCACGTAGCAGCCTTTGCGGAAGTCCACGCCCTTCAGGCGCTCGAAGCCCATCTCCAGGATGAAACTGTCCGAGGTCAGCTCCATGCCCGCCTCGGGCACCCGCTCGGCCACCCGAACGGCCGCCCAGTCGATCTCCGTCTCCTCCTGCGGCGCCGCGCGGTAGGCGCGCCAGCCGAGCGCCGGGCTTCGCGGATCGGGGGCGCCATCCACGGGCGCCTCGCCCAGGCCGCGGTGCAGGTGCAGATCGGTCTCCTCGATCTGAACGTCGGCGCGCAGCTTGTAGAGCGTCAGCCGCTGCACAAGCTCGTCGCCCAGGGCGGCGGGCGCGTCCAGCAGGATCGCCGCGCCCTCGGCCTTGAGAAAGAAATCGGCGATGTACTTGCCCTGGGGCGTCAGCAGGGCGGCATAGACCAGGCCCTGGTCGATCCCCTTGATGTCGTTGGTCACCAGGCCCTGGAGGAATTCGCGGTTGTCGGCCCCGCGCAGGCGCAGGATGCGGCGTTCGGTCATCTCGTTGTCCTTCCACTTCTGGACATGACATATAGGCCGAAAGCCCGCGGCAAAAGAGGGGCCCATGCCCGCAGCCATTTCCATCGTGATCCCGACGCTCCAGGCCGCCGAGGCCCTGCCGCGCTGCCTTGCCGCGCTGATGGAGGGGCTGGAGGCGGGCCTGATCCGGGAACTGATCGTCAGCGACGGTGGCTCCACCGACGGCACCGGCGCCATCGCCCAGGCCTGGGGCGGGGAGGTCCTGACCGGCCCGCCCTCACGCGGCGGCCAGCTCCGCCGGGGCTGCGCGGCGGCCAAGGGGGAATGGCTGCTGGTGCTGCATGCCGACACCTGCCTCGCCCCCGGCTGGAGCGAGGCGGTGCAACGCCACCTGGCCGAGGGGGCAGAGCGGGCCGCCTGGTTCCACCTGCGCTTCGACAGGGGCGGCGCTCCGGCGCGCCTCGTCGCCGCCTGGGCCAACCTGCGCAGCCGCCTCGGGCTGCCCTACGGCGACCAGGGGCTGCTTCTGCCGCGCGCGCTCTACGATCGGGTGGGGGGCTACGCCGAGATGCCCCTGATGGAAGACGTGCACCTCGCCCGGCGCCTGCGCGGGCAGCTCACCGGGCTCCCCGCCCGGGCCGTCACCTCGGGCGCCAAGTACGCGCGCCAGGGCTGGCTGAGGCGCGGGGCGCGCAACCTCTGGACGCTGACGCGCTACGCCATGGGGACCGACGTGGAGCGGCTGGCCCGCAGCTACCGCCGCTAGGCGCGGTCGATCAGCCTTGTCATCAGCCACTTGAGGAAGCCCGCCGGGGGCGCCTCTGCCTCGGCCGGGCCTCGGCGCCTTGCCGGGCGCGGCGCGGGCGTGCCCTCCTGGAACTGGAGCCGGTGCAGATCGGCGTAGAGGCCGCCGCGCTCCAGCAGCGCCGCGTGGCTGCCCTCGTCCACGACGCGGCCCCGGTCCATCACGACGATCCTGTCGGCACCGCGAATGGTGGCCAGGCGGTGGGCGATGACGATGGTGGTGCGCCCCTTCGACAGCCTGTCGAGCGCCTGCTGGACCATCTTTTCGGACTGGGCATCGAGCGCGCTTGTGGCCTCGTCCAGAAGCAGCACCGGCGTGTCACGCAGCAGGGCCCGGGCGATCACTACGCGCTGGCGCTGGCCGCCGGAGAGGGCCGAGCCGCGCGGCCCCACCAGGGTATTGAGGCCCTTCTCGAGCTGGGGCAGGAAGTCACTCACGTGGGCTGCCTCCAGGACCTCCTGCAGTCGCGCCTCGCTCACGTCGGTGCGGCCCAGCAGGATGTTCTCGCGCAGGGTCTCGTCAAAGAGCAGGGCCTCCTGCGTCACCACCGAGAAGAGACCGCGCAGCTCCTTCAGGGACATCTCGTCGGCCCCAACGCCGCCGATCCGCACGCTACCGCTGTCCGAGTCCACCAGCCGGGTGAGTAGGTTGAAGACCGTGCTCTTGCCCGCGCCCGAGGGGCCCACCAGGGCCGTAGTCTGGCCCGCCGGGGCGGTGAAGCTGAGAGCGCGCAGCACCTGGGTGTCGCCGTAGCTCAGATCCACGCCCGCGATCTCGATCTCCGGCGTGCCGCTGGGGGCCGCCGCGGCCTTGGCCGGGTCCCGCAGGGTCACGGGCGCGTCCATCAGGGCGCGGATGCGCTCCAGCGCGGCGGCCGCCATCTGCCAGAGGCCGCTGATCGCCCCCAGCCGCCGCAGAGGCGAGAAGGTGAAGCCCATGGCGGTGAAGAAGGTCATGAACTGGCCGATGGTCTTGTCGCCCGAGATGATCTCGGACCCGCCGTAGAGGATCACCGCCATGAAGCCGATGCCCGACATGATATCGACCATGCCCGGAATGGCGGAGTTCCCGAAGGCGGCGCGCACCTCGGTCCCGATGAAGCGGTCCGTCAGGTCGCGGTACTGGCGCGCCTGGTAGCCCTCCAGCCCGTTCAGCTTGACCTGGACGATGCCGTGAAAGACCTCGTCCAGCCGCGCCGCGAGGTTGGCCCCCAGGTCGCGCGCCTCGCGGGCCCGTCGGCGGACGAACTTCTGCGCCGCCGCCGCGGGCAGGACCATGAGCGGAATGCCGACGCAGGCCAAGAGCGCCCAGACCGGATCAATCGAAATGGCCACCCCGAGGAGCACCAGCAGGCCGATGAAATCCCGCCCGGCGCCGGTGATGACGGCGCGCCAGACATCCTGCACGGCGTTCACGTCACCCTGGACGCGCTGGATCAGGAAGCCCGGCGGATGGCTCTGGTGGAAGGCCCCGTCCTGCTGCATCATCCGGTCCAAGAGGTCCATCCGCATCTGCGCCGCCGTGCGCTGGGCGATGCGCGTCAGAAGCACCTTCTGGGCCACGCCCGCAATGGCCCGCAGCACGAAGATCCCCACCAGCACGAGGCCGACCCAAAGCAGCGCCTGGCGATCGCCGGCCACGAAGACCCGGTCGAACATGGGCTCCATCAGCCGCGCCAGGGCGCCCAGGGTCGAGCCCTCGATCACCATGAAGACGAGGGCCAGGGCCATCGGCCCGATGTGGCGCCGCAGGTAGCTCTGCCAGAGCCAGCGCAGCAGCGCGCCCGAGGTATAGGTCTGGTCGGTCATCAGGTGTTCATCCTTGCGCCGGGGTGGCGCCGGTGTAAGCGGGCCGCCCCCCGGGGGCAAGCGGCAGGGGCCATTGACCTCCCCCGCCGCTGGCGTAAGGTCCGCGCCAGAGGACCATCGGCAGCGCAGGACCCCCGACATGGCAGAGAAGATCCCCCCGGCCCCCGGCCGCCCCTACCTGGCCATCCCCGGCCCCTCCGTCATGCCCGACGCGGTGCTCAACGCCATGCACCGGCCCGCCCCCAACATCTACGCGGGCGAGCTGCCCGAGATGATGCCGGGCTTGGTTGCGGACCTGAAGCGCGTGGCCCGGACCGACCACCAGGTGGCCATGTACATCGGCAACGGCCACGCCGCCTGGGAGGCCGCGCCCGTCAACACCCTCAGCCCGCGCGGCCGGGTGCTGGTGCCCGCCACCGGGCGCCTCGGGCTGCGCTGGGGCGAGGTGGCGAAGTCCCTGGGCCTGGAGGTCGAGGTGATCGACTTCGGAAAGCAGAGCCCGATGGACATGGGCCGCATCGCCGAGGCTCTGCGGGCCGACGGCGAGCAGCGGATCAAGGCGGTGCTGGCGGTCCATGTGGACACCTCCAGCTCCATCCGCAATGACATCCCCGCCCTGCGCGCCACCCTCGACGAGGTGGGCCACCCGGCGCTCCTGATGGCCGACTGCATCGCCTCCCTGGGCTGCGACCGCTTCGAGATGGATGCCTGGGGCGTCGATGTCACGGTGACCGGCAGCCAAAAGGGCCTGATGGTGCCGCCGGGCATGGCCTTCGTCTTCTTCAACGACCGCGCCGAGGCGGCCCGCGCCCGCCTGCCGCGGGTTAGCTGGTACTGGGACTGGAGCCCCCGCGCCCATGCCGAGGAGTTCTTCCAGTACCACGGCGGCACGGCGCCCACGCACCACCTCTACGGCCTGCGCTGCGCGCTCGACATGATCCACGGCGAGGGGATGGAGGCCGTCTGGCAGCGCCACGAGACCCTGGCACGCACCATCTGGGCGGCCTGCGAGGCCTGGAGCCGGAAGGGGGATTTCGCCCTCAACGTCGCCGAACGGGCGCACCGTTCACACGCCGTGACCGCCCTGCGCCTGCGCTCGCCTGATGCGACGCGGCTGCGCGACTGGGTGGAGGGGAAGCTGGGCCTGACCCTCGGCATCGGCCTGGGCATGGCCCCGCCGGGCGATCAGGCCTGGCACGGGTTTTTCCGCATGGGCCACATGGGCCACGTCAACGGCCAGATGATCATGGGGCTGCTGGGCGGGGTCGAGGCCGGGATGCAGGCGCTCGACATCGCCCACGGCGCGGGCGCCCTGGCGGCGGCGGCGGCGGTCCTGGCCGAGGGCTAACCGCGGGCCGCGCCGATCCTGTCGATCAGGCGGTTGACGAGCCAGCCCAGGAGGGCGGCGGCCAGCAGCCCCCAGAGGGCCCAGATGGCGACGAGCACCCAGGTCAGGTTGACCCCGAACATGACAAGGCAGGCCTGGGTGTAGTTGGGGGCGGCTCTCGGCCGGTCGATCGGATCGGGCATGGCAACTCTCGGGGCGGCGGCGCTCACCCCCTCAAGATATGCCGATTCGCTTCCCTGTCAGCCCCGGCGTGCTTCTTCTAGCGCGCCGGGAAGCGCCGAGGCCAGCAGGTCGAGCATCTCGGGTGTGCCGCAGGAGATGCGGATGCAGCGGTTCTGGGGCGCCACGAAGGGCATCCGCACGAATATCCCCCGGTCGAAAAGCCGGTCGAGCAGGGCCTTGGCCAGGGCCCCGTCGCCGCCGCAATCGACGGCCACGAAGTTGGCCGCGGAGGGCAGGGCCACAAGCCCGTTGTCCCAGGCGATCTCGCCGATCCTCTCGCGCGCCTCTGCGACCTGGGCCTGGACCCGGGCCAGCCAGTCGTGATCCTGGAGGGCGGCCAGGGCGCCCGCCTGGGCGGCCCGGTTCATGCCGAAATGGTTGCGCACCTTGTGGAAGGCGGTGATCAGCTCGGGGTGACCTAGGGCATAGCCCACCCGCGCCCCAGCCAGCCCGTAGGCCTTGGAGAAGGTGCGCATCCGGATCACCCGGGGATCGTCGAAGGACAGGGGCAGGGCGGTGCCCTCCGGGGCGAGCTCGATATAGGCCTCGTCGAGCACCAGCAGGGTCCGCGCGGGCAGCGCTTCCATGGCCGCCGCCAGATCGGCCCCCTCGTGCCAGGAGCCCATCGGATTGTCCGGGTTGGAGAGGTAGACGAGCTTGGCATCCACCTCCGCCGCCTTGGCGAAGAGGGCGGCGGGATCTTCCCGGTCCTCCTTGAAGGGCACCCGGTGCAGTTCGCCACCGAAGCCCGCCACGTGATAGTTGAAGGTGGGATAGGCCCCGTCCGAGGTGACGACGGCATCCCCCGGCGCCACGAAGAGGCGGCAGAGATAGCCCAACAGCCCGTCGATGCCCTCGCCCACCAGGATGTTCTCCTTGGCGGTGCCGTTCAGCGCCGCCAGGGCCTCGCGCAGCTCCAGGCTCTCCGCATCGCCATACATCCAGTGGCCCGTCTCGGCGATGGCCTTGCGGGCGGCGGGGGAGGGGCCGAAGACGCTCTCGTTGGCGCCCAGCCGCGCGGCGAAGGGGCGGCCCATGGCGCGCTCTTGGGTCTCGGGCCCGACAAAGGGCACGGTGGCGGGCAGGGACTTGGCGAGCGGGGTCAGGCGGAACTGGGTCATGGCGCGGTGATAGGGGCTGGCGCGGGCCGAGACAAGGTGCCGCCGCCGTGCCATCTGTCGCCACGTTTCGCTGGCGGGCCCGGTTGCTTTCCGCTTCACTCGGCCCGAACGACAAAATCAGGGAGAAGCCCATGGCCCGCGTCCAGGTCACCTACGAGAACCACATCGCCCTTGTCCGCCTGACCCGGGCCGACAAGATGAACGCCGTCGACCAGGAGATGATCGACGCCATCATCGCCGCGGGCCGCGAGGTGGCCGCCTCCGACGCCCGCGTCGCGGTCATCTCGGGCGAGGGGCGGGCCTTTTGCGCGGGCATCGACATCACCGGCCTCTCGGGCATGATGGGCAAGGAGCCCGCCGACGTGCTCATGCCGCGCAGCCACGGCGAGGGCACGACGAACCAGTGGCAGGAGGTGGCCATGGTCTGGGCGCGGCTGGAGATCCCGGTGATCGCCGCGATCCACGGGGTCTGCTTCGGGGCCGGCATCCAGCTTGCCCTCGGCTGCGACATCCGCATCGCCGCCCCCGGCACGAAGTTCGCCGTGATGGAGATGAAGTGGGGCATCGTCCCCGACATGGGCGGCATGGTGCTCCTGCCCAAGCTGGTCCGCTCCGACGTGCTGCGCCGCCTGACCTACACCGCCGCCCCGGTGGAGAGCGACCAAGCCGAGCGCTGGGGCCTGATCACCGAGATCGCCGAGGACCCGCTGGCGGCCGCCCTGTCGCTGGCCGAAACGATCGCGGGCAAGAGCCCCGCGGCCATCCGCGCCGCCAAGCGCCTGATCGAGATCGCGGAAAGCGCCCCCGCCGAGGAGGTCCTGCTGGCGGAATCGCGGCTCCAGTCCGAGCTGATCGGCAAGCCCGAGCAGATGGAGGTGATTGCCGCCGAGATGCAGAAGCGCCCGGCGGTCTTCAAGTAGGGCCTGAGAAAGGTCAGCCCCGCCCATTCCTGGGCGGGGCCTTCCAAATGGACGATCTTCGCTTCCCAGCTCGGACCGCGCCTCAGTTTGGACCCGACTTTCTTTCCAAATGGTTAAAAATCCCCGCCGGAGGCACAAATCTCTTCTGGCGCGCCATTAGATTCATGCCTCCAGCGGGGATTTAGGCCATTTGGAAGGGCCTGCCGGTCACGCCATTTCCGCCAGGCGCGCCAGGGCGGCCTTGAGCTGGTCGGCCTCTTCGGTGCGGGCCTCGAGGTTGGCCTGGGCTTCCGCCACCACCTCTTCGGGGGCCGAGGCGGCGAACTTGGGGTTCTTCAGCCGCCCCTCGAGCCCGCCGATCTCCTTCTGGAGCTTGCCGAGGCTCTTCTCCAGGCGCGCGCGCTCCGCCTCGATGTCGATGATGCCCGCCAGGGGCAGGCCGAAGCTGGCGCCCGGGGCCGCCACGGCGACGGTTCCCTTGGGGAAGCTTGTGGTCTCCTCAAGCCCCTCGACGCGGGCCAGGCGCAGGATCATGGCCTCGTTGCGCTCCCAGGCGGCGCGCGCTGCCGCGTCCATCTCCGTGACCAGCATGGGCACCTTGAGGCCCGCGGGCACGTGCATCTGGGCGCGCGCCGAACGGATGCTCTCGATCAGCCCGATGACCCAGTTGAGTTCCCGGTCGGCCTCGGCGTCCAGCAGCTCGGCAGTGCCGTAGGTGGGCCAGTCGGCGTGGACCAGCATCCCCTCGCGCTGAGCGGTGGTCTGCCAAAGCTCTTCGGTGATGAAGGGCATGATCGGATGGAGCAGGATCAGGCACTGGTCAAGCACCCAGCCGAGGGTCTGGCGGGTCTCCTCCGCCTCGGGCGCGTCCTCCTGCAGGAGCGGCTTTGAAAGCTCCACGTACCAGTCGCACACCTTGCCCCAGACGAAGGCGTAGAGCAAGTTGGCCGCATCGTTGAAGCGGAAGTTCTGCAGGGCCGCGTCCACCTCCTCACGGATGCGCGCGGTCTCGCCCACGATCCAGCGGTTCAGCGTCGCCTTGGGCTGCGGCATGGCGCGCGGCGCACCGGTAAAGACGCCGTTCATCTCGGCAAAGCGGTGGGCGTTCCAGAGCTTGGTGCCGAAGTTGCGGTAGCCCGCGATGCGCGCGGTGGAAAGCTTCAGGTCACGCCCCATGGCGGCCATGGCGGTGAGGGTAAAGCGCACCGCGTCGGCCCCGTACTCGTCCACCAGTTCCAGCGGGTCGAGCACGTTGCCGAGCGATTTGGACATCTTCTTGCCCTTCTCGTCGCGCACGAGGGCGTGGACATAGACGGTGGAGAAGGGCTTCTGATCGACCACGGCGTACTGCATCATCATCATCCGGGCGACCCAGAAGAAGATGATGTCGAAGCCGGTGATGAGGACGGAGGTGGGGAAGTATTTCTTGAGTTCCTCCGTCTGCTCGGGCCAGCCGAGGGTGCCGATGGGCCAGAGGCCGGAGGAGAACCAGGTGTCCAGGACGTCGGGGTCTCTCTCGAGCATCACGTTGATCACTTTGTCACCAGTCGATCCGACTTGCGCATGAGAAGCGATCTTTCGTCCAAGTCCGTCAGAGTTCTGAATT
>Ga0160419_101227_pt1 | contig 11212 bp, 13 predicted proteins | sample CelAP2metagpilot_2_FD_108196 | JGI IMG/M metagenome (GOLD analysis project Ga0160419, IMG submission 108196) | Phycosphere-associated microbial communities from Cellana algal ponds in Kailua-Kona, Hawaii, USA - Cellana AP2-4-25 metagenome pilot ... | reverse complement strand
ACCAGGGTATCCCATTACCCCATCCATACCCCCTCCACCCAATATCTTCCTCACATACTGTCCACCGGATTTACCCGGGTAGATGTCCAGACTTCCTGGATTTAACCGGGCAGGAAAAGTGCTGCCCGGTGCCAATACCTGGCTCCAGCTACCGAAGGCCGCGTATTTAAGCCGGTGGAGGACATGCGCATTGAGGCCGCACGCCTTGCAGGAGCACCCAACCACCGAGCTGGCATGGTTCTCTGATTTCCTCGTATCTATCGCCCCCCCCCCCTTCCGACTGATTTCCATATCCCGCACCTATGGATGTCAACTCTTCCTCCTCCCCCAGAACTAGTCGTCATTCATAATGCTCGCTCCACTGCTGTCTTAGGCACATTTATGGCCCTTTCGACGACGTTGCTACCGGCAGCACTCCCGCATGCACTCGCCCCCAGGGGCAGAGACGTTGACGCCCTCAATGACCATACTGTGGCATCGTTCCCCGGGAAAAAAATATAGCGTTTTCGCGGGACGATGACGCCATCCCGCTCTAAACAAGCCGCTCCTTTTGCTGCCGATCATCCCGCGCCAACGAGTGGGACTGATTCCGGCAGCTTCCCTGTCACGCGGGGCGGGCTTATTTTGATGCTCAAAATATGATAGAAGAAGATGTCTTTATGCCGGTGACAAGGCTCGTTATGATGATAAAACCCCCAAAAAAGTAAAAAGAGCAAAAAACTTACATAACTTTCTGTATAGTCCGTACGATTTATGTTATTTTTGGTGTTTTTGTATTGATTAACGCGCTTCCCGCTTTTATGGTTCAGGAATGAAATATACCAGGAATTTTGATTCCTAACTCGAACGTTGTGAGCAAGAGACTTCATCTCAAGAAATTATTTCCTAGCTGTTGCGGCTTGGGTGGCTAGACGAAAATGAACCTGCGGGACGAGGAGATGAAAAAGAGAAATCGAATGGGCACCTCGCAGGATATTTCCAATCGTCTGGTCAAACACAACAGTAAGAGTTCTTCTTCGATATCTGCCCCCTGATCAAAAGGGGGAATCGCGCAATTAGCTTAGAAATCGAATGAGGACCTAAATTTAATGGATTAGACAGATCTCAACAAAACAAACACATATTGTCATTGAGGCTTGATGTTAAATTTCTTTTGTACGTCTTTGCCACAATAATTGTCCCTCCCCAAGAGGTGCCAGGAGTTGCTCAAATTGGAATTCTGCCACCTCTTGCGGGCAGCATCTCGCGGCATACCGAGACCCAAAACCACCCTAATACGCTCACCCCAAAAATCCAACGAGCTTGTACCATGCATATATGATATATTGTCTCGTGCAAGATTATCTTTCAGGTCCTTTGACATTCCTTTTCCTCCTTTTCAACGCCCAACATGTTCAAATGGTGGCGCGAGGAAAGCGCCGGGGGCCCAAAATCACGGGCAAATACTTGACCAGGCCTCAATGGAAGAGCAAGCAATCGAGCACCAGATACTATCTCCAAGGCTGACAAGGATGTGGCCTGGAATCGCTACCGTAAGAAATGGTGTGCTGAGGAGATAAAACGCCGGGCGGACCGGAACGACGTCGTCGCAGCAGCAGCTGCTGCGGGGTGCAATCATTATGGGCCTGCTCCCGTTCCCCTCGATGCGGCAGCAGCCAAGGCCAGGTGGATGCAAGCTGCTGTAGAATGGGGCCAACTCTTCAGGGCATACGACCGTGTGCTTTTTGCCAGCTCTGGGCCTAGGTCTACCTCCTCCTCCTCCTCCTCCTCCTCCTCCTCCCCCTCCTCCCAAATTCTTCCTCCGTCGTCGACCTTTAGCCAAGTGGACGTCGCAGCAGCCGCCCTCCTTAGCCTAACCGACAAGCAACCCCGGCAACTACGTCATCCAGCACAAATGGTGGAAGTGCCGTCATATTTAAGCCCGATCCGGCTGCTTGGACAGGAAATATGCAGGCGGCGGTGATGGAGGTGCTGGCCCAACGAACGGAAGGATTTGAGGCCAGTAAGCAGGCCATCACCTATATGCACGGCGTCCCGTTTCCTCCCTTTTTGCGCAATTGTTGAAGAAGGACACGCTTCAAATCAATCCGCGTGAACGCAAGCCCATTCTCCATTCCATCGAGCCCATCCTCGTGAAGTACTTCATTTACCGCTACGAACATGGCTTTGCTATCCCCCTCGACCGCTTGCACTTAATTGTGAAGGACCTGCGACTGGTTTATTTCGTCGAGGTGAACCACGATGCTCTACAACGCTGGCATGATTTCCCTCTCTGAGTCCCTGAGCAATAGGAAGCCGGCAGTGCTCCTGGAGAATCTGGCGCAGACCCCAACAACACTGATGGCTTGGGGTGATTACAAGCTCGCACATGGGATTAGGAATGTGAATACCAAAAAGTGAGTCTTCTGGTTCGATTTTCTCCACCGGGGGGGCAAGACCATGCGGTCCTATGCTTGAAGGAGAGAGAGGCGCTGCCCCCCTTGATACTGAACAACGACGACTTCCATCATATCCTGGGGTTGCTGTGTTGATGGCTGTAGTGGTTGCATATACATGAACACTCGCTTATAGACCAAATTGGGTGTAGTGAGTGCGGGAGGGGGTTGGCCGTGCAGAGGACGGTGGGTGACCATCACGGTGAAGTTGGTGAGGCCTCCTACTCTCGAGAGCGCTACTTAGACTTGACCGTGGGCAAATAGCGTGGACGGGAAGGAGATTGCGACGTTGGGGAGGTCTGCCCGTGGGATTAGTTGATGGTCATGGCAAAAACAGGCCGGACAGGGTACTGACGTTGACGGAGGATGAACGGTACGCCGTTGGTGTCGTCGTCGGAATCCATATTGATCCCGGGAAGGCATAATGGCGAGGCGTGCGTCGTGCTGTCGCAGTTGCTCTTGGGTGCTGTCGAGTATGTACAGCGTTCCCGTATGCGGTTGGGCATCATAGGCCCCATTTCGTGGCGGACCTGTCCATAACTCCTGAAATGTTGGACGCAACCTGTAACTGCTGGCTCGACGTTCGCTCCTTGCGAGCTCATCGATAGCACCGAATGTAAGCGCGGATGTTGAGGATGAACTGGTGGTTCTTGCGCGTGTTGAGGTCGAACAGGTGTTGCATCTCAGGTGGTGTATCTGGTAATCTGTTTAGGCTCCCTACCCTCTTCTGCAACAAATGCTGAAAAGAAGGCCGGCGGGGTTATGATCCACCGTCTTATCCTGCCAATTCAAGGAGCCGCAGTGCTGGCAAACCACTCGAGCACCCAAGTGATGTGGTTGTTGGGCTCCAGGAATGTGACTTTGTACGTGAGCACGGTGCTCGCGTGGTCGGTGCTGTGCGCGCCGGTCATGCATGGACTGCCGGTCAGCTGCGCGTTGGGCTGCGAGCACTTCGGGGTTCAAGCGCCGGCGTTGTCGACGCTGTCGGTCAGCTTTACGATTGACTTGGTTGCGTGGCCTCCGCACAGATTTCTTACGCGGGCGGCCCCTGCCCCGGCCTCGGCCACGGCGACGGCCATCAAGGCCACATGGCTCAGGTTGAACTGCATCATCGTCGCCGTTCTGGCTGCCAAAATGTGTTACGCGTCGAAGACGGCGACCACGACCCAACTGCTGCGCATCATTCTCGTCTTGTTCATTACCACTAATATGGCCGTTCTCGTCGTCTTGACAACCATTCATGCCCCCGCCCACGTGCTTAAAAGGCATGGCGGTGCTTTGCAGTAAGTGAGGAGCAGTAATGATAGAGCAGCATCAAGACGCATCCCACTTGATAAACAATGCAAAGTCCATGGCCAATTCCCATATTTTGAATGCATCATCATCAATATCACCCACCAGTTTCCACACTCACCCCTCAATAAACATGGGGAAGGGCAAAGAAAACAACCACGCTACTCAGTGCACGGTCAGCAATTAAGTGTGCGCTCGTAAGACGCTTGTTTCATTTGTGAGGGGTTGAGGGAAGAGGATTGATTCGAGGGGAGTTGGAGGGGAAACGATTATATGTGGACCCGCGAGCCGCGGAACACTCCAAATTGAGGGACAGGAAGCTCAAAACCACATAAACCACGGGACACGTCACAAAGACTGCATAGAGTTTTGTGTATTGTATTTTGCTTCATGTGTGTTGCTAAGCGGCAAGTGCTTTGGTGGTTTGTGAGGCGGAAAACCATCGTTTCGTGCGCGATGGACAAAAATCTATAAGGACTCTAGAAAGAAGCAATGATTTATACGTTCTCAGATTCTTTTGGTCGTTTTTGCTTTCAGCTCGAGCGGGGTGAGGAGGTCACCACATTGGCCAGAAACCGAAAATACGATGTTTTAAGAAAAAGAATATCCAACCTTGCAAAGCCTGTTTAAGATGACGTACGTAAAAATATGAGTGCTAATGGGGTGGCGAACTGAACACCCCAAAATAATTTATGAGATGCGCTTAAGCCGAGCGTTCCAACCCCTCTATGGAAAGGCAGCATTAGACAAGGCCGCATAGTGAGATGGACAAAAGCATGGAGATAATTCACGCGTTGGGTTGCACTAGGAGGGGAAAGCAGGAGATCGTACATATGAAAAGGAGCAAATTCAAGACAATTATCCTTGGGAAAACTCGGGAGCTCTAAACAAGCGCCAAATGATTTTTCATCCAATCAATACTTGATGATTCTGTTGAATTGGTCGCACAGAGATGATAGTTGCTCACGAAGAGCCCTGAAACAATCCAGTGCCAGGGTCGATTTACAGGCTATAGATCCCCTCTGGGCGCCGATGATGCTTTATTCTAGTGTTCTGGCGACCGTTGATAAACTTTTTATGTAGCCTGTTATATTTCTTATGTTTCTCCTCCGCTTCGATGCTGCTTGACAAGCTTTTTCACATGTGTCCCGAGCAAGTTTTGCGGCGCTCAAACATCGCCTCGCACGTTGCTAAGCATAATTGACGATCCCCCGGAAATACTGCAATAAAATTCGCCCATGGCATCAAACGCATCTACACAATTCCATACAGTGCATGCAGTGCATTCACTTCTATTCCTTCTTGCTACGCTATTTTCTCAAAACGTTCCTGTTCAGTCGAACGTCGTATTACTCTTTTACATACGAGGAAAATCTCTTCTTGATGTGATGAGCTACAAGAAAATACCAAAAAACGCGCTGCTTATTACATTGCTTATCCTTTGCATTATTCGAGAGAATATTCATTTTCTTGGAGGAGGAAGGCCAACCGTGACTCAGGAGGCAATTCAGGTAATGTCGAATACATGAGTGCGATACATTCTTTTCGTCGATGCCGATACCCAACTACTCGAGCACTACGACTCGGAATAATAAGCATTGGTAATTGTTTTTTATCTTCTGATTTCACACAGCAACAGTCAAGCACAAAGACCCCATTAAAATCAGGACAGACTGTAAAGGTAGGAGGCCTCATTGCCGAAGACGTCAACGTTAACACGGTGCCGTCAGAAACAGAATATGCCTCCAAAGAGAGGCAGCAGATGAGAGACTTGGTAAAGTTTCTTGGCTCCGCTCCTCCAGGTAGTGTATATATCCGCGGAAGGGTTGCTTCTTGTCTTTGTCTGGCCATCTTTCTTGTTCTACTCTTTTTTGACGCCTATTTTATTTCACCTCGACTCATCCGGGTGCATCCCCGTATAACGCATTTCACAGCCCCCCCGCTTCGGTCAAGTACGATTCTTGTTCCGGAGAGTAATCGTAATGCGATGGACCCCTCAAATGAGTCACAAGATCAACCACGCCTCGCCATGTGCTTCTTTGGGCAGGTCAAGAATATTGCAGACGACCACATCCGAAAGTTCATTGAGCACGTTGTACATCCTTTGATAACGTACTACCCGCAGATTGACGTGTATTTACACACATACAATATTGAACGCTTCTCTAACCCTCGTAATGGGGAACATAACATCACGATAGATGTGGTGTCTTCCCTTGAGCACCTAGTCACAATGCTGCACCAAATGGGGCCACCTGGTCGCATCTCGCTCAAAGGTTTGAACATTACCGAGCCATTAGACGCTGATAGACATTTTCGTCCTCTAGAATTTTATCTGAGTCGTGGGGACCCCTGGGACAACGAAGGAATCTCAATGTTCAACTTGCTGCGACAGCTCTACAGCCTCGATCAAGTCACCCAGCAATGGGAGAGTGACAAGGAACCCAACTCTTACACCGCCGTCATCTACACGCGACCCGACTTGCTGTTTCATACTCGGCTACCCTTGGTGGCCTCAGAAAATGGCGCGCGACACATCCTGTCACCCAACTCCATTTATGCCGCGCCCTTTGACGACGAGCTTGGGCAGGCGTTGAACGATCGCTTTGCCTTTGGAGCGCCGAATGTCATGCGGATTTATGGCCATCGCATGCGTTACATTGAGCCCTATTTTGACCGATACCCAGAGGCCTCCTTGTGGTCCGAAAAATTTCTACACAAAGTCATGATGCAGATGTATGGCTTCGCCTACACCCGTTTGGAAAACTTTTTCTTTTCCCGAGTCCGTGCTGATGGTACTTATCAAAACACGCGGTAGAGCTGGGAATTCATAAAAGACGATATGTTCTTCTGATTGTCACATGAATGACTCGAGTGAATCACATGGTCATCATATTCACAGCACAACAACTTAACGGCTGATATTTTTCTAAGATTGAACCCCGGACCTAGAGCGGGCAGTTGGTGTAGCAGTGAGAATGTGTTGAAGTGGAATGTGGTGAAAGAGATTTAGGAAAGTGGTGAGATGTTTGTTATTTTTGTTGTGACGCCATTTATTTGAGTGTTTATTTTCCCTTGCCGAAAAGATAGACGGGCACAACGAGTAGAAGCCGCTTGATTCAGGAATTGGGGCGTCTTTGAGTGAATATTTTTACATCTGTGTTGGTCCCAGCATTTTTATGGTCATGAGGCATTTTAACAATGTGATTTTTGGTACTTTTTGCTTAGATCTCTTCTCCGGATAGCGCACTTCTCTTATTTCTTTCCTTTTTTCCTTGATTAGCATTATTAAATGGAGTAGTTTTTACATCTGCATTTTTTTGGGGGGGGTTTCCCTTTCAGCTCGTAAGGGTTGGGGATGTTATGAAACCGACCAAAACCAAAATTTAAACGCTTCGTTGTTGTCGGCCCCCAAATACGAGCGATACATCTCGATAGATACTCCGCTTTGGACTCTGACCCCACAACGCATATTGAAAAGTGCCAGCGCTCGCCCTCTGCATGTGCTGTGCTTGTGCTGGGTGCGGTTGTCGTGCTGCGTGTGGTATCCAAAGGTGGCCAGTCGCCATACAGGGTGTTATTTTGTGCGTGGGTGGGTGCTCTAGCCTTTTGCTTTTCGGGCTTCTTCCAATACGATGGTGGGAAATGTCAGAATGTATCCATTGGACGATTAACGGTATTATCTAGTCAATTGTTATCCGTACTGTCCTACGATTATGCACGACTTATAGTCCGTCATAGTCGTCCTCATTGAAAATCATGCACGACTACGACTAATCGCATGAGTGTTGAAGACTTTTGACTCGACAATGACAATTCATTGTGGTCATGGGCGTTGAAGCGACCATACGTTGTATGTAATCGTAGATCGATGAAAGCATGGATGAGCGCGATGACTTAATCTTCATCGCTTGATGATGTTAATGCACAACTTCGACGACTAGACGTCGTTGCCCAATGAGAATCATACACGATTACGACGATTACTTGTCGTCCTAATCACATTGAATACCGACGACTTTTGAAGTAATACTCATTCGCACAGGCCATTTGTCCAAAAAAGATGTCCCATGTGTGAATCAGGCAACGGAAGGGACCGACCATTAGTCTGGCTTATCTATTCAATCAGTCACCAAAACTCCCTTGAACAATCAGCCGGACATGCGGAGGAGAAGCCCGCGTCCTTGAATAGGAGGATCATTCAATGTTTGGGTCCTTATTAGCCAGGCGGCGGGGCACCCTGGGCTACAGCTGGTCGTATAGTGGCCATTATTGTCCCTCCTTCATTCCTTTCCTCGTCCTGGTGGCAGGGGTGTGGCTAACGATGCTTGTACACTTTGCCACGTCCGCCTCCAGGCGAGCAGTGGATACAGACGGGGCGAATCAATCCTTTTTCTTCTTGGGGATGTCATCGGGGGGCGAGAGGGAAGAGGAAACGATACTTTGACGGAAAAACAGGATTCGGACAAGCGACTGAAGTAGCCAGAAAGGTGGAGCGAAGGCATGCCACAATCTCTAGTGGAGCTCAAGCACAAGGAGTAGACAAAAGTGGAAGTCAAAAGTAAGAATGAGGAAGCCGCGAGCGAGCTCAGAAAAGCTGAAGAAAAGTCCAAGGGGGAGAAAAATAAAAAAAAAGGAAAAGGAAACAAACGAGAGGGTGGCTACTGCTGCAAAGGGTCTTGCTTCTGCAGACACAAAGAAGGTTGCGTTACCTCACGTGGAGGTGCCCAATCAAGCAATGATGAAAGAAGTACACAGGCTCCTCAAAGCCGTATCAAGATGCAATGGGACAGAGAAAGAAATATAAAAGCGACACGAGCCCTGTACCGCTGGTGAATCGACGGCACTAGCTCGTAACCTCCCATCATGCCAACACGATGACATAAAGCAGATCTGTGCCCACACCAACGACGAGGGTGAGGCGGTCCTCAAGCGCGTAGAAGTCTGGCCCGACGCCGAGAGGGGTAAGCCCAGCATACTCTGCTTCAGCTACACTCTTTCCAAAGCCCGCAATACGGCCGTGAACAGCCTCCGGATGACTTGGGTTCATCGCTGTGACGGGTACCTTGCTATAAGTCATTTAAGTGACCTTTCTATTCCCTCCAACGATATCAAGCATAAAGGACCCAAGGCGTATGATAATATGTAGCAGGAAATTATGTCTATCTGGTTGTATCTCCACAAGCACCATTTGCACGACTTCGATTACTTCTTCTCGGGCGGCGATGGCCTCTTCCTCATCGTCAAAAATGTGAGAAAGTACCTGTTACCAGAAGAAATTTTTGCTGCCACCGCAGGTTGGACAAAACCTATCTTTCTTGGACAGCCTTTTTCGGCTCCCGGAAAGTGACATTTAGTATTATTTGGGCGCGGGCCTCGTCCTGAACACGGCAGCTGTAGATGTGCTGGTTAAGGAGTTCATAGGCGAGGGGGAAAATGGGAAGGAGTGTCGGCCAAACCAAGTCGGGTCTTGGGAGGACGTAACCGTGGCTTACTGTTTGAATGAGGAGGGAGTCAAAGTCTATAACGGGACAGAAGACGAGTTGGGGAGGAAGCACCTCTTGCCCTTCACCCCGGACAGTCATCTCAGTTATCGGATCCCATCGGTGTTCCCGAGTCGGTATGCGATGTATACGAAGGACTGGAGGCTCAAGTTTTTACACGAAGGACTGGAGGCTCAAGTTTGGGCTTGAGTGTCGTTCGATGAGTGTTGTTCGATAGATACGGTTATGTTTCACCTCGCAAAGAAGCTGTTGATGAAGAGGTACCACGCCATTGTGCATGGCTTGTGTCCGAATTTCTTGAAGAGGGAAGGAGGGAAGGAACGAGGGATAAGTGGAAATGGAAAGAAAATTGCGGTGGTACATGACTTCTATCCATGTGCCAGGAGATATTTAGAGAAAAAATGAGGAGAGGATGAAACGACGGCGAGAGGATTGTGTTATGTGTGCTTGGTGGACCTTTTTTGTATATCCATGAAGAGGTCGAAACGCTCCTAAAACATTCTTCTCAAAAGTTCCATTCGCCGCTCTATTATCACACACTTGAATATATATATCACCTGCGACGCGCTCAGCAGTTTTTACATATTTTTTGGGGGCTGATTTGGTAACATCCCTAATCCCCTACCGGCTCGCCGGTCCACAGGTCCCCTCATCACCAACTTTCTGCTCATAAGGAGCCCCTACACTACAAACATGCATTGTACCCCTACTTCCATACACATTAACACATACATTGCCATTCTAAGCAAAGAGGCGTGAAAAGAAAATGTAGGCAGTCATTCGTACCAGCACCAGGCACAGCTGCAAAGCAGCCCACCTATGACGTCGTAAGTCATAATGGTGGCCCCTCCGTCAGTAAAATGAAGGAAGCCACTTTTCAGCGTCTCCCTCCTTGCACATACGGCCAATGTACCCACATTCAAGGTACCAGATGAATAAAATTAATTGCCATTTCCATATTTTGGCGCTCTGAAGTGAACGAACTCAATCTCCATCTTGGCACATCCTTCTCACCAAACATTGCTCACATTCTACCCGCAAGAATGCGGGCTTACCAAGGGTTAAAATTATAAAGTGTGAGTTTCTAGGTGGCGGGACAGCCAGATTTGATGGGCGGGCGGGGCGGGATCTCATTTATGGATTCCCAATAAAAGGACGCACGAAATTGGCTATGTGATGGTCAGAATTACGCCAATTCTTGTCACTCATGGTGGAAAGTAGATAGGGCAGTGCTGGCATAGCCCGCAAGGCCCCTTCGTCGACTTCGATGATTTCTTCCGTTCAGCTCTCAAGAAGCGAAAATCGAACTTATACTGTGGGTGGCATGCAAACCTTCGTGCACATATGTAATAAAGTGCATCTCTCTGAATGGGATGCTTATGCTGCAATTATTTGCTGGTAATTCCCCTCGACTCTTTATATCCACATCATAGGTATGCGGACAAATTTCGAGGAGCCAGGCGCAGCAATTATGGCTGGTCTGGTCCCACATTTATTTTGGTCTACGACCATTCATGGCAACTAGTGTGCAAGCAAATGCCCTCGCAAGAGCCCTACAAACACCTTCAAACCGCAGTCCCCCTACATTTTAGGGGTGCAAAAGAGCATGCAACAAAGGAAAAAGACAGAAGAAGCTTCTCGATGTCCATCATGTGTGGTCTGGGCAAATTCGCGCAATTGAGCTCTATAAACGATTATCTTGCTTCTTGCTTCTTGCTTCTTACTTCTTACTTCTTTGGCTGACTCATTATTTGATGTTACCCTAATTTTTGGTCAAAGAGCGACATTCTCCCCAAAAGGATGGAGAAATATCTGAAACCGCTAGATTTGAGCACGTGGCAGGCATGGGCACCGGGTAGCACTTTTCCTGCCCGGTTAAATCCAGGAAGTCTGGACATCTACCCGGGTAAATCCGGTGGACAGTATGTGAGGAAGATATTGGGTGGAGGGGGTATGGATGGGGTAATGGGATACCCTGGT
>Ga0160419_101225_pt1 | contig 11221 bp, 8 predicted proteins | sample CelAP2metagpilot_2_FD_108196 | JGI IMG/M metagenome (GOLD analysis project Ga0160419, IMG submission 108196) | Phycosphere-associated microbial communities from Cellana algal ponds in Kailua-Kona, Hawaii, USA - Cellana AP2-4-25 metagenome pilot ... | reverse complement strand
GTAATGGTGCTGTAATATCTAATTCTTCCTTAGAAACGGGATGAACAAATTTAATATTTCTGGCATGTAGACTTATACTAGCATCTTTGTTACTTCTATCGTAACCATATTTTAAATCGCCTTTAATTGGGCAACCAATATTAGCTAATTGGGTACGAATTTGATGGTGTCTACCTGTTTCTAAAGTGACTTCTAGTAAATAGAAATTATCTAGTTTTTTAATAATTTGATAGCTTAAAATAGCCTTTTTACTGTCTTTGACTTCAGTTGGATGTGCGTAAGATTTATTATTTTTAGGATTCTTTTTCAACCAATGCACAAGTCTATCTGAATCTTTTTTAGGTTTATTTTTAACTAAAGCCCAATAGGTTTTGGTAATATCTTTAGTAGCAAACATTTTATTAAGTCTAGGTAGCGCTTTGCTAGTTTTAGAAAAAATTACCAATCCAGAAGTTGGACGGTCTAATCGATGTACAGTTCCTAAATAGACATTACCTGGTTTGTTGTATTTATCTTTTAAATACGACTTGACTACATCGCTTAACGGTTTATCACCAGTTTTATCACCTTGTACAATATCTCCTGCACGTTTATTAACCACAATGATATGGTTGTCTTCGTGTAAGACTTGTAGATTTTTTTTGTTGGATAGATGTTTCGATTTTTGGATCACTAGATGATTAGATTTTTGGATTAGCTTAAAGAAGTATTAAACTTTGAAGTCATTTTGATTATTGAATTTAATTCATTTAATAATGATTCTAAATCTTCATCTGAAATAAACTTTAAATCAGAAGCTATTAGAAGTTGAGTTTCAATTTCAAAAGCAGAACCTAATTTTATTTGTAAAAATCTAGCAAAATCTTTATTTGATTTTCTTGAAGAACCTTCTGCAATGTTAGATGGAATTGATACAGCAGCTCGCCTTAATTGATTTGTTAGCCCAAATTTTTCAGATTCAGGAAAGTTAGAAGTGACTTTATAAATAGCAGAGCAAAAAACTCTACTACGTTTCCAAATTTCTAAATCCTTAAATCTATGCATAAATAGTAATCTAATTAATCCAACAATCCAACAATCTAATAATCGGTGATTAATATTGTTCCTTCTCACTAGGAAAATCAACCGACTTTACATCATCCACATATTGAGATATTGCATTAGTCATATCGTCATAAAGATTCATATAACGACGTAAAAATCTTGGATTAAATTCATGTGTCATGCCAATCATATCATGTAAAACTAATACTTGACCATCTACACCATTACCAGCACCTATACCAATTACAGGAATTGACACACTTTCTGCAACTTCTTTAGCTAATGTAGCAGGGATTTTTTCTAAAACTATAGCAAAACAACCTGCTTTTTCTAACATTATTGCATCAGATTTTAGTTTTTCAGCTTCAAATTCTTCTTTAGCTCTTACTGTATAAGTTCCAAATTTATAGATAGATTGTGGCATAAGCCCTAAATGTCCCATTACAGGTATGCCAGCGTTTATTATACGTTTAATAGATTCTTTTACTTCTTTTCCACCTTCAAGCTTAACAGCATGTCCGCCAGATTCTTTCATAATTCTAATAGCAGATCTTAAGGCTTCTTTAGGATCACTTTGGTAAGTTCCAAAAGGTAAATCTACCACTACTAACGCACGTTTTACAGCACGAATTACAGAAGAGGCATGGTAAATCATTTGGTCAAGAGTAATTGGTAATGTAGTTTCATGACCAGCCATTACATTACTTGCAGAATCACCAACTAAAATTACGTCTACACCAGCGCCATCTACGATAGTAGCCATAGTATAATCGTAAGCGGTAAGCATAGAAATTTTTTCGTTATTAGCCTTCATATCGACTAATGTTTTTACAGTAACTCTCTTGTATTCTTTTTTTGCGGTAGACATAATTTTTAATTTGATAGACTGTAAAAATACTAAAATTAAGGCGTATTGCTAAATTTTTCTTTTAGTTGAAAATCTTATATTTACAATAAATTATATCTAAGATGAAATCAATTTTCTATGTTTTTTTGCTTTTAATTTCTGTCGAAACTTTTGCGCAAAGTGAAGCTGAAGTACAAAAAACTATCGAAACGTTTTTTGAAGGTTTTCATAAACAGGATTCTACACTATTAAATCAAGTGGTTTTTTAAAGATGTAACGTTACAAACCATAGCGACTAACCGAGAAGGAAAAACCATTTTACATACCGAAGACTATTCAAAATTTATAACTTCAATTTTATCAATTCCTAAAAATCAAAAATTTGAAGAAAAACTATTAGGTTTTGATATTAAAATTGACGGAAATATGGCAAACGCTTGGACACCTTATGAGTTTTGGTTTAATGACCAGTTTAATCATTGTGGCGTTAATTCATTTCAATTAATTAAAGTAGATAATGCTTGGAAAATCTTCATTTTAGTTGATACTAGACGTAAAGATTGTGAAATTAATTAAAGTTGATAATGTTTGGAAAATTTTCTTTTTAGTAGATACCAGACGTAAAGATTGTGAATAATAATTATATCTGATGTTTTCTTGGGCGCAGTCAAGAGGTTGTTTTTTAGGTCTCGATTGCGCTCGACCAGACAAGTAAAATTATGTGTCCAAAATCGGTAACCAAGCGTTATAGAACAGTTGGTAGCTATGCGTAATCGAAAAATTGGTAGCTGAGCGTAGTCGAAGCTAACAATCAGACAAACTTACTCTAACTGCTAATCCACCTTCACTAGTTTCTTTATATTTAGTATGCATATCCTTAGCAGTTTCCCACATAGTATCTACCACTTTATCTAAAGGTACTTTTACATTTTTAGGATCTGTATCTAAAGCTAATTCGGCAGCATTTATGGCTTTTATTGCGCCCATACTATTTCGTTCAATACATGGTATTTGTACTAATCCAGCAATAGGATCGCAAGTTAGTCCTAAATGATGTTCCATTGCAATTTCTGCAGCAATCATCACTTGTTCTGGTGTACCACCAAGTAATTCGGTTAAAGCACCAGCAGCCATAGCAGAAGAAACACCAATTTCAGCTTGGCATCCGCCCATTGCAGCGCTAATTGTTGCACCTTTTTTGAAGATGCTACCAATTTCACTAGCTACTAAAAGAAAACGCTTTATGTCGCTAAAATCGCCGTCATGATTTTCAATAACCATATAATACATTAACACAGCAGGAATTACGCCAGCACTTCCGTTAGTTGGAGCTGTAACCACACGACCTAAAGATGCGTTAACTTCATTTACAGCTAAAGCAAAACAGCTAACCCATTTAAGGATTTGTCTAAATTTTACTTCACTTTCTCTTATACTTTCTAACCATTCTTGAGGATTTGTATACGGGACTTCGACATTTAAACGTTTATGCGTGTCATAAGCACGTCTTCTAACATTTAATCCACCAGGAAGATTACCTTCGGTATGACAGCCTACAAACATACATTCTAGCATGGTTTGCCAAATGCGATTTAATTCAAAATCTATTTCTTCGTCAGTACGAAGTGATCTTTCGTTTTCTAAAACAATTTCAGAAATACTAAGATTTTCTTTATGGCAAAACTCTAGTAACTCAGTTGCTTTGTGAACAGGATAAGGAAATTCTTTTAGCAGTTCTACATTTTCTTCATGTACAGTACGTTCTTCTTTAACCACAAATCCGCCACCAATAGAGTAGAATGTAGACTCATGCGTTTCATTTTCTGCGTAAGCGGTAAACTTAATTCCGTTTGCATGAAATGGTAAAAACTCACGGTTAAACACAATATCCTTTTTGGGTTCAAAAGGAATCACTAACTCATTGTTTAAAACCAATTTGTGCGTGTTAGTGATAGACGCAATTACAATGTCAATAGTATCGGTAGGTATACGTTCTGGATCAGCACCACTTAAACCTAGCATAACGGCTAAGTCTGTAGCATGACCTTTTCCTGTTAAGGATAATGACCCATATAGGTCAACTTTTACATTAATAATGCGGTCAAAAAAGTTATCTGCTTTTAGCTCATAAATCCAGCGTTCGGCAGCACGCCAAGGTCCTAAAGTGTGAGAACTTGATGGACCTACGCCAATTTTAAGCATATCAAAAACCGAGATACATTCCATTTACGAAAACGTTATAATTGTTCGCAAATATACACTTGTTATTTGTGTTACAATAAAAAAGAGATAATATTAACTATTGATAAAATTTATCGTTTTTCAAACGATTTAATATCAAACATTTCCATAACAGTATTGATGTTAGAATAGTCTACACGACCAACATTATCTGCAGGAATAACAACAACTCTAAAAATTTGATTATCTGTCCAAATAGGATCTAAAGCGTTAAAATCTGTATCTCCATCTAAGAAAAACCTAACATCATCTTGAGTAAAGTCAAAGTTGTAAGTAAGTGTTGTATTATCATTAAAAGTGGTACTTTGAGGTAATAATCGCCATATATCTTGACCGTTATCTGTTTCCCAAAGAATATATACCAATGTCATATCGTAAGGATATAAATCAAAACCGTATGGCTCAATAAATTCATAATTATTTTCAGCAGTAAAATCTATAGCAATTTCAAAAGCACTAGAAACAATTAATCCACCATCTTGACCATCAAATCCCGGAGGACCTTGCGGACCTTCACAAGCAAATAATAAAGCGACAATAACTAAGGATAATAATTTTTTCATAACTAAAATTTTAATTTTATAAAGTTACAATTATGTTTTATAATACTGTATTTATCGGTTATTTAAATTTAAATATGACATCGTGTCAGTAAAAATGTCTTGGCATATTAATTGACTTAATCAGGTCGAATTAAGTTTTTAAAAAACACAACAAAAAAATAAATTATATAAAATTATGAGTAAGATTATTGGAATCGATTTAGGAACAACTAACTCTTGCGTTTCTGTAATGGAAGGTAACGAACCAGTAGTTATCCCTAACGCAGAAGGTAAGCGTACTACACCTTCTGTTATCGCTTTTGTTGAAGGCGGAGAGATAAAAGTTGGTGATCCAGCAAAACGTCAAGCAGTAACAAACCCAACAAAAACAGTTTATTCTATTAAACGTTTTATGGGTAACAAATATTCTGAGTCTAAAAACGAAGCAGAACGTGTACCATATAAAGTAGTAAAAGGTGATAATGATACACCTCGTGTAGATATTGATGGTCGTTTATATACACCACAAGAATTATCTGCAATGGTACTTCAAAAAATGAAAAAAACAGCTGAAGACTACTTAGGACAAGACGTAAGCGAAGCAGTAATTACTGTGCCAGCTTACTTTAATGATAGCCAACGTCAAGCAACAAAAGAAGCAGGAGAAATTGCAGGTCTTAAAGTTAGACGTATCATTAACGAGCCTACAGCAGCAGCTTTAGCTTATGGATTAGACAAAAAAGGAACAGACCAAAAAATTGTAGTATTTGACTTTGGTGGTGGTACTCATGACGTATCTATCTTAGAATTAGGAGATGGCGTTTTTGAAGTATTATCTACAGACGGAGATACACATTTAGGTGGTGATGATGTAGATGAAAAAATCATCAACTGGTTAGCAGACGAGTTTCAAGCTGAAGAAAACATGGACTTACGTAAAGATCCAATGTCTTTACAACGTTTAAAAGAAGCTTCAGAAAAAGCGAAGATAGAATTATCATCTTCTGAGCAAACTGAAATCAACTTACCATACATCACAGCTACAGCAAGCGGACCAAAACACTTAGTGCGTACATTAACACGTAGTAAATTTGAGCAATTAATAGACGATTTAGTAAAACGTACTATAGAGCCATGTGAGTCTGCATTAAAATCTGCAGGATTAAGTAAAAGTGACATTGACCAAATTATCTTAGTTGGTGGATCTACACGTATTCCAGCAGTACAAAAAGCAGTAGAAAGTTTCTTTGGTAAAGCGCCAAGTAAAGGTGTAAACCCAGACGAGGTTGTATCTTTAGGAGCAGCAATACAAGGTGGTGTATTAACAGGAGATGTAAAAGACGTATTATTATTAGACGTAACACCATTATCATTAGGTATCGAGACTATGGGTAATGTATTTACTAAGTTAATCGAAGCAAATACAACAATCCCAACAAAAAAATCTCAGATTTTCTCTACCGCAGCAGATAATCAGCCATCAGTAGAAATCCATGTATTACAAGGAGAACGTGCTATGGCGGCAGATAATAAAACAATTGGACGTTTCCACTTAGACGGAATTCCACCAGCACAAAGAGGTGTACCACAAATTGAGGTGACTTTTGATATTGATGCTAACGGTATTATTAAAGTATCTGCAACAGATAAAGCAACAAATAAAACACAAGATATTCGTATTGAAGCTTCTTCTGGTTTAACCGAAGACGAAATCCAAAAGATGAAAGCTGACGCTGAAGCAAATGCAGAAGCAGATAAAAAAGCAGCAGAAAGTGCTAAAAAGTTAAACGAAGCAGATTCTATGATTTTCCAAACGGAAAAACAATTAAAAGAATTTGGTGATAAATTATCAGACGATAAGAAAAAGCCAATCGAAGATGCTTTAGAAGAACTTAAAAAAGCTTACGAAACAAAAGACTTAGCAGTAATCGAGCCAGCGTTAGAAAAAATTAACGAAGCTTGGAAAGTTGCTAGCGAAGAAATGTACAAAGCACAACAAGAAGCACAAGGAGCAGCTGGTGCAACAGACGCAGGTGCAGGCGCACAAGGTCAAGCAGCAGACTCTGGTAACGATGTTGAAGATGTAGATTTTGAAGAAGTCAAGTAAGCAGAGAACCACTTTTTAGTAAAAAAGTGTGAGAATCGCTTATGCTGAGCGTAGTCGAAGTATTAATGCTTGAAGTCTTAAGACGAAAGCTAGAAGTAAAAAAGAGGTTGCCTTTTTAGGCAGCCTCTTTTTTTTTATAGTATGATTGTCATGCTGAACTAGTTTCAGTATCTCATTCTAATAAAAAGCGCAACCGTTGGTCACTGAGCGCAGTCGAAGTGCAAAATCCAAAAACCAAAAAACTCTGCATTTAGAGTATTACACTGAGCCTGTCGAAGTATTGTCGAAGTTAGCAGTCTAAGTGCAAGCGAAAAAATACAACCCATAAATATTTCTAATATTCAAACGCACAAAAAGAAAAAAAACAGTCCATTTTTTTTTTTTTTGAATATTTTGTCGATATTGCCAACCTTTAAAACCTATTAATCAATACCTAATGAAAAAAATCTACTTTTTATTTACTTTACTTTTTACAATAACACTTTCTTTTTCTCAAAATGAATTTATTACGACTTGGGAAGTTACAAGTAGTGATTTGTCAATTAAAATAGATACAAATTCTTTTTATTATACATACAATTATACTGTGGATTTTGGAGATGGTGTTATTAATACAAATGTAACAGGTGATATAACTCATACTTATAGTAGTGCAGGAATATATACAGTAAAAATTTCTGGTATTTTTCCTAGTTTGTATCAATCTTCTAATAATTCAACAAATTCAGAAAAATTAAAATCCGTAGAACAATGGGGGAATATTCAATGGTTAAGTATGAAAAGAATGTTTTATTATTGCTTAAATATGGTTATTAATGCAACGGATGTTCCTGATTTATCACAAGTGACAGATATGACTAGAATGTTTTCTTTTTGTGATTCTTTCAATCAAAACATTAATAATTGGGATGTATCAAATGTAAATATAATGAGAGATGTATTTTATTCATGTGATATATTTAACCAACCACTAGACAATTGGAATGTTTCAAACGTAACAGATATGTCTGGTATGTTTTATCAGTGTTCATTATTTAATCAAAACATTAATAATTGGGATGTTTCAAGTGTAGTAGATATGTCTGATACTTTTCATTATTGTAATAACTTTAACCAACCTTTAAATAATTGGGATGTTTTTAGTGTTACTAATATGAATCAAATGTTTAAAAATTGTAACTCTTTTAATCAAACATTAGATAATTGGGATGTATCAAGTGTAACAGAAATGTTTTATATTTTCGGAAATTGTGATTCTTTCAATCAATCTATAAATAATTGGGATGTTTCAAGTGTAACAAACTTATCTCAAGCTTTTGTTAATTGTGATTCGTTTGATCAACCTTTAAACAACTGGGATGTTTCAAATGTTAACGATATGTCTTTTATGTTTTCAGGCTGTACATCTTTTAATCAATCTTTAAACAACTGGGATGTTTCTAATGTATCAAATATGTTTAAAATGTTTAATAATTCAACTGCTTTTAATCAATCATTAGATAGTTGGAATTTTTCAAGTGTTACTAATTTTTCAAATTTTTTAGATAATTCTGGTTTAAACGTAAGCAATTATGATAGTTTTTTACAACGATTGGCGGATTTAAATATTAATAATCAATCAATTGGTGTACTAGGATTAGGTTATTGTAATGACTCGCCACGTAATTACTTATTGAATAATGGATGTGTTTTTGTAGGAGATAGTCAATCTTCAGACTGTAACCAAATACAAGGTACAATTTATTATGATTATGATAATAATGGATGTACAAATACTGATATACATACATCTAATCTTATTGTTGATTCTAATAATGGTATTAATTCTTATTCTACTTTTGTAACTAGTAACAGTTATGATATTTCAGTATATGGAGGCAATCAAACCGTTTCAATAATAAATTTACCATCATATTTTACTGCAACACCACAAAGTCAAACCGTAGATTTTTCAACCACATCTACAGAGCAAGTAGATTTCTGTATAACAGCTAACCAAGTTGTAGAAGATTTAAATATTACTATTTTACCTTTAGATGATGCTAGACCAGGTTTTGAGTCTAATTACAAACTAATTATTCAAAACGTAGGTACAGAAACTTTAAATGCAGTAACAGCAAATGTTGTATTTGATAATACCAAACAATCTTTTGTCTCTGCAAACCCAACAGCTACAAGTACAACAGCAAATACTTTAGATTTTAGTATTGGCACTATACAACCATTTGGTAGCGCAGAGGTAGAGTTTGTTATGCAAACCTTAACACCGCCAACAGTAAATGCAGATGATGTATTAACGTTTACAGCTAATGTATTACCAGATGCATCAGATTATACACCAAATGATAATGTGTTTACTTTAGATCAAATTGTTGTTAATGCTTATGATCCTAACGATAAACGCGTATTACAAGGTGATGAAATTACAATGTCTCAAACAACAGATTATTTAGATTATATTATAAGATTTCAAAACACAGGAAGTGCTAATGCTACTTTTGTAAGAATAGAAGATGTTTTAGACCCCGAATTAGACTGGAATACACTTAAAATTACCAGTGCAAGCCATGCTTACGAAGTGAAAATTACAAATGGTAATGAAGTTGAATTTTTATTTGACAACATTAATTTACCTTATGAAGCAGCAGATGAACCCAACAGTCATGGTTATATTGCCTACAAAATAAAACCTAAAACAACAGTACAATTAGGAGATGTTTTTAGTGGTGATGCAAGTATTTATTTTGACTACAACTTGCCAATTATAACAAACACAGTATCTACAACTATTGTAAATAATCTAAGTACAGATGAATTTTCAGTAAGTCAATTAATTTCTATTTATCCAAATCCAGTTAAAGAAGGTCTATTTTTAAATACAAAAAACGGAGTATCTATAACGTCAGCTAAAATCTACGATTTAAAAGGAAATATATTGATAGATATTAATAATTCAGTTGAATATATTAATACCGAAGCATTGTCTTCAGGGATATATTTGCTGTCAGTACAAACCAATCAAGGTAAGATAAGTAAGAAAATTATAAAGAATTAAATAATTTGTCATTCAGAGTGTCACACTGAGCGCAGTCGAAGTGCAAGCAGGAATCTAAATAAAACTAAAAACGCAACCATTTCGGTTGCGTTTTTGCATTTATAAAACCTACATTTGTAGTAAAATTAATAGATGACTTTTTCAGAAAAAATAAAAGCAAATTACCAACCCAAACGTCTTGCTGTAAAGTTAAATGCAAAAGGCGAGCAATTTGTTGTAAAAGGTCATCCTTGGGTATTTTCTAACAGTATTGTTAAGATAAATGACGATGCAAAAACTGGTGATTTAGCCATTATATTCAGTAAAAACAAAAACAAAGTTATTGCTTTAGGTTTGTTTGATGCTAATTCGCCTATTCGTATCAAAATCATTCACAATTCTCAAGAAAAGGTTGAAGTCAATTCCGCTTTTTTTCATCATAAAATAGAGCAAGCATTTGCATTAAGACAACCGTTATTGCTAACGAATACGAATAGTTACCGCTTATTGTTTGGCGAAAATGATGGTTTCCCTGGGTTAATTGCAGATGTGTATGACAAAGTTTTAGTAGTTAAATTATATTCTGAAATCTGGCTACCTTATATAGAAACCATTATTCCTAGTTTACAACAAATTTCTAAAGCAGAAACTGTAGTTGTTAGATTAAGCCGAAGTCTAGAAAATTCATCTAATCACCAATTAAAAGATGGCGATGTTATTTATGGCGAATTACATAATGAAGTTGTTGAATTTGTTGAACACGACGTAAAATTTTCAGCTCACGTCATTAAAGGTCACAAAACAGGTTATTTTTTAGATCACCGTGCTAATAGAAAACAAGTAGGCGAGTGGAGTAAAAACAAAACCGTATTAGATGTGTTTAGTTATGCTGGCGGATTTTCGGTACATGCATTGTATAATGGCGCAAAAGAAGTAACCAGTTTAGATATAAGTAAACAAGCGCTGGAAGTTGCTATTCAAAACGGAAAATTAAACGATTATACAGGAATACATAAAACCATTGCAGATGATGCTTTTGAAGCGCTTAAACAACTTATTAAAGACAAGAATACGTATGACGTAGTTGTTATAGATCCTCCAAGTTTTGCAAAACAAGCGTCAGAAATAGATTTAGCTAAAAAGAAATACGCACAATTAGCCCAATTAGGAGAACAACTTACTGCTAAAAAAGGACTATTAGTTTTAGCGTCATGTTCTTCTAGAGTTGTTCCTCAAGCGTTTTTCGATATTAATAAACAGGTTTTGCTAGATAGTAATAGATCGTTTAACTTAATTTTAAAAACAGGACATGACATTGATCATCCTGTAACCTTTCCAGAAGGAGAATATCTAAAATGTGGTTATTATAGATTTCAAAACTAAAAAGTGTTATGCGTGCATAATAT
>Ga0160419_101224_pt1 | contig 11232 bp, 16 predicted proteins | sample CelAP2metagpilot_2_FD_108196 | JGI IMG/M metagenome (GOLD analysis project Ga0160419, IMG submission 108196) | Phycosphere-associated microbial communities from Cellana algal ponds in Kailua-Kona, Hawaii, USA - Cellana AP2-4-25 metagenome pilot ... | reverse complement strand
TCCCTCCCCCCCTTCCTTCCTCCCTCCTTTTTTCCCTCCTTCTGCCCTCCCCCCCCCCCTCCCTCCCTCCCCCCCCCCAGGCCTCTTGCACGGCGACTGCCTCACCATCACGGGCCGAACCCTCGCAGAGAACCTCGCTTCCACCCCCTCCATCGAAGACCTACCCTCCCCTTCCCCCTTCTCCACCCCACCCGTCCTCTTTCCCTTTCTCAAGCCCCTCGCGCCCCCCGGGCGACACATTTCCATTATATCCGGGTCGCTTGCGCCAGATTCAGCCGTGATGAAGCTCAGTGGGAAGGTGCGTACCTCCCTCCCTCCCTCCCTTCCGATCTCTCTTCCCTTTCCACGTCTTCATACGCTGTTTTCCTCCATCCCTCCCTGCCTCTCTCCCTCCCTGCCTCCATGCCTCTCCCTCCTTCAGGAAGTGCCCCTCTTCCGAGGCCCCGCCATTTGCTATGACAGCGAGCAAGCCGCTTTCGAAGGCATCATGACCGGCCAGGTAGGGAGGGAAGGAGGGAGGGAAGGAGGGAGAGAGGGGAGGAGGGAAGATGGAACATCTCACATCAGGGAAGTCATCAAGAAAAGACTGACAGATTGCCATCCATCCCTCCCTCCCTCCCTCCCTACCTCCCTAGGTCAAAGCCGGGCACGTCCTTATCATACGTTATGAGGGACCGAAGGGGTCTCCGGGTATGCCCGAGCAGCTCTCACCTGGCGCCGCTTTGATTGGAGCGGGCTTGGGGAAGTAAGTGCCGTCCCTCCCTCCTTCCCTCCCTTCCCTCACTGGGGTCGCACCTATCACTCACCCAATGACCCATCTGCCCTTCCCTCCATCCCTCCCTAAACTTGAAACACCGCCTTTCATTGACTTAATCACTCATTCGCCCTCCCCTCCCTCCCTTCCTCCCTTCTTCCCAGAAACGTGGCCCTTGTGACCGACGGCCGGTTCTCGGGTGCCTCGCACGGGATTATGGTCGGGCATGTCTCACCCGAAGCCGCAGACGGAGGGCCGCTGGCATTGGTGGAGGATGGGGACACGGTGATGATCGACGTGCAGGTAGGAATGGATGGATGGATGGATGGAGAGAGGGAGTAAGGAGGAGTGAAAAGAGAGAGTGAGAGCCCTGAGGAGTGAAAGGAGAGTTTCGGAGCTTTCTATTACGTTAGCTTTGGAGGCGTGAAAAGAGAGAGTGGGGGCCCTCTCTTCTTTGAACCGAGACTTCCTTTGCCTTCAATCTGCCATGCAAACTAGATATTTACTCCGTGAATTGTTGTTAACGTTCCCTCCTCTTTCTCCTTCCCATTACATCATCTAAGAATCGCCAGCTGGATCTCCTCCTCTCTCCCTCCCTCCTCGCCGCTCGCCGGGCCGCCTGGTCCTTGCCCCCTGCCGTCGCTGCTTCCTTTGCAAGAAGGAGAGGCACACTCAAGAAATACACACAGCTGGTACAGAGTGCTCATGTTGGGGCGATCACGCATTAAAAAGACAGAAGAAGGGGAGAGCGACGAAGAGATGCAAAGGGAAATGAATCCATATCTACAGAAGGGAAAGAAATGCACGGCAAAGAGACGTGCCTCTGATATCTACTGCATATCGCGCTAGAAGCAACTCATTTCACAGCATTTTTTCCAGGTCGTGCCTATTGTTCACCTCTTGCCCCTTTTTAAAACAAACAATAATGGGTTTGAAAATTGAAAAGTTAACGAGCGCATCTGTTCTCTGCTCGTCTCTTGTCCATCTGTAGAGCCCACAATGTGACCCACCGACCACAACCAGTCTTGAAACAATATACATATGTTTATATTAACGTTGCTTCAAGCCGTGCCATTGAAACACGACCATGTGGCACGCAGTTGTGGTCCTTTACCTCCCACCTTGCTTCTTCTCTCCGCCAACGGCTGAGTGCTTGCCTACTTCGCTCTTCTCAACGTACAAAGTGTGCAGGAAGGACTCCGGAATGAAGTACGTTAGAAACAAGCAACGCACATCTCTCGCGGCAACTACTTTCCCCTGCTCTTTGTAGACATCTTTTTGAAACACCTGGCCTGACTCTTCGGTACGAAATCTCCCTTATGTCCTTGCTGCGCACAAACACTCCCTGGATCGTCCCGTGCGGCACACGGGCTTCGTCCTCCTCTTTGTTCCTCATCCTTCCTCCCACATTGACCGGTGTCAAAGCAGCCCAGTAACAACTCAACCGTTCCTCACACATTCTCGCGTTGCACACCCTACTCTATCCTCATTATAAAGGCATTTGGTTGCCCGAGATGGCTAGACCCCTTGAGGCTGGGCGCGTGGCTCCCTTCCCCTTCCCTCTCCCATCCCTCTATCCAGTGCGCGGATAGCATGAATCCATGCGTCTACCCTTTTTATTTTAAATGACACCTTACATGGCCTTTCACCTTCTCCACGTCCAAACTTCATTTATCCATATACCGACGTAGGGAAAGAGCCAAGTCCGCACGTGTCCGAGTCGGCGTGCGTGTTTGTGGTTGTGTCGCCGCCGCCGCACCAGCAGCAGGAGCAGGAGCAGCAGCAGCAATCACAGGACAGAGCCCTCTCCCTTGTTACGTATCAGTCCTTCGTTTGAGCAAGCGAGTCAGCCAAGCACCATGAGTACACCCGCATGGGGTGAGGAGGTGGCTCGGCGTCTGAGTGCGCTAAAGAAGCAGCAAGAGGAGGAAGAGGGAAAGGAGGGGGAGGAGGAGTATATCCCGGAGGATGAAGACGAGGCAAGCGACGATGAGAGCGAGTACGATGAGGAGGAAAGCAACAGCGAAGGGAGCGGGAGCGGAGGGCGAAGGGGGAAGGGACGACGTGCTTCTGCGGGCAGGAGGTCAAACCGTGGGAAGGGTGGAAAGGGAGGGGCGGGAGGCATATATGTAGTGGAGGAAGAGGAGGAAAAGGATTGGATGATGGGACCGGATGGGGTGCGGCGGCGTCGGAAGCAGCTGACGCAGAAGTGGACGCAGGAGGAGGACTCGCTGTTGACGGAACTGGTTCTACAGCACGGACAGCGGGACTGGGGGTTGGTGGCGAGCCATATGCCTGGCACCCATCGGAAAGGGAAGCAATGTCGCGAACGGTGGAGGAATCAGCTGGATCCCAACATTAAGAGGTGCGTGAGTGCGTGCACGTGGGTGCTGGTTGTTTTTCTTTCCCTTTCTCTCCTGAACTTTCTCTTCGTCCTCCCTCACCTTCTCGTCCTTCGTGTCGGTCTACTTTCACCTCAGACTCGATTTTCCTCACTCTCTTCCTTTCGTACTCCCTTCTTCCCTCCATCCTTCCTTTCCCCGCAACGACAGGGACCCTTGGACGGCGGAGGAGGAACGAACGCTGATTGACGCCCACGCGCGATGGGGAAACAAGTGGGCGGACATTGCCAAACTCCTACCCGGACGTACGGATAACGCGATCAAGGTACAAATGGAGGGAGGGAGGGGAGGAGAGAGGGAGGGAAGGAGGGGGCAGAAAGGGAGAAAGGAAGGAGAACGACTTAATTTGTTTGTGCTCTCGCCCACTTGGTTCCCATCTATATCGTCCACTCATCGAACCGTTCCTTTCTTCCCTCCCTCCCTCCCTTTCCCCTCCCCACAGAACCATTGGAACACGGCCCGACGCAAGACCACCAAACGTGATCCCAATGCAACTCGTCCCTCTTCCCGTCATCATCATGGACGAGCTCTCCATCTGCCCCCCCCTCCCGCCTTCGGTCCTCCACACCCCTACACCCACCCCTCGCATCCTCCCCCTCCCCACTTCCTACACCACCACCCTCTCCCTACCCATGGACTGCCCCTCCTTCCCCCTCGTCCTCCGTCCTTAACGCACCACCACCACCAGCAGCTCATTCAGCAGCAGCACCATCAACAGCACCCGTACTCTCCCAATAGCCACCCCCATCCTCCTCCCTACATGCAGGGACACTTTTCCCACCCTCACCCTCCTCCTCCGCTGCATCTCCAGCAGCAGTTTCTTCCTCCACCTGCCCCTGATCACCATTATCATCATCCGCAGCAGCTGCAGCAGCAACAGCACGAGAAACAACAACATCCACAACACCAGCATTTACATCACCTCCACCAGCACGCACAGCACCAGCACCACCAGCAGGAGCATGTCCCTCCCCCTCCTCCTCCTCCTCAGACCTCAGAAGGACAATATCATCGTTTAGCTGAGTTCCACAAAACCATGCATGGCCCTCCCTCCCTCCCTCCCTCCCTCCCTCCCTCCACCCCTCGACCTCACGAGTGGGCCTCGGCTGAGCAACAGCAGCAGGAGCAGCAGCAGCAGCAGCAGTTGCCACCCTCTACTCCTTCATACCAGCGTTCCACCTATTCACCCAGGGAGGAAGGCGGGAGAGAGGAAGGGCAGAAACATTCCTCCCTCGCTTCCTTGCTGTACGATGGACAGCAGCAGCAGCAGCACCAGCACCAGGAGGACGAGGTAGCAGCCGGTCACAAAGCAGCAACAGCAGCAGCGACAGCATCGACAGCAGTTATTGCAGAAAAGAAGACGCATGGACTTGAATCGCATCCCCGGGCGGCGGAGGACGGAATGGGGGAAAGGGCAGAGGGAGGAAGCATGGCAGTCGACGGCCCTGATCCTGCCAAGAGCAAAAGCGGGAACACCAGCAGCGGCAGCAGCAGCGGCAGCAGCAGCAGCAGTCATGGAGCTGCCAACTCTTCCCTCTCTCCCTTTCAATCCACTTACACGTCAAGCAACAACCAGCCCCTGCCCTCCCTCGATCGCGCCCTCGGCCAGACCCCATTCGCCCTCCCTCTCTCCCTTCCCGCCTCATCATCCCCTTATTCCTCCGCCTCCTCCTCCTCGGTAGAACCGAAGAAGAAACGATCCAATGAAGAGAGCAAAGCCGTCGATGCCCTCTTGTCTCTGTTGGGAAACGCGGCAGGAGGGGAGGGAGGGATGGAGGGCCTAGCCGTGCAGCTCGCTTTGGGGGCCCCCAGTGGGGGTGGCAACCTGAGAGCAGCAGCGGCAGCAGCAGCGGCATTGGTGGACAAGAGGATCAAGATGTAGGGAGGAAGGAGAAGGGGAGGTGAGGAGGGAGAATATGAAGGTGTGTGTCAGTACGTTTATACGGAGCAGAAGAGGTGGAGGCTATCGGTGGAGAATGAGCGAGTAGAGGAGGGGAGGGAGGGGGGAGAAGAATACAGGAAGAGGGAGCAGTATGGGTAATCACTCTATATTCATGAATACATATATATATTATATATATTTACCTACGTGTGGTAGTGGTGAGTCTTCGAAATTGGCTTGATGGAAGGTGCAGGTGCCTTCACATGCTCCAGGTCGAGGGGGCAACCCAGGAGCAGGTTGTAAGCTGAAGTGAAAAAGAGAGAGTGCGAGAAACACCTGGAGAGAGTTAGAGAGAGGGAGAGCGAGAAACACCACGAGAGAGTGACGTGTCTTCTGCGGTGGCTTGATGGGAGGTATGCTTCTTGAGGATGAGAGGGAGAAATCTCTTTTTCTCATTCATGCAGGGACCGACATTTTTTTAGCCCGGCGGCACGCACCGATTTATTTATTTCTTGAAATATATATTTATATGACTGATTTATAAATTGTTGATTCACTGATTTATGGAATATTGATTTATGTTTATTTTTGGTACTTCGAGTGAGAGAGAGAGGACGGTTCCCACCAACGATGGAAAGGGAGTGGTTGCGAGAGAGGAGGAGGAGAAGGGGGAAGGGGCCATGAAGAGCGAAAGCAAATAAACGAAGAAAGGAAAGGCAGAAGGAGAAATACAATAAATAAATTTAAAGGAAATGAAGCGAGGGGGTGGGGGTTGAACCACAGTAAGGGATAGGGAGAGAAGGAGAGAGGGAAAGTGGAAGTCATTGTCGGTGTTTGTAAGAGGAGAGGAGGGGCTCGAGCAGCAGCGGGGAGGAAGAGAAAGAGGAGGAAGAGGAGGCAGAGGAGGAGGAGGAGGAGGAGGAGGTGGAGTTGCCTCACCTTACTCATCATCCATCGGTTCACCCTTTCGGAGCCTGGTCACGACAAGGAGGTGGCAGGAAATTCTTGAAATAGAATGACACAAGAGGGCAGGAAGGCAGAAAGAAACGCAAAGAAGAAAGGAAGGAAGATGAGAAAGAAGAAGAAAATGAAGAGAAAGATGATGATGATGATGATGAAGAAGAAAAATAGGAGGAGGAGGGAGATGAAGAACAAGAAGGAAGAAGAAGGAGAAAACGAAGAAGAAGAAGACCGTGGAAGACACGAGATTCACTCCTGCGTATTTCCCTCCCCTCTTGCTGGTGTTGATTTCAACGCACAATGCTGCTTTTTCGAATCCTACTTCTTGTGATATCTTGGGCTGGAAAGAAAAAATGCACCCGCGACTGCCATGGACACACGTAAAGTCAAGGAGGGAGGGAGGAAGGGAGGGATGGAGGGAGGGAGGGAGGGAAGGAGGGGGGGAGCGAATGGCCACTTCAGATTTCTGACCCCCTCCCCTTCTTTTTTTGCAACGGTCGTCATGTCGCTCTCTGTCTGTTCTTTTTTCTTTCTTCTTCCTTTCCTTTCGTTTGACTCTTCTTGTCGTTGTAATGGTCGTGGTTGTGGTGTTCTCCACCACATGAAGACGGCCCGCATGCGCTCGTCCCCTCCCTCCTCCCTCCCTCCCTCCTTCCCTCCCTCCCTCCCTCCAATCACACATATATAAATGTATACCCTGTCTCTCTCTCTTTCCCCTCCACCATCTTCTCCTCCTCCCTCCCTTCTACTCTGCTGCGGGCTCCGCAGCGGGTGCCTCTCCCTCCCCCGCGCCCTCCTCGAAGGACAACTTGATCGCCCTTGTGAGTTTGGTAGGAATCGCCTTGAGGGATTTGCCCAGGCGCGTCCCCGGCTGCTTGAGCGCGAACGCCAGCTTGGTGTACAGGTCTAACTTACCCGGAAGTTTGGAGATCTGGGAGGGAGAAAGGGAGGGAGGGAGGGAGGGAGGGGGCGAGGGAGGGTGAGATTGAGGTTATGAGGTTAGTGAGAAACAAGCGTTCCATCGCGCGTTTCGGTTTTTTTTTTCTTCCCTTCCTCTTTTTCAACCCTCCCCCCCTCCCTCCCTCCCTCCCTCCCTCACTCACCTTCTGCACGCCCTCCGTATCGAGCAGGGTGCCGTCCATGGCACCGAATCGGAATGTGTGGCTCTCCTTGAGGGCCTTATTCTCCTTCAAAAAAGCTTCGTACCCATCGAATGTTCCCTGAAAAGAAGAGGAACAAAGAGGGAAAGGAAGGAAGGAGGGAGGGAGGGAGGGAGGGAAGGGCGTGTAAGAACCAGACCTCGGCAAGAGCACTCTCTACCCCTCTTCATCGCCTTCTCCACTTCGTAGGCTTCACTGCTCAAACCCCCTTCACCCCTCCCACACCCACCGCTCTCCAACACACCACCACCCCTCCCTCTCTCCCTCCCTACCTTCATGTCACTGCCCACGAAAAACCACATGTTGCTCGACTCCAGCTTATCCCCCACCACCTCCCACTGGCTGTTCCCCTCAATGGCCCGCTTCAAAATCGTATTCTTGGCCACACGCACCTACGCACAAGGGAGAGAAAGGGATAAGGAGGGCGGGAGGGCGGAAGGGAGGGCGGAAGGGAGGGAGGGAGTAAGACACATCTGCACTCGCCTCTTGCCTTCTTCTCCATCCCTCCTTTTCTACTTATCACCACTCAACTCCACTTCCCAGAGCCCTCAAACCTCTCCTTCTCTCCCTCCCTCTGTTCCTCCCTACCCACCTACCTACCTTGGTATCCTGCGGCACCGCTTTACGCAGCTGGGCCACTTGTTTCACAGTCATGCCCTGGGCGGGGATGGCAAAGATCATCTCCGCCCCCTCCAACCAGCCCTTGTACTGCTCTAACCGCTCTTCCTTCCCCGTGCGCGTGGACACATAGGCACTTCCAGCGTTGAGCTTCGTATGTGGTTGTCTACTGGAGAGGGCTGTGGTGTGCACGGGAGATGAAATGGAGAGGGAGGGAGGGAGGGAGGGAGGGAGGGAGGGAGGGAGGTGGACGGTGAGCGCAGCCGTCGGGGATGGAAAGAGGTGACATCCGCACTCAGAAATAGTCCAAGTAAAGAAGAGTATAAATAGATAAGGCCAGCAGGGTCGTAACACACGCTGCTTCCCGCACGATCATGTCCATCACATCGAATCAGTAAACCCCTCCCATTCCACGGCGAGACCCACTTACGCATGTGGAAGGCGGCCGCCCCGGCGACCAGGAGGGAGAGAAGGCAGACGGGCTTCATCGTCCTGTGTATATATGGAAGGGTGATAATAGAGTCGCGTTAGTGCCGGCTCAATGCATTGCAAGTGGAAGGCGAAGACGTGGACGCGAGTGAAGACACACAGAGGTGGCAAGCACGACGGCAACTCGACTGCGTTTTTCCTGCTTCTCGTCTTTTTGGCATTTCCACAACATCAGCCCTCCAACTCAACGCATCATTAGCTGTCATAGAGCTGGCACTGGATTGTTTTTGATGTTGATCGTGGCCTGGTGGTCTAATCAGAGGCCTCATATCCAAGTTTTGGGAGCGATCTGCTGCTTGCACCCCTCACAAGGGCAACAGCAAGAAGAGGTTGCGCGGATGGGTGGAGGGCAGCTCTTGTCGGGGCCTGCCCTTACCGCAGCGTGTGCCTCGTGAGAATGAGTGGCTGCACATAGATGAGAAAGTCCTTGACATCGTGGCAGGTTGGAGAGACAGGCCAAGTTGCCCTTCGTCGCGTATTGCGACGCGGGTGGCGACCATACGAGGAGGGGAGGCGATCGGGAGGGGGGCTCTGGAGACACAGAATGCTAAATCGAGACGCATCGGCCCCTCAACTAAGGATGTCCCTACTGCAGCAGCTCCTAGGCAATTGCGCATACAAGCCTTTCTAATCCAAATTTTGGTATCTCGCGTATCACAGGCGGCATATCAAAGGGCAATACAAGGACCACCACCACCAATCTATTTTGCCTGTTTGGCTTCGTCGCCCCTCCGCCTTGTATCCTCAAGCCTCCCCTCTCCCATCCTACGCATCATCCATCCATATGGCTGCGAGGACAAGCGCCAGGAGAAGGAGGAGACTACAATCATCACTGCCCATCCTCGTGCTGAGCCTCACCCTCGTCCTTCTCCTCCCCACCATCACCTGTGCCTTTGTCCTCCCCCTCCGTTCTTCCAGCTTGAACCTGGGCTTGAGAAGACCTCACGCAGCAGTGACAGGAGTAGGATCACCAGCAGCAGCAGCAGCAGCAACAACAGCAGCAGCGGAAGCAACACAGCTATATTGCGCCCACCAAGACCACAATCATTACCATGAACAAGTGGAAGAAGCACAGGCTTCCGAGGTACGATTTTTGTTGTGGACCCTTTCGTCCCTCCCTCCCTCACTCCTTCCTTTTCCCCTCTCTTTACCCCTCATCGTTTCCCTCCACTCAACCGAACAAACCCCACACTTCAGACCGGCCGCAGTCGTATCCGGAAACGCGACGTGCTCTTTGCCCGCCTCCCGGCACCATGGGCTCGCTTTCGTCAACAGGACCGACGCCTAGGAGTAACGGCATTTCAAAACGAGGAGAAGGGGGAGGAAGGGAGGGAGGACGAGGGGAAGATGTTGGAGCTTTTCAAGGCTGGTGGTGCTGTAATATTGGCGGCTATTGGCCCGAATCCTTGGGACAGGCAAGTGTTAACACCTCCCTTCCTCACTCACTCCCTCCCTCCCTCCCCTCCCTCCCTCCCTTCCTTCCTCCCTCCCTCCCTCCCCTCCCTCCCTCCCTTTCTCCCTCCATCCCTCCCTAACTCTGACCCTATCCTTCCTTGTTCCCCCTCTCCCTCCCTCCTCGCCCCTCCACAGAGGCATGGGCATAAATCCCACTCCACCCAATGCCCTGGCCATTTGGGGTCCCTATGTGGGCACGCTCCTCTTCCTCACCTTTGGCATGCGCGGCCTCGAGCCGTTGAAACGGTTTTTATACGACCGGCAGAAGCGGAGGAAGCAGGCGAAGAAGGGTAGGGAGGAAGGAAGGAGAGGAGAGGAAGGAAGACCATAAAGACGACATATCACACCCTCTTTTTCACTTCGCTCCCTTTATCCCTCCCTCCTCTATCGACGGCATTTCTCACACTCTCCCCTCCCTCTCTCCCTCCCTCCCTCCCTCCCTCCCTGTCTAGCTGCCCAGAGGCCTAAGAAAAAGAATCAGTATTACCGGACACCCTCGCGGCTCTACGACATGGCTAAGGCCAAGCTGGAGCAGAAGCAAGAAGGGGAGGTGAACGCAGGTAGGGAGGAGGGAAGGGAGGGAGGGAAGGAGGGAGGGGAGGAGGGGAGGGAGGGGAGCTTCTGTGCTCAGAGAAGTAGGGGAGGAAGGAAAAGAAGTATCGGTATCGGTAGGGAGATAACAGGCTAGGGAGGGAAAGAGAAAACGAGGGGGTTAAAGGAAGAGGCGTGAAAAGTCAACTGTGCAAATTTTCCATCCGACAGACTCCCCGAACAAACCCTCCCTCCCTCCCTCACACCCTCCTCTTCGTAGCTCAAGCCAGCGCAGACGCCATCGCCGACGGAGAGGGAGGGGAGGAGGAGGAGGAGGTGGAGGAGGAGGAGGAAGAGCAGCTGTCGGCCTACCGTTGTGAAGTATGTTCCTTCACCATCTACCCCGCCCGAGGGCGCGAGTTTAAATTCTTCCCGGCCGGCTTCAAGTGTCCCTCGTGTGGGTCGAGCAAAGAGAAATTTTATGATTTAACTGACCCGGAAGACCCCCGGAATCAGGAGGTACGGCCCGGGAGGGAGGGAGGGGAGGGGAGGGAGAATCTAGTTCATCCGTTTTTGTTTCTTCATCCTCTTCTTGTTCATGCGTTGAGTCCATCATTCTTTCTCTGATGATCCCTTGTCTTGCATTTTTTCTCTAGTATGTTTTCCCCAATTGGATTTTTCTACTATGCTTTCTCTAATGGTTTTTCTCTGATTATATGTTCTTCTCCAATATGTTTTTCTCGAATATGTTCTCCAATATATATTTCACTAATAAGTTCTTCTCCAATATATATTTCTCTAATATGTTCTTCTCCAATATATATTTCTCTAATATGTTCTTCTCCAATATATATTTAACTAATATGTTCTTCTCCAATATATATTTCTCTAATATGTTCTTCTCCAATATATATTTCTCTAATATGTTCTTCTCCAATATATATTTCTCTAATATGTTCTTCTCCAATATATATTTCTCTA
>Ga0160419_101223_pt1 | contig 11242 bp, 18 predicted proteins | sample CelAP2metagpilot_2_FD_108196 | JGI IMG/M metagenome (GOLD analysis project Ga0160419, IMG submission 108196) | Phycosphere-associated microbial communities from Cellana algal ponds in Kailua-Kona, Hawaii, USA - Cellana AP2-4-25 metagenome pilot ... | reverse complement strand
GCTGGCAGCAGCAGCAGCAGCAGTGTGCTTGGCTGCAAATGCGTCACGTTTGGAGAGGGCCCGGGTGAGGTGATGACGGGCGGATTGGAAGGAGGTGGTGGATTCCTGAGGGAGGGAGGGAGGGAGGGAGGGCATGGCCACCTGGCTGGTGATGGTCTCGGACAGTCGTCGTTGCTCATCTGCGGTTTGAGTGATGAAAGAGGCCAGAGGGCTCCACCACAGGTCGGAAGAATTGGAGAGGGCTACGAGGAAGGGAGGGGGAGAGGGAGGGAGGGAGGGAGGGAGGAAGGGAGGGGGGAAAGGGAGCGTATGTTATTGACGGAGAGGGAGGGAGGGAGGGAGGGAAGGAGGGAGGAAAAGAGGGAAGGGTGCGTATCTTATTGACTAATTCCTTGTTGCCCTTGGTTCTCTCGTTCTTATGTATATAAATGTATATATATATATATATATCTATATCTCACTCGTATTTATCCTCCCTCCCTCCCCCCCATCCTCCCTCCCTCCGTCCTTACTGCCGTTGGTGCGGCTGGCGTCGGTGGGAGAAGGCCCGGAGGAGGAAGGGAGGGAGAGGGAGGGCGAGTCGCGTCCTGCAGTCTTACTGTGGCTACTGTGGCTGCTGCTGCCGCTGTTGCTGCTGTTGGAGGGAAGCGTGGGGCCTGTGGTGGTGACCTCTGCAGGAGAGAGGGAGGGAGGGAGGGAGGGAGGGAGGGAGGGAGAGGGGCAAAGCGACCATCATTTAATCTCACTCCCCAACAGAGAAACCCTTCACCCTCCCTCCCTCCCTCCCTCCCTCCCTACCACCGCCACCCTTCTCTCTTTCTTTCTTCAAGAGGTTCAAGGATCCCTCGGCGATGCGACCGAGTTTCTCAAGCGCTTTGGCATGGGCACCGTCGTGGATGGCAAGCGCGGACACGATGGCGTGCAAGGCCCTCAGGTCCTGGGGGAGGGAGGGAGGGAGGGAGGGAGGGAATGAGGTCCAAGGCGTGAATACTCCCTCCCTCCCTCCCTCCCTCCCTCCCTCCCTCCCTCCTAACCTTTGCTCTTGCCTTGGCCATCTTCCCTGCCTCTGTAAAGGTGCATTCAAGTACCTTCCTACCCTTCTCGTCCTCCTCGTCCTCCTCGTTATTGGTCTCGGTCAACGAAGTAAAGCCGCTCCTGTCCATGCCTGGAGGGAGGGAGGGAGGGAGGGAGGGCTGTGTGAGTGTCGGCCTGAACCTTACCAAGAGATAGTTTTTTTTTTTAAATACGGGGTAGATAGGTGCACCTCTTCCTCCCTCCCTCCCTCCCTCCCTCCCTCCCTCTTTCGTACGTTTTGCACCCGTGTCATTAACGGCTGGTGGCTGTTGCTTGCGGTGTAGGTAGCCTGAGATCGAGACAAGCCCTCCGTCCCGCCCTCCCCCGGCCCTTGCTCCTACGCCGGTTCGGAAGGGCGAGGAGGAAGCGGCAGAGGAAGGGTGGCCAGTGGTGCCAGCAGCAGTGGTAGTGTGGGTGGGAGGTTCCTGTGCCTGAATGCGGTCAACGATGACCCGTTCAGATATTTTGATAAATTAAGAGGCTTAACCACGTCCAACATCGACCTGACGAAAAGACTCAACCAACACATCAATCAACTCATCGATCCATCAACTCATCAATCAATCAACCAATCAATCACACAAGCACTCAATCAATCCATCCACCAATCAATCACTTAACAATATTCGGGCATCATGTCAAGATACGAAAACTTCTTCCCTCCCTCCCTCACTCCCTCTTGCGCATGTCTTCCCTCCCTCCTTCCCTCCCTCCCTCAATCCCTCACCTTGCCCTGCCCCCCGCCCGTCTTCATCACTTTCTCCACCTCTTGCGCCTTCAGACCCAACGACTCGAGGATCTTGCGAACGGAAAGAGGACGAGCTGCCAGCTTTTTGGCCTCCATCCGCCCTGGGAGGGAGGGAGGGAGGGAGGGAGGAAGGAAGGGAAAGTAAAAAAGATTGAGTGCGTTAGACCTGACGATCAGAGGCCTCCACCCTCCCACCCTCCCGCCCTTTCTCCCTCCCGCCCTTTCTCCCTCCCTCTCTCCCTTCGTCCCTCCTCACGTTGCTCTTCCTCTTCAGGCGACGGCGGGGGCTCTTGGAGGAGCCAGATGTACTTATAGTAGAAGTAGCCGAACGCTGGGAGGGAGGAAGTGAGGGAGGGAGGGAGGGAGGGAGGTTGAGACTCTCGCAATCTCAGAGCCATGATGAGGAGGGACAGAAAAAAGAATATGAGTAGAAAACATGTGAAAGAGGAGCACCTCTGAACACAGAAACCAATACCTGTCCCAACCCTTTACCCCTTCCCTCCTTTCCTCCCTCCTTCCCTCCCGACGACCCGTCTTGGCTCAGCCCTACCTGCCATCATGCCCATGGCCCCGAGACCAAATCCACATAGGAATGTGAAGAGCGTGCTGAGCAATCGTCCTCTCATCCTTTGCTTAAACCCTTCTCCTCCTTCCTTCTCCTTTCCGATTGCCTCTCGGCTCAATACCGCCAGTCGACGTCTGTGTATCTTTGTGTGTGTGTCTTCGAGCCCCGTAAGAGTGCAATACCTGTGAGATTAGGAGAAAAGGTCAGCTCGTGGATGGATTCTAGGGGTCATCCGCGTGCGGTAAGTCGCACGGGGTAGGAAAATCGAGTCGGTGGAGATAGCTGTAAGTGGGACAAGGCCCGTGGGGTGGAAGCCGTCGACTGGAAGCAATATTAACGTTTCAGGATAACGATGACAGCACAGCCGGAAGGACGAGGGCAGGAGGAGTGGGTAGGTGCCACGGGATTGTTGAGAAGGCTGTGCGCTGTATGCATGTGCAGAGCATAGCAAATGAAAACGAAGGGGATACGTATCGATCGATCTTCCTCGGTTCTTGTGTTTAATCCCACTGCAAACCATGCTGCCGCGGCATTGCATCCCCCTGCACGTCCTATAGACGGAGACGAAGGGGATCGTCGTGCGTGGCTGCGTGTATGTGTCTTGGTGTTGTATGCCTTGTCTTAATCACCATCTCCTTGTCGCTGAAAGACATGTCCTCCGGCCCGTTGATGCATCTCCCGTTCCATCGTTGAGAGAAGAAAATTTCAAGACAAAAAGCAGCAGCATGCGTGCTCCTCCGAAATCCCAGGTACACACGCAAACGCGTCTCACCATACACGCTGACCACAGCCCTTGCTTACATAGGTAGGTGGTCGCTCTTTCAATTTAATGCCTGGTCGCCTTGCTCGTCCTTTTTTACCTAATCGCCCCCGGACTTGAGCCGCTGCTCTCTCAACATCTTACAGATAGACTGCGTGGCTCGTATTCCACATGCGTACATTTACCCACTCCTGCAACCCCCCTTACACTCACCCCGACAGTGCGCTTGGTGAGACTATCCTTTCCTGCAAGCCGCGCGCCAGAGAGGGTGAGAGAAATACCAAATAGCACGGGAGACGAAAGAGGAGGTGAACCAGCACAAGCAACAGCAACATCAGAATTGCGGCAGGCACAAAGATGAGCAATCACGTTGTGAGTTTCTCGTTGATTTAATCGATCTGGATATGCACACATGGAGATGACTGAGTGCGCGGTTGGAAGGGCCCCTTTCACCAATTCCCCCTCCCTCCCTCCCTCCCTCACCCCTTCCCTCCCTCCCTCCCTCCCTCCCTCCCTCCTTCCCTCCCTTCCTTCACTCCCCCTCCTATCTCTCCGCAGTCACCCCAGTCGAAGAAGGAGGAATTTCGTCAGTACTTGGAGAAGAGCGGCGTCATTGAGGCATTGACAAAAGGTAAGACGGTGGGGCGAGAGCGCGGAGGAGGAAGGAAGGATAAAGAAGAAAGGGATGGTGACTGTTCAGGATAAGTAGTCGTTATAACGCAACCCCTCCCCTCTTGCTATCCCTTTCATCTTCCACCTCTCGTCCTTGAGATGACACGAATCATGTCTGTGCATGTTCGTTTGCGACCATTGCACGATTCAATTGCGATCTCACTCTTCGCAAGCCGCTAGTGAACAAACACAATGAGTCCATAAGTCAGTCATGAGTCATTTTCCTCTCCCTTCCTCCCTCCCTCCCTCCCTCCCTCCCTCCCTCCAGTCCTGGTTGGCCTCTACGAAGAGCCCGAACGGCCTTCCAACGCCGTGGATTACATCAAGAAGTATATGGGCGCACCTAGCAATGTGGACGTGGAGGCCCTGAAGGTAGGGAGGGAGGGAGGGAGGGAGGGAGGGAGGGAAGGAGGGTGCGCATAGTAGACCTCGGATTTTCTTGTCATTCCTGTCTAGACATTTTACACCTCTGTCACATGCCTCTCTCACGTCTTTAATCCCTTCCTTCCCTCCCTCCGTCCCTCCGTCCCTCCGTCCTTCCCTCCCTCCCTCCCTCTCTCCCGCCCTCCCTCCCTCTCTTGCCCTCCAGTCGGTTTGTCAGGACCTGCGGCTGCAAGTGGAAGAGCTGACACGGCAAAACCAAGAGCTCAAGAAGGAGGTAGGGAGAGTGGGAGGGAGGGCGGGAAGGAGGGAGGCAGGAAGGTCCGGTGAGGATCCTGATGGAGACGCTCCATTTAAAGGTAAGGTATGAAAAGTTGGAGTTAGGCAAGGAGGAAGGGAAGGGGAAAGGGAAGGGCAACTTTGTCTTGAAGGTGTCTTTCCACTTATTTCTTTGGTCCTGCACGTCACACTTATAGATGGCGAGCAGCACAGCCACGGGTACCGCATTGGGGAGCGGTTGAGGAGAGAAGGATAGAGAGAAATAGAAGCGTCATCCACCTAGAATGCTCTTCTTCTCGTTGCCTCTCTCTGTCACTCTGTATGTACGATGTATTCTCCGCAAAAACACAATCCGGGAAGGAAGTAGAGTAGAAAGACGAGGAAGCCGGGAATGACGACACAAAAGGAATAAAAATTATGTCCTACAGAGGAATGTGATGTGCGTACACACACATATATATGTATGTATACGGCACACATCATGTGGCAGCTAGATTTCTTTTACTGTTAGCCCTCTTAAGGAAGGCGGCGGGTTTCGTACGTGCGTGTCATGGTGACGCGGCGTGCCCTTCCCGACCACCTCATCTTGCCTCATCTTGGGGACATGACAAGCCTGTTGTGCGTTTCCCGTACAGTGCCTCGTCTCCGACCCCTCCAATACCCCGCGCCTTGACTTTCTCATGTAATCAATCCCGTCCTCAAATCTATCATTACTCCCTCTCTACTGATTCCCGCGTTTATCTCTTTTTTTCTTTTTCTTTTTTTCTTGCATCAACCTCCCGAAGCTGGCAAACCAAACCACCCGGAGGAGTCGAGTAGAACATAATCAACAGCGCAGCATCGTCCAACCTGAAACCCACAAACTTTGTCAGTCCGTGATTATAATAACCTCGTCCACACACATGTATACTGCCAGCAGAAGCCGGAGGAAGACGTACATGCAGCTATCTTGAACTCATGCCGGCACGCCAACCGCAGCGGCCATACCACCGACCAGGCCTTGGCCTCCTCCTGGTGTGTCTACTCAATACCTCCTATGCCTTTTTTCGCCATTCAACCACCACCACGCTTGGAAGCAGCAGTATCGTCAGCACTGACGTTGTCCGACAGCAACAGAGGGCTATGTGTAACGTGGCTTTAGCGGTAAGAGAAGGGAAAGAGGGGGATGCGAAATGTAATGGAAGGGTAGGGCGCTTGTGGGCGGCACCGGGGGTTGGTCCTCAATGTGTCTTCCTCTTCCTCGTCCTAGTGCATCTACATCGTCAATTGGGAGAATTCCACCATTTAGGAGCCGTAGATGACTTATTTTGCTCATTTGAGCATGAAGACTGCGAAAACGGGGTCAGTATCTCGCGTACTGCGTCCCCTTCCCCCATCCCACACACGCGTTCATCACTCGCCCCTCACTCCTTTTCCTCCATCCCACCACCTTCATGTACACACACACAGGCCGGCAAGAAGAAGCAGGCCTGGACGCCGCCCGAGAACGAATTCTCACGGACCATCGAGTGAGCACAACACCCTCCCTCCCTCCCTCCCTTTCTCCCTTCCTTCCTCCTTCCCTTCCTCCCTCCCTCTTCCTTTCCGTTCTGACATTTGTAAAAGATGTGGAGACCGTCCATTTTTGAGCTCTGAGACGATTGAAAAAAAAGAGGAAAGTCACTGGATGATCTTCATGAACTCCACATTGACCCCGTTCCCTCCCTCCCTCCCTCCCTCCCTCCCTCCCCAGGTTGGACGACGTCATGCGCCGCCCCACCCTCCTCAAGGTACAAGCGAACGAGGAAGAGAGGAGGAAGCTGGCCGAGCGATTTGAATTTTTAAATCTGCACACGCTGACGGCCAACGTCTCGATTGCCAGGCCCCATTGGGGGTAAGGAGGGAAGGAGGGAGGGAGGGAGGGAGGGAAGGACGAGGAACATGGCGCAAGATTTCGTTTCCCTCATTCTTCCTCGCTACCCTCCCTCCTTCTCTCTCTCCCTCACTCAGGTGCCTCCTTGCGGAGGGAAGCCTTTCCGCATCACTGGACCGTCACTGCGTAGTAACGGGCGAGCTGTTTCCGTTTGAATTTACGACAACGTTTTCCACTTATATCAAGGTGAGGGAGGGCGGGAGGGCGGGAGGGCGGGAGGGCGGGAGGGCGGGAGGGGGGGAAGAAGGGCGGGATGGAGGGAGGGTGGGTTCGTCGAGAGGTTCTGGCCTTCAGACCACGCGAATCATTCACCTTCTTCACGTTGGTCTTGCTACCTTATGTTCTTCCACGATCACCCCATTTCCCACTCACTTATTCTTCCCTCCTTCCCTCCCTCCCTCCATCCCTTCCTCCGTCCCTCCCTCCCTTCGTCAGGAGGTGGGCGGTGCCGTCCCTCTCTACGGGAATAGCCAGCAGGAGGAGTTCGGGCAGGGCGCGAACGACATGGAGGAAGATGACTTTGATGACGAGGTGGAGGTGAGGGAGGGAGGCAGGGAGGGAGGGAGGGAAGGAGTGAGTGATTGTCAACAACATATCCTCCCACTCTTTCCCCTTCGCACACGCATGCGAGCCCCTCTTAAAGACTCCATTTTTTTAAAATACGTCAACCAAAAAAGTAATACATAATGAATAAAATAAATCAATGAATGAAAAAAAATGAATTTCAATCAAATGTAATAAAATCAACATATCAATCAATGAAAAAACACACACACGCACAGGCGGGCACCTCCATCGACGTGGGCGAGATCGTGGCGCAGTACCTTTATCTTAATATGCCTCCTTACCCCACCCTTCCTGGGAAGAGCCTCGACGATATTCCTGACGAGGTCGTCTTCGAATGGGGCTCGGGCGATGGGGAGGAAGGGGGGGAAGGAGGACAGGGGGGAGGAGGAAAGGCTAAGAAGAAGAAAAAAGAGAGGCCAGGGTGGTGAGGAGGGAGTATCGGGATGGAGTATCGGGAGGGAGGGAAGGAGGAAGCGAGGGAGGGAGGGAGAGGGGGTCAAAGAACCAAAAAGGCTCATGTACACGACACGATAGCGGGCAAGATGGGGAATGCCGGATGGATGGATGGAGGGAGGGATGGAAGCAGGGAGGGATGACCAAGTCGGTGCTCTATGCCGTTTGTATTCTATGTTTCTTTGTAGGGGCTGGAGCGCCTAAGTCTTGATATATCTGCGCAAACACGGCAACATGTCTTTCTTCTTCTCGCTCTCCCTCCCTGCCTCCTTGCCTCCTTCCCTCCTTTCATTCCTTATTACATAAATGCTCTTCGATCCTCCCTTTCTCCTTCTCTTACTCCTTCCCTCCCTCCCTCCCTCTGGCCCGTCTACAATGACGACGACAAGGAGGAAGAGGAGGAAGGGGAGAGCGCGTTTCCCCCCTCTCTCCCATCCTCCTGCTTCTGCTCCTGACGTTGCATTCCTCCATCCCTCCCTTCCTCCCTCTCGCCTTCCTCTTGTCGGGCTACAGCCTCTTGGATGCGTCGATAGCGATTGAGGGTTTCGCGGGCCCGGCGGAAGGTGCTGCGCGAGGGAGGGAGGGCGGGAGAGGGGGAGGGATGGAGGGAGTAAGTTGTGTAGATTTGTTATTAATAAGCCGCCATACATGTCACATGGGAGGAGAAAGGGAGGGGGGGAGGAAGCAAGAGAGGTGAAGGAGGGAATGGAGAGATACACCGACGATTCTCGAAAGAGAGCAAGCCGAGGGAAGGGTGGGAAGGAGGGAGGGAGGAAGGGAGGGAGGGAGGGAGGGGTCCTGGTGGTCACACAGACCTGTCTTCGCTCTCGTCATCGGGCACATCCGGTTCCTCCCTCCCTCCTCCCCCTCCCCCTCTCCCTCCTCCTGCTGTTAGTGCTGCTGTCGGTGCCGGCGTGTCTCCCTCCCCTCCCTCATCCTCACTCGGCGCCCGGGAAAGGGATGGGGTGCGTAGCGACTGCGGATGAAGGGAAGGAGGGAGGGGAAGGAGGGACGGTGTTTAAATGTTAAGTGAAAAATGAGGGACGGAGGGAGGACGGGAGGGAGGGAGGGACGTACCATAGAAGGGGCTTGTTGCTGCCTCCGGAAGGGGTCAGAGGAGGGCGAGAGGAAGGGAAGGGAGGAGGAAGAGGAAGAGGAAGGCCGATAAGAACTCGTCTCATCCCTCCCTCCCCAACTCCTTCCCCTTTCTCGTCCTTCTTCTTTTCCTTGTGTTCCTTCCTTCTCCTCCTCTTCCTGCCGCTCCTTATGGTTGGACACGAACGCCGAGGCAATCCCTCCCGCCTTCCCTCCCTCCCTCCCTCCCTCCCTCCGTCCCTCCGTCCCTCTCTCCTTCCGCATGCCCTCGACCGCCACTGCCGGAAAGGGAAAGGAGGAGGAGGAGGAGGCAGGGGGCGAGGAAGGGAGGTAGTCAGTGCTGATCCTGCTACTGCTGCTGCTGCTGCTGCTGTAGCTAGTGGCAAGCGACTGCAATCGAGCGGAGGAATAGGGCGCCTCCCTCGCTCCCGCCCATGCCCCTTCCCTCCAGGGCGGCCGGAGGGACGCAGGCAGGGGACGAGTGGCATCCTTATCCGAAGGCGAGAAGGAGGAGAAGGACGAGGAGGAGGAAGGGAGGGAGGATAAGGAAGAGGCGAAGGTGGCACTCAGGGCAGCCATGCGCGCTCGAAGTCGCTCGGTGTACATATCGATTCCCCCCTCCTTCCCTCCCTCCTTCCCTCCCTCCCTTTCTGCCTTTCTGTCTTGTCGGCCAATTTTCTTTTCTGCCCGTCTTCCTTCCTTCCCTCCCTCCTTCCCTCTCTCCTTCCCTTCCCGCTCTCCTTCCCGAGGAGGAGGGGGGGAAGGTGAGGTGGTGGTGGTGGTGGAGGAAGAGGAGGAAGAGGAAAGGGGAGAGGAAGGGAAGGAGGAAGGAATGCCTCTACCGCGGGTGGTGGCCTGGCTCTCCTTCCTAGGAGGCGCTCGTCGCTCCTGCTCCTGAGGGAGGAAGGAAGGGAGGGAGGGAGGGAGGGAAGACGAGAAAGTGAGGGGAGGGGAATATATTTGACAGTATTTTTCGATCCCTCCCTCCCTCCCTCCCTTCCTCCCCACCATTCTGATGATCCTCCTTTCTGCCTCTTCCAGAGCGGCTTCGAAGTCGGCGAGGATCTTCTCTTCTTCCTCCCCGAGCTGGGCACGAAGGGCGGCAAAGCGGCCGTCGAGCCTGGATGGGGGGGGGAGGAGGGAGGGGGGGAGGGAGGGGGAAAAGGGCTTATGGGCTCGAAGTCAATGGCTCGAAGTCAATGGCTCGAAGTCAATGGCTCGAAGTCAATGGCTCTACTTCCCGTAGCTGGGAGTGGAGGAAAGCGAAGCGACCGTGGGAGGGAGGGAGGGAGGGAGGGAGGGAGGAAGCGATTTCACACCTACCCTTGACCTTCTAAGCTTGCTCTCAGTCGGTCCATCAGGTCTTCTTCCCCCTTCCCTTCCTCCGTCCCTCCCTCTCTCCCTCCCTCCCTTTCACGAAGTGTCTCGGCCAGGGCTTTCTCCCGCGCTTGTAAAATTTCTTCTTGCAGAGCCGAAAGACGGGCTCGCCGTTCCAGGGCTGGAGGGAGGGAGGGAGGGAGGGGGGGAGGAGGAATGGGAGGCCTCCAGGGATGATCACCGAGGGAGGGAGGGAGGGAGGGCGGGAGGGAGGGAGTACCTTCGACGTCGTCCTTGTGTTGTTTCAATTCGTCTTGGGAGGCCTGGACTTGCTCCCCTTCCTCAGAGCCAGGGCCCTCTTCGTGGATGGCCTGAGGGAGGGAGGGAGGGAGGGAGGGATTAAAGGAAGGAAATAGCCGACAAAGGGAGGGAGGGAGGGAGGAAAGGTGCACATACCTGCAGGCGCTGTTGGGCCTGGTGCTCTTTGAGACGGGCGAGGGCGAGGGAGTGACGGAAGTCGTCTTCCTCCGCCTCCAGCTGGCGGAGGCGGCGGGTTCTAGAGAGAGGAAGGGAGGGAGGGCGGGAGGGAAGGACGGTTGGACAGACGAAGGGGAAGAAAGGGAGAGAGGGAGGAAAGGAGGGTTCGAAAGACCAAGAGGGAGTAAGGAAGGGAGGGAGGGCGGGAGGGCGGTAGAAGGGGAAGGAGGGAGGGCGGTGACGTACCTCTCGACTTCTGCCTGGGCGATTTCCCTCTCCAGTTGAGCTTTGAGAAAGGCATCGTCGCGTGCCGCCTGGAGGGAGGGAGGGAGGGAGGGAGGGAGGGAGAGAGAGAGGGAGGGAGAGAGGGAGGGAGAGAGGGAGGGAGAAGATGACTATGAGAGGGGGCTAGGGAGGGAGGGAGGCAGGGAGGAAGGGAGGGAGGGTTGAGACATACCTGCTCGGCAAGCTCTCCTTCCACCCTGGCAGCCTCTTTCTGACGGGCCTGGAGGAAAAATAAAAAAATACATAAATAAATAAACCAGATGGTTAAATGTATATACACAGAGGTTAGACGACCGAGGGAGGGAGGGAGGGAGGGAAGGAAGGAAGGAAGGAAGGGAAGCAAGCAGCCCCTACTACCTGCAGACGCTTGGCCCGGCCGAGCCTCTCGGCATCTTCAATGGCCCATGCCGCCCGCAGCCGTCGTTCTTCTAGAAGGGTGAGATCCCGCTTTCGCGCCAGCTCCATCTCCATTTCGCGGAGACGCTCTTGTTCGTAGCTGAGGGGGAGGGAAGGAGGGACGACGAGGGGTGGGAAGAGAGGGAGGCAGGCGAGAGGGAGGGAGGGAGGGCGGGAAGGAGGGAACGCGGGAGGGAGGGTGCTGCCCAGGGTGTCGGGGAGGCGGAGCTAGGCAGGGAGGGGCGGAGGCTGCTCGGGCCG
>Ga0160419_101220_pt1 | contig 11269 bp, 24 predicted proteins | sample CelAP2metagpilot_2_FD_108196 | JGI IMG/M metagenome (GOLD analysis project Ga0160419, IMG submission 108196) | Phycosphere-associated microbial communities from Cellana algal ponds in Kailua-Kona, Hawaii, USA - Cellana AP2-4-25 metagenome pilot ... | reverse complement strand
GGGGGGCGCCAGGCGGGGGGGGGACGGGCCGCGCGGGGGGAGGGGGGGGGGGGGGGGGGGGGGGGGGGGGGGGGGGGGGGGGGGGGGGGGGGGGGGGGGGGAGGGAGGGAGGGATGGTGGAAGGGTAAATGAGGTGGGGGAAGGAAGAGGGAGGAGGGAGGAAGGGAGGGAGGGAGGGAGGGAGGGGCGTACTTGAGTCCGAGGGCTTGGGCGATGACCTTGGCTTGCGTGCGTCCCTTGCACACCACCAGAGGGGGCTCACCTGTGAATAGGAGTGCACAGTGAGCCATTTAATCGAGTGGATGGGCGAGTTGAGTGGGCGAGTTGATTGATTGGAGTGACAGAAGGAAGAGAGGAGAGCAGGAAGCTCGTAAAGAATGAAGAACACATCTTTTGTTCCCTCCCTCCCTCCCTCCCTCTCTCCCCCCCTCCCTTTCTTCCTCCCTCCCTCCCTCCCTCACCCTTCTGCATCGCCGGCAGTCGGAGCAAGGCCCCCTCGGGCTTAGCGCGACCGGCAGCCCATGCGGCCGCTGCTGGGGACAAGGAGGTGGAGGAGGTCGGGGTGGATGCCGTCGGTGCTAGGATACCTGGCATCCCTCCTCCTTTCCCTCCTGCTCCTTCTCCCTTGGTAGGCGAGGAGGGAGGGAGGGAGGGAGGGAGGGAGGCCTTCGCACGTCCGTTTTCGATCCGTGCAGACAGACCGTTATTGTTGCTGCTGCTGCTGCTGCTGCTGCTGTCCTTCTCCCAGGGCTTGACGAAAGTGAGGACGACGGGCGTGGCGCTCACCCGGCGTTCAATCACGTCCAGAATGACGCTGAAAGAATGAGGGAGGGAGGGGGGAGGCAGGGAGGGAGGGAAGGAGGAGGGAAGGAGGGTGAGCACGTACAGTACCAGGTGGGAGGGAGGGAGGGAGCGTACCTTCCATTGTCGTGGGCGTAGGCAGTCCTCACGCGCGAGCCAATGAATCCCCGTTGCTGAAAGGGAGGGAGGGAGGGGGGATAAGAGGGTGTGAGTCGAAAGCGTTGAGAGGGAGAGGAAGGAGGAGGGAAGGGGGAGGGGGGGGGGGGCAGGACTGACGGCGTAGTATTGGTCGATGGCCTGGATGACGTTGCGGAGCTTGCCTTTGTCCAGCCGCACGCCCCAGATGCCTAGGGCCTGCGGGTTCGAAGGAGAGGGGGAGGGACGGAGAGAGGGAGGGAGGGAAGAAAAGAGAGATGAGAAGAAGTTCCAGCGGAAGGGGGCGCTGTACCTGATCGGCGTAATCGATCTGTACTCAGGCACCGCCAAAGCCACCCTCCCCCTCTCTCCTTCGCGCCCTCCCTCCTCCCCTACCTGGATGACATGATCAAGCGCCTCCTGATCCAAAACCGTCGAATTCGGCGCCAATATCTCCAGGCATCGCGGCGGCCAGTTTCTCGTCATGAACGCCGCCCGCCCACCCTCCCTCCCTCCCTCCCTCCCTCCCACTCCTCCGGCCGGTTTCATCAGGGCGTGGACAGGGTGACTGAGAGAGGTGGAAAGAGCGACTCCTCCCGCTCCTGCAGGAGCAGCAACAGCGGCAGCACCAAGAGCCACCATAGCAACTTGATCCCAGGTTCCCCCCTCTTTATTTTCTCCGTTGTTGTTGCCCTCGTCTCCGTCACCCCACCACCAGGAGGACCAGGAGTTGGAGGGGGGAGGAGGAGGAGGAGGGGGGGGGGTGAATCCACCATTGTTGCCGAAGCCGCTGCCGTGGCTTGTGCCGAGAAGGGTGGTAGATGATAGTGATGATGATGAACAGGAGGAATAGTAGGTGGACGAGGAGGTGGGAGAGGGGGAGGAAATGGTGGGGCGTGCAGCAGAAGCAGCAGCTGTTGCCGTTGGAGCAGAGGATAAGGGTGATGACGGCAGCTTGAGCGAGGAGAATGAATTGACTAGGGGAAGGAGGGAGATGGAGAGAAGGAGGACGAGGAGGACGGGGAGGGCGAGGAAGGAGGAACGTGAAGTAGGCGGCATCGAGGAGTCGAGGGGGGGAGGGAGGGCGGGCTGATAGGACGGCCTTGCCTCTTGCTCGAGCGGACGATGGCTCGGCCGCTAAAACAGCTGTAAGGTCTGTATGGGATGCGAGAGACAGTGGGGGTGGAATATAAGACGAACGTGCAAGTCTTTTTTACCGGCGTTGGGAGCAGAGGCGTTCTTAAGGCGAGCAGAGAGAAGCAAGAGCCCGTCGAGTCTTCGCCGCAACGCCAACATTTGCAACAGACGGATGCTGGGACAATAATTGAGTGATGGCCCTGACCTGACCATGCCATCCCAAGCAAATGCACTACCACAGACAGTCGTCTGATGCGCTGGCATGATTTACGAGCGCACTCTTGGCGTGATGCATCCCTATTTTTTCCCGCAGCTCGCACATCTCATCGCCTTGTTCCAAAGACCTCGGGCCTTGCGCTTCCGTCGCACATTACGACCAATCCCCGCGTCTGGACAGACCTATTCCCCCCCGCAAGATGATGCCGTGTCGACAACTTGGCCGTAATGTCATCTTTATCTTCTCACCCTCCTTTTATTTTAATCCCTCCTCGACTCCTCCCCTTCTGCCCCGCAGCCGCCCTCACCGTCCGAGACACCCCCCCCCTCTCAGGCCAGGCCAGCATCATGGCCATCACATTGGTGGACGAGATGCATGCCCATCCGTGGGAGAGGTACGTCATTGGGCATTTTTTCGTTTCTATTTGCGTCAATTTTCCGGGTTTTTCAGAAGAGGGAGAGCGCACCAACCCGCTTACCACCCCCCACTCGCTCCACTCGACAAACCCCTTCCGCCTTCCCTCCCTCCGTTTCTTCGTTCTAATACACAACAGGTACAGTGCTTTTCTTGGCCGCTTCCTCCCTTTTCTCGTCTTTGGCATCTCCATCCTAGGCTTCATCCTACACAAGTCCATCGGTACGTGTTTTTCCCTCCTTCCTCTTTCCCTCCTTACCTCCATCCTTCACTCTGCTCTACCGCTGCTCATCCTGTCTCCTTCCCTCCCTTCCCTCCTCCCTCAGGCACACAGCTCGCCATGTTCTTCATCTCCTTCTTCATCGCCCTCCTAGAGGCCCCGTGGGTGTACGCGCTCTTTCCGCCTTGCTACCGCGTCCGAGACAAGTAGGGAGGGACGGGAGAGAGGGAGGGAGGGAGGGATGGGGGGGGGAGAAGGAAGAAATGAAAAATTGCTTGCGGGCCAATGAGGGAGTCACATGTATTTACATACTATCGATTGGCTAGAGCCAGCTGGGAAGGGGGTTTACGGTGGGTTGCCTTTCGGAAGGCATGGACGGACGGGTGGTCGGTGGCATCCACTCATCCACCCACCCCTCCTTCCATCCTCTCCTTCCTCCTTCCTCCTTCCTCCTTCCTCCTCTGATGGTATCCCCCGTATTCTCTCTCCCCCTCTCCCTCCCCTCTTCAGGCTCATCGAAGACCTGGGGTTCAGCAAGGGCTGGGTGCGCGGCGTCACGTATGCGGCCTTTTCCATCATTGCCTACCTGCCTCGACCAAGTAGGGAGGGAGGGCGGGAGGGAGGGAGGGTGGGTGGAACGAAGTAGAGTTATTGGCGCGTCAGCTTCTATCCTTGTCAGCACCTTGAAGTGGCCCTTCTGATCCCCCTCCCTCCCTCCCTCCCTCCCTCCCTCCCTCCACCTAACCCTACCCCTTCCAGCCATCGCCATCCTGTCCGGCCTCCTCCTAGACCTGGCCGCCGTCCTCTACACCTGCTCCTCCCTCTTCGCCGACGAAACCATCGGGTACGCCCCCTCCCTCCTCTGAAAACCCCTCCCTCCCTCCCTCCCTCCCTCCCTCCTGACCATGACAGCTCGCGGAGCCCACCAAGATCCTTCTCACAAACCCACCCCCGCCCTCCCTCCCTCCCTCCCTTCTTTCATTCCATAGGGAGGAGAACAAATTCGAGCAAGCGGTGCCACAGCCGTCCTCTACCTACCAGCCCCCTCCCCCTCCCCCTCCCAGCGCCTCTTTCGGCACGTTCTGAGGGAGGGAGGGAGGGTGGGAGGGAGGGGGCCAGGTATTTATGTACATATCTATGTGGGAAGCAGGAGGGAGCGAGTGAGGGAGGGAGGGATCGAAATAAGTCAAAGTAGTCAGAACCAGCGCACGGAGCAAATAATAACGAGGAAGAAAGAGACGCCGCCACGAGATCCGACGAGACGCGGAGGGCAGGAGTCGGCGTGGCCTTGATCATGTTTTTGTTGCTCTCTGCTTTGGTCCCTGATGCCTCTGCCGCTGCTTTTGATGAATCTGCCTTTCGCCTCTTCCCTCTGCTTTTGATTCGGCCTTTGCATCGTGCTGTTAATCTCATCGCCTCTCGATCTCACTACCTTTGCCTCGGTCTCTAGCCTCGCGATCTCACTGCCTTTTGCCTTTGCCTTCCTCCCTCCTGCCATCCTACCGCCCCTCGGGGCCCATCCCCCCTCCCTTCCTTGCTCGGGCGAGGCCTGATGTCGGCGTGAGGCTTCTCCAGCAGACACGATAACAACATCAGTCTAGCAGCAGCAGTCAAGCACTCAAGCAGCAGCAGTCAAACAGCGCCTCGACTTTCGTGTCTTACTGCCAATGTGTGTGTATGTCTCTCTCTCTCTCTCTCTTTCTCTCTCTCTCTCGATATATATATAGACGTACGTATGTTTATGTACATAAATTGCTGGGGCTACGCCCCCTCCCCTCGACTCCCCCTCACTCCCTACCCTCCCTACCGCATTCTCAAGCCCTGTTTACCCGCCCTCGCCCCCGGCCTCCCTCCCTCCCCCCCTCCCTCCTCCAACCCCGCCAGTAGGGGAGAGACCTTCCGGGCGCCTTCCACAAGCTGGTCCACGCGGAACTCCAACGCCGGCATGCGCTGTTAGAGGGAAGGAGGGTAGGAGGAGAGGAGGGAGGGAGGGAGGGAGTGAAAAAGAGGACACACGAGTTATGTCGATTCGACGAGCTTCAAGACGCGGGCATGTGGGGAGATTAAGGGAGGAAGGGAGGGAGGGGAGGAGGGAGAGGAGAAAGAAAGGACGAAGGGGGAGCAATGAAGAGGGGGAGGGCATGAAGTACGGGCAGGGATGCGCCGTACCTTGAGCTTGAGGCGGCGGCAGCACTCAAAGCGTATTTTTTTCGTCCCTTTATCCAGAGAAGCTTGCACTTCCCGGACCAATGCCTTGCGGAGATGCAGGGCGGCATCCCAGGAGGGGAGGGAAGGCCGGGAGGAAGAGGACGAGGAGGGAGGGAGAGAGGAAGAAGTGGAGGAGGGAGGAGGGGAGGCAGGATCGTGATGAAGGACGGCTGGCGTCCACCAGATGACAGCGTGGCGCAGGTCCTGAAGGGGGGGGGAGGCAGGGAAGGAGAGAGAGAAGGAGGGAGGGGCGAATGGATGGAAGAGCGATGGAGGTCGTTGAGAAGGGAGAGAAAGATAAGGTGCACAGATGGGAAAGCGAGTTGGTGTGCGTGGAAGGGAGGGAGGGAGGGAGGGAGGGGGACGAACCATGCTCATGTTGACCTCGGTGATGTCCACGAGGGGGCTGCCGTCGCGCTTCTTTGCGGGACAGATCCCGTCCTTGTAGAAGAGGTCCGACACTACCGTCCAGATAGCTGGGGGGACAAAGGAGGAATGGAGGGGGGGGAAGGGGGGAGGGAAAGGTAAGTGTATGAGAGGACGGGAGGGAGGGAGGGAGGGAGGGAGGGAGGGCGGTTTCAGTACCGGTGGACAGGCGGAGCTGGCGCTTGGACGGGGCCGCGGTCTTCTCGTCTTGCTGCAGCCGCTGGCGCATGGCCTCAAAGACGCTCTCGCGACTCGTGCGGGTCAGACCGACACGACGGCGCCCTGTGTCAGGAGGGAGGGGGGGAGGGAAGGAGGGAGGGAGGAAGGGAGGGAGGAAAGGGTGAGTCGCAAAAGTAGCTTATATACAGGACAAAAGACACGCCACATCGATATATACATCACACTTCCTCATTCCCTCCCTCCCTCTCTCCCTTTTTCCCTACATCGATCCTCCTCCTCCTGCACCCCTCGGTCGTCCACCAGCTCCCATAAGGCAGCCTTCTTCCTCGCCTCCTCCTCCCCCCTCCCTCCCTCCCCAAGCACAAAGCCCACTCCTTCGTCCCCGCTGCCCTGTGGCAGACGATCGGGGAGGTTCCGTACCATTCCTGCCTCCCTCCCTCTCTCAACCGGAAGGGAGCGGACCAGCATGTTCATTTCCACCTCCTCCTCGTCCTCAATGCATTCGTCCAACTCCTCCATCCATCCCTCGTCCTCCTCGTCCTCCTCATCCTCCTCTTCATCCTCGTCTAGCGAAGAGGAGAAGGAGGAAGCGGCTTCTCGTTGTTGCTGTTCCCATTGCTCTCGCGCGTGGGACAGCTTCACTTTGCTTGTCCTATTCCTGGATGCCGAGGGGAGAGCCTCCTTCCCTTCCTCCTCCTCCTCCGACACCTCCTTCTTGTCTTCCATCTGAACATCTGGACGGAGGGACGAAGGAGCGGGGAATGCCGTTGTCTTCGATCCTCCTGCTCCTGCAGCCCCTCCTCTTCCACCTCGCGAGCGCAATCCCCGTCGAGGCACCACAACCAGAGGGGACAAGGGAGATGAAGATAAATAAGGTAATCGCCCTGCCCCAGACGCCCTTGCCGCTGTTGCTCCTGCAGGAGAAAGAGTCTTGGCACTTCTCCTTCTGGAGCTGACTGGGGCCGCCGAAAGCAGTAAGCGACGTAGCATTGGATGAAGGAGGGGGGGTGAGGGCGAGGCGGGCTACCTGCCTGTCGATGGGATAGAGGAGGTTTTGCCTTGGCCCGGTTGGTGGTGGGGCTGCCGCAGTCTATGCTGTTGGTGTGTGTAGGAATGGCGTGATTTAGTAAGGACAACAGTAGTGGTGTGTGAAGCTTTTACACCAAGAGAGGGAGAGCAGGCGTAGGCAGGAAGGCACGCAAGGACTGGGGTTATCCGCAACCCGTCATCTCCGAGTCGTCGTCCTGAAGATGGCCCGTTGCCCTTCAACTGCCATTCCTCTGTCCACTTGACCAAAACACCACCCACACATACACACATACAAGACAGGCGACTCCCCAGCAGGGGCAGCAGTATGGAGATGGAGGGAGAGCGGCAAAGGCAGCGCTTGCCACTATCACAATTCGAAGCAACTTGTCTTCCTCCTGTCCAAAGACCTCCTTCCCCTGGACTGCTATCCGTCCTCCATCTCCCACGCCCCCCTCTGCGCCTCCTACCCCTGCTCCTGCTCCTCCTTCTTCCTGCCTCCATTCACAGTGTCCACCATCATCATCGTCCTAGCCCTCCTCCTTCCTTCTTCTCTCGATCTGCCTTCCTCTTCCCCTCCTCTTTCCCTCCCCACCAGCGCGCTTCCTGCTCCTGCCGCCGTCTCCTCTCTTCCACCTCCTCATCATCCACCCCTCCTCCTTCTACATCATCTCTTCCGCTCAGTAAACGAGACCGCAAACGCCTACCAAAGGGCCCTCCTCCTCCTCCTCCTCCTCACGCATCAATGACTTATTTAGAGGAACGACTGAAAGAGCTGCCGACGCCCACCTATCCCAACTTTGCCTTTAAAACTACGGCAACAGGTGAGAAAAGTAGAGGAAGATGAAGGGAAGGAAGAAATGGCGAGAAATAACGGTCCCAAAGAGTTTCTGGGCGTCCTTCGCTCCCTCCTTTTTGACTTTTTTCCTTCCCTCCCTCCGTCCCTTCTTCCCTCCCTCCCTCCCTCTCTCCTTCTCAGACCCGTCCGGCAAGACAGCCGCGCGCTGTGGCCTCCTCAGCACGCCCCATGGGGACATGGAGACACCGGCTTTCATATTTTGTGGCACGAAGGCGACTGTTAAAGGACTGACGCCCAAGCAACTGCGGGACGCGGGCACCCAAATCATCCTCTCCAACACGTACCATCTACTCTTGCAGCCTGGCAGTGAGCTCGTCCAAGGTACGTTCCCTCTTCCCTTCATCCGTACCTCCCTCTTTCCCCGTCATTTCCACCTTCTCCCCCCTCCATGCGTGGGTTTACAAGGTTGGCAATGCCGTCGAGACCGTGACCCTGTACATCCCTCCAGACTTCTTACCACGACCCTCTCCCTCCCTCAATCCCTCCCTCTCTGTCTCAGAACAAGGCGGACTGCAGGAGTTCACTGGCTGGCACGGCCCGATGCTCACTGATAGTGGGGGGTACCAGATTTTTAGCATGGGCCATGGGTAGGGTGGGAGGAAGGAGGGAGGGAGAGGGAGGGAAGGAGGGAGGGAACAGTGATCGAACGAACACTGAGTCACCCTCCCTCGTCCCTCCTTTCCTTTCCCTTCCCTCTTCTCTCAGATCGGTCTCGAACGAGATCAAAGGGAAACGCCGCGCGGGGAAAGAAGGCGGGGAAGGGAAACCACATGAGGGCGGGAGGGAGGGCGGGAAGGATGAAGGGTGGCAGAAAAGCCTGCTGAAAATTGATGAAGAGGCAGCAACATTTCGGTCATACGTGGACGGATCGAAGAAGACGCTGTCGCCTGAGAGCAGTATTGAGACGCAGCGAGGCCTAGGTGGGGAGGGAGGGAGGGAGGGAGGGAGGGAGGGGGAAAAGGAAAGTGGACATCCTCGAAAATAGCAAGAGGGAGACTAATCCTTCCCTCCTTTTCTCCCTCTCTTTTCCTTAGGCGCAGACATAATTTTGACGCTGGATGAGTGTACTCCCTTCCATGTAGAAAAGAAATACACGGAGGAGAGCATGGAGAGGAGCCACAGATGGGAAATGAGGAGTCTGATGGAATTCATCCGTGGCGACGACGGAAAGCAGGTAATTTATAGAAATTTACAAATGATATTATGTGCATATTTTTATTTATATCTATTTTATATTACCTATGTGTGTCTTCATTATTATCATGATTATTATGATCATTATTATTATGATTATTATGATTATTATTATTATTATTATTATTATGATTATTATTATGATTATTATTATGATTATTATTTAATGCATGCATTTAGTTATATGTTATTTTTTAATATATGCATGCAGTTATATACTTATACTCTAGTCATTGGTGCACCTATTTTATTCATTGATTTATGCACAAATGCGTATATCACTTGTATATTCATTTATAGGGACATGTATTTATCCATTAATCTGTTTATCGATTTATTAATTCAAAAAATCCAAATTAATTCATTGATTTAATTCATTAATTAATATATGAATTGATATTTCTTCACTCCCTGCACCCAGTCCCTGTACGGCATCATCCAAGGGGGAGTATATCCCGACCTCCGGGCCCTCTCCACTGCCTTCGTCAACGGCCACGCCTTCTTCGGCGCGGCCATCGGGGGCAGCCTCGGACAGAACAAGACGCAGATGTACGACATCGTGGCCCTGACGGCCAAGCAGCTGAGGAAAGACCGGCCCATCCACCTGCTGGGAATAGGGGGAGTCCGCGACATCTTCCACGGGGTCCGACAAGGTGCGTTCTTCGCGCCTTTCCCTCGCCTTTCCGCCATCTCCTCCCTCTTCCACCCGTCAGTCCTCGTTTTCGTATCTATTAGTTAATGAATTCAGTATCTAACCCTCAACATGTCCCACGCCATTGCCTCCACCTCCGCAGGGATCGACAGCTTCGACTGCGTCCACCCTACCCGTATCGGCCGGCATGGATGCGCCCTTGTTAGAGCCCACTATTGGTACGTCCTCCCTCCCCCCCGCCCTCCCTTCCTCCATTTCTCCCTCCCTCCCTCTAAGCGCTTGATGTTTCCCATTGAGCCCTTTCTCCCTTCCTTCCTTCCTCCCTTCATTCCTTTCTTTCTTCCTCCCTTCTTCCCTCCCTCAGGCACGGATAAGAAGCCCTTGCCTCCTCTTCCTTCCCTCCTGGAGATCACCTCAACTTCAACTCCTCCAAAATACAACGACTTACTCTTTTTTCCTTCCTCTTTCCTCCCTCGTTCCCCCTTCCCTCCACTTTCCTTCCTCAGGGACGAAGTTGACACCTCTTCCTCGTCCTCCTCCTCTCCCCGGGAGCACGTCGATCTGTCCAAGGCGCGCTTCAAGCACGATCCGCGGCCCATCGACACCTCCTGCGGGTGTGAGACCTGCCAGAATTATTCCCGCGCCTACATTCACCACTTGATCAAGGTAGGTAGGGAGGGAGGAGGAGAGGGATGGAGGGAAGGAAGAGGAGAATAGCAACCTCACGGTTTTTGATTTTTTTTAAATAACTCATTTCCCCCCCCTTATCGTCCTTCCGCTTGCGAATGTATCGACGTCTCTCGCCATAATGTGTGCCTCATCAACAGGCTGTTAGCCACGATGAGAGAATGACCACGACTCACCAGTCACTTCCTCACTTCATCACCTCCTTCCCTTCCCCCCTCTCGCCCTCCACAGGCCAACGAGCTCCTCGGCGGCTCGCTCGTCTCCCTCCACAACGTATTTTTTATGAATAGGCTCATGGCCGCCATTAGAAGAGCCATCCCTGCCGGGACCTTGGATGAGGAGGAGAAGAAGTGGGTCAGGTGATCCCTCCCTCCCTCCCTCCCTCCCTCCCTTCCTTCCTCCCTCCCTCCCTCCCTCCCTCCCACCCACCCCTTTTCCTTTCATCGCTCAGGAGGAAAAGAGCGAAAAGCATGATGAGACTAGGAGGAGAAGGACAAGGAGAAGAAGAAGAAGAAGGGATAGGAGTCAGAAGCAGAACGAACGAATGAAAGCAAGCAACAATGACGTATCCTTAAGCTCACACTTTCCAGAGGGGCAGGGATTGAAACACACGCTCGTTCCGATCTTTTCCTCCTAACTGCCGCCATCCACGTAAATTGATTTCCTCCCTCCCTTCCTCCTTTCCTCACCTACACCACCACCATGACCATCTCCTCCTCCTCTTGATCCTTCTTCTTCTTCTTCTTCTTCCACCCGCCCTCCTTCTTTCTCCCTCCTTCCCTTCCTCACCGGTCGATTTGCTTCAGCAAATCGACGGGGCACACCCAGCATGTTGCTTTTATTTAGCTCACATCGTGATATAGCATTGAGGCTATCAGGAGGGAGGGAGGGAGGTTTGGAGCTAGGGAGGGAGAGAAGAAGGGAGGGATAGGGAGGGATGAAGGGGAGGCTTTTTAGGTGGTGTGCGCAGTTGCGGGCTGGCTGCTCGAAGGAGGGAGGGGGGAAAGGGAGGGAGGGAGGGAGGGAGGGAGGGGGGAATGGGGCAGGGCACGGGCGCCGTCTCGCGGTTGGGATTCATCGGCGGCCGGCTATGGCCACGAGGGAGAGTGCGGC
>Ga0160419_101219_pt1 | contig 11271 bp, 14 predicted proteins | sample CelAP2metagpilot_2_FD_108196 | JGI IMG/M metagenome (GOLD analysis project Ga0160419, IMG submission 108196) | Phycosphere-associated microbial communities from Cellana algal ponds in Kailua-Kona, Hawaii, USA - Cellana AP2-4-25 metagenome pilot ... | reverse complement strand
TTTCCGCTGGCTCTATGGTAAGAATTGTCCCAAGGATTTGGAGAGAGTTTCATGCTAGTCACAGAAATACTACTTGTGCCACCTCTCTTTAAATATGTTGTAGATGATAGATAGTAGGCGCATGATATCATGGAGCGTTTTGACTCCACGTAGATGTAAATATGTTCGAATCATTGCCCCCTCCCGGTGGTAGGGGGCAAGTCAGACTGGAGACGGACGGCCGTCTTTTCTTCCCTCTTCGCGACTCTTCCATCAAATAAATCAGATTTTATTCCATCGTAATGAGGCCAAAAAATTCTTCATTTCATCCACTAATGACACATTTACAACTTTTTATATTCATTTGAACGGGCGATCGATGTGGCTGTAGCCCGGGCAGTCCAACTCCCAGGCGCCTTTGCAGGCAGCAATAAAACCTGACGATGCCATCTGGGGCGACATCAGGAAGGAAAATAAGCCTTAGCTGGACCGAGTGACTAGAATGGGATTGTGTGCTTTTGTACCATTCAAAGTTTAGTATTTATTATGATTCTTGCAAAAGAAGGAAAAAGAAGAAGGGGGGAGGGAATCATTTCTAACTAAAATGATACAGCTTTAGGGAACGGTTGAACTCGCGAAACCCGAAATTGCGAGCATCAGCTTTAATTGACGCCGGTGTCAGCTTCGCACACAAGCCTTCTCTCATTGGCGTTCAATTGAAGCTTCTGTGTGTACTCTCAACTTACTGGGGGGGGCTAAAGAACACATGTCGCATCTGAAATTGCATACGTTGAGATTTGCAGTCGACCAATTCTTGTTGGTTTTAAAGTATTCCTCCGAGCCAATAATGTACCAGCAGTGGATTGGGTATTACATACAGCTTCTGATCGTTTCGAGACAGGGGAAGCCGATTTCAGGGCTTTGCCATCAAGGTTTCAACTTTCCAAATTGGAATCCTCCGAATTACAGACGTCAAGTCAAACACGCTATAAGCGATAGAGAGACGATCTTGGGCATCAATAGTGATTCCCAATGAGAATTCGACTGAGCCATTCTGTGATTCTAGCTTAAAGGGGTATGTGTACCGCTTCAAATGCAAGGTGATGGGGTCTAGCACAGCTATTCGATGGTAGTAGACTGGACCTGGTCCCTTGTGCCACGTAGTGCCGTGGATGAGGAACCAGAGCTCGCCCTTGTAGTAACATCCATTTGATGATCCGCGGGCGTGCTTGAAAACCAGTGGCGTATCTATCGTTAAATCCAACTGCACTTTGTCAATGTCAACACTGCAATTAAATGTGCCTACCCGCAAGGGATGCCACTCATATACAATCCTCATAGGGCCCCCGGGGACTTGAAAAACGACCCAATTTTTCTCCAAAAATCGATCAAAGGGACTTTGGAAGAGGTGGTCCACGTAAATTGTAGAACTTTCGACGTGTAGGACTCCGCTTATGATCCGTGACCCTTCACCAAGGTACTTGGAGAATTCCCAGCTGGTCCAAAAAACGCGAATCTCCCCTGATTCTGAGCGAAATAATCGAGGGTCCTCAGTACCTAGGAAACGGTATGACAACCTCTGAAAGCGCCCGTCTATGATGCGTACGATGTCTCCACGTTCTGCATCACGACCATCATGGAGCACGCATGCACTACGCAAGATGCCGCTCGTGTCATATTTTGGCAAATAATCCTTGTAAAAACGTCCTACGGGGTCGATGCGATAGTTTAGAAGTCGGATGATGATGAGATGATCCTCTTCCGGGTTGGTTGGATGCGGCAGGATAGAGGGCGTCGCATAGTAATATTCTTCTCCGTCGCCATAAATGTCTCCGCGTCGAAAAAGCTCCTCGCCACAATGCAAGATAGGCCGCGCCAGAGCAATCATCTCCCAATGCACCTGATCTCGTGTTTCATCAGAGATGTTCCTGTCATTTACAATGGCATCAAAAGCCTGCAGATCCTTGAGATATCCTGTCGAAAAGCTGTGAGGCCACAGCACATGTTGGTCACCATATTCTAACTGTACCCGGTTGTCCTTGGGAAGCGGGTGAGATGCTAAGTAGACTCTACAAGCCAAGCTGAATTGATTAGCCGCTTTATCAATGTCGCCCATTTCCTCCAAGCGTCTCGCTATATGCAGTACCGGCGTAACCTGACCTCCGAATTCCAAAGCTTTGCGAGCATAATATTCTGCGGACTCCATAAGACCGATATGTTCGTAACAATCGGAAAGCTGCCGATAAGTGGCTATCTCAACAGTGGTATTTAATATCCCGCTGTTCAGCGTCTCCTCGTAAAAAAGCGCAGCATAGATGTAGTCCTGGCGCTGATAAAAGAAGGAGCCAAGGCCCTGAGCTGTACAAGATTGGCTTAAAAGGGATTTCACTACTGATGAGTCACTTTTATAAACCGCGGCAAGTACGTCTTGACAAGTATTGTTTATTTCCTTTTTATGAACCAATGTCAGAAGCGAGACTTGCCATGATAACATGCCCAATAGGAGCCAAATGATGGCAATTATAATAGACCCAGACACACTGAAGATTTTCCATGACATGATCTTTAAATGGTAGCCATATGCTTTCTTGTCAATATCCATCAGAAAGTCTCTACAGTCTTGTTGTTTGAGTTAAATTAGTAGCAGGTAAAAGTCAGAGAATGCTAATATAGCCATTGCTCAAGTGGCTTTGAAAGTGTGAAAATGTCCATACACACACGACAGATATAGTATTCTTTCTTTTGTCCGTGCACATATGAGAATGGTTAAATTCGTGAAATTCGAGTTCGCTACTAGAGTTTAGAGGGACTGAAATGGAAAAGACTTCGGAAACATTTCTATAAAAATAAGCATTTTCCAGGGTTTCAAGGGCCCCACAGACAGTAGAGCGCTTGTAGTAAGTAAAAGTTGCAAATAAGAAAGGACTATATGGATGGGACCTAAGAGTGAGATGATAAGATGTATCATTTCTACCGTTCCGAGCGTGAGCGTTTTACTTCTTTTTTTTTCGCAAGAACAAAAATAATAATTAGAATTACACAAATATTCAATTCCTCTTCGGCCACATGAGGTCAAATCGCAGCTCCTCGTCCCCCTTGCTGTCATCTCAGATGGCATCGTGAGGCGCTATTGCTCCTGGTGTGGGCAAAAGGGCTCGCCGATTCTTCTCATGTCGATCCTCGAAAACAAAATGACTTTAAATTTAACATATTAAGTCCTGAGTGGATGATGAATTGATTACATCGGTCTCAAAATGATGGAACCCTGGGTGGCTCTTACTTGTCAGACGTTAAAGCGTCATGTCAACGTCACGTCATATCAACCCCACATCGACTCTGAGTCTGAAAGTTGACTCTTTTTTGTATTTTTAATCTTTTGGGCGCAATTGTAGACGACTGGTTACTCACAACTAAAGCACACGCTTACACTCGCATACTTTTGCACTCATAAAAGAGATCATGTTATTCAACGAAAGTGCCTCTTCCGTCGCAACTCAAAAGCCACTTTGTTACCCAGGTTCTTTTCCTACGGCTTAATTGGGACGAATCGCTTTGCACAGTCGAGCTCACGGGCATGGCTCTGAAGGAGGGCGAAGGTGCCGAACAAAGAGATGAGGAGGCGGTGATCGTACATGGTAGAGGACCAGACTATGAGGGAGGGGATCATGTGAATGAGGACAAAGAAGACACCGCTGTCTTCCCCATGGGTTTCAAGGGCGAGGACTTCGCTTTCCTCGAAGACGAGCCCGAGTCTGGTGTAGCAGACTTGCCTTCGCCTTGATTCGAGTCATTTCTTCCTTGTCTGATACAGACGCCTACTTTTAACAGCAAACGCAGTGATGATCAATGCTATCGTAAACATGCAGACTATTCGGGCAGGCTAGATAACGTGATCATAAAGATCGAAAGGAGATGTCCTTATGGTGATGGCAGGGCCAGCGAAAATGTAAATTGACGGAGGAGGAGAGGGAGGCTAGATTGGCATCCTCACACGATCCATCCAATACACCTTTTCACACTCCGGCACTTACCAAACCCAGGCACCACGAAAAGAAGACGGGAGTGGCTAAACGTCAATATCCCACAAAATACTGACCTTTCTGTGGAAGCCCGAAATCGGTTGCCTTGTTGCCTTGTTGCCTTGCACTCACTTGCCCTGAGAAGGTGGTAGTTCGACATCGAATGCTTGCGCAATAATGAGTAAAGGATGTCCATGCATGAAATTGTTCCTCCTGCACACTAGAAAAGGTAAACCCTGAACGTCTTCTTCCTGTCGCGGTGTCGGTTCAAGGACAAACAAAATTTCGATAATAGGTGATTTGCGAACATGTTGTATAAGTCAAATGTATCTGCTACGAACGGAAGACCTTCTTTTGACATAAATAAGAAATAAGGACATGATATATCGTGTCCTTAAGTCAACTAATCGGCCGAACACTACCTATAGGGAAGCAACGAGGGAAGACAGACGAGCAACTCCCGAAACAACCAAGGAGCGACACGGAAACGACCTGCGCTAAATCACTGATATATAAATGTAGTGTACATCGATCAAAAAAGTAGTGCAGCAGTAAAATACAGAGGGTCTTCTTAGAGGCACTTGGTTCATTCGAATGGCTTGCATAGAGGTGATGGGAGCCCAGGAACGACTCTGAAACGACCCAGAAACGTTGTTGATTCCTTGTATAGGCTTATTTACCGGTACTTGGGCCAAAGCCTACCTATAGGCATCAATGCTTTCCCGTCTATCCAGGCACACTCATCAATTTGTTCCACATCTCGCTGTATTCCTGCAACAGCTGCCTCTCTTGAAGTTGTGTAGGTGAGCGACAAAGAGTACACTCGTATTCGACATATTACCTCCCTGCATCTATGCCCCACACCGACACTTCACATCCCCCTCCTTACTCGGTTGTATGTATCCCAAGGCTGGTATGCACTTGGCAAGCTCCCTGTCCACCTGCGTGAAGGACTGAAAGCAATTCAGTCTAGGACTCATGATTTTATTCACAATGTCTATCTTAGACAGATATATATAAAAAATCTTTACATGAACCCTCCTCATCGAACGAAACACGTAGCATGACCATACCCATTTGGACAGACATTGAACTACCTTTGTATATCCCCTCCCTCTCCGCTGTTTAGCGGCTTGTACACCATTTCCAGCATCAAGCGAGAATATGAAGAGGAAGAAGAGGTGGGAGAAGCGTAGAGGGAGGAGAGAAAGGTGAGAGAAGTAGTTTATAAATTTATCATCCTCTTTTTCTTCAGCATCTTTCACGTCGTTCTCCTCGTTCTAATTGTCGTCGTGTGGTGTTGCTACTGCAGCTGCTGTTGTCCCTGCTGGTGCGCCTGCTATTTTTTGTCATTGTTGGTTGAGTGCTTGGCCCTAGGAAGCATTGGGATAGAGACGGAGGGGCGGAGAGGGCGAGTCGGGAGGGTGCGTAGAGAGGGTCGGAGGGATTATAGGATACCTTGGTGTAGGGGGGTGTCGCTGTGCTTTTTTGAGAAGGAAGAGGATGACAGAGGAGGAGGAGGAAAAAGAGCTTGTGAAGGAAGAAAAGGTGAGATAGATGAAGGAGGTGGTGGAGGGGAAGGACGACGACAGTAAGGAGGAAAATGTTCAAGATGAGGATGAGGAGGAAAAGTACAGGGATGGAGAGGTGCAGCCGTGGCCTCAGTAGCTGGAGGAAACGATGACCAGAAGGTAGGGCAGTAAGGTTTTTCATCGCCCAAACGGGGCTCGATCACGTCCAGAAGTGAGCGAAGGAGGGAGGAGGCGGAGAAGGGTCTAGTCACGTACCCGTCAAAGATTCCCGAATTCCCCTGCTCCCTCTTGCCTATCCCTTCTTTCCTTCCCTCCATGCTTTTGTCATCTTGGGATTCCATCTCGTCATTATTGTCTTTATTCTCCTTCTCACACGCTCTTACTTGCTTCTCCTCGCTTTCCTTATTCCTATCGACTACCGAGGGAGCTGGCAGTGCCAATCGTCTACACTTCACCCTCTGTCTGCCTCTACTCTTCACTCCTTGCTCCTTCTCGCCTTCTTCCATTTCTCCCTCTCTTCCCACCAACAGAAGGACCGCCCCTGTGTATCCCCACTCCTGTTTCATTCTTTTTGCCATCTCTGATGCTCCTGATGCTACTGTTGCTGCTCCTTCTGCTGCTCCATGTGTTGCTTCTACTTCCTCTGCAGCCGATTCTGTTGCGGGTGGTAGTACCACTGCTGATGGTGGAGTGTGGATGTGTAAAGTGTGAGAGAGGAGGACGACGTCGGGGTCGTGGCGGGAGAAATGCTCAAGACCCATGAGCGTGTCCCGGGCCGCGTCAACAACAAAATGTAGGCGATGGATGTGTGGGAAGATCGATGGGAACAGGGCTGGTTTTGGCAGTGGTGGTGAGGATTCTGCTGCTGCTTGTCCGGATTGGGACGGTATCACTGCTTTCGCTGTTGTTCGTGGAGCGGGCGATTCGCCTTCCTTTTCTCCCTGACTTCTATCTGTTGGTGCTGCAGCTGAAGCTGACTCCGGTGTCGATGGTAGTGAAAAAGAAGCGGCAGCTGCTGCGTTGATATTGGTGCAAACGCCAGAAGCAGTAGCATTAGGAATAGAAACAGCAGTTGTAGTCGTAGTTGTAGTAGCAGTAGCAGTAGCAGCAGTAGCAGTAGCAGTAGCAGTAGCAGCAGTAGCAGCAGCCGCAGCAGCAACAGCCCCAGCCAAGGAGGATTGCAAGAAAGTGACCGTGGTCCGGAGGCAAGCAAGGCTCTCGTCGATAATAAGGATGCGGATGACGACGGGGAGAAGTGACGGTTGATGAATGGGATGACGACTGGCGGTGGGACGTGGAGGACCGGTAGGATTAGGGGGGTTGAGGGCGGGAGGATGAGCCGAATGGGATCGATGGGGAGAGAGGAGAGGAGGAGAGAAACAGCAGCTGGTGTTGTGCTTAGAGAAGGAAGGAGTACTGTTTGTTGGGAGAGAACGGGAATGGAAAGAACCGGAGGAGGGAGGGGAGGAAGTGGAAGAAAAGCTTGAAGAGCCAGCGGCGGCAGCTAAGGCTGCTGCGGACCAAGGTGTAAAGAGGGAGGATAGGGTTTCAACTGCTGCTGCTACCTCCACAGATGCTGGTCTTGGTTCTGCGGCTGCTTTTGCTGCCCTTGATGACGGATGCCTTGAGTGTCCTACTGTTCCTGCTGCTGGTGGTGGCAACGCAGCTTCTTCTGCAAGGGTGAGAACGCAAGGGGCATTACGCGGGGAAGCAAAAACTGGCAGATATAAAGTATCATGGCAGTCATGTTGCTGGTAGTAATGCTGGGGCTGGTTCTGCAGCTGGTGCTCTAGTTGGCTTTGGCTAAATACTTCGTGGTCGGCCTCCTCAAAGGGAAAAGCGAAATTGCGCTCATCGTAATGCTGCTGCTGCTGCATCTCTTGCTGCTGCTGATGACGGTGCTGCTCATGTTGTTGCTGGCGCCGGTGCTGCAAGGGGAGACTTTGTAAACCATCATCAGTAGTAGGAGCCGCTGCCGCCGCCGCCGCAGAAGTAGCAGCAGCAGGAGGGCCACCAAGCGGTCCTGTAGTAGTGGACGAGGCGAGATGCAGCGAGGGTTCGCCTTCCTCTTCTTCCAGGAGGGCGAAAAACGTGCTGACCTCATCCTCCATCTCATCCAACAGCGCAGTGTCGATCCCCTGCTCCCGTTGCTGCCAGTGCTCTTGCTGCTGCTCCTGCGTGTAGCGTTGTTGGTAGTGCTGGCAAAGATGCTCCTGGAATGGAATGGTAAAGCCCGTTTCGTCTGTGGGAGTCGACAATATCGTAATTCCACTCCCTCTCCCTGTCGGGGTCTCACACATCAGCTGTCGCAGCATGCACAGTTCTCCCTCGTCCAAGGGCACTTCTTCGTCGTCCTGGCCCACGTTCCCCTCCTCCCTGGCCATGGCCAGCATCGTCGTGTCTACTCTCTCTGTCGCAACAGCAGCACCAGCCGCCGTCGCGATGTATGGGCGTTGCTGTTCCTGGCTCCCTGGCGATGCGTGCTGCTGCTGGCTCCAGATGCCAGCGGCGGCCATGTCGACCTCCTCCGTTGCTGTGGGAACTTGAGCGAGCGACTGCGACTTGTGATGATTGAGCCCGGGATTATCCATAGCATGGCTTGTTTGGGCCGTTGGAATGAGGGAAGAGCAGAGAGGAGAAGTTAGAGAGATCGCGTCGCTGGCTGTGATAGGGAGAATGCAGTAGACTGTACAAGAACGGAGAGAGACAAACGACGGTGAAGGAACGGAGCAGGACGAGGGAGAGAAGACCGAGAAGAGCCACGATGAAAGAAAATGAGGAAGGCGAGAAAAGGGAAGGGGGTGTGTTGAGGAAGTTTTCTTGTACTGGCCGTAATCGGGTGGGATACACAAGTCCACCAGGCTTACACCAGCGACCGATAGTCCGCAAACTCTCTCTCAGAGCTTTTCCCCCGTGCCTCCTCCCTTTCGCTACTTGGCACTTTTACCTCGTTTCTTTTTCGAGAGCAGCAAGCAGCATGGCCGCAGAAAGAGCGATGGTCATCAGTCACACTTCGATCATCTGACTCAACCCCAAGTTTCGCCTTCCATCCAACAGCACTTACCACGCACCGCAAAAAATACGTCAGACAGACCACCTTGACATCACGCCTCTCTCGCTTGTGCTGCCTCCATTTCCGCTGCTCACCAGTGATCGTGGTTGCTACGCTGCGCTTCTTGCTTGCAGTCCTGTGTTAAGAACAATCAAGACCTCATCATCAACTTGCGCGTCGATCGTCGTTTTGCGTCTGAAAACCTGATCTTCACACAGCCTTTGCCCCCTCACCTCAGATTCTTGTCTACAGCTACAGCAACAAACTAGCCTCTACTTGAAGCATGCGTGCGGTGGCACTATTGGTCGCCTTGGCGGCATCATTCCCAACGGGGAGGGCCTTCGTCCCCTCTCTCCGAGCGCCTGCATCCTCCTCCCTCCTCCAGACCCCTTCCCGCATCACAACACAGCTCCCTCAAGCGCGGTCCTTCGTCCCTTCCACGCTGCAGGCTGTGAATAAGGGTAAGAACGGCAATATCGTAGAAAGCAAGAAAGGTACGTGTGCCGTGCACGGTGAAATAAAGTGGTTCCATTTTGACTTTTCACCCCTCCCTTCCTACCCGCCTTCCTTGCAATCGTGATCCGCCCTTTCCTAGGGTTCGGCAACGCAAAATTGTTGCTTTCTTCGTCAATACTCACACTGTGCTTCGCAGTGCCGCATCATCCCACTCCATCTCACCCCCCATTCCCACCTCTCTCGGCCCCAACACGAGCAGACTCCTCCCCTTTGGCCTGGCTCCCCGTCGTGGCTCGCAATTTTTTCCTTACCCTCCTGGCCCTCTCCCCCCTCGGCGCCTATGAGTCTGCGGATGCCGCACAACGATCGGGCGGGCGTGTAGGGGGGAGCGGCTTCCGCTCGGCACCGTCCCAAACGAGGAGGTTAGTGCAGGAGAGGGTGGGAGGGAAGGAGGAAGGCTTCATAAGTTATCTACGAGAGGCTTTCTAGACAGAGGAAAATCCCAAACATACGTTCTCTTTTTTAGTATCTTCCTATCCATTTACACAACCGCTCCCATCCCTCCTCCCCACCTCCTCCCTAGGTACTCCGCCCCTCCCTCCCGCTCCTACTCTCCGGGGCCGCAGTCGCGTGGCTACGTCCAGCCCGTGCCCGTGATGCCCTATGGCGGGTTTGGCTATGGCTTCTCGCCCTTCTCGCCCTTCTCACCCTTCTCGCCCTTCGGCTTTGTAAGTAGGGGGGGAGTGGGGAAGGAGGGGAGGGAGGGAGGGGAGACATGGCGTCTCCTCCTACCTTGCTGTTTGATGCGAGCACCCTGTCACTCCTCCTCCCCTTTCTCCTGCCTTCACTTTCGTATTATTCTCTGCGATAGGGCGGAGGCGTGGTGGGCTACCGGGCTGGCATCTCTCCACTGGATGTTATAATTCTCGGCGGCATCGCGTACACTGGTGAGAAAGGCCCCGATAAACCTTCCTCCCTCCTGTCCTCACTCCCTCCCCCCCTCCCTCGCTCCCTTCCTCCCTTTACTCTCCTTGACTCTCTCCTTATTCTTCTCCCCCTCCCCTCTCCCCCTCCTTTCTCGCAGCCTTTAACATTATCAAGAACCAGATGGGCGGCAGTCAGTGGGAGGGCCTCGACGAGTCGTCTGCTCCCTCCTCGCTCGGGAACGGCGTGACGGTGCTCAAGATCCAGGTGGGGAAGAGGGAGAGAGAGGAGGAAGGGGAGGGGGGTAAGGGAAGGTTCCGAGAGAGAGGGAAAAAAGGCTTACCTTCATGCCTTGAAAAAAAGGCTTACCTTCATGCCTTGATAGCCATCTTTGTTACCCCCTCACCATTCCTTCCCTCCCTCCCTCCCTCCCTCTCTCCCTCCCTCTCCCGCCCTTCCTCCCTCCAGGTGGGCCTGCAGGTGTCGGACCGCGCGGCCAAGGACTCCATCCTGGGACAGCTCGACGACATCGCGTCTTCGGCGGACGTAAGCTCGCGACAGGTAGGCAGGGAGGGAGGGAGAGGTAGAAGGGAGGGAGAGGGGAAATGAGGGAACAAGAGGGAGGGAGGGAAGGAGCTGTCCCCTCCAGCGCATGCAGCAGATTCGAGATGTAACCGTCCCCTCTATTTCCTCCTCCCACCCCCCTCCCCCTCCTTTCCCAGGGGCTGTCTTCCCTGGTGTCCTCCACCGCCCTGGCCCTCCTCCGCTCTTCCAACTCGTGGGTTTCGGCCGCTGGGGAGGACCAGCACTTCGGGGGCAAGGGCGGGGAGACGGAGTACAGCCGCCTCGCCATCCGGGAGCGCAGCAAGTTCGAAAGGGTACGTGCTCCTCTTCCCCTCCCTCCCTCCCTCCCTCCTTTTTCTCCCTCCCTCCCTGTCCTCCCTCCCTGCCTATCGTCTCGCATGCCGCCGTCTCTGGATAGGACGGACGGTGGCGGCCTGGATGCCTACTCTCCTCACTCACTCTCCCTGCCCTCCCTGCCCCTCTCCCTCCCCTCCTCCCCTCTCTCAGGAAGTGAACATGATGGCCAGCCGCTCCGCCGCCGCCTCCCCCTACCTGGTCGACTCCCGGCCCACTCTCGCCGTTGTCACACTCTGCGTCGCTATCCGGGGCAAGAGCACCAAGGCAAGGGCCTCCCTCCCTCCCTTCTTTCCTCCTCCCTTTCCTCCCTCCCCCCCCTCTCCCCCCCCCCCCTCCCCCCCCCCCTTTCCTTCCCCCTCCTTCCTCCCCTTCCCCCCCCCCCCTCCCC
>Ga0160419_101215_pt1 | contig 11286 bp, 17 predicted proteins | sample CelAP2metagpilot_2_FD_108196 | JGI IMG/M metagenome (GOLD analysis project Ga0160419, IMG submission 108196) | Phycosphere-associated microbial communities from Cellana algal ponds in Kailua-Kona, Hawaii, USA - Cellana AP2-4-25 metagenome pilot ... | reverse complement strand
GCCTCCAAGGACCGAATTAGGTAGCATGATCTTACACTGGGAGGGGGGGGGGGGGAGGGGGATGGAGGAGGAGAGTGGCGGAGGGAGGGGAGGGAGGACTGAGGCAGAACGGGAGTGGGGGGAAGGGGAGGGAAGAGAGAGGAGAGAAATAAACGAGGGAAGATATGAGAGAGAAGGAGAGAGGGAAGAAAGGAGGGAGAAGGATGGGAGATAGAGGAGGGGGAGGAGAGGAGGGCGGGAAGGAAGGAGGGAGGGAGGGCGGGATCGAGGAAGGGCCTACCGGTGGCCGCCAAGAGGAATTGCTGGCAAGGCGAGACGGCGAGAGAGAGGACGGTAAACGAAACGTGCTCATCCCACAGGGCATTGTTGAGGGACACATTCACCTTCTCGAAGGAGAAGCAATCGATGTAGCTGAGGAAAGCCACGTTCCGAGAGGCGACGATCAAGAAGGGAGGAGGGGCTGAAAGGAGGGGAGGGGAAAGAGAGTTCACGAATGCCTTAAATCCCAATTTCGGTCCATATATGCCCTCCCTCCCTCCCTCCCTCCCTCCCTCCCTCCCTCCCTTCCTTCCTCCCCTCTTCCATCACCGCCTACTTACCATCTTCCCCTTCCGCTGCTGCTCCTGTTGCTGCTACTGCAGCTGCTGCTACTGCAGCTGATGCTACTGCAGCTGATGCTACTGCTTCTCCTGCCTCTTCTTCTGCTGCTGCTGCTGCTGCTGCTGCTGCTGCCGGACGGTCCAGGAAAGCAAGCGCCTCTACGTTCCCTAGAAAGTAGAAGGACTTCAACGGCTCTTCCTTTCCCTTAGTGGAGTACAGATGGACGGCTCTGGAGAGGGAGGGAGAGAGGGAGGGAGGGAGGGAGGGAGGGAGAGAGGGAGGGGGACGTGAAATCATAAGTAGGGATATGTGCACCCCTCGTCTTATCCCCCCCCTCCCTCCTCCCTCCCTCTCTCCCCCCCCCCCTCCCTCCTTACTTGTCGTGCCCTCCCGTGGCATACCATCGCCCGCAACGAGACCACCGGCCGATCACCGCGTGCTTCTCGTGATCCTGAGGGAGGGAGGGAGGGAGGGAGGGAGGGAGGGAGGTAAGTGTGTGCAGAGGGAGGGAGGGAGGGAGGAAGGGAGGAAGGGAGGAAGGGCGGACCTTGCGAGTTTTCTCGATGACCGCGTCGGCAGGATGGTCGGGGTTGAAGGATACGATGGCATGGCTCCCATCCATACAGGTGACGAGGAGCTTTCCCTGAAGGAGGGAGGGAGGGATGGAGGGAGGGAGGGAGGGATGGAGGGAGGGAGGGTATACGTGTGAGACCCGACTATCATCCGTGGGCTATCCATGTATTCCCTCCCTAACTCCCTCCCTCCCTCTTTCTCCCGCCCTCCCTCCCTCACCTCCTTCTCGTCCACCGCCTTGAAGTCGACGCTAAGCAGGGGGCCGCCGAAGCCCGAGAGCACTAGCCCCTTTTCCGAGGGAGAGCTGAAGGGAGGGAGGGAGGGAGGGAGGGAGGGAGGGAGGGAGGGAGGGAGGGGGGGAGGGAGAGAGAAAGGTAGGGTTCTGCTAGTTAAAGCGTGCTACAAATTTCTTCTTAAACAAATTGCAAATCCTTCCCTCCTTCCATCCTTTCCCTCCTCCTTCCCTTCCTTCTTCTTCATCTCTTCCCCCTCCTTGAAGTTGACGTCTCTCCGCGTTTTGGTTCTTCAGACCTGCCGTCCCTCGCTCCCTCCCCCCCTCCCTCGCTCCCTCCCTACCTACCCCTCCTGCACCCGGTAGAGCGTCAGAAATTTATCCACGCCACCAACAGCGATCAGGACTGACGCAGAGAGGGAGGGAGGGAGGGAGGGAGGGAAAGAGCAGACGTGGACACAGAGGGGGTTGAGCCCTCCGCCGACGCCCTCGAGGAGGTAAGCCTGGGCAGGGGGAGAGGGAGGGAGGGAGGGAGGGAGGAAGGAAAGGTTGGCGGAGAGACAGATCTTAACTACACTGTCTTCTGACACACGTTCTTGTGATGATGAGGATGGAAGGCGGGGCAGAGAGTTGAGCATTGTCTTTCTTGCCTCCCACCCTCCTTGATTCAAACTAAGGCCGTTCATCTATTGAAGCGCCTTGGCATTGGTAATCTCCCCCCTTACTTACTTCCCCCCTCTCTCCCTCCCTCCCTTCATCTGTCCCTCCTTCCCTCTCTTCTTCCCTCCCCCTCTCTCTCGTCATCCTACCTGCTTGGTAGCTAAACTCTCTCCGTCGCCTTCTTCTAAGTACGAGTTGTTCACGGGTAGATTAAAGATGCCAATGGTAGGTGGAGGAGGAGGGAGGTCGTCATCGTTGGGGTCAGGGATGGTGGAAGGAATGGCTGTGGTTGGTTCGAATGAGAAGAGGGGAGGTATGGAGATAGGAGGGAGGGAGGGAGAGAGGTCAGGATAATAAATCTTCGCGATACGATCTCCTCAACTTTTTTCATCTCTCGCAATTCCTTCCTCCCCTCTTCTCCTTTTTCCCCTCTTGCCTAACCCTCTCGCATTTCTTTCCCCCTCCTTCTCCTCCTTCTTTGAACCTACCCTTGAGGCGCTCGTTGTCGAGTGCGAGGAGGTCGTTCTCCTCTTCCAATGCGTAAATTTTTTTTCGCAATGACGCGATCAGCTCTAAGGCATCCCCTTTTTCCTTTTCGAGGAGGGCGATCCGAGCTTGGAGGTCAGATTCGGTTGGTGTGGTCGACATTTTTCGTGTGCTGGCGAGAGGAAGGACACGAGGGAGAATTTTACGAGGAGAGGGACATGGGAGGGCACGCTGCACAAATGACAAGTCTAGCACTCTGTGTTCAAAGCGGTGAACGTGCGTGCCTGGGCTTGTCCCGGGACAGTGAGGGCGGTGTCTGCAGCGTCTTCCTGTGAGGCGTTGTGAAGTGGTGAAGGTGGGACGGCGTGAGGAGCTGATACCGAGAGGAACGAACATGCAGACGTTGCAGTCACGGTGCTTCGCCGCATGCTCTTCCTTCCGGGCGACGGGTTTCCTTGTTCCTATCTCTAGGCTGCCTCCATTTTCAACATCAACCCCTTTTCGTCCAAATCCCACAGGGTTGATAGCACAGAAAGCATGCAAAGAATAAAGAGAAAAAAACTCCGAGCCTCCACCTGTCCTGCCGTTCCCAGTAGCACTCTCCTCCTCCTCCTGGTGTCCTCCCTACTCCTTGGTGTCCCAGCCCATGTTTCTGCTACTACATCTACCAGCGCCACCACCACCACACCTCTTGATTCGGAAATGATGAGAGGACAAGGAGAAGAGCAAGAGCAACGGTACGTTTTTTGAAACCTTCTTAATGGTCTTTACGGCTGATCAATCACCCCCTCCTTTCCTCCCTCCCTCCCCTCTCTCCAGCCTTGCCTTCCCGAGCCTCTCAACGAACCAGCGACAGGAATACATAGACCGATTAGAATGTATTCTCTACACTAATATTCGTCCGTGGTGGCTTGGCAACAGCGTGGTGGACTTGGAGAATGGTATGCGGAAAAAGGGAGGGAGGGAGGGAGGGCGGGCGGAGAGAAGGAGGGAGGGAGCAACTCAACACCATCCGAACACGAAAGCGGAGGAATGGCGGGGCATCCCAGCACTCTATCTCATATGGACACATGTACATACATACATATATGACCAGGAGGTTTCACCCTCAACCATGACATCAATGGGAACTACCTTGGCCCTGCTCCCAAAATGATCGTTACCCAGGTGCGTTCCTCTCCTCCCTCCTTCCCTTCCTCCCTCCCTCTTTACCCCCTCCCTCCCTCCCACTTTCCATTTTGCCCTTCTCCATATCCTTTCCATTTCCATTCTTTTTCCCGCAGGCACGCATCACCTGGTTTTTTTCCCGCCTTCTCCTCTTCGAAGCCGACGAGAAGGAGGGAGGAAAGGAGAGCGGGAAGGACGGCGGACAAAACCATGAGGGCATGACTGAGGGAGAGAATAAGGGAGAGAGGGCTAGAGGGCTGAAGAGTAACAGGAGCGAAAACCTGGCAATGGCCATGCATGGCTTTAGATTCTTGAAGGACAGGATGTGGGACCGTGCGAACGGGGGCTTCGTCTGGCGGGTGGCGGCGGACGGGAAGACGGTGGTGGAGGTAGGTAGGTAGGGAGGGAGGGAGGGAGGGGAGAAGGAGGGGCATAATTTGCCCAGCGTGTCTGACTATTCGTTCTTCCTTCTTATGTAGGGTACCTTCAAGGATCTGTACGGGCAAGCGTTTGGTTTGTACGCTCTTTCGTACTATTATATGGCCACGGGGGATAGGGAGGCCTTGGCAATGGCCTCCCAGCTGTTTGACCTGCTGTATACGAGGTGAGGGAGACATGGAGGAAGGTAGAGAGGGGAAGAAGGAAGGAGAGATTAGTTGGCTTATGAGAGGGAAAGAAGGGAGGGAGGGAGGGAGGGAGGGAGGGAGGGAGGATTATGTCTGACGCAATGCCATGACACCCTCCATCCCAAAGGTGCCACGACACCACGCATGGAGGTTTCTTTGAAGCACCCTTCAATGACTGGTACGCGGCGGACATACACTTGTCGCCTCCCTTCCTTCCTCTCTCCCTCCCTCCCTCCCTCCCTCGCATGCCTTTCCTCCCTTCCTAGGTCTCTCGATCCTGCCCATTTCCAAGGCGCCATCCAGAGACGCTCTCCCAAGACCATTAACACCCACCTCCACCTCCTGGAGTCGTTGGTGGCTTTCCACAGGGCGCTAAAAGAGGGAGGGAGGGAGGAAGGGATGAAAGGCGGATCATTCGAGGAGGGAGAGAAGGCGGAAGAGAAGAAAGGGAGGGGTGAAGATGGGAGGGAAGGGAGGGTAGAGACGGTCATCCGTGAGCTGATCGCCTTGGCGACGGGGAAAATGCTGATAGATCCTCCGGGTAGGAAGGGAGGGAGGGAGGGAGGGAGGGAGGGAAAGAGGGCGGACAACGGAGCCAGACCAAGGGGTAATAATCTCCACCCTGCTTATGCATGCCTCCTTCCCTTTCCCCCTCTTCCCTCCTTCAATCCCTCCTTCCTTCAGGCACTGTTGTCGAGTTTTATGCCAGCGACTGGACTCCGGACGACACTCCCAACCTCCTCCTCTTTGGCCACGTGAACGAGCTGCTCTGGTTGGTGGTGGATGCCTGCGAGGTATGTCACTCCTTCTAACGTTCACCCTCTCCCTGGCTCCCTCCCTCTTTCGGCTTTTATGGCCTTTGCACCACCGTTGAACCTCTCCCTCCCTCTCTCTCTTTTTCCTTCTTCCATCTTTCCCTCCCTCAGTCTTTGGACATCCGCCTATCCTCCCTCCCTCCCTCCTTCCTCTCCTCCCTTTGGATTTATTCCACCACTTATGGCTTCGACCAGACTCAGGGCGCCTTTCAAAATCAACGAGTGCTAGAAACCGAAAAGGTGAGGAGGGAGGGAGGGAGGGAGGGAGGGAGGGAGGGAGGGAGCGAGGGAGCGAGGGAGGGAGGGAGGGAGAATGGGCTGACAGGAAGTGAACGATTCCATCAATCTCCAAGCTTTATTGACATCTTATTCAATGCGCCTCCATCACACCCTGGCTCTCTTTTCTTCCATCCCTCCAGCCCCTCCTCCAGCCCCTCCTCCAGCCCTCCCTCCCTTTCGCACAAGACGATGACAAGGTGTGGTGGGTCCAGGCCGAAAGTCTCATCGCCGCCGCCAAGTACAGCAGAATCGACAGAGGGGAGGGAGGGGGAGAGGGTGGGATCGAGGCAGGGGAGGCGTTTGGGGCCCTGCTGAAGTACTTGAACGGGACGATGATTGATTGGGAGAGGGGAGAGTGGTTCGCGGAGGTGAAGGAGGGAAGGAAGGAGGGGGGGAAGGCGAACGAGTGGAAGGGTCCATATCACAACGGGCGTGCGATAATTCTGTGTCTAGAGGAATTGCGAGGGAGGAAAACTTAGGCTTATATTCAAATGAAGGAGAAGGAGCATTGGATAGAAAAAGGGAGGGGGGGAAGGAGGGAGGGTGGTCCTGGTAGTTCTTGTCAATAGTAGCTGTGTGTACACATGCACGCCCTTGCTTGCTTGCTTTTTGCGCATGTTTATGGCTTTAAATACTTAACTTAATTCTTTTATATCTTTTGGTTTAATCCGTACCTACATCCAATGCCGATGCAGTCACGGCGTAGAACAAAGTCCACCCTACTTCTAAGAGTCGCGGTATTTCCTGCCAAAGTATCTCTCGAATAACTATGTCCATTTGGTCAATCCCGTATCCTGGCGCTGGTCTTTTCCCTTTGGATTGCTTCTTGAATTTTGTCTTATCCTGTTGTCGAGAACACTCACCTCTTTAGCATTGCACTACCACTTGGAGAAGCTCCTCTCATCCTCTTCATTTACTCCTTGCGTCGCCCCAAAAAGAATGTGGCACCCACCGCTTCAAGGCTGGCATGTGCCTTCATAAATTCGTGAAGCTGAAATCCTCGGCGGCGATCCGGTATATCGACAGCACCTTCCTCCAAAATACCACCGTGCTGCTCCAGAAGCAAGACGAAATAACGATGCAACCCCGTGCCCCCTGGAAAGGATGAAGGAGACATGTAATGCATAATCACGTCCCCCACGCTACTGTCACCCTCAGAGCTTGGAATATTCGCTGTGAGCATCAATAGCAGGGCGCGATCCGTGGCCTGATGGATCGAGGGGAAATCCGCATCTACAATCACCACCGTATAGAATGACTGATCCTTTTCACTGTCAAAGGTTATGACGGGCGTGGTATCAGCTACAGCGGAAGGCACTTCATCCCCTGCACACACAGTCTCTCCATTGAATCTCAGTAAGAGGGGCACGATAAAATGTGCGCTCCCTTCCAACACGAGCTCTTTGAGAAGATTTGCCTTCTCCAGCATGGATTTGGCGTACTTAAGGGAATCGTGCAGCCGTACCATGGCGGTTGTAGCGTTGGTCTCTTGCGCGTGAGCCTCGTCCCACGACGAGTAGAAGAAGGTCGCTCCAACAAGTTTAAACCTGTAAAGGTTCGCATATTCGGCTATTGAAAAATTGGTGCGGTATTTTGGGCGGGCAATGTGCACAATTTGCTGCCCTCCCTGGGGTTGCTCCAGGATGGCCAAGAGATAGCGATGCACGCCGCGGCTCTGACCCTGGTTCTGGCTTGGCATGCGGTAAGGCACAACGATCTCACCAATTCGACTGTCTGCTTGCTTTCCTGGTACGTTTGTGACCAGGTGCAAAAGGAGCTCGCGGTCGTGGGGCGCTTCCGGAGTGGGAGAATCTGGGTCCACCAAGATAAATGTGTAGTAGGCTTCATCTCGAGCTTCCAACACAGAGTAGACTGGGGAATGGTCATCCAGGGCATGCAAAGGTACTTCAGCCCCACAGTCTATATTAAGCATCCCGAAGGTGGCATTGATAGAGTAAGTGCTTCGAAAGCCCTCGGGCAAGACGGAAGGAATCAGTCCCACGCTCTGCAGCTCCTGAGAGGTAGTGTGGGCCTGCTGCTTTGTTTTGCTCATTGGATGTGATTGCTTTACGAGGCTTGAAATAATCGATGCTGTACTATGGTCTACAAAAGTAGGTCAGGGTAGATAAACGATGTTGCGTGGCAAAGATGACGTGGATTTATCCACGTCGTTTCTTAGAAAAATGGATGATGGTTTGATATTTTTTTGGAAATGATGCTTTCTCTGCTGTCAGGGCTCTAAGGCTGATACAAGTAGCTGAGTTTGACTTAAAATACTGTTTTTGTATACTTTTCGGTGGCATTAGCGTCTCGCGGCAGCCGCGATACGACGCGCGCCTCTGTGATCCGTCTGACTGGCGGAAGAATGGTCTGTGGTGTGTGGGGAGGTTTACGTAGACGATACGAGGGTAGACTATAGTACCCTTCGTCACTTTATCTGTCGTATCAAGTCAGGCAACAGAACAATAAGTACATGATTAGTATTGTCGATGAGGAACTCTCCCATCGTGTCGAGGGAACGCGCTCAACGGGGTCAGGATAGTCTGCCGAGAGCCCAGGATAGAGCGTTCGAAAATCCGTTAAAATATTTCCATGAATTTGGCGTGGCGAGGGCCAGGCGTTGTCTCCACGTTCCCTCCTTTCGACGAGAGAGGGGCGAAGGGTCAGGCTCGCCTTTTATTGTGATAATTAAGCTACGATGGGGTCAATGTGTGTGCTATTTTTCATTCACTTTTTTTGTCCTATTCGTATCGAGGGTTCGCCCGGCTTGCTTTTTCGTCTCACTTGTTGTTGTGTTCCCTCCACTTGTTGGTGCGGGATGACCGGCAGTCAAAGGAGTGGCTTGTTTAGAGCGGGATGACGTCATCGTCCTGCGAAAACGCCAGTGGCCTGATGCCGGCAGCTTCCCCGTCATGCGGGGCGGGCTTATTTTGGTGCTCAAAATATTATAAAAGGAGATGTCACTATGCCGGTGATAAGGCTCGTTATGGTGATTAAAACCCCAAAAAAGTAAAAAGAGCAAAAATCTTACACTACTTTCTGTAAAGTCCGTCCCATATGTTCTTTAAAAAGATTGCCGATCAGATACCCTGTCTCTATGACTCTCCCTGTTAAGGACGGGCATATCACTGTCGTCTGATTACGTATCATACCAAGACTTTTACGGGTTTAATATGTATATCATACTTCTCTATTTCCTTTCTCTGTCATACATGCATTCAAATGTCCACCTGGTTAGTCGTGTCCTCCTCTATTTCTCTCCCTCGCTACAGATCGCCGTAATTCAATAAAATTAAAATTAATCTCATATCAGACATAGCCTTTTCCCTTTCTTCCCCATCACCATGTTTGCACGTGTGAACTTTCTCCTCATCTGTTTTGGACAGCTACTCGTAGGACTGCAGTCCTAATAGGGTCTGTTTTTATCAAATATTTTGACACTGGGCATACGAGAAGAACTTTTTGATTTCCCTTTCCTGATTTGCTTAATAGGTAACGTCACGGGAAACGCATTAGACAGTCAACGAGGGAAAGACCAATTTTTATTATTATACAGGCTTCGTATTAGTTCCACTTCGGTCGTGATTGCTGCCAAAGTGCCTTATCTAAACAACTAACCATTGTAAATGATCAGTCGAATAACCATTGTCAAAGAATTATGCTGCCCAAAAAAAGAGAGCCCTACATGACACACGGCCGTCCATCAGGCGAAACCAGCGGATCTTTACGGCACATTACGCAGACAATACCCTGCACTCCATTCGCTAGCGTCATCCGCACAGACATATAGACACCGGGATACTTGGTGACGACACCGCAGCGTACTTTCTCTACTTTCCCGGCCGACTTGAGGGTGGTGACGGCGGAGAGGGCCGTGAGTACCGCCATCTTGTCATCTTTGTGGACGATGCCCCAGAAGCTGGACCCCACCAGCTGCGTGGGCTCAGTGGGGAGGACGCATCGAGCAGCTTTATTGACGTAGAGCACCTGGCTCTGGATATCGGATGATATAACACACATCATATCCGGCGCATCGTCGACAATATTCTTGTAGATGCCCATGCGGTTCACGTCGGTGCGCAGTTCGTCATGTAACCGTTTGCGGCGGTTGCAAGACAAGCGGTTGTATATGCGTGCGCGCATCTTGCGTCGCTCTAGCTTCTCCTCCGCCGTTAAGCCCGACAAATCTTCTTTCGTCGCTCGTCGCTGCTTTTCTATGCTCTGTTGTACAGGGTTAGGGCTCCCGAGTAAATGGAGAGAAAGAGAGAGTTCTCCAAATAGATAATACCGAACATGCAAGCACCAACAAGCACGTATCTCTAATGTCCCTTACCGGAAGGTACTTTCCTATGATCTTGAAATATTTGCCAGACAGCAGCCCCGCTGACACGCTCATCACACCTGCTTGGATATCTTGCAGCGGCAGGAGGGTCTCGCCTAGCGGTGCAATCAATGGGTAGAGCTTGGCCTTCACGCACTCAGTAGGGAGGAATTCGTTCATCGCAAAGCACCCAGTTGACGCTATCACATGCTGCATTTTGAGCAGCTGCATTTGGCATTGTTGGGAGTGGTGAAGCTGCAATAGCGCGTGATTTTGGTCAAGATGCTGCTGCCGGTGGTGGTGGTGGTGGTGGTGCTGCTGCTGTGTTTGAAAAGATGGAGAGACCTGGGAGGGTATACTGGGAGTCTTAGACTTGAGAGTCGGGTGCTGATGAAGGGGTGACGGGCGGAAGTGTTGTTGGTCCTGGATAAGGAAGGAGTTGTTAAATGCCTGCTTTTGGAGTTCTAAAAATTGTGTGTGTTGGGGATTATGTATGTGTGCAATTGAATTTGTTTACGAATAGATGCGTTGCATACAGACAGTGCGTATATAGACGCATGTGAACGACCTGGAGAGGGCCTATTTTTTTGGAGATCTAGTGTCGCAGAAGTATGTCACCATATTGGTGACAAAAAACATAATGGCTATAAAACAATGAGGAAATTATAAATGAGGTGAAATGATAAGATATTTTTGTGTACTTTCCATCTACGTGCGTTCCCGTGCGTGCAGATGAGATGAGATTGTGTTTTTGGAAGCGAGTGGGGGGACTGTATACATATAGGTGGCAGGGCTGGGGGCTGCGGACACTTATTGCCTTGGAAACGTACCATGATTCGCCGCTAACATCAAAGAGGCCCAAGGCGAGGAATTCGGCGGCGTGGAGACGGGACAGGGGTTAGCAGCTGCAGCCAATAGGCTGTATTGCTGCTTCATTGGGACAGTCACACTGATTCTGACCAAAGCCTCTGATACTCCTACATAAAAAGGAATGTGTATTATACGGAGCGAACGTCATTGGAAGCTCGAGTGGACTGAGACTGTTCTTTGTGAGACATGTCTGTGGGAGGATCACACCGTGAGATGGGGGATGGGACATAATATGAATTACAACACTGTAGTACCGAGCTAATAAAAAAAGCACATGTCCCAATCATCAGCCCATGCCAGGGCGTTCAGCCCGGCGTCACTTATCGTTTGTAAGGCTACCTACTCCTATTTACCAGAGACACGCCTCCACGACTATCACTTGTGGAGATGTTCTATCTCGTATATAGAAAAAGTCCCCGTCAGGATTGTGTCCACGCTACTGTGTAGAGAACTGGAAAGCATGTGAATGATTGAGCAATGTACGCCATGAAATGCAGGATGTATGGTGAAAATATTGGGGCTCAGCCACCCGATAAATTGCCCAGATTTTGTTCCGCCCCCCCCCCCACCCCCCCCCCCCCCCCCCACCTACACCCCCCCCCCCCCCCCCCCCCTCACCACCCCACCACCTCCCCCATATAATTACGATACTCATCT
>Ga0160419_101214_pt1 | contig 11303 bp, 10 predicted proteins | sample CelAP2metagpilot_2_FD_108196 | JGI IMG/M metagenome (GOLD analysis project Ga0160419, IMG submission 108196) | Phycosphere-associated microbial communities from Cellana algal ponds in Kailua-Kona, Hawaii, USA - Cellana AP2-4-25 metagenome pilot ... | reverse complement strand
TGCATTTGTTACAGTGTTGTTATCTACAAAAGTCTCTTCATTTTCACAACTTGTTGTAAATAAGGTAGCTATTAAAGCCAATGCGATAAGGGAAATTTTTTTCATAAAAAATAAATTAAGTAGGTTATTGATTAACGAATGTATTTTCAATTCGATAAAAAACATAATTTATTCGGTGAAATGCGTTTAATTTTATGGTTTTGAGGAAATTAGCCACAAAAAATCCCGTTTTCAAGTCAAAAACGGGATGTAATTTTATTTAGTCTAATGCTGGAATACGTAACACTTGTCCTGGGTAAATCTTATCTGGATCTGTAAGCATCGGTTTATTAGCTTCAAAAATTTCTGGATATTTCATCGCATTGCCATAATAGTTTTTGGCAATTTTACCTAAAGTATCACCGCTTACCACAGTATGAAATTTTGTTTCTGGTTCTTTAACTTCAACTTTTGCTACTGTCATTTGATCATCTACGGTAGCAACACCATCACTGTTTCCTACTAATAAAACCACTTTTTCTTTTGTGGCTTGGTCTACAGCTTCTCCTGTAATGGTTGCAGAATCATCATCTATTAAGATATTTAAATTGGCTACTTCTAAGTCTAAATCGCTAACGGTTTCTTCTAGTTTTCTTGCAGCCATTTCTTCCATTTTCATTTCGGCAGCAGCAGCTTCTGCAGCTTCTTCTTTATCAGTTTTACCTATACCAAACACTTTTGCGCCTGCGTTTTTAATAAATGAAAATACTCCCATAATTTTAATCTTGTTTTTAATGTTCTTCTCGTAAAGTTAACAAAAAGCTTTTGGTTTATTGTTTAATAATTAGAATTTTGACTTAAAGTTAACTATTAAAAAACCGCTTAAATTTTACTTTAAGCGGTCTTAAACTAACTAAACTAATTCTCAAAAATTACTCACTAATTGAGATTTTATTTTTCCCTAGTATTATCTCTTGGGTTATCTTTTTTCTTGGTATGTTGTACACGTTTTTTCTCTCCAGAGGTTTTATTCTTATCTGTTGTTTTTCCAACTTTTAAGTACTGTATGTAACCTCTTCCTGTAAACTCATAAACGGTTCCAGAACTTGGGTGATACAGCTCTACTCTTTGATCGTTGATAATGCTTAGCTCAAAAAATTCGTTATCAAAATAATCGTAATCTAAGGTTAGTGTTTTTAGGTACATATTACCACTAACATTTTCTACACCATATAATCCTGAATAATCCCAATATAAATTGTTTGGATTTGTACCTTCTGGATCTTGAGAGCTTCTAAAATTGTTATCGTTTCCGCCAGATAAAAACTGAAGGAAGTTTTCGTTATCAAATTCGTTTAACGCTCCAAAATTACTAGTGTATGTTTTTTCCCAAGCTTCGTATTCTTGTAAAAAATACTGGGTGTTATCATAAAACACATAGTCGTAATCAAAGTTTGCACGTTGGTAACCATGTAAAAAATATGAGGTATCATTAAATGGGTTGTATAATTCAATAGTATTATAGTCTATTTGGTAGACATCAAAACTATCATAACCATCAATATCGTGGTCTATATCCAAAATCATATCATAAGCATTATAATATCCTATTTGTATACCGTAACCATTACCTTGACTACCAATACCTACTAGATTATTGTTGGCGTATAAATTTCCGTTTCTAAAAGACACTGTAAATGCCATTTGTAAAAAAGGAGTTTCGCCGTAACCAATAGTTTCGTTAATGTCTACGTACCAAAGCTCGTAAGAGTTTAATAGTTGATTTACCGTAATTGGTTCTTGATAATTATCGTAAGCATAGTCGTCTACAACAACTTCTGTATAACACGATGTAAATAATAATGCTATTAAAGCAAAGCCTGAAAGTAATTTTATCGTCTTCATAATCTGTCGTTTTAAGGATTGATACAAATTGAATTTCAAAAGGCGTGCCAAAAATTAAAAATGATTGATTTTCAATACTAATTGAAGTCTTTAATTTTACGTATTTTTGACATAGAATTTAAACGAAATTATGAGTCAACCATTAAAATATGCTGTTTTTGGGTCAGGAAGCTGGGCAACCGCTATCGTAAAAATGCTTTGCGAAAATTTGGAAGAAGTTGGTTGGTATATGCGCAGTGTTTATACCAAAGAACATATTCTTAGAGAACAACATAATCCGAATTATTTAAGTTCTGTCGAGTTTCATTTGGAACAATTAAAACTTAGCAATGATATTAATGAAATTGCTAACTACGCAGATGTTTTAATTTTTGTGATTCCTTCGGCATTTATCCATACCGAATTAGAAAAACTAACCGCAGATATTACTGATAAAATTGTAGTCTCTGCAGTAAAAGGAATTATACCCGAAACTGGCTTGTTGGTTGGTGAGCATTTTCATGATAATTACAATATTCCTTTTGAAAATATTGGTGTTATTGCTGGTCCTTGCCACGCAGAAGAAGTTGCTTTAGAGCGTTTATCGTATTTAACAATTTCTTGCGCAGACCAGAAAAAAGCTCAAATTATTGCCAATGCTTTATCAAGCGATTACATAAAAACAAAAACTAGCGACGATGTTATTGGTACCGAATATGCGGTAATGCTTAAAAATATTTATGCTATTGCTGCTGGCATAGCACATGGTTTGGGTTACGGAGACAACTTCCAGAGTGTATTAATGAGTAACGCTATACGCGAAATGAAACGTTTTATCAAAAAAATGCATAAGATGAAACGTAACATCAATAACTCGGCTTACCTAGGTGATTTATTGGTTACTGGTTACTCTACTTTTTCTCGTAACCGTATGTTTGGAAACATGATTGGTAAAGGTTATACCGTAAAATCTGCACAAATGGAAATGAATATGGTTGCAGAAGGTTATTACGCTACCAAAAGTGCACATTTACTTAATGATAAAAACCAGAAAAAAACGAAGCTACCTATTATAAATGCTGTTTACAGTATTTTATACGAAGGAAAAGATCCTAAAAAAGTATTTAAAAAACTTACCGAAAAGCTTAATTAAGCTATTATTTGATAACCATACATAATTGAAAACGGTCTAAATTTCGTTTTAAAAATAGGTGTTTGATGTAACCAATTTCGACACTAAAATGTTTATCTAAATTAATACCTAAATCTGCACTTAATAGATTTTGTTCAAATGGTTTTGGGTTTTTTCTTAAAATCAACTCTTCATATCCACCAAGGTAAAACGTCTTATTTAAAGGATATTTAAATTTGATGCGGTATCTTAATCTGTGTCTTACTTCGTTGTATTGATGAGCATTCCAAAAACGTTGTTCTAAACGCATTCGCTGACTTATGGCTAGCTTGTTTAATTTTGTTTTAAAGTTTATTTGCTCTAATAATCTGTGTTCAATGACATTGGGTTTGTTTGATGGTTCTATGGTTGTGTCAATCTCTCCAAATAAATATCCACCGGTTAAACTAAATTTATTATTCAATTTGTAATTAACTACACCTTGAACATAAAAAAAATTAAGATTGTGACTAAATTGATAATCTCTTAACTCTGCAACACCACCAAAACTTACTTTTTCGTTTAATTTATAACTACCTATAATGGTGTACCAAGTACCTACTTCGGTTTCCATAGATTGAGAGAAACCTGTTAACCAAACTAGTAGTATGGCTAACTTTACTATCGCTTTCATAGCGTAAAAATTTAAAAAAATAGCCTACCTAAGTGTATTAAAGGTAGGCTAGATTTATTAATAACAAATTCAACTAAAATGTATCTTCAAGATGATGGTGCTCGTCAATTAAAGGACCACCTTCTATGATTTGTTTTGAAGCTTTTTCTGCAAACTTCTCGAAGTTTAAGTGGAATGAATGTGCCAACCCAATAGCCTTACTTATGTAAGCTCCTTTTTGTAACCACGTGTTCATTGGGTCTAACATTTCGGTTGGTACATTAGGGCAATATTTAGGCATATATAGACCAAAAATTGGATGTTGTTCAAAGTCTACATTTTCTAATTCGCCATTTAAAATAGATGTAATCATTGATCTAGTATATTTCAACTTAATTCTAGATCCAACACCGTAAGGTCCGCCACTCCAACCAGTGTTAACTAACCAAACATTTACGCCTGCTTCTTGCATTTTTTTACTTAACATTTCAGCGTAAACAGTTGGATGTAATGGCATAAAAGGAGAACCAAAACAAGCAGAGAATGATGGTACTGGCTCTGTAATACCAGCTTCTGTACCAGCAACTTTTGCAGTGTAACCAGAAATAAAGTGATATGCAGCTTGACCTGGAGTAAGTTTTGAAACTGGAGGTAACACTCCAAACGCATCACAGGTTAAGAAGAAAATATTTTTTGGGTTACCAGCATGAGATGGTACTTGTATATTATCTATATGATGAATTGGATAACTAACACGTGTGTTTTGCGTGATAGAACAATCTTCAAAATCTACTTCTCCGTTATTGATAATTACATTTTCTAAAAGTGCACCAGGTTTTATTGCTCTAAAAATATCTGGCTCTTTTTCTTCAGTAAGATCAATTACTTTAGCGTAGCAACCACCTTCAAAGTTAAAAATATCGTTATCTGCTGTCCAACCGTGCTCATCATCTCCTATTAATTTTCTGTTTGGATCTGCAGAAAGTGTTGTTTTTCCTGTACCTGATAATCCGAAGAAAATTGAAGTATCTCCATCTTCTCCAACATTTGCAGAGCAGTGCATTGGCAATACATTTCTTTCTATTGGTAGGATTAAATTTAACGCTGTGAAAATTCCTTTTTTCATTTCACCTGTGTAAGCAGATCCACCAATTAAAGCCACTTTATCTGTAAAGTTGATGATAGAAAAATTACCTTGTCTAATACCATATTCTTCTGGATTTTTTGCTTCGTAACCAGGAGCGCAAAGTACTAACCAATCTTCTTCAAAATTATCTAATTGTTCTTCAGAAAATCTTAAAAACATATTGTTTACAAACAAGTTAGACCAAGGATATTCTGTGATGGTTCTAACATTAGTTTGATATTCTGGGTTAGCACATACATAACCATCACGAGCATAAATTTCTTTTCCTGAAAGGTAATTTGCTACCTCATCATATAATTTTTTGAAGTTTTCTGGTGAAATTGGTTTGTTTACTTTTCCCCACCAAACTTTATCTTTTGTGTATTCATCTTCTACTAAAAATCTATCTTGTGGAGAACGTCCTGTGAATTTTCCTGTGTTTACGGCTAATGTTCCGTTAGAGGTCTCTTGTCCCATTCCTTTTTCGACAGTAATTTGCTGAAGTGTTTCTGGAGATAAATTCCAGTTAACAGAGACATTCTTCAATCCATACTTTTCTAAGTTTCTGTCTGTTTTAACAATCGTTTCCATTTTGTATTGGTATTTGTTATTAATGTTATTCAAAAGGCCAAATAATTGGCACTAATAGTATTGTAATTATTAGTATTAATAGTAGTAATGGTGCACCAACTTTTACATAGTCTTTAAATTTATAATCACCTGCTGCCATAACCATTGCATTTGTAGTTGTACCAATTGGTGTTAAAAATGCTGTTGAGGCACTTATCGCAACAACAATCATAAATGGCTTTGCAGAAACGCCTAAAGATTGTGCTGTTAGTATTACAATTGGTGCCATTAGTACTGCTGTTGCAGAGTTATTAATGACTTGACTAAAAGTTGTGGTTAGTATAAAAATTCCTGCTAATAAGATGACTAAATTCATACCGCCCAAACTATTAACTAATGAGTTTGCAATCATCTGCGCAGCACCTGTTTTTTGTAAGGCTAATCCCATTGGTATCATTGCTGCAATCATCACTACGCTCATCCAGCTTATTCCTTTATAGGCTTTTGCTAAAGGCACGCAACCTGTAAGTAAAACAATACCAGCGCTAATTAAAGCTGCTATTGCACCGGGTACTATCTTAAACACTAACATGAAAATCATTAGTAATAATGAACCCAAAGCGATATAAGACTTTTCTGTAATGTTTACAACGTCTTTTGATAAACCTTCTGGGCTACCAACGATTACTAAATTTTCAAAATGATCTTTAAGTTTATCTATACTTTCCCAAGTTCCTCTTACTAAAAATGCATCTCCTGCTTTTATAGTAATCTCGTTATCTAAAAGCGGTTTGTTATTTCTTGAAACAGCTAATAATTGAAATCCAAAATCATTAAAGTATTTACCACGTTGCACTTTACGACCTACCAAATATGAATTTGGGGTAATCATAATTTCACTCATACCAACTTCTTGATTGATTAGGTTTTCTTTTACTTCGCCTTCAGCTTCAGATTCTACAACTGGTAACAGTCCTAATCTAAAAGTGATCATTAATCGGTTTACAGCTTCTGTTTCACCTTTAACAGTGATTATATCGTGGTATTTAAGTGTGACTTCTTCTGTTGGGAATTCGATAAATTCAGGAATTCCTTTTAAACGATTTGGATGTCTTCTTTTAAGTCTAATAACCTGTAAGTTATATTGGTTTTCTAAATCCCAATCTGATAATTTTGTGTTGATTAATTGTGATACAGAACGTATTCTTAATCTATAATAATCATCATGTACTTTGTAAGCTTCTATCCATTTGTGCATTGTAGAATCTATATCTACTGGCTTATTGTTGGTTTTATTACTTGGTAAAAGGTTAAATCCTAAATATCTAAAGTAAAGTATGGTTATTAAAAGAATTGGAAGACCAATTAAACCAAACTCAAAGAAAGAAAATCCTGTTTGTCCTGTTTCTTCTAAAGCGTTGCTAACAATAATATTTGGAGGCGTACCAGTTAAGGTTAACAATCCACCAGAATTTGATCCAAAAGCAATTGGCATTAATACTTTAGAAGGGAATGTTCCTAGCTTCCAAGCTGTAGAAATTGATACTGGTAATAAAGTTGCAACTGTACCGGTATTACTAACAAAACCAGAAAGCACACCAGAACCAAAGGTTAAAATAACCACCATTTTTGTGGTACTACTTTTTGCAAACTTTACAAATGTTTTTCCTGCTAAAGCAGTCCAGCCTGTTTTAGATAACCCTTCGCCAATGACAAACAAAGACGCAATCATAATTACCGTTGGGTTACTAAATCCGCTAAGCGTTTCTGGCAAGTCTAAAACACCTGTTAAAAACAGTGCTAACATAGACATTAAGGCTACAACATCTGGTGATAATTTTCCCCAAACAAAAAATGCGATTGTAATACCTAAGATGATGAAAGTTGTGGTTATCATTTTGCTTTGTTTTGGAAGAACAAATAAGTAAGATTGTTCTTTACCCTAACAAAGTTACATGCTTAAAACACCACTAAACATGAGATAAATCATGTTATTTAAGGATAGTTTTGGCTAACTTAAATACTACAACGTTTTCTTAAATAGAAAATGAAAAAAAATTTAAAGGCAAAAGATTTTTTTATGCTAAAAAGTATGCTTTTTTATTTTACTAAAACTCCTTTTTGATTAATTAAAGGAATATTTTGAAGTGCATTTTTATTTATCGTGTTTTTTCTAAACGTGTATGTTTTATCAAACATCGTATTACCTTCAAAAAAAGTGACTTTAAATTGGTTATTGAGTGCAAAAAGTTCTTCTTGAATCAATTCGATTTTTGCATAACTTTTTTTAGGAAGCTTATCTATTTTTTTTCTAAAAACTGAGGTTGTTTTACTTTCAGAATAACCACTAGTTACAATAATTACTGTATCTAAATCTACCTCTTTATCATTAACAATATAGGCGTTCCAGTCTTGAGTTTGATAAATATCATTGAACTCATTTACTATAGCAATGTAAACATCTTCTACTTTAGGAATGTGGATATCTTTTTTCATTTGGCAAAAATAGCAAACTATTCAAAATAAACATTACTATAACTAGATACTGTTACACCTCTTAAATTATAAACTACAAAATGATTCAATATTTCTTCTTGAGAATACTTATCTATCAAGCTTATATTTTTTTGAGCAACCTCTTCAAACCTCTTAAAATAAAGATCACAAAACAAATGTAGATTTACTTCTTCTCTAATAATATTTTGGTTTTGTGCACTTTGTAGCAGATTAAACAAAGTTATTTTAATAAAATTTTGTCTAAATTGATCAAACTGACTATACGCTTTTGGATAGTATTTTTGAAGCCCGAAAATAAAAGACGGTTTAAAGTTTTTTAAGTGTTCTAAAGCTGTTTTATATAATAAAATAACACAAATTATTGGATCCTTTTCTTTACTTACTATTTGGTCTACGTTATTAGTATAATTGTTAATTAATAAACCAACACTATCATAAATTAAATGGTCCTTACTATCAAAATGATGATAGATTGTTTTTTTTGAAATTCCTAACTCAGACGCAAGCTCATCCATAGTAAAACTTCTGCTACCAAACTTTACAAATTTTTCTGCCGATTGTTCTAATAACTCCTGCTTGCTAATCATTTTAATATGATTTTAGTTTTGTCATAAAAGCTTTAAAGCTTGGCATCAAATCTTCAAAAAGCTCGTGCTTTCTGTTTTTTAATAAGACTTCACTAAACAACTTTAAACCAACAGCAAATTCAACAGATTCATTGTTATTATCAAATAGGTTTTTAGCCTTTAAGATGTCTATGATGTTGAAGATATTATCGTGATTCTCGAATTCAAACTCTAAGTTTTTTTCGGCTACAGATTCATCCTTTAAGGCTAATTCTTTAAGGTTGATGCTGTACTTATTATTTTTCTTTCCCATTATTCTTTTAAATTTTATTTCCAGCCGCCACCTAAAGCTTCATAAAGGTTGATAACGCTTAACATTTGTTGTAGTTTGTTATCAATTAAATTAAGCTCTGCACTTAGCGCGCTTTGTCTAGCTGTTAATAGGTCTAAATAATTGGCATATCCGTTTTTCAATAATTCTTCCGAATTACTTTCGGCATTTCTTAATGCTTCAACTTCATTTTGGCGGTATTCAAACTTCTCTGTTTCTGCCTCATAATCGTAAAGAGCATAAGACACTTCATTTCCTGCTGTTAAAAGCGTGTTTTTAAAGGCTAATAAAGCTTGTTCCTGCTGTGCTTTGGCAACTTCGTGCTGCGTTTTAATACGTCTTTGATTAAAAATAGGCTGAGTTAATCCGCCAACTAATGTTGCAAATAGTGAATTAGCATTAAGTAATTGATCTAGCTCAAGACTTTGAAAACCAGAATTAGCCGTTAAAGTCAAAGATGGATAAAAATTACTTCGTGCTACATTGGTTAACTCAAAAGCGTTGATTAAACCATATTCTGAAGCAATAACATCTGGTCTGTTACTTAATAAAGTAGCAGGTACACCAACTTTTATATCGGCATCAAAGTTTTGGTTTTCTAAAGAACCTCGTTGAATAGGCTGAGATGATCTTCCTAATAAAAGATTTAAAGCATTTTCAGTTTTAAAAATTGAAGCTTTTATATCCACTAAAAGCGCTTTTGCGTTATTGTATTGTGCAATATTTTGGTCTACCGCAACTTGATTTGCTTGTCCGGCGTCTTTTAGCGCTTTAATAGTAACAACACTGCTGTCTGCTGCAGCTACAGTTTGCTCTGTAACTTTTAACTGCGCATCTAAAGCCAATAATTGGTAATATGTTGTTGCAATACTTGCAATAAGCTGCGTTTTTACTGCTTTGTGTGCAGCAACACTTTGTAAATAAGTGGCTTCGCTAGCACGTTTATTACTTCTAATTTTTCCCCAAATATCAGCTTCCCAAGATAGACTTCCTGATAATTCATACTGATCTAAAGATGAAAATAAAGATCCAAACTGACTGTTTCCAGACAATTCTTGATGTGTCATTTGTGCAGTAGCGCTAACCGTTGGTAAATAACCTGCTTTACCTTGTTTTAAGTAAGCTTCGGTAACTAGAATTTGCTGAATTGCAGTTCTAATATCTAAGTTATTTTGAAGACCTTCATTAATATACTGCTGTAAATAGCTGTCAGAAAATAAATCTTTCCAAGATATATCTGCCATAGACAAACTGTCTGCTGGCAAATTATCTGTTCTAAATAAATGGTCTGTTTCTTCTAATTCTGGTCGCGTATAATCTTTAGCTACAAAGCAACTTTGCATTGTTATCGCAACTACAATAAGTAAAAATGGTTTACTTAATTTTTTATATGTTGAATGTGATATCATAATTTTAGTTCTCGATAGTTTTTGTTTTTGGTTGACCTGAAACTTTCTCTTGCAACCATTGGAATAAGATGAATAGAATAGGGATTACAAAAATTCCTAAAATGGTTCCTATTAACATTCCTCCAGCAGCACCAGTACCAATAGATCTGTTACCAGCAGCACCAACACCGTTTGCTAATACAAGTGGCATTAATCCTAAGATAAAGGCAAAAGAGGTCATTAAAATTGGTCGTAACCTGGCTTTTGCACCATGTATAGCTGCGTCTACTAAATCTTCACCGCTACGTCTACGTTGTAGCGCAAACTCTACAATTAAGATGGCGTTTTTGGCTAATAAACCAACTAGCATGATTAAGGCTATTTGGAAATAAATGTTATTCTGTAAGCCTAACATTTTGGTTGAGAAAAAGGCTCCAAACACACCTAGCGGTAAAGAAAATATTACGGCTAAGGGTAATAAGTAACTTTCATATTGCGCAGCTAGTAAGAAGAAAACAAATACAATTACTAATATGAAAATAATAACAGTTTGGTTACCTGCATTTACCTCTTCTCTAGATAATCCTGAGTAAGCTACATCGTAGTTGTTAGGTAAGTTTTTAATTTCTTCATTAACAACTGCAAGTGCATCACCTGTACTAAAACCTGGGTTTGCTGCACCACTAATTTTTGACGAATTATATAAGTTGAAACGCGTTACAGATTGCGGACCATATACACGTTTTAAATCTACAAACTGTGTAATTGGTGCCATCTCACCACTTCCTGTTTTTATGTATAATTCATTTAAAGAACTTGCATCTGTTCTATCTTCTGGCAAAGCTTGAACATATACGCGATATTGTTTACCAAATCTCGCAAAGTCTGCTGCATAAACACCTCCTATATACCCTTGTAAAGTAGAGAAAATACTGCTTATTGAAACGCCATATCTTTTTGCTAATGGCACATCAATATCTAACTCGTATTGAGGATATCTTGTATTGAATGAAGATTGTCCATACTGAATTTCTGGATGTTTCATCAAGTTACCAATAAACTGTTGTGTGGCAGCATCTAGATCTTCAAAACTTCCACCAGATTTATCCATTAAATTCACTTCAAAACCACCTGAAAGTCCAAAACCAGGAATACTTG
>Ga0160419_101213_pt1 | contig 11306 bp, 17 predicted proteins | sample CelAP2metagpilot_2_FD_108196 | JGI IMG/M metagenome (GOLD analysis project Ga0160419, IMG submission 108196) | Phycosphere-associated microbial communities from Cellana algal ponds in Kailua-Kona, Hawaii, USA - Cellana AP2-4-25 metagenome pilot ... | reverse complement strand
GGGAGGGAGGGAGGGAGGGAGGAAGGGAGGAAGGGAGGAAGGGAGGAAGGGAGGAAGGGAGGAAGGGAGGAAGGGAGGAAGGGAGGAAGGGAGGAAGGACCAATGAGCACACATGATCACATTATGGAAAATACCAAGATAGTCTTTACACATGGCAGCATTCAATGCCTTCCTCTTCCCTTCTATCCCTCCCTCCCATCCTCCCTCCCTCCTCACCTGAGCCGGGCTAGGATGGTTTCCAAAGCGGTAGAGGTCGAGCAAGGATAGAGGCGTCGTGCGTTGGCCCGCCTGCCTGTTGAGATGGAAATGAGAGGAGACAAAAAGGGAGGGAGGGAGGGAGGGAGAGAGGGAGGGAGGGAGAGAGGGAGGGAGGGAGGGTGAAGAGTGAGTGAGTTGCGTGGGTGGACCCTTTGCATGCCTGCCTGACGGGAGGGACAGGAAGAGCGAAAGATCAGCGGGAAGAAGGGGGAGAAAAGGATGAAAGATATCCAGTATACAGAGATAGAAAAAGGAAATCAATCAATTTCCCCCCCTGATCCATTTCATTTTCCTTTCTTCCGCCCCCCTCTTCCCACCCTTCCCCCGGCTCACTCTTCTACCCGTGCCATGAGCAGCTCGTCAATGTCCGGCCGAGACGGAAAGGCTAGGAGGCGCTTCGCCCGTGGCATCTTGGCCTGGGAGGGGCGAGATGTGGTGGGAAGAGATGTGAGATTTACGTGAACTGTATGCATGAAGGGGCAGTGTACGGGGCAGAGCGCGGCAGCTTGTGTATTTGTCTCTCTTTCACCTCCTCCCTGTGCCCGTGGCTTCACCACACACTGTCCAATCAGTATGCAATCACACCCTCCTCCTGACTCACAAGCAGCGATTATTGGAACCATTTCTATTCACTCTCTGTCTGCCTTCCTTTCATCCCTCCCTCCCTCCCTCCATCCGAAATGCTTGATGAGGAGAATGATAGGCCTAATCCATCCGCCTCCTACGTACCCGCAACTGCTGCGCCAAGCGCTGCAGAAAGGACGTATTGGTGGCACGGGCAGACAAAGGCATGGATCCTGGAGAGTTTCTTGCCTGTATAGTGGTGGACGTAGGGATGCATTTGGTGAAGGGAGCATGGGGAGTTGAAGGAGTAGGGCAGGCAGGCGGGCAACAGAAAGCAACTGCAAGAAACAACAACCCCTGACCTCCAGCCTCCCCAACTGCCCGCGCTCGCGCACAAAATAATAGAAGGCAGTAATACGTTCACGCCCCGGTGTGCCTCTCGGTCCCTCCCAAAATTTCGAGGAGATGTTCTGCTCCGTCACTATTCTGTTTGTGTCCTTGTGACTCGGGGGCTGCGACTTGAGACAATCTTACCCCAAACTATTAAGACCGCTAGAACTGTCGTTTGGTGGGCCAAGGCCCATTTTTGCCCCATTTTTTGCGCGCTTCGCTTCGTGGCGGCTTCTTTGTTCTGTTCTGATTTCTTCCTGCACTGCACTGCACTGCACACATGTGCACTGCATTGGTATGTAAGACAGAGCGGTACATCTCCAAGAACATGCCTCCCTCACGGCCTTAAACCCCATTTAAATGCCGCCCTGATTGCTGTAGTGCTTTGTACCTTGTACATTTTTTCGCAGGAGTTCTTGCAGACTCTCACAGCAGCTCGTTCGGGAGTCGGTGCAAGTACCAGGGATGCCTAGATGCAAGGGCCAGCGGGCCAACAACGTAGAGGATGAACCGCACAACTTGCAGAATACTCTTGGTCTTTTTTCACCCTTGTGCGACTGTGGACTGCATGCTCCCTACGTCCTTTGGCTATCTGTCTGCCTTGATTTTGGCCCATCTTCTTTCAAATACGACACACACCACATCCTCTTGACACCCCAAGGTGCCTTGCCAGCATTCAAATACCACCGGATCCTCTTGAGCTGCATTTGTGAAGGTGGCGTCTCATTGCTCGGCCTCCAGCCTTTTCCCCAGCCGACTCGGAATGGAATTAAAGAGCCTCTGCCATATTTCCAAATCCAGGACGAGGGATAGGAGACGCCACCGGATGCCGTCGCATTTTGGAATCGTTGAGGAAATTTGGAAGCTTGCAGCTGGAGACTTCGTCGGGGACTGCAAATATTTTGGATTACCCTCGGCAAGAAACCATGTGAATGTACAGTGGTTGATAGGACGCTGAAGACCGTTAAATGGAACAACACTTTTCGAAATTTAAGGCATTTACTTTGTCATGCTATGCACCTAAACCACATATGACACAGAAACATGGTGAGCGGCAACTATCATACACTTCTCACTTTCTTTATGGTGGTCGCTCTTGCGTTCTCGCACGGCCAGCACCGACGACACACGCGAATGGGCACCGCGGCCATGATCTCTACGTTGGCCACTCTCGGGGCCCTCTCGCTGCCTTTAGCCACCTGCCTCCCACCCTCCCTTGATGTCTCTATCCAGGCCTGTAGTACCATTAACCCAGACGACTACCTTAAGAACGTCATTGCCAAGGCTGGGAATGGTGGTCAGGCGGGCACTCTCCGCGGCAAACCTACGCGTTTTACGCTGATCCTTGTCCCTCGCCAGATACAGCCTTCCCCGGCACTCCAACCTTCTTTGGACCTACGCATCGACCTTTCCTCATTCCTGGACGTGAAAACAGCCCAGATGAAGCGGCCCCAGGGCAGTTCTGCGATCACGCCAGTCATCGACAGAGATCTCGGAACGGTGACGTGGAACAATATTGGGGCTGCCCTCCTGGGTGCGGGTTCCAGGAAGGCGGTGCCTCAGAAGCTCAGGTTCACTATTAAGGCAGTTTTGGCCAGCGACATACCTAAAGGCATCAAAATCAAGGCCTACTTGTTGGACGACCAGAATGTTTGCGAGGTGATGGTGGGGGAGGAGGAAGTTCTTGTGCGCGACCCCGAGGGATTCAAGGCCATCAGGTCGGGAGAAGGGCAGTGAGGACGAGAAAAAGTCAGGATGTGCGAGGGGAAAAGGAGGAAGAGGAGATGGTAGATCTCGAAAAGTAGGGAGAAACCAAGCAATTTCGTTCAATCGAGGCGCACGGGAAGCTTCCCATGGGAAAAGCCAACTCCAGAAGTGGAAGAAATCGAAAAGAAAGGAGATGAATGAAGTACTATATGGGGATGGGGATGTATATTATAATTCTGTACAAGTCAAAAGGTGATGAACAGGAAGATATAGCAGAAAACGGGGTTAAAACTTTCTGCATGGATGATCTCGATACCTGCCGAGAAGAAAGAAGTGAAGGGTGAATCCTGCGATCGCTCTTTCGTATCCACTTAAAAAATTTGGAAAAACAGCTCTTATCTATTTTGCGGAAAAATCCAACATGTAAGGTACGTCTTGTTCTCGTTACTTATTTTTACGTGTGTCCTTCAAAACGCTTCCGGAGCTCGGTCTTGAGCACTTTCCCCGTGGCACCTAGAGGGATGGACTCGACAAGGACCACATCGTCAGGAATCCACCACTTGGCTACCTTCCCTTCGAAGTGTTGGAGAAGGGAAACCTTGGTCAATGGTGGGGAGGAAGCGAGGGAGGAAGAAAAAGGGAAGTTTGTGGTGGCGGTGCTGGAGGTTGAGGAGGACGAGGATGACGAGGGAGGTGCCGGTTTGGGCACGACAATAAGGAGTGGGCGTTCGTCCCATTTAGGGTGCGGCATTGCGATAACGGCTGCCATGGCTACCTGTGAGGAAATAAAGGGAGAAAGGAATGGGAGGAAGGAGGAGTAGGGGGTAGTGTGGATCAGATGAACTCGAGATAAACGTGGAGGAAACGCGCACTGAAAGGTGAGAGACAGGGAAGGAGGGAGAGATAAAATACCTGGGGATGGCTCATGGCGACATTCTCGAGCTCGATGGAGGAGATCCATTCCCCACCGCTCTTGATCACGTCCTTGCTCCTATATCACGATAATAGGATACAACATTTGAATATGTAGAGTGAGCTAACTTCAAGTATAAGATATTCGCAAACCTTGACCTGACGATTCCTTGATTTTCTCCTCCCATTCATATGTCTTTCGAACCTCACCTTTTCTTGCATCCCCCCCCTCCCCCTCCCTCCCTCAAATCTTACCGGTCAGTTATATTCATATATCCATCTGGACTAATGGTGGCGACATCTCCTGTCAGGAACCACTTTAGCCCTTCCTCGTCCTAAGGGGAAGGAGGGAGGGACGGAAGGAATAATGGAGTGGAGCTAGAAAGGAATCACAATTTATGTCCATGAATACAACAAATTAAAGCCCTAGGAAAGTAACTCAAAACCCGGGATACCCATTTTCACATCAACAACTCACCTTGTAAAAACACCCTTCCTCGGCCTCTTCCTCCTTCCCTGCCTTCCCCCCTCCTTGGTAGTATTTTGAGACCACCCAATTTCCCCGCACACACAGCTCGCCTTGAGAGATGCCATCCCAGGGGACTTCCCTCAAGAGGGGAGGGGAAGGAGAGAGGGAGAGAGGGTGCGAGGGAGCGACGATTTTGAAGTCGGCGCCGTAAATGGCTCTGCCTTGCTTGTTGAGGAGGGCGTATCTCTCGTCGGAGGAAAGAGGGAGGTGCTTGCCCTAGCAAGGGAGGAAGGGTGAGAGGGAGGGTGAGAGGGAGGGTGAGAGGGAGGGTGAGAGGGAGGGTGAGAGGGAGGGTTCTCCTTGACCAAGCAATCAATTTTCTAGAAAAGGTGGGAGGGGGCGAGAGAGCGAGGAATAGAGGAAGCGAGTGATACGTATCTACCTTGAAGCAAATCCCCCTCGTGATCCACTACAAGGGAACGAAGAATGGCATGGGAAGAAGGGACGGAGGGATGGGGGGAGAGAGCGATTTTGGGGGATAAGAACGACTGGCCCCCGGCCTACCTACCTTGAGGGTGCACGCCGTGCCGAGGGGCGACAACTCCGTCATTCCCCAGGCGTGCAGCACGTCCACGCCGTGGCCCTCGACGAAGGCCCGCAGCATGGAAGGCGGGCAGGCAGCGCCTCCCACGACAGTGCGTTTCATGGCTTGGAACCCGTCTTTGTTGTTCTGGCTCATATAGTTCAAGAGGCCAAGCCACACCGTGGGGACGCCGGCGGAGACCGTGACCTAAGATAGGGAGGGAGGGAGGGAGGGAGGGAGGGTGGGAGGGAGAGTAAATTGCAACCATTTTTTACACCGGTGGTCACGATGACCTTTTCCTCCCTCCCCCCCTCAACCGATTTCTCAGTCTCTCTCACCTCCTCTTCCTCTATCAGATTATAGAGGGATTCTCCGTCGAGTGAAGGCCCGGGGAGTACCAACTTGCACCCTACCAAAGCCGCGGAGTAAGGGATGCCTGGAGGGAGGGTTGGAGGGTGGAAGGGAGGGAGGGAAAGATGTGCTGGTTGAGCTAGGGACCGGCCAAGAACATGAAGTGAGGGCATCCGGCTTTGCCGTTTTGCCGGTGGTACCGCTTTTTCACGTCAATGCACGGGGTGGGGATAATGGAAAGAGAAAGAGAGGGAGGAATATTTCACGTTTGTGTCACATGAGTCGCCCTTCCCCCCTCCCTCCCCTCCTCCTTCCCTCCCTCTTTCCCTCCCTCCTTCCTTCCCACTCCCCTCTCACCCCATGCATTGACGTGAAAGAGCGGTACCACCGGCAAAACGGCGTCACGGGCGGACAGGTTGAGAGAGTCAGGAAGGGCAGCAGCGAAAGAGTGAAGGATGGTGGAACGGTGAGAATACAGGACTCCTTTTGGGTGGCCTGTAGTTAGAAGGAGAAAGGGAGGGAGGGAGGGAGGGATGGAGTTTTAAGAAAAAATAATTGCTGCCTGTCAGGTTTCGTTGAGGAAGAGCGGGCGACTATGGGAAGGGGGAAACAGGGTTGGCCAGAGGCTCTTACCCGTCGTTCCACTCGTGTAGCACAAGCTGGACGCCGCCGTCTCGTCAAACACAGGCCAGGCGTACTCCTCGCTCGCCTCCTTCAAGAGTGCTTCATAATTCAGCAGCACACCAGGAGGGAGAGAGGGGGAGGAAGAGAGGGAGGGCATGCTGTCTTCGTCCACCAGGCAGACCCATTGCTTGACGGTCGGACAGTGCGACGCCAGGCGCTCAACGAGGGGAGAAAAGCAGGCATCGAAAAACACCACGGTGTCCTGGGCGTGGCTTATGATCCATGTCAAAGTCTCGGGAAAGAGGCGAGGGTTCAGAGTGTGGAGGATGGCGCCGGTCCCGGAGACAGCAAAGTAGAGTTCCATGTGTCTGTATTTTGGGGAAGGGAGGGAGGGAGAGAGGGAGGGAGCGAGCGAAAGGGAGGTGGTTGGATGAATGGATGTCTGGTTTGGGAGCAAAATATGGAACAATGTGAAGGAGGTATTCAACAATAATACAGAGCCTTAGAACGCCTCACCATCTCTACTCTACCTGTACGTGTTCAAAGCCAGTGTCGCCACCCTGTCTCCTTGCGTGACGCCCAACCTCCCCTCCAGAACATGCGCCAGGCGCTTGCTCCGTGCGTGCATCTCCAGATACGTATATCGATGCAGCTTCGCTTCTTTACGTCCTGCCTCCTCATGTCGACGGCTGACGATAGGCGTGTCCGGATGATGCTTTGCGGCGTGGGTCAAGAGGGAAGAGATAAGGAGAGGGTAATTCATCATCAGGCCAGGGGTCGAAGGCGCGGTCGAGGCTGAGGAGTAGGACGCGGCGCGAGAACGAAGACGATAGCGGTACGCACTGCTGTGTCGAGAGGGCAGGAGAAGACGGAAAATATGACGGTGCATGGCTCTGGGTTTGATTCTGTAACTCTGTTTGGGTGTGATGGTAGGGGAAGGGTAGAGAGCATGGCTCTGGGTTTGACTGTGTAACTCTGTTGGGGTGTGATGGTAGGGGGAGGGGAGAGATGTTGGGAGGGGGAGGTCTGAAATAGGGTTCCGGAACGTACACTTTGGCCGTCTTAGAACCCTGGAAATAAATCAACCGAAACACACCCTCCTGTGCCTGATTGGATGCAGCAGTAGTGGAAAGCGTGTGGAAGTAAAGGGAGTGTTATGCCTGAGAGGGGGACGAAGCTTGACAACGCCTTCAACCAGCGATTCAGCGGAGGAAACGACGATTTTGGGTGAGGCCCCGCAGACAGGGAAATGTAAAGAGCACCCATTACTGTCTACACCTAACGGAACGGAATCTCGTCGACAAGAGACGTACGTGGAGAAATAGGAGGAGAAGGAGGAGGAGGAGGCCGAAATAATCTCCCTGCCCTCTCTCCACACCGCCCACAGCATGCACCACACGGACAATGGTGACCGACACGATGACCACCGGTACAAAGATGTCAAGGGAGAAAATGTCGATGACGATGAGAATGCCCCATACCGAGCGCTCGACGAGGATGTTCGAGATTTTTGGGTCCCACGGGAGGTGAAGCGATTGAGACATCCCATCACGGCATTGACTTTCCTAAGAGTAAGTATCATCCGGCAGGAGGTTATAAAATCAGAGTAACAAGTCAATAATTATAAAATCTCATTCCCTCACACCCAAATGCATTCCTCCGTGTGCCAAGGTGATTCACGACACCACACCCTTCCTCCCTCCTTCTATCCTCTCTTTCCTCCAGGACTACGTCCAGCCTTCCATTCCCGTCATTTTCTCAAAAGGGAGTGGGCTCCTCGACCAATGGCAGGGCGTGGAGAGGTGGAAGGAGTGGGAATGGGTGGTGGGAAGGGTAGGAGAGGAGAGAATAGTCTCTGTCAACGTGACCCCTGATGGGAGAGGTGACGCCATTCTGGAGATGCGGAAGGAAATCGAAAGAAAGGTCGAAGAGGAGAAAAGGGTAGAGAGGAAAACTCAAAATTTCAAAGGGACGGAGGGAAGGAAGGAGGGGCGGCCTGGTTCTCCGTCCTCTCCTCCTTCCCTTCCTCCTCGTTCTCCCCCGCACCCTCGACGTGTCTTCGTCAAGCCCGAAGAGCGGCGAATGGCCTTCGGCGCTTTCGTCGACATCCTCCTCCACGGGGAAGATGAGGGCGGGAGAGAAAGCGGGAGGGAGGAAGGGGTGTTCTACCTCAGCCAACAGAACGACAACATGCGCGTCGACTTTCCCATGTTCATCTCGGACGGCCAAGGCGCGCGGGAGGAAGGGGGCGAGGAAGGGCAGGTTCCCGCTGCCGGCTTCCCAATCGCCCGCCATGTTTTTGGTCATGCCCCGGACGCGATTAATTTGTGGATCGGTGGCCGCAGGAGCGTCTCGTCGGTCCACAAGGATCCTTACGAAAACATGTATGCCGTGCTCAAGGGGGAGAAGGTAGGCGGTAGGGGGCTTCCCTCCCTCCCTGCCCTCCCTCCCTCCCTCCCTCCCTTTCGTCTACATTTCCTCGTTATTTTCTCATTCCCATTAGCATGTCACCCCCTTTCCCCCCTCCGACATGTCCTCTCTCTGCCACCTCTCCCGGGTGCTTCCACAAGCTTCTGACCCCAGCTCACCCCTCCCTACTTCCCTCCCTCCCTATCGCCCTCCTTCAGCATTTCATCCTCTTCCCTCCCTCTGACGCCGCCTCCTTCTCTGTTGCCCAGGATCTTCTTCAAGCCACTTATCACTCCTCTCCTTCCTCCCGCACTCTCTCCGTGTCGATCGAGGACCAGGGCGGGAGGGAGGATGGGGGTCGGATTGACTGGATCGACTTGGAGGCGTCGAGGGAGGGAGGGAGGGAAGGAGGGAGGGCGTTGCACCCCCTGGAGGTGTGGGTGAAGGAGGGGGAGGTGCTGTATTTACCTGCATTGTGGTTCCACGAGGTGACACAGACGTGTCCAACAATAGCCGGTACGGAGGGAGGGAGGGAGGGGGAGAGGGAGGGGGGGGGACCTCAATAGAAGCAAATAGGGCATCTTCTAGCCTCCCTCTACCATCTCTTTTTCTTTCCCTCCCTCCCTCTTCCCTTTCCACTCACCCCCTCCTTCCAGTCAACTACTGACACGACATGGCGTTCTAGGACATGAGTGCGTGTATTTTAATCATCCCTATCTCTTCCCTTCCCTCACCCCCTCCTTCCAGTCAACTACTGACACGACATGGCGTTCTAGGACATGAGTGCGTGTATTTTAATCATCCCTATCTCTTCCCTTCCCTCACCCCCTTCTTCCAGTCAACTACTGGCACGACATGGCGTTCCTAGGACCAAAGTATGTGTATTTTAACTTCATGCAGCGCCTCGGCAGGCAGCGACAAAGGAGGAGAGAGGGAGGGAGGGAAGGAGGGAAGGAGGGAAGGAGGGAGGGAAGGATGGAGGGGAAGAGGATTGAAATATTGGAATATTTAAAATTATGAGTTCAATGACAAAGTGTACCTGAATTAATGCTTGCTTTTACTTGATTAAACGCTTCGGTACGCTCCGACTTTGATTTTTCTTTTTTTTTCTCTTGTCTTTCCCTTTTCTTTTTATTCTTCTTTTCTGTCTCTCGCTTCTCGTTTTCGTTTCCCCTCCTTCCCGTCTAGCCTCTTCTTCTCCTCCTCCTCCTCCTTCTTCTCATCTTCTCTTACTTTTTTTTAAACCCCCAAAACGACTAATACTCCATGACATAACAAGCACCATTCCCCCTCCCTCCCTCCCTCCCTCCCTCCCTGCGCCTCTAGTAAGGCGAGTACCGACGGGAGCGAGAACGCGACCGAGAGCGAGATCGGCCTCGCCGTGGCGCACCTGTTCGATACAATTAAATAAGATTACATAAGATTTAATTTGATCACATTACATGTCTTAATCAAAAACGTTATCAAGAGGGAATGCCAGCGAGTCTCTGTGGCCTTCCCACCGCTACGTTAAAAGCACCGGCTTTGCGGAAAGCAAACAGCCCAAAAAACCCACTTCGAACACATCCCTCCCTCCCTCCCTCCTTCCCTCCCCCCCTCCCTCTACTCACGTTCATACGAAGGTGAGCGACCCCGACGGCCCCCACCGCGCGGGTAACTGGGCGACCGACTGCGTCCGCGGCTGTAGCCTCCTCCTTCCCTCCCTCCTCCTCCTCCACCTTATGGGAGAGGACGGGAGACAGAGACAGACAGAGGGAAAGGGCGGGGAAAGAGAAGGAAGGAGGGAGGGAGGGAGGAAGGAAGGAGGGAGGGGAGGGAGGGAGGGAGGGAAGAAAGTACGTGAGTGTCTTCCTTACTAAAAAAGAAGAGAAGCCGCCAATCCCTCCTTCCTTCCCTCCCTCCCTCCTCCCCTCCCTCCCTCCTTCTCTACGTACCATAACGATCGTCCCCCCCACCGCGTCCGCCCCCAACATCTCGGCCCCCGCCACCCCTGGGCTTGGAGAAGGTGACTGCCAAGCGGTGGGGGCATCGGTCATCGAAATAATCCCTAGGGGAGGGTGGGAGGGAGGGACGGGAAGGAGGGAGGGAGGGAGGAGGGGACGGGGGCTGTTAGGATCAACAGGATCATCAACTTTAGGCAGGAAGACATTTTACACGAAATCTCCTCTTTCCCTCCCTCCCGCCCGCCCGCCCTCCCACCCTCCTCACCCTTCCAAGGCAAAGGCCTCCTTCACGTTTCGGCCCTCGTCGCGGATGACGACGAAACCGTACAGGGGCGCCTTCGACTGACGGGGAGGGAGGAAGGCTTCAACAGGATCGGAGCTGAGGGAGAGGGGGAGGGAGGGAGGGAGGGAGGGAGGGAGTTGAGATGGGCAAAGGGAGGTGGTGGGTCTCGTTGTCGTCGTCTTCTGCCTAGAAGGAAGGAGGCCCGGGAAGGAAGGAAGGAGGGAGGGAAGAAAGGAGGGAGCGAGGGAGGGAGAGAGGGAGAGAGGGGTGACATCCCTCGAGGTGGATGGCCGGGTCCTCGACGAGAGAGGCCTAAATCACCATCCAATATAGACACACACAAAGGAACAAAGCGACTCCTCCCCCCCCCTCCCTCCCTCCCTCCCTCCCTCCCTACCTCCCTCCCTCCCTACCGTCGAAACTTGTGCATCAAGTCCTTTTCGGAGACGCCCTCCGGCAGTCCTCCCACGAAGAGGCGGACCTCCCTCCCTCCGTCCATCCCTCGGTATAGGACCCCTCCGGAGCGAGGAGGAGGAGAGCGGGATCGGCCTGAGGGAGGGAGGGAGGGAGGGGGGAGGAAAGGAGGGAGGAGAAGAGGGTGAATGTTACTCTCTGCAAGTTGGTCTGTGACAGCCCATTTTATCGTCACTTGAACAACCCCTCCCTTCCTCCCTCCCTCCCTCCCTCCCTCCCTTGGCAGGCGGCGAAGCCCGTGACGGACCGCGTCCGTCGAGGCCGCAGCCGGAGCCCACCCCGAGCACGAGGTATAGAGGGAGGGAGGGAGGGAGGGCGGGAGGGAGGGGGGGAGGGAGG
>Ga0160419_101212_pt1 | contig 11310 bp, 8 predicted proteins | sample CelAP2metagpilot_2_FD_108196 | JGI IMG/M metagenome (GOLD analysis project Ga0160419, IMG submission 108196) | Phycosphere-associated microbial communities from Cellana algal ponds in Kailua-Kona, Hawaii, USA - Cellana AP2-4-25 metagenome pilot ... | reverse complement strand
TCTGGCATAACTTCTGGATCATGAGACATTAATTGAATCATTACCTGAGTTTCGCTGTGGTAATCTTTTGGGAATAACGGACGTAATACACGGTCTACAAGACGCATAGTTAATACTTCTCCGTCGCTTGGTCTTGCTTCTCTTTTAAAGAAACCACCAGGATAACGACCAGCAGCAGCAAATTTTTCGCGATAGTCTACTGTTAATGGTAAAAAGTCTACGTCTGCAGATTTGTAGTTGGAAACAACTGTACATAATAACATACATTTTCCTGATTGTACCACAACAGAACCATGTGCCTGTTTTGCAAGTTTTCCGGTTTCGATAGAGATTTCTCTACCGTCACCAAGGTCAATGACCTCTTTGTAAGTTTTTGGAATCATAAATTTTTTAATTCTAATTAAACAATGGTCGTTGTGTTGTTGTGTGTAGTTGTTGTTTGACCAATGAAAAACTATAATTAGCTTCTTCAATTCCGATAGTTATACTCGTTCGAAAGCGAGTTATAAAATGAAAAAAAGAGGCGCGAAGCCTCTTTTTAATTATTTTCTTAATCCTAATTCTTTCACTATTGCACGATATCTCATGATATCTTTCTTAGTTAAATAGTCTAAAAGCGCACGACGCTTACCTACCATTTTTACAAGAGAACGCTCTGAGTTAAAATCTTTACGATTCTTTTTTAAGTGTTCTGTTAAGTGGTTAATTCTGTAAGTGAATAACGCAATTTGTCCTTCTGCAGAACCAGTATCGTTTGCTCCTTTACCGTGTTTTGAGAAGATTTCTTCTTTTTTTTCTTTTGATAAATACATGCTAATATTATTGTAAATGATTGTTATGTACACGAAAGCCTTTCTTTCGAGCGGCAAATATAGTTATTTTTTGCTTTTTAAAAATGTAAATAAAAATAATTTTTAAAATCTGTATTTAACTGAACCAAAAATATATCTAGATATTAGTGGAGATGTAGAGATAAATGAACTTAATTCACTTACGTTAGTCAAAGTAAAGTTTTTTTGATTTAAAATGTTATTCATCAATAGATTGTAAGAAAATCTTGATTGCTTAGGGTTATAGTTTAAGTTAAAATTTAAAAAATAAAAGGAGTTATTTTTAAAAGCATAAGAGTTGAAGTCTATAAAACTATTAAACGTTTTTGAAATCTTATAGTTTAATTTTAGACTGGTTTTAACCCAGTTAGACTTATTTTTTGAGTTGTTAAGCTTAGATTTATTGTTAACTAAATTAACATTAAAGTTAAAGTTTAAGGGTGTTTTAAAGTAAGATCTACCGTTAATATAATAGTTTGAATTAACAAAGGTTAGTGTGTTAAAATTATTTGAGTTAAGTTTTATAGGAATTATTGAAATATTTTGAAGGCTTCCTAAACTAGCAGAAAAATTCATTTTTTTAAAGTACGATACTAATTCTATTTTAGAAATAAACATATCGCTACCACTTACAAACTCGTAGGTTCTGAAAGAAAAACTTGAATTAATTAAATTATTAGTTGAATATCTTTGTTTTGACTTGATGTATTGTGTGTTTATTGAAAAAGTTTGTGTTTGTAATTCGTTTGATATATGGTAGTTAAATTTAAACTTTTCTTTTTTTAGTAATAAAATATCTTTGCTTCCTTTTACAAAGGATTGGAAATCATAAATTTGGAAATTATCAAAAAAAACATCAGATTCTGGTACAGAAAAGTCTTTGTGATACTCAATATAAAAGCTTCCTATTTTTAAATTTTTAAAACGTAGTCCTATTTTTGGGTTGACAAGCAAATGTTCTTTATTATTTAGTTTTATGTAGTTTAATGCGATGTGACTATTAATTTCTACATGTTTGGTAATGCTATTTTTAAAATTAGTTTTTATAGAATAGTTATTTAATTTGATTTTTAAGTTATTTGATAAGGTATCTACAACTGCATTATTGTAAGTGAATCTATTTGCTCTGTTGATGTTTTTGGATTCATAACCAAAGGTGTTTACTAGTTTATATTTGTTAATATTAAACGAATATGTACTATTTACACCTATTAAAATAGATTTATCCTTTGAGTTATTATACGCTATTTGATTGTTATCCTGGAAAAAAAGGTTATTTAAATCTGGAGATTTTATATTTACTTTTTGATTTATTTTAGTGTAACCAAAGTAAAAATAATTATGTAGTAATTTTTTGTCGTTAATTAACTTAGAATAATTTAAGTGGTTAAAAAGTGAGATATCTCTTTTGTTAATACTTTGATCTATTTTTGTTTGATTAAAGTCTATGTGTTGAGAGCTTTTATTAGGATTACTTTTAAAAGATAAATTATTATTTATATAGCTTTTTTCTGTATTTGAAAAAGAAATCTCTGAGTCTAATCCAATAATTTTATCTTCTATTTTTAAATTACTAACTTCATTGTATGTAATAGAGTCGTTAGTATTGAATATTGTTTTGTTATCACTTAATTGATTTATTAAATCACTTGTTATGTATCCACTACCTCTAATTTTTATTTTATTTTTAATTTTTTTGAAAAAACTTATAGAGTTAATAAAAGCCTTATTAAAAGTAGATTCTTCATTTTTAAGAAAGGGTATTTTATTGTCAGAATAATTGTAAATGGGTTTTATTACATTAGTTTTTTTTGTGTCAAACTTTATTTCATTATCAGTTTCGTTAACTAATATTTGTTCTGATGAGATGTTTCCAAGATTACTTAAAGAGTTAAAGTTAAAAAGCTTAATTTTCTCTCTGATTAAACCAACATTACTGCCTATATTATGTCTGTTGTTTATGCCAAGTCCAATATTAATATTTCCAAACCAAATGTTTTTGTATTGAGATTTTAATTTTAAATTAATTGCTACTTTACTAGAGTTAAGTACCTTTTTTAAAACTGGGTTATCTTCAAACCCTTCTAGGATTTCAATATTTTCCAGCACCTTAGCGTCTAAGTTTTTTGATAGTATTGTATAATTTTTGTCAAACATATCATCACCTTCTATCAAAAGCTTATCTATATATCTGCCATGAGCTTTTATCCTACCATTTTCTAATACTTCAATACCAGGTATTTTTTTTAGTATATCTTCAACAGTTTGCTCATCTCCATTTTTAAAAGCGTCAACTTTGTAAATAAATTTATTGTCTTCTCTTTTTATTTTTGCTGATGGTTCTAATACAACTTCTTTAAGATGTTCTATTTTCTCTTGAAGAATAAACTTTATATTGTAGTTAAAGTTGTTTTTTTCAAGCTTTATTAGTTTGGTTTGTTTTTTAAAACCTAAAATATTGGCACTAATATTTAAACTGTCATTATATGGTTTTTGAAATTCAATTAAAAAGTTACCTTTTTTATCTGAATAATCATACTTTAAAATTTCATTGTTTTTTTTAATTAATATAGAACAACCTTCAATAGGTTTGTTGTCTTTGTCTAAAACCAATCCTTCAATTTTTACAGTCTGAGCAAAAGAAGTCAAACAAAAAAGAATAAAAAAAATAACAAAATAAAAACACTTTCTAGGCATACAATATTAAAAAGATTCTAAAAAAGCTTCACTTTTTATCTTTTGTTCTGGTACATCAGAATTTAATTTTTGAGCTATAATAATAGAACTATTTCTGCTTCTTTCATAAATTTTATCTAATCTAGTTTTAAAGTCAGACAACGATTTCCATTTATGTTCAATATCTTTTGGCCATTCAATTTGTTTAATTTTAACATTGCTCGCTGTTGGGTATTCTATACTTTTAAAGTATATATACATTTCTTTGTCTTTGTCATACGCTTCTAAGATTAATCCAGGTAATCCTTGTAGTTTCCATGGTCCATATGGTAAAGGTATATCTAATGTGTACCATGCTGTATAATGTCTACCTCTAAAAAAACCAGTAGCTTTATGTGCTTTATAATTACCTATTTGCTTTGTAATTGTATCTAGTATCCAATTTATTTTTGGTGTTTTTTCTTTGACATAAAATAATCTCCATTGATTCCAGTATAAACTGTCATTTGATTTATCATAATAAACTTGTCGACCAAGATCAGTTAGTAACCCTCCGGGAAAGGAAATTACTCTTAAGCCATCATCGCTTTTATACCTTCTTTTAAAATCTTTTGTTTCTAATGAGTCTTTAGCAGTAACGTAGTAAGATTGATTGTTATCAAAAGCTAAGTATGAGTTAAAGTCAGGTCCATTGGCACTTTTTAACCCGATGCTTTCAATTTGACCGTAATAAACTAAACCTTTACTTTGACTGTTACAGTTAATGTAAAATATATATGTAAGTGAAAGAACAATATACTTTATTAATGTTTTCATGTATTTTAGTTTTTTAAAATAGGCATTCTTAGAAGAATGCCTAATAATTGTTTAAGTTTAGTCGTTTTGGTCTTCACATATTGCGTTTTCCATTTCATCTAATTCAGCTTCAGAATAACCTAAGTCATAAAATTCACTAACATAACCGTTATCACAAGTTACTGTGATTAGCACTTTTTTCTTTTTAATTTCTTCTTTAGTATTGGAAGAAAAACTCATTAAAGAGCAGGCTAATGTAAATAAGCCAATAGTAAATAATTTTTTCATTTTGTCTAAAATTTAATTATTAGTATAAGAACTAATTTGATTAATAAATATTAGAAGTCTTATTTAAGAAGTCAAATTAAGAAGTCAAAATAAAAAAACCTACGTAGGCTATCTATGATCATAATATCAAAACATTAAAAAGTGGACTTCTAAATCACTTTTACATATATTGACAACATAAAACTATATAAATTATTCAGTCAGTTGATGTTTTTAACCCCCTTTTTTTTTGCATTTTATCGAAAAACATGCTTTTTCAGATTTTTTGACTGTGGTAAAAACCGTAATTAATAAAAAAAGACCTTAAATCTAGATAGATTTAAGGTCTTTTTTGTGTTTTAAAAGTTTTATATAATTAAGCTCTTAAAGGCTGATTAGATATTAAGTCTATATACTTATTTACTTGATTTTTTAAATCTCTACGGTGAGTAATAAAATCTAAGAAACCGTGTTCTAATAAAAATTCAGAAGTTTGGAAGCCTTCAGGTAACTCTTGTCCAGTTGTGTCACGTACAACACGTGGTCCAGCAAACCCAATTAATGCGCCAGGTTCTGCGATATTTATATCTCCTAACATAGCAAAAGATGCAGTTGTCCCACCAGTTGTTGGATCTGTACATAACGAGATGTAAGGTATACCTGCATCTGCAAGTTGTCCTAATTTAGCAGATGTTTTTGCTAATTGCATTAACGATAAAGCAGCTTCCATCATACGTGCACCACCAGATTTAGAAATAATCATAAATGGTAATTTGTTTTTTAAAGAATAATCTGCTGCACGTGCAATTTTTTCTCCTACAACACTACCCATAGATCCACCTATAAAAGCAAAATCCATACAAGCTACAACTAAATCTTTTCCTTTAGATTTACCGACAGCGCAACGTACAGCGTCTTTTAAATTTGTTTTCTTTTGAGCAGCTTTTAAGCGATCTGGATACTTTTTTGTGTCTTCAAATTTTAAAGGGTCTTTAGATGTTAGGTTAGCATCTAGCTCTTTAAACTTGTTATCATCAAATAAAATTTCAAAATATTCTTTACTTCCTATTCTTACGTGGTAACCGTCTTCTGGACTTACATAAAAGTTTTTTTCTAATTCTTTAGAGTCTACTATTTTACCAGTTGGCGACTTATACCATAAGCCTTTAGGAGTGTCTTTTTTTTGTTCTGTAGAGGTTTGTATCCCTTTTTCTTTTCTTTTAAACCAAGCCATATTGATTTACGATTTTAGTTTGCAGTTTTAAGTTTTTTGCTTGAAAAACCGCTTTTGCTATTAGTTAGTTTTTAAGTAATCAAGCGTACAAAATTACAGTATTTATTATTTAATCTCAAAAAATTGAAATGTTTAACTGTTAATTTTAATCTTGTAGGCATAAAAAAATCCTGCTTAACTAAATAATAATAGTAAATAAGCAGGATTTATTTGTTTTAAAATTTAACGTTTAAAGTGTATTTACGTTATTTAAATCTTCAAATGCTTTTTTAAGACGACTTACAAATGTTTGTTCTCCTTTACGTAGCCAAACACGTGGGTCATAGTGTTTTTTGTTAGGAGAATCTGGTCCATCAGGACTACCAATCTGAGATTTTAAATAATCTGCTTTTTCTTCCATATAATCTCTAACACCAGACATAAATGCATATTGCATATCTGTGTCTATATTCATTTTTATAACACCATAACCTATAGCTTCTCTAATTTCTTCTAGAGTAGAACCTGATCCACCATGAAATACAAAGTCAATATGGTTATGAGGTACATTATATTTTTCTGAAATGTATTCTTGAGAATTTTTAAGAATTTTTGGAGTTAACTTTACATTTCCTGGTTTATAAACTCCATGGACATTTCCAAATGCAGCAGCAATAGTAAATTGATCACTTACTTTGCTTAACTCTTCATAAGCGTAAGCTACTTCTTCTGGTTGTGTGTATAATTTAGACTCGTCTACATCACTATTGTCTACACCATCTTCTTCACCGCCTGTAATACCTAGTTCTATTTCTAAAGTCATACCCATTTTGCTCATACGCTCAAGGTAAGTTTTACAGATTTCTATGTTTTCTTCAAGAGGCTCTTCACTTAAATCAATCATATGAGAGCTGTAAAGAGGTTTGCCTGTTTCTTTAAAATGTTGCTCGCTAGCGTCTAATAAACCATCAATCCAAGGTAATAATTTTTTTGCGCAGTGGTCTGTATGTAAAATTACAGGAACACCATAAGCTTCTGCCATTTGGTGTACATGTTTTGCGCCTGCAATACTACCAGCAATAGCAGCTTTTTGTCCGTCGTTATTTAAACCTTTTCCAGCGTTAAATTGTGCGCCTCCATTTGAAAATTGAATAATAACAGGAGCATTTAATTCTGCTGCAGTTTCTAAAACACCATTGATTGTGTTAGAACCAATTACGTTAACCGCAGGTAATGCAAAGCCTTTTTCTTTAGCTAGTTTGAAAATTTCTTGAACTTCTTTTCCGGTTGCAACTCCAGGTTTTATGTTATGAGCCATTTTTATAAAATTTGTTGTATTAGTAATGTTTCAAAAGTAGTGAAAATTGACCGTATTTTTTAAGAAATAGCAATAAAAACACGCAAACGTTATCGTTGTTTTTGTGTGTTTTAAGTTTAAAATGGATAGTTTATACCAATATTATAAACGGCGTTAGAGAAGTTGTAATCTTTAAACCATCGGTTGCCTTCTGAGTAAGCAGGATTATATGTTTTAAACCCAATATCCCCACGAAGCACGAAGAAACCAAAATCATATCTTAGCCCAAATCCAGAACCAACAGCTATGTCTCTTAAGGAATCAAAACCTGAAAATGTGGCACGATCATCTTCAATGTCATCAAAAACATTCCAAATGTTTCCTGCATCTACAAATAAAGCGCCGTTTAAATCACCAAATAGGTTAAAACGTTGTTCTGCACTAAGGGCAATTTTAAAGTTAGCTTCGTTAAACTCGTTAGTCGTGTTTAAGCTACCTGGACCTAAATTATAAGCTGTCCATGCTCTGTTATCATTAGCACCACCAGCAAAAAAACTTTTAGAAAACGGAATGTTGGTTGAGTTACCGTATGGGATTGCAATACCAATAAAACTTCTAACCGCAAATACGTTTTTGTAACCTAAGCGCCAATGTTTAATGTAATCAAATTCGGTTTTTACGTATTGAGAAAAAGCAACGTTAAAAAGCTCGTATTTACCACTATCATTTTTTTCTACACCAATTAAAGAAGATACGGTTGATAAGAAGTTACCTGCTAATTCTAACTTAAGTCTTAGTATAGAAAAATCTTCATCTAATAAATTATCTCTTCGGTCTTTAACATAGTTAAAATTTGTAGAGAAAATTAAGTTGTCTTCGGTTAGTCTTACTTTTCTTTCGGCAATTGCATTAGCAGCTATTAAATCATCTTCTGGTAAAACACCGTTGTAAGTTCCGTTTCTAATTTCATTTAAAAAATTATCAGCTTGAGTAGGAATACCTAAGGTTTGGTTTGGCGCAATAAAACCACTGGTTTGAGCAATTTCATTTAAAGCATCAAAAGAGTTTTGATACACATTAAAATAATTGGCTGTGTTAAGGTTTTTTACAAATTGAATGTTGAAAAAATCTAATCTGTTTGTCACCTTTCTGCTAGGATACCATTTGTAATTAAAAATCCCTGTAAACGTTTGCCTATCTAAACCAATATTTGTTTGGCTTGATGCCGAAAGAGAAATTTTTGTGCTAGGAAACATCGATTTAGGGATAATCTTTTCGGTATTAATAGGAAAGAAAATCCTTGGAAAACTTAGTTTTAAATTAGCACCAAGTTCATTAATATCAAAAAACTGATCGTTACCATTATTGGCATCTTTAGAAGCACCGATAGAGGCAAAGCCAGAAAGTTCTAAGGTTTCTGCGCCTCTAAATACGTTTCTAATTAATAGACTTGGATTAAAAGAAAATCCAACGGTTTGTATGTTACTTTGAAATGTTTCTGCGCTAATACCTAATTCAAACTTTTTTAATGGTGTTAGGTAAATATTGGCGGTTAGTGTAGTGTCTTGATTTTCTACATATTCAATATTTGGATATTTAAACGTACGTAGATTACTTAATAATCTTGAGGTTAAAGGTCTAGCTTGATCTTTAAAAATGGTGTTTGGCGAAATAAATACTGCGTTTGTTATTGCTTTTGGTTTGTATCTTAATTTACCAACGCTATAAATGTTGTAACCCTCGTAATTAATAGAATCTGTTAAAGTTGCATTTCTGTTTTTAAAAGAGCTATTGGTGTAAATGTTTACATCTTTAATAGTAAAAACTTTAAATGGTTCTCGTCTAGATTCGTCTTCTTCTCTTATTAAACGATTGTCTATAACCGTTTCTAATGTCATTGTGCTATTCCCTCTTAAAGTATCAGAAACATAGCGCACATAATCTTGAGAAAAATGATAAACACCATTATTACGCATAAGATTTGTTATGCGATCTTCTTCGTTATATAGGTCACTATCTTTAAACTGTTTGCCAGCTTTTATAAAACTTTCGTTTTTATGTTCTTCGTAAATTTTCTGAACAGACGGTGAAGCTATTGTTGCAGATACTGTATCTATAATAAATGGACTTCCTGTTTCAACTTTATAATCTATCGTTCCTCTTTTATTGTCTTTTCTGTTTATTTCGTAATCGGTTTTTACATTAAACCAACCGTTAGATTTATAATAATTTTCAAGGTTTTTAGTCGACTTTTTTGTTAATTCTTCATCAATAATTACTGGTGCTTCACCTGTATTTTTAATCCACTTATTAAAATTAGATTTACTTTCTATAAGTTTATCTAGTTGTTTTCTAGAAAGTAGTTTTGACTTGCGTTCCATTTTTTTTGGATTGTTGTAATACTTTTCCATTAAAATAGAATCTATATTTGGTCTTGCGATGTTATAAATAAATAGGCGTAAAGGCATTTCTACAAAAGGAATAGGAATACGTGTGTTTGGTTTTTGTACAATGGTGTTAGAAATGGTGTCGTTAACAACTTTTTCATCATTGACAATTAAATTGTTTTCGGTTAAAAGATGTTGATTTTCGCTAACACGTTTAACCGAATTACAGCTGTTAAACAGCGTAACAATTAATAAAAAAACGACTATTTTTGGTTGAAATGTTTTCAATGATATTTTAAAAAGCTAAGCAATTTTAATCAAAAGTTGTGCCTCTTATTTAAAGCTATTTCAAAAATACATTAAATATTGAATAAAGCTTAGGTGTAAATCCCTAAACTCCTTTTTTTTCTTTTACTTTATAAAAAAATAAGATAAAAGTGATTTCTAAAAATCAGATTAAAAATATAACACGTTTACAGCAAAAAAAATATAGACAACAAGATGGATTATTTATTGCTGAAGGTGTAAAAGTGATTAATGAGTTTTTAAATTCGACATTTAAGTTAGTCGATTTATTTACTACCGAAACTTTTAATGTTGAAAACGAAACACTAGTTTCAGAAGCAGAATTAAAAAAAATAAGTGCTTTAAAAACACCAAACACAGCTTTAGCGGTTTTTGAAATCCCTAAACTTTCCTTAATAGAAAACAAAGGATTAATAGTCGCTTTAGATGCTGTAAGAGACCCAGGGAATCTTGGAACAATCATCAGACTTTGCGATTGGTTTGGTGTAAAACAATTATTGTGTAGCAAAGAAACAGTAGATTGCTTTAATCCAAAAGTCGTGCAAGCAACCATGGGAAGTTTAACACGTGTTAATGTGTTTTACATAGATTTAAATCATTATTTAGAAGAAACTAAACAGACTGTTTTTGGAGCTTTTATGGATGGTGAAAATGTTTACGCATCTAATTTACCTGCCGACGGTATTTTAGTATTAGGTAATGAAGCCAATGGTATTAGTCAATCTATTGAAAAACACGTAAATCAGCGCATTAGCATACCAAGATTTGGAGATTTGCAAGAAACAGAAAGTTTAAATGTAGCTACAGCAGGAGCTATTTTGTTAAGTGAGTTTAGAAGAAGTAATTAAATTTTTATTGAACTGTAAAATTCACAAAAATCCCTCTAGTTTGCATTTTGTTTATATTGCTTGTCCATGGACTGTTTGGGTCTTTATCTCTAATAAGTTCGTCATTTAAAGCAAAAACACCACGTATTGAAGGCGTAAACTTAAAACGGTCTAAGTAAAAATCTATCCCAAAACCAAGCTCGTAAAACTGTGCGCTTTTTTTCATTCTAAATTCTCCAGCAGAATTATCATCAGGATTTTTTTCGTTACTGGATAAGTTAATAGCAGTAGATATACCGGTTAAAATAAAAGGTTTGATGTTGTTAATTCTTTTAGTCGAAATTTTTAACAGCAGCGGAAAATACACGTAAGTAGATTTTACTTCACGTAGTAAATCAGAATCAGAAACTTCATCTTCAAAATTATCAAAGTAATTAATAGAGTAGTTTAAGTTACGTTGCGCTATGACTAGACCAGGCTCTAAACGTAAATCAAAATGGTCATTTATACGTAAATTACCAATTAAGCCAACATTAAATCCTACAGTACGTTCTGTTTGGATGTCTCCTAAATCATCATTATAGTCAAACTTAAAATCTAGATTATTAAAGCCTAAATAGTAGCCCCAACTTAAAGTTGCTTTATCTATATTTTGTAAGTTTTGTACTTTTTCTTTTGTAAATAATTGCGCGTTAGACGCTGTTATGCTTGA
>Ga0160419_101211_pt1 | contig 11319 bp, 10 predicted proteins | sample CelAP2metagpilot_2_FD_108196 | JGI IMG/M metagenome (GOLD analysis project Ga0160419, IMG submission 108196) | Phycosphere-associated microbial communities from Cellana algal ponds in Kailua-Kona, Hawaii, USA - Cellana AP2-4-25 metagenome pilot ... | reverse complement strand
TCCGCACCGCCGGTCAACGCCGTCCCTTCCAGCATGGCCTGATCACACAGCCGCACAGCGCCCTTGGCGCCGGTCAACCGGTCCAGCGCGTAGTCATGGAACACCATCGCCGCGCCATCTGCGCTGAGCTGTACGTCAATCTCAATACCGTAGCCTGCCGCGATTGCCGCCTCGATGGCGGCGCGGCTGTTCTCGGGCAGTCCCTTCGCCACATCATGCAAGGCGCGATGGGCAAAGGGCAGGCTGGCAAAACACTCCGGCAGCATCAGCTGATCTCGAAGATGCCTTCGATTTCCACCGCAACACCAAACGGCAATGACGCGGCAGAGACAGCAGACCGCGCGTGGCGGCCCTTGTCGCCCAGCGCTTCAACCAGAAAGTCGGACGCGCCGTTGATCACCTTGGACTGATCGGCGAAATCAGCCGTTGAATTCACGAAACCCACCAGCTTGACCACCCGTACCAGCCGCTCAATGTCGCCGTCACAGGCCGCTTTCAGCTGTGCCAAAAGGCCAATCGCGCAGGCCTTTGCCGCAGCCGCGCCTGCCTCCACATCCATGTCCGCACCCAGCTTGCCAACAATGAAACCATCCGCGTTCATCGGAACCTGACCAGAGACGTAGACCGTGTTCCCGGTCTGGACAAAGGGCACATAATTCGCCGCCGGGGCCGGGGCGTCGGGCAGGGTGACGCCCAGTTCAGACAAACGTGCGGTAATGCTCATGATGCGGTTCCTTTGCGCGGCTGTTGCATTTGCGCGCGACGCTAGCGGGGATCAGGCCCCGCCGAAACCCCCCATTACAGCATGTTGCGTTTATCAAATTCAATCCAGCAACAGAAAACGCGTTCGAGCATAGCAAGAGGCAGCTTTTTCTGTTTCCGATCAAACGCAACGTGCTCTAGCTTTCGCGGAAGGCGCGGGCGAAATAATCTGCCATCGGCTTGATCAAATACGCCATCGGAGAGCGATCCCCGGTGCGGATGAACGCCTCAACCGGCATACCGGGCAGCAGGATCGTGCCTTCGGGCAGCTTCTCCATCTCGCCGGGGTTCAGGGCAATCTCTGCCCGAAAAAACGGCACGCCCGTCGCTTCATTCTCAATCGCATCGGCAGAGATTTGCATCACCCGCCCGATCAGTTCCGGCGTGGTGCGTTGATCCAGCGCGGACATGCGCAGATTCACCAACTGACCGACGATCACCTGATCAATGTGGATGGGTTCCACCTGTGCCGCGATGACCAGCGGGCGGTCCTGCGGGATGAGGAACAGCAGCGGCTCCGCCGGGCGCACCACGGATCGGGGCGTTTGCACTTGCAGGTTATAGACGATCCCCGACACCGGCGCGCGGATGTCCAGGCTTTCCATTTCATCCCGAAGGGCGCGGCGCTGTTCGGCCAGTTCCAGCTCGCGGTAGCGCAGATCACGCAACCGCGTAATCGCTTCTTCCCGCCCCGCTGTGCCCAGCTTCAGGATCTCGATGTCAATCTCCGTCACCCGCTCTGCCGCCTGCGCTTTGGAGGCGGTGAGTTCGCCAATCTGCCCCTGCAACCGCGCCTGTTCGCGTTGCAGCGTCAGCACCGTTGTAGCCTGCGCCAAGCCGCGTTCCAGCAAGGACTGCTGGTTCCCCAATTCTTCCTCAATCAGCGCCAACTGCCGGGACAGGGATTCCTCCTGCGCCTCCACGCCGCCGATCTGCGCGCCGATCTGGTTGCGGCGCTTGGTCAGCTGCTCAATCTCTTTCACGACCGAGGCACGGCGCGCTTCAAACAGACGCTTCTGGCCTTCCATCAATTCGTTCAGATCAGGGTTCTGCGCCGCGATCTCAACCAGCTCGTCCTCAAAGGTCGCAACTTCTGTCTCATCCCGCTCCGCTTCCAGCCTGCCGCGCCGGGCCATCAGTTCAAACAGCTGCCCTTCGACAATCGCCAATTGGGACACAAGCGAGCGCGGATCGAGTTGAAACAACAGATCCCCTGCCGCAACGGTATCGCCTTCGTCCACCAGAATTTTCGCAACCACCCCGCCGGTCTGGTGCTGCACGATCTGCCGGTTGCGGTCGACTTCGATCCGGCCAGAGGAGATCACCGCGCCGGCGATATTGCTGGTCACGGCCCAGAACCCAAACCCGCCGAACAGGATCAACAGCCCGATGAAGCCAATGATCACCGGGCGTTTGGCGGACCATTTGTTGGTGTCGTCTGGTGTCATGTCACACCTCCGGAGTTGCTGGGTGCTGATTGAATTTCGCGGGCGTTCTTGACCATGCCGGCCAACACCTCATCCTTGGGGCCAAAGGCCATGCGCATGCCGCCATCCAGCACCAGCAATGTGTCGCATTCCTGAATGGCGTTGGGCCGGTGCGCCATGATCATCACTGACCGTCCCTCGCTCTTCATGTTGCGGATGGCCTGGTTCAACGCTTGCGATCCAACATTGTCGAGGTTCGAATTCGGCTCATCCAGCACCACGATCACCGGATCATCATAGAGCGCGCGCGCCAGACCAATGCGCTGCATCTGACCACCTGACAGGCGCACCTGCCCAGTGGAAATCCGCGTGTCATAGCCATCGGGCAGTTCCAGAATCATCTCATGCGCAGCAGCTTTCTGTGCGGCGGCCACCACCTTGGCGTCGTCCGGCGATTGACTGAGGCGCGCGATGTTCTCTGCAATCGTGCCGTCAAACAACTGCACCCGCTGCGGCAGATAACCGATGTGCCGGCCCAGCGTTTCGGTGCCGTAGTGCTCCAATGCCGCGCCATCCAGCCGGATCGAGCCGCCTGCGGGCGGCCAGACACCGGTCAGCGTGCGCGCCAGTGTCGATTTACCGGCACCCGACGGGCCAATCACACCCACGGCCTGTCCCGGCTCCACCACGAAATTCACGGATTTGAGGGCTGCCTGCTTGTCGCCCGGAGGTACGACAGTCAGCCCCTTGGCAACCAGTTTCGCCGCAGGCTGAGGCAGTGCGGTATGCGGTGGCTCCACACTCACAGCGCCTAGCAACTCAGCCAGATTAACCCAGCCCGTGCGGCCACGCTGGACGATCGGCCACTGGTTCAACGCCATCTCAACCGGCGCCAGCGCCCGGCCCAGCAGGATCGACCCGGCGATCATCGCACCGGCTGTCATCTGGTTTTGCAGCACCAGATAGGCGCCCAGCCCCAGCATGGCGGATTGCAAAAACAGCCGCAGCGTCTTGGTCAACGAGGTGAAGGTGCCACCCACATCCGTCGCGCGCAGTTGCGAGGTCAGTGCCGCACCGCGGGCATTCTGCCAGCGGCCAAAGGCGGCATCCCGCATGCCCATCGCCTGCACCATCTCCGCCTCTGTCCGGATCTGGTCAGAGATCGCGGTGGCAGTCTGCCCGGTGACGCTGGCGCGGGCCTGTGCATGCCGGGACAACAGCTGGTTCGCCACGGTGATCGCGATCAAAACCGCAGCCCCACCAACGGCCAACCAACCCAGCCAAGGATGGAAGAGGAAGATCGCGGCAAAGAAAATCGGCGTCCAGGGAATATCGAACCCCGCCATCAGCACCGGAGAGGTCATCAACCGCTGCACCGCTTCAAGATCGGCAAGGCTGCCATTGGTCTTGGTGTCCGGCAGAACGGAGGATTTGCGCACCACGGCATCAAACACACGCCTGTCCAGATCGGCCTGAAACCGCGCGCCCACCCGCGCCATGATCCGCCCGCGCGTGTAATCCAGAATGCCCATTGTGGCATAAAGGAACACCACCAGCAGCGAGAGCGCGATCAGCGTCTCCTCCGACCCTGACCCCAGCACCCGGTCATAGACCTGTAGCATGTACATCGGCCCGGTCAGCATCAGCAGATTGGCGAACAGGCTGAACAATGCCACAGCCCAATACAGGCCACGGCTGCGCTTGCGCACATCGCGCAGTTCCTGAAATCCACGGGTGGTCACATCGTTGCGCATGGCGTTCTTTCTGCTATGCCTCTTGGTAGAGCCCTGCAATCAACTGACAACGAGGCGCTTGACCCCGGCCTGCTGCGGGCCAATTTCGGATCATGCCATAGCCAGTTTTACAAGGAATTGCCATTGTCTGTTTTTCTTGACGCACCTGTCCGCCTACGCGCCATTGCTGCCATGCTTGGCCTTTGCATTCTGGGGGCCTGCGCCCAGCCGAGCCACTCCTTGAAAGGGCCCGAAGCGGCCTATGATCCCTATGAGGCGCAGAACCGCAAGACCTTTGCGGTGAACCAGAAGCTGACGTCTGGCCGCTCAGGCGGCGGTGTGGCTTCGGCGATCCCGGTCGAATTTCAGGATCTGCTGCATAACTTTTCGGAAAACCTCTCAATGCCCCAGGTCGCCGTGAACAGCCTGCTGCAAGGTGATCTGCGCGGCACAGGGCTTGCCTTGCACCGTTTCTCCGTAAATTCGGTTGTGGGGATCGGGGGGCTTGTTGACGCGGCCAGTGAATTTGGCGTGCCGGAACATGACACGGACTTTGGCGAAACCCTGCATGTCTGGGGTGTCGGGGAAGGCGCGTTTGTGATGTTGCCCCTCCTCGGCCCAACAACCCAGCGCGACATTGCGGGTCGTGTTGTTGACCTCTTTACCGATCCGCTGTCCTACCGCCTGCCCGAACGGGAGCGGTATTGGGTCACAGGCGTCGGTCTGGCGGACAACGTGGTGCAGGGCAGCAAACAGGTAAAACCGGCAACCTATGAGGCCGCCCGCGCCGAATATCTGCAGCGCCGTCGCGACGAGGTCAGCAGCCGCCGACGTTAACGGTCCCCACCGCTGTTGCCGGGACCGCTGCCGCCACTGCCGCCGCCACCAAAGATCTCGTTCAGCACCTGATCAATGATATTGCCACTGCCGTTGGCGATCTCTCCGTCCACCGGAATGGGGATACCCTGATCGTTTTCCTCTCCCAAACCGCTTGGCGGTGCAGGCACATCCATCGGCAAGTCGCGCAGGGGCAACCCTTCGTGCACGCGGCTCATGGTTTCGCGCCAGATATCTGTGGGCAACCCACCCCCCGTCACGCCGCGCAGCGGGGTGTTGTCATCGTACCCCATCCAGACCCCGGCCACATAATCGGCAGAGAACCCGATGAACCATGCGTCCTTGGCCGCTGACGTTGTGCCGGTCTTGCCGGCCAACTGCCGCCCGCCAAACTGTCCCCGCGCGCCTGTCCCTTCGGAGATCACCTTCTCCATCATATAGACAAGCTGCCGTGCAGCCCCTTCCTGAATGACCCGTTCGCCAATCCCGCCGCCGGTGCCCATTAACGGCTGATCGTCGCCCAACAGCCGCAGATCAATTAATCCGTAGGGCGTTACCGACGATCCGCCGTTCAGGATGCCCGCATAGGCGCCCGTCATCTCGATCAACGTGCTTTCGGAGGCGCCCAGCGCCAGCGCCGGTCCCGCAGCCAGATCATTCTTGATGCCAAACTGCGTTGCCACCTGATTGACAGCCGCGCGCCCCACGCTTTCAGACACTTTCACCGCCGGGATGTTCAGCGATTGCGCCAGTGCGGTTGTCAGCGTGACCATCCCCTTGAAAGAGTTGGTGTAGTTCTTGGGGCACCACTCTCCCGATCCGGGGATGTTCAGGCAGTATGGCGAATCCTCGATCAAATCATTGGGCGAATAGCCCAGCTCAAGCGCCGCCGCGAAGACGAACGGCTTGAAGGCGGAGCCCGTCTGCCGCAGCGCCTGTGTCGCGCGGTTGAACGCACCCGCCACCTTGGTCTTGCGACCACCAACCATGGCGCGCACCGCACCATCGGCAGACATCACAATGATCGCCGCCTGCGCCTCTGACCCTTCGCGGACCTTGTTGTCAAAGACCCACTTCAACCCATCCTCTGCGGCTTTCTGTATCCGCTGATCAAGGGTGGTCTTGATAATCACGTCTTCGGTGGTGTTGCGGGTGAAGAACTCCGGTCCCGTCGACATCACCCAATCTGCGAAATAGCCGCCCGCCCGCGCTTCCGCCGCTTGCGACAGCTCTGCCGGGTTGTCTTGTGCCGCCTGCGCTTCTTCCGCCGACAGATACCCCTGATCGCGCATCAACCTCACCACGGTTGCCGCGCGGTTTTGTGACCGGCTGAGGTTTGACGTGGGCGACAGGCTGCTGGGTGCCGTGAGCAATCCGGCCAGCATGGCACCCTCTGCCGCACTCACCGCTGCGGCTGGTTTGGCAAAGAACCGCTGCGCTGCGGCCTCCGCCCCGTATGCACCGCCACCCATGTAGGCGCGGTTGAGATAGATAGAGAGGATGTCATCCTTGGAATACTTCAGCTCCATCGCCATCGCATAGAGCGCTTCCTTGGCCTTGCGCTGCACGTTGCCTGCACGACAGCCCGCTTCATACTCCCGCTCCGTCATGCCGGAGGAGGCGTCGTAAGGCTCCCCCAGACAGATCAGCTTGGCCACCTGCTGCGTGATGGTGGAGCCGCCATGCCCGGACAGTGGCCCGCGCCCTTCGCGCAGGTTGATGCGCACGGCCGAAGCGATGCCGCGCGGACTTACGCCGAAATGGCGGTAGAACCGCTTGTCTTCTGTGGCGATGACCGCGTGGCGCAGGTGTTTGGACACGCTTTGCGCCGTGACCACCCCGCCAAACTGATCCCCGCGCCAGGCGAACACCTCCCCCTCCCGGTCCATCAGCGTGACCGACCCCCGCGCGCGGCCATCCAGCAGCGCCTCCAACGGCGGCAACGTGGTGTAGAAGTATCCAACCGCAAGACCCAACAGCAGCACGCCCAGTGCTGTAACGCGCCAGGTGATTTTCCAGATCAGGCGCAGGATCCAACGGATAATGCTTGAGAAAAAGCCAATGATCCCACCACGGCGGGGGCGCGCGGGCTTGCGGGCCTTGCGTTTCTTTGGTGCTGGCTTGCGCGCGGCTGGCTTGGCCTTCTGGGGCGCTGCTGCCTTGCCTTTCGACGGATACCGCTTGTCGGCCACCAATGGCTTTCGCCTGGATGAATCACTCATAAATACTGCCTGCCCGGCTCTGGTTTTTTCTGCATCATACGCCTGTTGCACCGGATTGTTTAGCACCGAGAGCCGCAAAGCCCGTCAAATAGGTGCGCAATTATTGTGCACTTTGCACGCGCCGCCTAATTTTTCATCGCGATAGCCTGTCTTTCCCCCTCCATTCGGCGCTCCAATCTTCCACCTGCCCCCCTTTTGCCGATTTTCTGCACCTGCATTCAGGGCTGCCCTGACAACCGGAAGAGGGAAAATCGGTGAAACTCATCATTGCAACAATCAAACCATTCAAGCTTGAGGAAGTGCGCGAAGCGCTAACCGAAGCGGGTGTCCGCGGCCTGATGGTAACCGAAATCAAAGGCTTCGGCGCACAGTCGGGCCATACAGAAATCTACCGCGGTGCAGAGTATGTCGTGAACTTCGTGCCCAAGGTCAAACTGGAGCTCGTGGTGGCCGATTCCGTTGCCGACCAGATGGTCGAGACGATCTCGCGCACAGCCCAGACCGGCAAGATCGGTGACGGCAAGATCTTCGTCCTTGACGTCGAACAAGCGGTGCGCGTGCGCACCGGCGAAACCGGCGAAGACGCCATCTAATCCAAGGATAAACTGATGAAAAAGACATATCTCATTCCACTGGCCGTCGCAGCGACCCTGCTGCCGACGCTGGGGTTTGCGCAGGATGCCGCAACGCCCAGCTTTGACGAAATCGGCCCCTATATCATGACCACCCTGCTGTTCTGCATGGCTGGTTTTCTGGTGTTCTTCATGGCTGCGGGCTTTGCGATGCTCGAAGGCGGGCTGGTGCGCTCCAAGAACGTGACCATGCAGATGACCAAGAACATCGCGCTCTTTTCCATCGCCGCGATCATGTACTGGCTGGTTGGCTTCAACACGATGTATCCCGGCGAATTCAATGGCTACTTCGCACTCGGCGGCCAGACCGTTCTGGACCCCGTTGGTGTCGCGGCTGCGGATGCCGCACTTGATTACGCCTCCGTCGGCTCTGACTTCTTCTTCCAGCTGGTGTTCGTGGCGGCAACCGCCTCCATCGTTTCTGGCGCACTGGCGGAGCGGATCAAACTCTGGCCCTTCCTGATCTTCGTGATCATCCTGACAGGCTTTATGTATCCGATCTCCGGTTCCTGGAAATGGGGCGCGGGCTGGCTCGACGAAATGGGCTTTCAGGACTTCGCCGGTTCTACTGTCGTGCACTCTGTCGGTGGCTGGGCTGCTTTGGCGGGTGCCATCGTGCTGGGCCCCCGTCTGGGCAAATACAAGGACGGCCGCGTCAACCCGATGCCCGGCTCAAACCTCGCGCTGGCAACACTGGGCACGTTCATCCTGTGGCTTGGCTGGTTCGGCTTCAACGGTGGTTCGCAGCTGGCGATGGGCACCGTGGGCGATGTCTCTGACGTGTCCCGCATCTTTGCCAACACCAACATGGCCGCCGCAGCCGGTGCCGTTACCGCTCTGATCCTGTCACAGGTTCTCTACAAGAAGCCTGACTTGACCATGGTGCTGAACGGCGCGCTGGCGGGCCTGGTGTCCATCACGGCTGAGCCTCTTGAGCCAACGCTCTTTGGGGCGCTTTGGATTGGTGCCATCGGTGGTGTGATCGTGGTCTTCACCATCCCGATGCTGGACAAGCTCAAGATCGACGATGTTGTCGGTGCGATCCCGGTTCACCTGCTGGCAGGCATCTGGGGCACCATTGCGGTGATCTTCTACAATGAAGACGCAAACCTGATGACACAGTTGACCGGTATCGTGGCCTACGGTGTGTTCACCTTCGTCGCTTCACTGATCATCTGGTTCATCCTGAAAGCCACCATCGGCATCCGCGTCAGCGAAGAGGATGAGATCAACGGTCTGGACATGTCCGAATTGGGCATGGAAGCCTACCCAGAGTTCTCCAAAGGCTGATCCTCTCTTCAGCCTGAAACTCAAAACCCGGCCTTTGGGCCGGGTTTTTTTGTGTCTGAAAGGGTGGTTTGCAGATCAGCTGCGGGAGAGCAGATAGATGTCCATGATCCAGCCATGGGCGTTGCGCGCCTCCGCCCGCATCTCGATGATCTGCGCGGTCACCTCAGCCACCGGTCCCGCGCAGATGATCTGTTCAGCCATGCCCACATACCCCCCCCACCAGATGTGCAGCCCCTCCGGGTCCAGCGTCTGAAACGCACAAGCACCGTCCAGCATGACCGCAACGCGGGCCGCGCCCGCAGGCCAGCCATGATCGCGCAATTGCCGCCCCGTGGTCACCACATAAGGCGCACCAATATCGTTGATCGGGATCGCATGCGCCGCCGTTAGCGCTTGCAGCGACGTGATCCCCGGCACCACCTCAATCTGCGGCGCAGGGTCCAGTCGCGCAGCAATCCGCAGCGTGCTGTCATAAAGCGACGGATCGCCCCAGACCAGCAAGCCCACGCGGCCTGTCGCACCTCCCATTGCGGTGACCCAGGCCTCCGCAATCGCATCATGCCAGTCATGCACCCGCTGCTGGTAGTCCGCCGTGGCCTCATCGCGGACGGGCAAATCAAACTCCACCACCTGCGTGGTGTCATTGGTCAACACTTGCGCCAAAATCTCTCGCCGCAGTTCCGCCAGATCGGCTTTGCCTTCCCCCTTGCGCGGGATCAGGATCATATCCTGCGCATTGATCGCTTTCACCGCTTGCAGGGTCAGATGATCCGGGTTGCCCGTGCCGATGCCAATCAAACTGAGGATCATGCCGGGATCCGCGCGATGGCTTTGGTGCGCAAATCGCCCAACACCCGCGCGTCCTCAAACGTGCCGTCCTTGGACGCTGCATAAAGCCGCGCGAAGGTCTGCAAGTCAGTCAGGTCGCCCACCGTGATGTCGCCAAAGAGATAAGCCACCTTACCCGCCGCGCGAAACGCCACCGTCTGCGCCCTTGTGCAGCCTGACATGCAGTCGATCCCTTCGACCGCGCAGCCCGGTAGCCCGTCCCGCACCACGTCCAGAAAGGCCCCGTCTTCGGTGCAGGTGGTGCAGACGAACACCTTCACTCCACCATCTCCGCCAGGGCGCCGTAGAAAATCAGGGCGGGCGTGCTGGTGGTCACGTCGCTCAGATGTGCCGCCAAACTCTCAACCGTAAACCGTGTCACCTTCTGTGCCGGGGTCGATACCGCTTCGGCCAGCATCGCAGGCGTATCGCCGGGCAAGCCATGCGCCATCAGCCGCTCTGCCAGCACCGGAAAGGTGCGTTTGCCCATATAGACCACAGTTGTCGCAAGCGGATCGGCAATCGCCGCCATGTTCACGTCTTCCGGCAATCCGCCCGTGACATCCGCACCCGTGATAAACTGCACCCGGCGCGCGGTCAGCCTGCGGGTCAGCGGGATGCCCACCGCCGCTGCCGCAGCAGAAGCGGAGGTGACACCGGGGATGATCTCAAACCCGATCCCCGCCTCCTGCAAGGCGGCGGTCTCTTCCTCCAGCCGCCCAAACATGCCGCTATCGCCGGATTTCAACCGCACCACCCGCAGACCTGTCTGTGCATGGTCCACCAGCAACTGGCTCACGTGATGCTGCTTGGGAGAGGCGCGTCCCGCCCGTTTGCCAACCCCGATCAGATCCGCGTCCGGCCCTGCGTGCTCCAAAATCGGCCCCGCGCTCAGGTCATCGAACAGGACGACCTCCGCCCGCTGCAAGCGGTCCACGGCTTTCACGGTCAGCAACTCCGGATCCCCCGGCCCGGAGGAGACAAAGGAAACGAACCCTGTCACGACGCCTCCGCAATCATGTGAAAGAACGTGCCTGTCGCCACGCCGCCGCCTTCGTAGCGGCGCACCGATCCCGTCTCCGGCACCGCCACGTCATTGCTGTCGGTCACATGGGCGAGCGGATCGTCCGGCTCTTCCAAAATCGTCGCGTAGTGAAATTCATGCCCGGTCAGCTTTGACCCCGCCGCCTGCCCCGGCAGGCCCGCGTTCAACTCCGCCTTGCGATAGCCCAGATGGAATTTGCGTTTGGCAAAAGACGTCTCAACCCCCAGCAGCCCCGCCATCTGATGCCGCGCACCCTCCTTGTCGATCAGCCCTGCGCCCATCGCCATGTAGCCGCCGCACTCTCCATGCACGGGCCGCGTCTGCGCGAAACTCTGAATGCCCGACCGGAACGTCTCTGCCGCTGCCAGCGTCCCAGCATGCAGCTCCGGATACCCCCCCGGCAGCCAGCACACATCGGCGCTGTCATCAGGTGCTTCGTCCGCCAATGGAGAGAACGGCAAAACCTCAGCCCCCGCCGCGCGCCACCCGGCCAACAGGTGCGGATAGACAAAGGCAAACGCCTTGTCCTGCGCCAGCGCAATC
>Ga0160419_101210_pt1 | contig 11321 bp, 10 predicted proteins | sample CelAP2metagpilot_2_FD_108196 | JGI IMG/M metagenome (GOLD analysis project Ga0160419, IMG submission 108196) | Phycosphere-associated microbial communities from Cellana algal ponds in Kailua-Kona, Hawaii, USA - Cellana AP2-4-25 metagenome pilot ... | reverse complement strand
GCCTCGGCGGTCAAGGAACTGGTCGAGAATGCGCTCGACGCCGGGGCGCGGCGGATCACGGGGGAATATGCCGATGGTGGCAAGGGCCTGATCCGGGTCAGTGACGATGGTTGCGGGATTACGGGGGCGGACTTGCCGCTGGCGCTGAGCCGCCATGCCACCTCCAAGATCGACGGCAGCGACCTGCTGAACATCCACACCTTCGGCTTTAGGGGTGAGGCTCTGCCCTCGCTCGGTGCTGTCGGCCGCCTCACGATCCAGAGCCGCCCCGCGGGGGAGGCGGGTGCCGAGATACGCGTCACCGGCGGCCAGATCGGCGAAGTCCGCCCGGCGGCCCTCAACCCCGGCACGGTGGTGAGCCTGCGCGATCTCTTCTACGCCACGCCCGCGCGGTTGAAGTTCCTGCGCACCGACCGGGCCGAAGCCCAAGCCATCGGTGACGTCATCAAGCGCCTGGCCATGGCCGAGCCCTTCGTCCAGTTCACCCTGCGCGATGTCTCGGGGGAAGGCGGCGGCCGCGATGTGCTGCGTTATGACGCCGCCCAAGGCGATCTCTTCGATGCCTTGCATGCCCGTCTTTCTCAGGTCCTCGGGCGCGAGTTTGCCGAGAACTGCCTCCCGATCGACGCCACCCGCGAGGGGCTGAGCCTGACCGGTTACGCCGCCCTGCCGACCTACTCGCGCGGCTCCGCCGTGGCGCAGTTTCTTTTCGTCAACGGCCGACCGGTGCGGGACAAATTGCTGGTGGGGGCCCTGCGCGGCGCCTACCGCGATTTCCTGAGCCGGGACCGCCATCCGGCGGCGGCGCTCTTTGTCGAATGCGACCCGAAGCTCGTCGATGTAAACGTGCACCCCGCGAAGTCCGAAGTGCGCTTCCGCGACCCCGGCCTGGCACGCGGTCTCATCGTCTCGGGCCTGCGCCACGCTCTGGCTGATGCCGGGCACAGGGCCTCCACCACCGTCGCGGGGGCCACCCTGGGAGCCATGAAGCCCGAGCCGACAGGCGCGCGCGTTTATCAGATGGACCGCCCGAGCGCGGGCGCCCGCAGTGCGGCCTACCAGGCCCAGGCGCCCGGCTTTGCCGAAACCCAGCCCGTCTGGGCGCGGGTCGAGGAGACGCCGGAGCCGGAGATGGTCGAGCAGGCGACGGAGACCCCGGCAGCGCCCGCGCCCGATTATCCGCTCGGTACGGCCCGGGGGCAGGTGCACGAGAACTACATCATCGCCCAGACCGCCAACGGCATGGTCATCGTGGATCAGCACGCGGCGCACGAAAGGTTGGTCTACGAGAAGCTCAAGCGCCAGATGGCCGAGAATGGCGTCGCCGCTCAGGCACTGCTGCTCCCGGAGATCGTAGAGCTTTCGGCGGGGGATTGTGCGCGGCTGATGGAGCACGCAGAGGACCTCGCGCGCTTCGGCCTTGGGCTGGAGCCCTTCGGCGGCGGTGCCATCGCAGTCCGCGAAACCCCGGCGATCCTGGGCGAGGTCAATGCCCGCGCCATGCTGCTCGACATCCTGGACGAGCTCTCCGAAAGCGAGGGCAGCGCTCTGGTGCAGTCACGTATCGAGGCGATCCTGAGCCGGGTTGCCTGTCATGGCTCCATCCGGTCGGGCCGCCGGATGCGGGCGGAGGAGATGAACGCCCTCCTGCGCGAAATGGAGGCGACGCCCCATTCCGGCCAGTGCAACCATGGCCGACCCACCTACGTGGAGCTGAAACTCTCGGACATTGAAAGGCTTTTCGGGCGCACATGATCGAACTGAACGGACAGAGCTACGCCCTGAGCGATCCCATGGTGGTGCTGGCCCTGGCGGGAGCGGCCCTGGTGCTGCTGATCCTCGTCCTGCTGGTGGCCTCCGTGCGGGCGGCAGGCCGCTCGGCCCGTGTGGCGGCGCCCCTGGCACAGCAGATGCAGATGCTGGGCGCCCACGTGCAGCAGCTCGGGGCCAACCAGGAACGCCTTCAGGGCGGCCTGCAGACGGTCTCCGACACCCAGGTGAATGCCCAGAACCGGATGATCCAGTCCATGGAATCGCGCCTGGCTCACGTCCAGCAGCAGATGCAGGACCGCTTGGCCGACAATGCGACCCGCACCCAGCGCAGCCTGACCGAAATGCAGGAGCGCATGAACCAAAGCCTCCATGGCTCGGCCAAGCAGACCACCACAAGCCTGACCCAGCTTCAGGAGCGGCTGGCCGCCATCGACAAGGCCCAGGACAACATCACCAAGCTCTCGGGCGACGTCCTGAGCCTGCAGGACATCCTCTCCAACAAGCAGACCCGCGGCAGCTTCGGCGAGATCCAGTTGCGGGACATCGTCTCCAAGGCCCTGCCAAGCGACAGCTACTCGCTTCAGACGACCCTCTCAAACGGCAAGCGGCCCGATTGCCTGATCCATCTGCCCAATCCGCCGGGGCCCATCGTGATCGACAGCAAGTTCCCGCTGGAAGCCTACGAGGCCCTGCGCCGGGCGGAGAACGAGCAGCAGTTGAAGGAGGCCGCCCGGGCCATGCGCACGGCGGTGAAGCTGCACATCGACGCCATCGCCGACAAGTACATCATCGAGGGCGAGACAGCGGAAGGCGCGCTGATGTTCCTGCCCTCCGAGGCAGTCTATGCCGAGCTTCACGCCAACTTCGGCGAGCTCACCCGCTACGGCTTCGAGCGGCGTGTTTGGATCGTGTCTCCCACCACCTGCATGGCGACGCTCAACACCATGCGGGCGATCCTCAAGGATGCCCGGATGCGCGAACAGGCGGGCGCCATCCGCAAGGAGCTGGGGATGCTGCACGCCGACGTGGAGCGGCTGGTGACGCGGGTGGGCAACCTGGACCGGCATTTTGGCCAGGCCCGCAAGGACGTGGACGAGATCATGATCTCGAGCGAGAAGGCCGCCAAGCGGGCCGGGCGTCTGCACAACTTTGACTTCGAGGAACTCTCCGAGAGCCGAGATGCCCAGACCGTCGTGCCCCTTGGCAAAAGCGAGCGAGGCTAGGCACCTGGGCCGGGCAAAATCCTGACCTCAGATGCCCACGATCCGCTGCACGATGCGGGGCAGCCAGCCTTTGAACTTCAGCGGCGCGTCGGTCACGGCAAGACAGATGCAATCCTCGCTCACGTCGGCCACCGGCTGATGGTGCAGGCTGTCGTCGGCAATCTCCACATCGCCCCGAGCAAAGCGGTCCACCTCGTCCTCGAAGGCGCCCTTGAGCACAAGGGTCAGCTCGTTGCCCTGGTGGCTGTGATCGGGCACCGCGGCGCCGGCGGGGATGAAGAGCAGCCGCGCGCTTGCCTCGGCGCTGGTGGGGAGAATGGCCTGTTTCACGCCCATGCCGATGGGGCGCCACTTGACCGCCTCCAGATCGCCGCCGACGTAGGCCTGGACCGGGGCGGGCAGGGTGCCGCCGCTGCGAGGGGCCGCCACGGGGGCCGCGGGTTCCTCAATCTGGGCCAGGGTCCGGGCAAGGCTGTCATCGCCCAGCTCGGCCGCGGCCATGTCCTCCAGAAGGGCGCCGCCGACCGTGTCGAAGCTTTCGACCGTCGCGCGGCATTCGTCGCAAAGCGACACGTGGGCCGCCACGATAAGGTTCAGGGCCTCGGGCAGGTTGCCCGTCGCGTAGGCCAGGAGCGTGTGCTCTTCCAGGTGATGTTTGATGGTCATGTCACGTCACTTCATTGCGTGGCGCAGCCTCTCCAGCGCCAATCTCAATCTCGATTTGATCGTGCCCAGGGGCAGACCGGTGATGCGGGCGATTTCCGACTGCGTCAGTTCGCCGAAGTAGGCCTTTTGGATGAGGTCGCGTTGCGCCTCCGGCAGGGCGGCGATGGCCCGGCCAAGCTGCTCCGTCTCTTGCTGCAAGACCATCACCTCGGCCTGCTCCGGTTCCGGCTCGGGCCCCCAGGGCAGATCATCCGGCTCGGGGCGGTTCTGGCGGCGCAGAAGGTCGATCCGGCGGTTGCGGGCGATGGTGAAGACCCAGGTGGAAAGCGAAGCACGCGCCGGATCGAACTGATCGGCCTTGCGCCAAAGGGTGGTCATGACGTCCTGAGCGCATTCCTCGGCCATGGCCGCATCGGCGCCGGACTTCATCAGGAAGCCCTTCACTCGCGGGGCGAAGTGGCGGAAGAGCGTGGCGAAGGCCGCTCGGTCGCGCTCGTCCCTCACCCGCACCATCAGCGCCACCCACTGAAGCGCCTCCGGCGACTTCTCACCGGGCCCCTTTGCCCGGGCGGCGGTCGGACTATCATCCTTGTTTGCCATGGCGTTCTGCAACACGCGCGGGCGGGCAACGCCGGGTCGCGCGGAGCCTTTCGAGATCGGGCTGTCTATTGCAGGAGCTAACATGACCTTAGTACGGGGCAACAGAGGGCCCGGATCAAAAATCTCTGCAACTCTTTTCGATCCGGGGGCGTGTCTCAGCCGTATGCCCTTGCGCACCACAAGACCAACAAAAGGACCTGCCCGCACATGCCATTCGAACAGCCGGCCTCGCCAAGACACTCCCCCACTGGCCCGGGCCGCAGGATCGCCGTCATCGGCGCGGGAATCTCAGGGATGGGCGCCGCCTACCGCCTTGCGGAGAGCCACCAGGTCACGCTTTTCGAGGCCGGGCCGCGGCTGGGAGGGCACGCCCGCACGGTGATGGCGGGCAAGCGCGGCGACCAGCCCGTCGACACTGGCTTCATCGTTTTCAACTATGCAAACTATCCGCACCTCGCCGCGCTCTTTGCCGAGCTTGAGGTGCCCGTTGTCAAATCCAACATGAGCTTCGGCGCCTCCATCGACGGGGGGCGGCTGGAGTATGCCCTGCATGGCCCCGATGCCTTCTTTGCCCAGCGCCAGAACGCCCTGAACCCGCGCTTCATCCGGATGCTGCGGGACATCTTCAAGTTCAACAAGAACGCCCTGCGGGTGGCCGAGGACCGGACGCTGAAGATCGGCGAGTTCCTCAGCGTGCTGGGCACAGGGCGTTACTTCCGGGACTACTACCTGGCGCCGCTTTCGGGGGCGATCTGGTCCACCCCGACGGAGAAGATCATGGATTTCCCGGCCCATGCCATGGTCAACTTCTTCGAGAACCACGCCCTGCTGAATTACTCGGGCCAGCACCAATGGTACACGGTGGAGGGCGGTTCCATTTCCTACGTTACCCGGCTGGAGCGGGCGATGCGCGACCGGGGCGTCGAGATTCGCTTGCAGGCCACGGTGGCGGGCGTGCGGCGCCACGGACCGGGCGCCGATGTGAAGAGCCCCGGCGGCGATTGGGAGAGCTTCGACGAGGTGGTCTTTGCCACCCACTCCGACGACACCCTGGCGATGCTGTCCGATCCCAGCCCGCAGGAACAGGCGGCCCTCTCGGCGATCCGCTACCAGCCGAACGACATCGTGCTGCATGCCGACACGGGGATCATGCCCAAGCGGCGCAAGACCTGGGCCTCCTGGGTCTATACCGAAGACCGCCATAGCCCCTCCGATAGGATTGATCTGACCTACTGGATGAACTCCCTCCAGCCAATCCCGATGGACGATCTGCATTTCGTCACGCTCAACAGCAAGCGCGAGATCCGGCAGGAGCTGATCTACGATCAGGTGACCCTGCGCCACCCGGTCTACGATCTGGCCGCACTCGACGCCCAGGCCGACGTGGCCGCCTTCAACGGGGCCCGCCGGACCTGGTTCTGCGGCGCCTGGATGCGGCACGGCTTCCATGAGGATGGGCTGGCCAGCGCCATGGAGGTGGTTCACGGCATCGAGGGCCTGGCCACGGCCCCCCTGGCGGCCGAGTGACGGCGCAGCTCGATCATATCGCCGGCCACACCTATCACGGGCGCCGGGGCGCGGTGGAGAATGCCTTTCGCTACTCCATCGACTACGTGCTCTGCGACGCGGAGGCGAAGCTAGGCACCCCCGCCCTCTTCGGGCGCAACCGGGGCAACCTCATGTCGCTCCAGGATGGGGACCATGGCGGGCCGCCGGGCAAAGGACGCGGCGCGCCCTGGGTGCGTGATGTTCTGGCGGAAGCGGGCGTCACGGGCGTGACCCGGATCGAGCTGTTGGCCCAGCCACGGGTGCTCGGGCATGTCTTCAACCCGGTGAGCTTCTGGCTTTGTCGGGACGCGGAAGAGCGCCTGATCGCGGTGATCCCGGAGGTGACCAACACCTACGGCGATCGCCACAGCTATCTCTGCCATCACGATGATCTGCGCCCCATTGGCCCGCAGGACCAGCTCTCGGCCCGCAAGCTTCTGCATGTCTCGCCCTTCCAGCCCATCGAGGGCGGCTACCAGTTCCGCTTTGACATCCGGGCGGACCGCATTGGCATCTGGATCGACTACCGGGCGGGCAACGGCGGGCTGATCGCCACCCTGACGGGGCCACGCCGCCGCCTGACCAACGGCGCCATTTTGCGCGCGATGCTGCGGCGGCCTCTGGGCGCGCGGCGGGTGCTGGCGCTGATCCACTGGCAGGCGCTCAAGCTCTGGTGGAAGGGGGCAACCTTCCGCAGCCGCCCCTTGCCCCCCGAAAAGGAAATCAGCCGGTGACTGCGACGGACGCCGCCCCAAGCGCGGCCGCGGGACAGCGGTTGCCTGCCTACGCGCTCTTCGCCGCTCTCCTCTCGGCGGCGGGCCTGCCGATCTACATCCACGCGCCCAAGTTCTACGTGGACGAGTACGGCGTCTCGCTCGCGGCGCTGGGCACAGTGCTCTTTGGCCTCCGGTTGCTCGACGTTGTGCAGGATCCGCTTCTCGGGCGTCTTTCTGAGCGTCTGCGGCGGCACCGGGGCAAGGCGGTCCCCTTGGGGGCCGCCGTGATGGCCGGGGCCATGGTCGGGCTCTTCGCGGTGGAGCCTCCGATTCGACCGCTTTACTGGTTTGCCCTGATGCTGACTCTTGTCTTCTCCGGCTTCAGTTTTCTGACCATCTGTTTCTACGCCCAGGGCGTGGCCAAGGCCGAGGCGATGCCGGGACAGGGGCATCTGAACCTTGCCCGCTGGCGCGAAACCGGAGCCCTGCTTGGCGTCTGCCTGGCCTCCGTCGCGCCGGTGGCGCTGGGGGCCCTGATGGGCGCGCCCTTCACCGGCTTTGCCCTCGGCTTCGCCGTCCTGGCCGTTGCAGCCGTGGCAGCGATGTGGCCGGAGTGGCGCGCGGCGGACCTACCCGCCTCCACCGGCTTCGGCCCGATCCTGCGGGACCCGCTGGCCCGCAGCCTGCTGCTCATCGCCCTGCTCAATGCCGCCCCCGTGGCCGTTTCCTCCACGCTCTTCCTCTTCTACGTCGAAATCGCGCTGGAGGCGCCGGGATGGGAAGGGCCGCTGCTGCTGCTCTTCTTTCTCTCCGCCGCCCTGGCTGCGCCGCTCTGGGGTAAGCTGGCGGAAAGCCATGGCGCCAAGCGGATGCTCTTAGTGGCCATGGTCCTCGGCATCCTCTCATTCGGCGGCGCGCTCTTCCTCGGCCCCGGCGATGCCTGGATCTTCGCCCTCATCTGCCTCGCCTCCGGCGCCGTCCTGGGGGCTGACCTGACGCTCCTGCCCGCCATGTTCGCCAACCGCATGGCGCGCATCGCCCCCACCGCCGCCGAGGGCTTTGGCCTCTGGTCCTTCGTGTCGAAATTCACGTTGGCACTGGCCGCCGTCGCCCTACTTCCGTTACTCGAGGGGGCGGGCCTGCAGAGCGCCGGGGCGGAAAGCCCGCAGGCGGCCGTGGATCTGCTGGTCCTGCTCTACGCCGGTGTGCCCTGTGTTCTGAAGCTGTTCGCCATCGTTCTGCTCTCTCGCCTGACGGAGCCCGAAGAAACGTGATCGAAGCCCTGCTGTTCTTCTTCCTTGGCCTGCTCTGCGCCAGCCTCGTCGTGGTGGCGCGCCGCCGCTATGGCGAGTTCTTCGGCCAGCAGCCTGCGGACTACGAGGATGGCTATCCGGTCCTGCACATCAAGGAACACCTGCAGGGAGACATGGTCTGCGACGGCGTGATTTTTGGTCCCCTGGGGCGGGTGACAAGCACCTTCACCGCGGATTTTAAGATCACCTGGGAGGGTGACACGGGCCTGATGGCCGAGCGGTTTCGCTACAACGACGGCTCCTTCCAGGACCGCGCGTGGCACATCACGCTGGGCCGCCATGGCCATTTCACCTGCACCGCGGAGGACGTGGAGGGCGACGGGAAGGGCGTCGTCTCCGGCTCCACCGTGCAGATGCGCTACCGCATCCGCCTGCCCGAGGAATCCGGCGGGCACCTCCTGAAGACCGTGGACTGGATGTACCTCACCCCGGACGGGACCATCGTGAACCGCAGCCAGTTCCGCAAGTTCGGCATCCGGGTGGCGGAGCTTGTCGCCACCATCAGACCCAAGGAGACAGAATGAGAGACTTTGCCAACAAGCGATACTGGCTGGTCGGCGCCAGCGACGGACTTGGCGCGGCCCTGGCCCATCAGTTGAGCCGCTCCGGCGCCGAGTTGGTTCTCTCGGCGCGGTCCGAGGATAAGCTGATGCGCCTCGCGGAGGAACTGCCGGGGCGCGCGACGGTGCAGACAATCGACGTCTCCGACAACGAAAACGTGAAGGCGGCCCACAAGGCGGTGGGCGAGGTCGATGGCATTGTTTTCCTCGCCGGAGCCTACTGGCCTTTCTCGGCCCGCGAATGGAACGCCGAACATGCCAATACCATGGCCGATGTGAACTTTACCGGGCTGATGCGGGTCATGGGGCAGATCGTGCCGGATTTCGTCGCGCGCGACAGCGGCCACATCGTCATCACCTCCAGCCTGACGGGCTTTCGGGGGCTGCCGGGCTCGATTGGCTATACGGCCTCCAAGGCCGGAACCATGTCCCTCGCCGAATGCATGCATGCCGACCTGCGCAAGACCGGCGTGGACGTGCAGGTGGTCAACCCGGGCTTCATCCGCACCCAGTTGACCGACAAGAACGACTTCCACATGCCCTTCTTGATGGAGCCGGAAGAGGCGGCGCAGCAGGTCATCGACCACATGCGCACCGACATCTTCAAGAAGAGCTTCCCCTGGGCCTTCTCGCTGGTCTTCCGCTTGAGCCAGTTCCTGCCCGACTGGCTCTACTTCCGGATCTTCTCCTGACCCTTCAGAGGTGCCGCTCGAAGGTGGCGCGGGCCCTGGCCCAGACGCCGTCGGGATCTCCCTTCAGCCCCTCGAGCACCGGCAAAAGCTGGCCCGCATAGTCCGCCGAGCTTTCGAGCGGCAACATGGAGGGCAGGTTGTCGATGGCCATCACGTCCAGTGGCGGATCATCATGGACCCGAAGCGCCGGGGCCTGCCAATCGGTGGCGCGGTCGTAGACCTGGATCGGGTTGTAGTCCCCATCCGGATCGCAGGCGATGTCTCCGATGACCGAGAGGGCGCGCGGCTGTTCGGGCGCATCGACGGTGACAAAGGTTGGGCTCTGCGGCCCGGCGAGGATGCAGTTGAGAAAGAGATCGTGCTCGAGGATTTCCGGGAAGGGGCCGCCGTGGGCTGTCTCGGCCATGTCCCAGGCGGTGACAGGCACCTCCATGGCGGAGCAGAGATCGCGCGCGCCGGTGCCGACTCGGCCCAGGGCCCCCACCACAAGGGCCACGGGGCGCTTCTTGGCGGTGGCGTCCAGATCGGCCTTGAGGGTCCGCTTCATCGCCTCGGCATTGGGGTAGGGGGCTACCGGCCCGGCTGTGCGCCCGTGCTGCTGGGCGATCCAGCACTTCAGGGCCACGGCGGCGCCCGCAAAGCCGGCCCAGTAGCCAAAGGCGGCAAGGCGGCGGCCCTTTTTGTCCAGCAGATATTCGAGATCCAGTAGGGTGCCGCCGCCCGCGGCGAACCTGTCCAACAGGCGCCGCCCGGCGGCCTGGCCCTTGAAGGCGTGGCCGAACATGATGTGGTGGTGGCTGAGGGGTGTGTCCTCTTCGGGCAGCTCCTTGAGGCCGAGGATGATCGCCTCTTCCGGTGCCTCGGGCCAGCTCCCCTCCGGTGACAACGCGGCTCCAGCGGCGGCGTAGCGCTCCGCCGGGATGATCCGGCTCTCGGATTGTTCCACTGTCACCCGGAAACCCGCCTCGATCAGGTGTCGCGCCCCCTCCGGCATCAGCGGTGTGCGGCTCTCGTTCGGCCTTTGCTCGGCCCGCAGCCAGAGATGGAGCCCGCTCACAGCATCCCCCTTTCGCGCATGGCCTTCACCGAGGGCCGCTTAGCCATGCGCTCCATGAAGGCGGCGATACGGGGATAGTCCGCCAGGGGCACGCCATCCCCTTCGAGCCAGTTACAGACGATGTAGAGATAGGGATCGGCCAGGGAGAGGCTGTCGCCTGCCACGAAGTCGCCCATCAGGGCGTTCTCTTCCACGTAGGCGGCACAGGCGGCCATGGTCTGGGGCACCTTGGCCGTCATGTCGGCGTGGCTCTCGGGGCGGTCCGCCCAGCGGGTGCCGCGCATCTTGTGGGCATGGGCCACGTGCATGGTGGAGGCGAGGTAGTACATCACGCCCCGCGCGTGGGCCGCCACTTCGGGCTGCGCGGGCACCAGCGCAGCGGCGGGTTTGAGGGCCGCGATGTAGTCCAGCAGGGCGCCGGTCTCGGTCAGGACTTGCCCCCCCCTCCAGCACCAGGGAAGGCACGCGGCCCTTGGGGTTCAGCTCCAGATAGGGCGCCTTCGTCTGCTCGGCGGCGGCGAAATCGACCTTCACCGCCTCGTAGCTCAGGCCCGCCTCTTCCAAGGCGATGGCCACCGCGATGGAGATGGTGCCGGGGGCGTAGTAGAGTTTCATGGCGTGGTTCCTGTCAGATATGGGTCTGGGCCTGGCGCCTGTCGGGCGCTTCGAGGTGGGGCACGGCGTTGAAGAGCACCGGCGACCAGTGGCCGCCGATGGGAAAAAGCCGGTGCATGGAGGTGTGCATGATCGCCAGGGCGATCCGCGCCATGGCGGGAACGCCGAGCCCCATGGCCTGGGCCATGACCATGGAGATGAGCCCGCCGGAGGTGACCACGAGCGCCGGGCCCTGGCCCTCGGCGATCTCTCTCAGCGCATCCTCGATCCGGGAATGGAAGACCTCCCAGGTCTCAGGCGTGCCCTCTATCTTGCCGCCCTTCCAGTACTTGAAGACAGTGAGCAGGTGCTGGGTAAACTGGGCCTGCTCCAGCGGGATCGGGATGGCGTGCTGCTCCTCGAGCAGGGCGGCGAGGGTGAAGTACTCCAGTTCGTTCAGCCGCGCGTCGCGGATCGGCTCGAGGTCCAGGGAGAGGCCCTCCGCCGTTTGGAGGTGGCGGCGGAGCGTGCCGGTATAGAGGCGGGTGGGGGGGGGCCTTGGGGCGGGCAGGGGGGGGG
>Ga0160419_101209_pt1 | contig 11326 bp, 16 predicted proteins | sample CelAP2metagpilot_2_FD_108196 | JGI IMG/M metagenome (GOLD analysis project Ga0160419, IMG submission 108196) | Phycosphere-associated microbial communities from Cellana algal ponds in Kailua-Kona, Hawaii, USA - Cellana AP2-4-25 metagenome pilot ... | reverse complement strand
CCCTCCCTCCCTCCCTCCCTCCCTCCCTCCCTTTCTCCCTTCCTCCTTCACGCCTTCCTCCTTTCACACACAAGTCTTTCTTCGCTCCGCGCGTGGCCCTCTATCATTGTCTCACTTCCTTCCCCTCTGCTCTCCTCCCTTCTTCCCTCCCTCCTTCCCTCCCTCCTTTCCTCCCTCCCTCCCTCCCCTCCCTCCTAGGTCTGGAAGGGGGAGGATGATGACACCACTTTGGGGGGAGACTCCGACGATGAGGACGAGGACAGCGACGAGGAGGAGGAGGAGGAGGAGGAGGAGGAGGAGGAGGAGGGAGAGGAGAGTGAGGGTGATGGTTCCTCGTCTTCATCTGAGGAGGAGAATGATGAGGACGCGGAGGAGGTAGGGGAGGAAGGGGAGGAGGAGCGAGAAGAAACGGAGACGAAACACACGATGAAGAAAGAGAAAAAGAGGAAGGGAGAAAGAAAGGAGAGAAAGGAGAAAGGAGAAACGAAGAAAAAGAAGGAGAAGAAGGAGAAGAAGGGGGAAGAAGGTGGGAAAGAGGAGAAAAAGAGGCAGAAGAAGAAGAAGACTCTAAGGGAGGAGATCGCGGAGTTGCAGTCTTCTCTTTCCATCGACGACACGAACACCACTCCGCAGGTAGTATTCCAGGACGCTGCTCCTCCCTCCCTTCCTTCCTCCCTCCCTCCCTCCCTCCCTCTCTAAATTCCGTGTTCATATTATTAAAGCAAGCCCTCACCTTTTTCTTCCCTCCTTTCCTCCTCTTCCTCCTTTCCTCCCTCCCTCCCTCCCCTCCCTCGTTTCCCAGCTCGGCGAGAAACTCCGAGATTTTTTTGCGCGAACCACTGTATACTGGACCACCCTGGCCGTGGCGCAGGTGGAGGAAGATGCAACCCGATACCTGTAAGAAGGGAGGGAGGGAGGGAGGGAAGGAAGGACACAATGGAATGAATGCTGATTTTCTCTTTTTTCCCTCTTTCCTGATCTATTCATTCGCTGAAAAAGCGAGGAGCTCTCTCTCTCCACCTCCGGTCGCCCTGGCTCATCCTCCTGTTCTTCCCCCTCTACCATCTCCTTCTCCACGGACGACGACGCCCACGACCCGTCCTCCCTCCCATCCTCCCTCCCTCCCTCCCGCGCGGGGGTGGCGGGCGTGGACTACATCATGCGTGAGAAAGAATACAAAAAGTTGGCGTTTGAGATGGCCTCGAGACGTTACGAGGAGTTACGGCCCGTCTTGGAGCGGTTGAATGAGCTGGAGACGGAGCAGGTATAGGAGGAGGGAGGGAGGGAGGGAGGGACAGAGGGAAGGAGGGACGACCTCGATTCTCACTCTCACCTTACCTACCCACAAACACACAGAGAGAGATGGAGGAGAAGCTGGCGCAACGCACAGCGGGGAAAGGAGGAGGTGGAGGTAAAGGGAGCAGGGGAGGGGGAGGGAAGAAAGGGAGATAGCTCCTCAGGGAAAAACAAGGAAATGAAGGAGTAGGAAAGAGAGGCGTGAAAAGAAGAGGGGAAGATGGAGGAGGAGGAGGGAAAAAAGAAGAGGAAGAAGAGGAAAGGTATAGAGCACATCAAAAGCACCCGCATTCAGCAGCCGAATAACATGCCGGGAGCCAGTCGTTTGTCTTGAAGGCGGCTCAGAAGAAGATACAAGAAGAAACCGATCCACCGTGAAGCACTGCTCCACGTATGCCCTGCAGGCAGCTGCTTCTCTTTTTTCTTTTATCACTTTCTTTCCTTCTTGTTTATGCCTCTACTATTACTTTCTTTCCTTGTTCTTGACGCCTCTACTTCTTTCCCTTCTTCGTCTTCCAAAGACCTCACCGCTCCATCGTCCTCGCTTGCTGACCTGCGTCGCCCGCGCCTCCCCTCCTTGCACAAATGCCTTCTGGATCTATCTCACCATTAGAGGCTCCGTTTACCACTCAATTCCTCAAAAAGCCAAAACCCCTCAAAAATCTTTGCCCCCTTGCCGCTCTAAAGACGTGCCCAAATGCCTTCTGGATCTATCTCACCATTAGAGGCTCCGTTCACCACTTAATTCCTCAAAAAGCCCAAACCCCTCAAAAATCTTTGCCCCCTTGCCGCTCTAAAGACGAGCAGAGCACCTGTTACACCTGTCCCTCCTCCCTCTCCGCTTGTGTGCTGTCGTGTTATTCCTCCTTCCCTCCAGGGATCGGGGATGGCCGTGTTTTGCCCTCGCGCCTGTTGCAAGCCCCTGTGCTCAAGTGAGGCTAATGCAAAGGACGCCAGGATGGCTGCTGGTGCTCCTGCTCCTCCTGGCGTTGCTGGTGCTGCTGGTGCTGCTGTCGCTGCTGTTTCTTCATCTCCTGTATCGCCCGATACCGGCCCGTGTAATACCCGCTAGAGAGGGACAAGGGAAAAAGAAGGAGTTGTAACTTAATACATGGAATCGATCAGAAGATTTCTTCCTGTCCTCCCTCCCTCCCCCCTTTCTCTCTCTCTCCCTCCCTCCCTCCCTCCCTCCCTCCCTCCTCTTCAACTCCCTTCCTCTCCCGTCCTCACCTGTGATACCACGCTGCCATCAAATCCGACAATGCCGCCGCCTCTTCCACGTCCTCCTCCTCTCCCTCCTTCCCTTCCTCCCTCCCTCCCTCCCTCCCTCTCAGCATCCCTCGAAGCAGCTGCCCGTGCATGGTCACTAGGTCCTGGTGTGCAGGAGACGGGTGAGGGAAGGAGGGAGGAAGGGTGTCGTCTCCTCCTGCCACTGCCACATGGGCATAGGGAGAAGAGCTGCGAAGGGGATGGGGCGAGCAGGTGGAAGGCCGTGATGATGATGGAGGAGGAGGGACGGAAGAAGGGGGAGGGTAAGAGGAATACGGATATGCTCCGTTTTGTCTTCCTTCCTGCTGTTTGTATTGATACTGTTGCTGCGGCTGCTGCTTGGGTCCTGGCATTCCGTTTCGCTCGTGCACCTCTCCTTCTTCTTCTTCTTCCTCCTCCTCCTCCTCCTCCCCGCCTCCGCCCAGATGCTGTGCGCTGTAAGGAGAAAGCTGTCCCTCCTCTCTCTCCTCCTCCTTCTCCTCCCCCTTCACATTCTGTCTATCATCCTTCTGCCCTCCCCAGGCCTCGTTACGTTTCCTCTCCTCTCCGGCCTGCAGCAGACTGAAAAAATGATCCTCTACCGACGACACTTCTCCTCCCCCTCCTCCCCCTCCTCCCCCTCCTCCTCTTCTTTGGGACATGGTGTGTGAGAAGCGCCGCTTTGGCTGTTGTGCCCCCTGCTGCATGCCCGCTACTCCTCCTTCTCCCCTTCCTTCCGTGGACAGCTGCTGCCGCGGTCGTTTGTCTCTTTGCCGTCCTCCGACTGGCCCATGGCTGGAGACGGCCTGATCGAATGCCTGTGAGGGTGGGTGGATGCGTGCAGAGGTGACACTCTTGAGGGCGGCTCTTTTCCGTTCAAAACTTGACCTCATCACTTTTCTTCTCTTGACGTTAAAAGCAGCACTGTCCTCCCTCTTCAAGGACCAGCACGTGCGAATAGTGAAGTGGAAGGTCCTCCCTGTCGACCTCCCCTCCTCTCGTCGTCCCTCCTTCCAACCCGACATACCTTTAGGATGGCACTGTCATCCCACGCGTCCGATGTAGCCCCGGATGGCCAGGCACTGCCCGATCCGCCATTGACGCCCGCGAATACCATGCCCGAGGCGTACATGCCTGCTTGCCGGGGAAGTAAAGTGGAGACGGGGGTGCTTTGGTGGGGGAGGCGAGGCAGACCTGCCCTATGGGTTGCGACGTGGTGAGGGGACGTGGACAGGAAGAGAGTGATGACAACGATTAGTACATGCAGAATTCGTGAGAAGGAAAGTGTGTGGCGCCGGGCGTAAAGCAAATGCGCACAGAGCAGGTGCTGCCGCAGATGCGAATGAAGCCAGCCGTTGCTTGGTGCTGTCTACCGATCGAGGACGCCCCTCAACCTCACATGCATTGAGGACAGGCCCTACACATGCCTTAATCACCGTCTGATTGACCATACGCCCTACTCACAACAACAGGCACACTATCCACCTTCCAGTCTTGCTGTACGTCCTGCCAATCGACCAAGGGTGCCATGACAGCGCCCGCAGCACGAACAGCAGGAGGATCGAGACGCCTCCTCTGTAGCCTGGTGCCCATCATCCTGCTTCTCCTCCTTCCAGCCACCACCAACTCTGCATACAGCCACAGCGTCGTCACAGCGACAAGTACTACGAAAAGGGTCACGACGAGGAGAAGAGATGGCTTTAAGAGAGCACCTACTACCACGCTGACCTTCATAACGGGCAAGGGGGAGGGAGCGAGCCCCTTCCTCTCGCGTTTGATGCGGAGAAGGGGAGGAGCGAGCGCTGCTGCTGCGGCCAAGAAGAAACAGAGTCTACTAGAAGAGGACGAGGAAGATGATGAGGCTCTGGAGGAGGAGGAGGAGGAGGAGGAGGAGGAGGAGGAGGAGGAAGAAGAAGAAGAAGAGGAGGAGGAGGAGGAGGATGAGGGCGTGACCGAGGAGGACTTTAATGTACGTGTGAGAGCGAGGCATAGGAAGAGAAAGATATTTGGTATTATTAAAAATGAGTCAGACCTCTCCTCCAAAATCAGTCCTTTTTTCGCCTTGGTTGATATTTTTCATAACCACCCCCCCCCTCCCCCCTCCCTCCCTCGTCGTCCTCAGGATGGATCGTATGTCTCGAAGCTCAAGAAGGAATACAGACGGACACCGCCCTTGACCAAGGTAAGGTGCAAGGGAGGGAGGACGGGAGGGAGGACAAAAGAGGAAGGACAGCTGGATGATGTCCCTCAGGGCTCACCACCCGAACACCGCTCTCTCCGTCCTCCTTCCCTCTCTTCCCTCCCTCCCTCACTCACTGCAGGCCTACCTCCTCACCTCCCTGGGGCTGACGGGTGCGGCGATGCTCTTTAACAAGAACCAGTGGCCTGAGTGGCTCCTGCTCGACTGGAGCAAGGTCTTTACCAGGCTGCAGGTAGGGAGGGAGGGAGGGAGGGAGGGAGGGAGGGAGAGAGAGAGGAATGAAAGCAGCTGACGCCCGAGAGGTAGTATCTTCTGATAGGAGAGCGAGGACGTATCAATAATATAGATCATTTCGATTGCTCTGACCACTTACGCCGCCTCCCTCCCTCCCTCCCTCCCTTCTCCCCTCCCTCTCTTCCTCCCTAGCTATGGCGCCCCCTCACCTCATTCCTGTACTTCGGTACCTTCGGCTTCAACTACCTGCTGTCCGCGCACTTTATGTGGACCTACATGTCCCATCTCGAGAAACTCAAGTGCAAGAATCCGGCAGAGTTTGTGACTATGGTGCGTGCGCCCTCACCCCTCTCGCCCTTCCTCCTTCCCTCCTTCCCTCCCTTCCCTCCCTCCCTCCCTCCCTCCCTTCCTCCCTCGACGGCATCTGTAGACAGACACTCACCAGGAGCTCGCCTCCTCGTCCTCCTCCCTCCCTCTCCCCCCCCTCTCCTCCCCTCTGGTCTCCTCGCAGGTGGCCTTCGGCGTCGCATTCCTCCTGGCCGGGAGCCAAGTGATGGGCTTCCAACCGCACTACCTCGGCCACAACCTCAGCTGCTACCTGGTCTATATCTGGAGTCGGATGTTCGAAGGACAGGTTAGGAGAGGGAGGGAGGGAGGGAGGGAGGAAAGTGTGGGAGAAGAGCGAGGGCGATGGGATGCGAAGTGGGGTTTATTCTTAGCTTACCTTTGTATCACCCTCTATTCATTCTCATCTTACTTTCATATTACCTTTTACTCATTCTTATCTTACCTGTGCTATCTTCCATCCAACATTCTCATCATACTTCCACATGAACCTCTTTCCACTCTCATCTTACTCCGATACTGCCCTCCATATTTCGATCGACGCAGGACGTTGACGTGATGGGTCTATTCCATCTCCCCGCACACCTCCTTCCCTGGTTCTTCGTCGCTCAGGTGCGTTGCGTGTTCCCTCCCTCCCTTCCTCCCTCCCTCCGTCCCTGTTGCTACCACATTGGTCGACTTAAATCTTCATGCGCATTCCCAGGTACATCGCCACACCACACAATTGCCCACCGCCTCCCTTCCTCCCTCCCTCCCTCCCTCCCTCAGACCGTCGTCCTCGAGCAGGAGCTGCCCCTCTCGGACCTCCTCGGCATCGCCGTGGGCCACCTGTACCACTACGCTAGCACGCGGAAACTCGTCCGCCCGCCCTCCTTCTTGAGAGATATCTTCGCACAAGAGAAGCTTCGAAAGCTCTACCGCAAGTTCGAGGATGACTTGCACTGACAGAAAGTAAAATAACACACAAGAGATGAATAAGGAGCCCCAGCGTTGGAGGCGGAAAGCAATACTACCAACAATTAACTACGTAATAACGTAATAGTAACAATTCGCACGTGCATAAGTTCCTTTTTCTTGTAGCTATCCTACAATCCTAGAACTATCGCATGCACCCTTCACCACGTCACAGGATGACATACGAGGGGAAGCCTTCCAGCGATTAAAAACGTTGCCAAACCTTCCCTTAACATGGTCCGAGTTGGTGAGCGGCGTTAACACATTTTAAAATCAGTTTTGAGTGTTAGCCGGATGAAGAGAACCAAGACTATGACCGCCGCCCAGCAAGCTCTCCTGGATCTGTTCTGCTTGGTTATGTGCCTGCCCTTCGGTACGACCCAACCACTACTCATGCACGTCCTGCTTTGACATACACTTACACAGGGAGTAGACAGTCATGTTCAAGAGACGCGGCGGCAGCCGCAGCTTTTCTCATACCATGACTCCTCTTCCTGCACTACCTGTGGCGGGCTCTCCATCGACCAGTATCACAATTACCCCTACCCCCTCCGCATCCTGCAAGAAGGAAGAGAAGGACAAAGGTAAGCAGATATCGCCGCAAAAAGGTGACTTGGGGGGCAACGACAAAGACAACCTCAAAGAGAAGCAGGATGAGGAGCAGACCGCCCCAAGTGCTACCGCCGTCGATGCTGAGGACAAGGGGGAGGCTTTTACCGCAGGCAAAGCCAACGAGTACGAAAACGATGCTGGTGCTAATTACTCGAAAGATTTTATAAACACTAGCAACAAAAAGAAACTACGGCCTGCGTTTAATTCTAAATCGAAAAGCCCCCGCGACTTCCACAAGACTGTTGCAGGCGTTGTGATCGTCCTAGCATTTGCGGCGTCGGCTGCCTCTTCCTACTTCTTCTCTCAACCCCCCTTTGCGTCACGCACATCAACAAGAGCGTCCCAACCAAAGGCACCCCCAGAACTCATTCCCCCGTCCACGAGTGGAAGAAGAAAGCGCTTTCTCTTCCTATCCCCTTCCGAGTCTCCGAAACAAACCCAAGCCCCACAAGCCCCCCCTGACATCATGCTCTACACCCCCGAAGGTCCCCTTATCCTCGTCCACGGCCAGACCATCGACACGCCTTTCGAGAATGCTCGTATCTACCTGCATTACTACCTGGTCAATGCCCTCGATTGGCTCATCCACCCCTTCTTCCTCCAGCGGCCCAATCGCTCCTCCTCTCCCACCCTTCCTTCTCCAGCCACTCCCACCGTCCCTCGTCCTTCTTCCCAGCCTTCCTCCAGCCCCCCCTGCGGGCTCACTCCAGCACTACACCGGCGACCCAAAACCTTCCTTTTGAGCCTGGTGGGGGTGGCAGGCACGTCTCTTGCCGGCCACGCAACGGCCGGTCGAGCCGCCCAGGCCGCAGGCCATGCCCTGGTCAAGCAACAAGCCGCGCATCGCCATTGGATGGTGGGTCACCGCACCCTTGCCTTTTTGGGGAGGAATGTAGATCGAGTCGGAGGAGCGGTGGTGGCAGTGGGGGAGGTGGCTTCAAGCCTGGCAATGGCTGCTTCGGGAGTAGGGACCACGGCGTCAGGTTTGGGGTATAGGAGTGCGGGGCAGGTGGTGGGGAGTGCGCAGATGGTAGCCTCGGGCGTGGGCTGCACGGCAAGGAGCCTGGGAATGTTGGCTTCGTCGGTAGGTGTACGATTGAGTAACAGTGCGGCACGAGTTGCACAGGCTTCGGCGACGGCCTCTACGATGGCGGCTAAGCGGGCGTGGATAGCGAGGGTGGTGCCGGCGGTGGGGTGGCTGGTGGTTGGTATGATGGCGACAAGCGTGCTGGTGGACTGGGTGTGGTGCGTTTATACCCGGGAATGAGAGAGGTGGGAGAGGGGGAGGAAGGGGATGAGGACGGTTGATTGATTTTGACAAAAGTGCGCGAATATGAAGGAGATGATGATTGAGGATGACTGTGATGAGAAGGGAGTGGTGGATACAATGATTCTTATGTGAATGAAACAGCAGACAAAGAGACCGATGTAATAATGAATTGGTGGATACAATGATTTTAACGAGCATGAAATGGCAGATAAAATGACTGTAATGAGAATGAAGCTCAGCTGCAGATAAAATTGTAAAAAGAAGGATTTACGAAGCCGACGACGACAGAGAAGCACGAGCTGGCATTGCTTCCACCCCCTCCTATCAAATAAATCAATTAAAATCCATAAAGCACGTCAAGGATATTTGCAAAGGAGGGAACGGATCGAGGACAAAAGAAAACGGCGTGGCATGCCCTACCCCCATACTGTGGAGGGATAAAATGATAGAAAATTTCATTTAATTCCATTACTTGCCGCTACTGGGTTCCTCCTATTTACTGTAAGCATGGCCAATTGCCCGGGAGTCTTCTCACAGGGTGCTCCAGGTCCCCTTCTTCTTCTTCACCACCGTGTCTTTGTCCTCCTCCTGAATCACCAGCTCCTCCTCCCCTTCCTCCCCCCCTTCCTCCTCCTCCCCCTCCCCCTCCCCTTCCCCCCCCTCCGCCTCCTCCTCCTCCTTCTTTTTCCTCCTCTTCGCGGCCGCGATCGCCACCGTCTCCTTCCCGAGAGCAGCCCGCTGTCCGTCCTTCTCCTCCACCGCCTTCCGTTTCGCCTCGTCCTTCTTCATCTTCTCGAACAGCTTGGCCGCAAAATTAAAGACTCCGCCTGGAGGAGGGAAAGAAGGAGGGAGGGAGGGAAGGAGGGAGAGAGGAAGGAGGGAGAGAGGGCAGGAGTCAGAACAGACGACGACTTTTTTCGTGTGAGTCTCAGCAACGCTTCATTCCGTCCAGGACCCACCTACGAGTAAGAGATCGATCAATCGAGGGAGAGAGGGATGGAGGGAAGGAAGAGAGGAGGGCGAGGTTGCTTGCTCGCTTCACCGTCCGCCCTAACCTACCTGTCTTCTCCCCACAGGCCGGGCAGGTGGGGTCCGTCTTGTGGTGTTGGAGGGCGCATGATGAGCAGAAGTAATGCCCACACACCGTCACTACCGGATCGCGGAAGCCTGAGGGGGGGAGGGAGGGAGGGAGGGAAGGACGGCGGGATAGCGTGTGACAAAAATAATAGCATGTTTGTAAACTGATATTTGCCATCTTCCCCCCTCCCTCCCTTCCGCCCTCCCTCCATCCCTCCCTCTTTCCCTTCCTTCCTCACCCTCGCGGCACAAGAAGCAAGCGAAAGGAAGGTCGTCATCCTCCTTGATCAGGTAGGCATCATCGCCCTCCTCCTCATCCTCTGACCCGGCCCACTCCCCGAGGTCGCTGGGGGAGGGAGGAAGGGAGGGAGGGAAGGAGGGAGGGAGGGAGGGGATGGATGATAACGTTTCCGACAAAGTTTCCAAGTGTGACGTGACAGACAGACCTTCATCTCTCCTTGCTCCCTCCCTCCCTCCCTTCCTCATTACCGTTGTCGCTTCCTCTTCTGCTGCGTTTCCCACTCTTGCTCCAGCTCATCCCCCCTCTTGTAGTCGCTGGGGTCGTGCATGATTTGGCAGCCGCCGCGGGGGGAGGGGGGGGGGGGGGGGGGGAAAGAGGGGGGAAGGGGGGGGGGGGGGGGGGGGAGGGGGGGGGGGGGAGGAAGGGGGGGGGGGAGAGGGAGGTACCTTCTCCAGACACATCTCGACCACACAGTGACTCCTGATGGCGTGAAGCAGCGGCCATGTCTTCCTCTCGCCGTAGGCCAGCATTTCCAGGTATTCTTGGAAGGAGGGGTTGGAGAGAATGCGGGAGCAGACGCCAATCAGCCCTGGGGAGGGTAAGGGAGGGAGGGAGGGAGGGAAAAGGTTACGAGGATTAGGTTCGATCATCGGATTCTGAATTCTATAAATTACTCCATCCATAGCCATGTCTCCCTGCCTCCGTCCCTTCCTCCCTCCCTCCCTACCTATATGGCCTGCCCAGGGCATAATGGTGATGTCGCAGTCGCGGCCCTCGTAATCCTGAGTGAACATTAAACCTATCCCACGAACGGACCAGGCGCCTGAAAGGGGGACGAAGGGAATGAGGGAAGGAGGAAGAGTGTATGTTTTGTTGGAATGAATGTGTGTGAGAGGGAGAGAGGGATTGTCGGTATGCAAGAGAGGATGAGGGAAAAGGATAAGACGGCGGAAAACATGCACACGTTGATTGCGCCGGTCAGGCGCAAGGGCAGGAGGGGTGAGGAGGGAGGGAGAAAGGGAGGGCGGGCGGGAGGGAGAGTTCACCTTGCCGTCGACTGGCTTCGATGAGCTTGAAGAAATTTCGACACCAGGACCGGAACTGCCTTTTGCAGAATTGCATAATGTGGGCGAAGACCGTGAGGAGGGGGGACGAAAGGATAGTCTGAGGCAAGGTGACGGAGGAGAAGAGCGTGGCTTGCGGATTGACTTGGGAGACGAGGAAGTGATTGATGTTAAAGAGCTCGGCAAGCTGTTCCATGGGCAGGTCCTTCTCGACCGAGCCGTCGTACCATTTGCAAGACGATTCCGGCCGTTCCGATCCATCCGCTTGCCGGACGTACAGGTAGCCTTAGGGAGATGAGAGAAGAAAGAGGAGGAATCGACGAGGTGTTGGTGGTTGGATGGAGTTGATTTTGTTCCCTTTTTTGAAGGAGGGGACGCACAATCCTCCACATTCCCACATACATATGTACATATACACACACGAAGACATACAGACACACACACACACACACACATATATATATATATATATATGAAGATATATACGCACGCACCTGGCTCGAAGATACCCGGAGCGGCGGAGGAGACCGCGGCTGCCGACCACACGAGTACGTGAGGGGAGGTCAGGTAATTCAGCAGCCGGGGAGGGTCGGAATTGTTGGCAGGCGCGACGATGATGTTGAGGATACGCCCTGTGCGATCGAAGGCCTCCTGGAAGGTATAGTTGCCTGGGGGAAAGGAAGAAGACGGGGGGGGGGGGGGGGGATTCAAGATTTTCCCCCCCAAAAAACAGATTTGTGCCCAATTCCCCCCCCCCCCCCCCCCTTCCCCCTACATTTCCCAAT
>Ga0160419_101208_pt1:2500-11329 | contig 11329 bp, 20 predicted proteins | sample CelAP2metagpilot_2_FD_108196 | JGI IMG/M metagenome (GOLD analysis project Ga0160419, IMG submission 108196) | Phycosphere-associated microbial communities from Cellana algal ponds in Kailua-Kona, Hawaii, USA - Cellana AP2-4-25 metagenome pilot ... | reverse complement strand
GGGGGTGGGGGGGGGGGCAGGGGGTGGATAGGGGGCGAGGGTGTGGGGGGGGGGGGGGTTGGGGGTGGTGGGGGGGGGTGGGGGGGGGGGGGGGGGGGGGAGGGGAGGAGGGGGGGGGGGGGGGGGGGGGGGGGGGGGGGGGAGGGGAGGGGGGGGGGGAGGGGGGGGAAGGGGGAGGAGACGAGGTGGTTTTGGAGGGGGCGTTTCGAAGAGGAGGAAGGAGAAGGGGAAGAGATGGAAACAGAGACGGCGGAGGAGGAAGAGGAGGAGGGAGGGGTGGAGGGAGGCCGGGGGGATAATGAGGAGCGGAAGGAGATGACGAGACGACATACCGTCGTCCGCACTCTCTACCAGCGGGTCCTCCGCCTCCTCTCTACTCCTCCTTCCCTCCCTCCCTCCTTCGCCCCCTCCCTCCCTCCCTCCCTCTCTTTGGAGCGGGAGGAAGTGTACCTGGCCTTGTTGGAGGGAGCAGAACAATTTGAGGAGATGACTCGATTTCTCCTGAGGAGGAGGGAGGGCGGGCGGGAGGGTAGGAGGGGATGGCAGGAGGCGTTGGGAGTACTGGACCGTTTGAGGGAGGAAGGGAAAGGAGGGAGGAGGGAGGGCCTCGTGGCGGCTCGACACGGGGTTTTTGTTTTTCTCCTGGAGGCGGCTCTGAGGGGGGAGGGAGGGAGGGAGGGAGGGAAGGAGGTGGAGGACGTGATGAGTCGTCGACCTCCAACATTGCAGGCGCAAGATGTCCGTTTGATTGGTCAATATGTGCTTGAGGAGGAGGGGGAGATGGGGGAGGGAGGGAGGGGGGGAGAGAGGGAGAGATCGGTTAGGAGGGCCGTGTCGCTGTGTGTGGAGATTTTGGAAGTGGGGGGGGGGAGTCAGGGGAAGGAAGGGAGGTAGGGAGGGAAACTTGATCGAGGTGCCTCTGCAAAGCCAGGGAGGGAGAGAGGGAGGGTAGGTTTGGAGGGGGGGCGTTAATTATGAGTGCGGTGAAGAAGCGGCGTCTGTGTACCTTAGAGGAAAGGGCGAACAAAAGGAGGAAGAGAGGCCTCAACACGTAGACAGAGGCAAGCGCTCACTCAAAAATAAAGTAATTTTGTGATGATAATGATCCCCATTGAATAGGATAAAAATCAAATCGATGATTTGATTTAAAAGATTGAAAGTAAAGGTAGACACAACTCAAATACAACCCACCCGCCAACAAAATATCTCCTCGAGCAGTGCAGAAGATGGATCAACGAATACACTCTCTCAAACAATAGTCTTACGAGTAGCATTGAAAAGAGATAATTGAAGCAGGAAGCCTCCCACATAACATTAAGGGGAAACAATCGAGGTCGTGCTCTCTATGGATGTCCGTTCGCATGCAAATTCAAATATGTTTTATGAACTTCCTTTCCCCCCCCCCCCTCCTGCACTTCCTCTTGTTCCTCCCTTTCTTTCTTTCTGGCTCTCTCGCTCCATTTTAGTTCCTCATTTGTTTTGGGATTAATTTTCTCCTTCTCCTTTCCGTTTTTCCCCTCCTTTTCACGTTCTTCTTCTTCTTTCTCTCTCTTGCATTCACAGAATCAAGGGGCGAGGAAGACACACACGCCAGCGTCCCAATTAATTTGCCTTTCTCTTTCCTCTTTCGACTCCCTCACTCTCAGCGACTCCTTCATCTTCGCTTCTCTCCTCTCCCTAAAGACTTTTCCTGTCTTCTGCTGCTGCTTAGTGAGACCGGCTCCTCCCTCCCTCCCTCCCGGATTGCCACGTGTTTAAAAGGATGAATGTAGGGGGAGAGGGGGCTTGATGCGTACACCTTCCCATTCATTCATTGCGAAGTGTATGTGTCCGTCGCCTTATGTGTGTGGCATAATTTCTCGTTTCGTGTCTCTCGTTTCCCTTGGTCAAGCCACCGCACCTCCATCCCTACATCCCGTCCATCGTTCCCCTTCTTTTCGAAATTCCTTTAGAAAAGTTTGGAAAATTAAGTAAACAGATTAAAAATAAACAATTGGAGGATAACGCATGGACAAAAACACACCTAGTCTCACTCCGCCTTTCTCCTTTCCATTCTCTCTCTCTCTCTTTCTCTCTCTCTCTATTCCGCTCTCACCTTCCATCCCTCTATCCCTCCCTTCCCCTCACAAATCTGGTAAATACAAAGACGAAGACGATGCACCACACACTCCATGTGCATCCACTTCTTCCTCCTCCTCCCCCGCTCTCCCTCCCTCCCTTTCTCCTTCTCCTCCTTCAGGCCCCTGCTGCAATTGCTGCAGTATTGCCATCAGTTCTCCATCTCTCCCTCCCTCCCTTCCTCCCCCTCCTTCTCCCTCCTGCTGCTGTGGCTGCTGACTCACATGATTTAGGGTCGAGGTAGGAAGGAAGGAAGAAACGGGATCACTCATGCTCAGCCAGGATTGCAACTCCCGCACAAGTGACGATGAGGACGAGGATGAGGACGAGGAGGAGGAGGAGGAGGACGGGAGGGAGCTTGGGATGTGGTATTGATGATTTAGGTAGGGATTGGAGGGATGGAGGGAGGAGGAAGAGGAGGAGGAGGAGGAGGAGGAGGAGGAGGAGGAGCAAGAGCAAGAGGAGGAGGAGCAGCCGGAGCAGGAGGAGAAGGAAGAAAGAGGGGAGGGATTGCAGTCTTGTGTAGGGAGGGAGGTCGAGGAGGAGGAAGGGAGAGAGGTCGAGGAGGAGGAAGGGGAGAGAGCGGCGTGACTGGTCACTAGGGAGCAAGAAGAGGTATCGAGGGAGGATGAAGAGGGGACGGAGGAAGGGTAGTTGAGGAGGAGGGAAGATGGAATATTTGCACCGGCATCCACCCCCACGGCGGTGGAGGAAGGGAGAGAGGGAGGGAGGGAGGAGGGGGCTGAAGAAGAGGAGGATATGTGATGAGAAGAGGAGGGGTAGGTGGTGGAAGTTGTCAGGGAAAAATGATTTGCTGCTCCTGCTGCTGCTGCTGCTGCCGCTCCTGCTGCGGTTCCTGCTTCTGCTACGGCTACTGCTGCTACTGCCGCTGCCGTTCGTGGGCGTTTCGCCGTAGTACTCGCCGAGGCAGATAGATCTTGGTGATGGTGGTGGTGGTGGTAGTAGTGCTGCTGCTGCTGCTCGCTGGCAGTAGAAGTGGCGGCAGTAGCAGCACCAGCAGCACCAGCAGGGTTTTGCCTGGGTTTGCGGCGCTTGAGTGTGGGAGGAGGGATATCCAGGAGGACAGCAGCCGCAGGGAGGGGGGGAGGAGCGCCGGGTGCGCGGAGGGTGAGGCCTTGCCCTTTGACCCACATCCGGAATGTCGCGCTGTTGAAGCTGCAGTGAGGGAGGGAGGGAGGTAGAAATAAAGGGTGGGAGGGAGGGAGGAAGAGAGAGAGGGAGAAAAAGAGGGAGAGAGAGAGGGGGTAGGATGGAGAGGGAAGGAGGGAGGGAGAGAGAAAGGGAGGAAGGGAGGGAGGAAGGGAGGAAGGGAGGAAGGGAGGGAGGGAGGGATGAGTAAGATAGCACCAGCAAAGACGAAGACTGTATATTCCTTTATATTCACCGGTAAAAAAAATATATGCATAGATCAAAAAATGAAGGCTAGATATATATAGATATGAGCATAAATAAACAAACATTTAAATATTCAAATATAACTTACCGGTTTTTCACAGCGTTCTCCGTCCGCCCCGGTACAAATTTGGCAATCTCCGTCCAACGGTTCCCAAGCACCATATGAGTCTCGAAAAGGATTCGGTCCTCCTTCTCCTCCCATTCTTCCCGCTTGATCTCAGGATCCAAATGGTTGAACCAGCGTTCGCGACATTGCTTCCCCATCCGTCCCGGGCAGGCATCAGCGACTGCTGACCACTTGATGTCATCCACCCCCACCTGAACCACCATCCTCTTCACCACCTCGTCCTCCTGCTCAGTCCATGCCCCTCGCTTCAGCCCCGGCCGCAGGACTTTGTTCCAGCGGTGCTGGCATGAGACGTCCGTTCGCCCTGAGAAGAGGAAGGAGGGAGGGAGGAAGGGAGGGAGGGAAAGAGGCTGAGTGGGTTGATTGCTCGAGCACTCAAATGCCTGCTTCATACTTGGACAGACGACTTGCTGCCTTCAACGCTGTGACTGAACCACTTCAGCCATCCGTTCATCCATCCATTCGTCTTCTCGCTCCAGATTGATGCGGTTGGGGCCTTCTGCCGATCGGGGCCTTCCGCCCATAGGCAGAAAGGAGGGAGGGGAGGAGGGAGGGAGCGAGGGACCAAAGGAGGAAGGGCCTACCTGGGCAGGATAAGATTTCTGCTATTTTCCTCCAGTTTTTGGCGCCTTGCACCGCCACGATTTGCCTCAATTTCTCGTCCTCGATCTTGGACCACTTGACCGATGCGATGGGCGTCTTTCGCTGCTTTTTGGGGGCTTTGTAATCCTTTGGGATAGGAACAGACTTGGAGAGAGCTTCCAGGATGGGGGGATGAGGAGGAAGGAGGGAGGGAAGGAGGGCGGCAGCAGCGGTAGTGGTGGAGGAGTTAGGGGGTTGGTTATGATAGCTTGTAGGGGTTTGAGAGGAGGAGGTGTTGGAGGTGGCGGTGGAGGAGAGGAACGAGGAGTAAGTCAAAGAGGAGGAGGAGGAGGAGGAGGAGGAGGAGGGGGAGGCAGTCAGTGGTTGGTTCAGACCGAGGAGAGAGGGGTGGTGGTGGGGATGCTGACGCTGTCCCGTGGTTGAGTAAATGTACTCCTCTTCCTCCTCCTCCCCCCTCCCTCCCTCCCTCCTGTAGGCTCCTACGGGAATGCGGCCCATGTCGTCTTCTCCAAAGGAAGAGGGGACGTGCTGCTGGTTGTGTGGGAGAGAGTAGCGGTGATGATGATTTTGATGATGATGCTGCAGCTGCTGGCTGTAGAGCCCATCCTGCTGTTGCGATAGTGGCGGTTGGAGAATAGAACTTTGGTGATGGTAGTGCAGATACTGCAAGTGTTGAAAAGGAGAACTCGTGCTATTTCTCCCACAGGAGGAGGAGGTGGAGGAGGAGGAGGGGAAGAGATCCCCTGCGCCTGTGACGCTGCCTAGGACATCCAGACAACCTAGGGCAGATGAGTTGTCATCATGAATTCCTTCACCTCCTTGTCCGTGTCCTTGTCCTTTGCCATTACTGTGGAGGAGGGAGTAGGTCGAAAGCATCCTGCGAGCTGTAGCGAAGGCAGGGAGGCAGGAGGGATGAAGTTGTAGAGCCACTTGGTCTGCTTGCCTTACCCGCGCCCTCAGACCTGTGGGCCTCAGCAGCTTCTGTAACGCCCTCCTTGGCCAGGCTATGGAGAAAACAAGGGACAATGTCGTCTAGTCACCAACTGCTCCTCTGTACGTGCGCATAAGTGCGTGAGTAGTGATTGATTGCAGGTCATGTAGACACACCGGTGGCGTGATGGCATGTTCAAACTTTGGTGCATTTCCCTTCATGTATGCGGATAGAAGAGAAAGCGTGGTAATGGAAGCCCCGAACCGGCGTCGAAGAAAGATATAAAATGAAACCACCCAGCCTACCAAGCCCCAAAGAAATCAAGGTCATGCACTTTGACAGCTGCGACTGAAGGGCAGGACAAAAAGTATCGAGTCATACTGCAGGAGCAAGACCTCCATTCCATCACCAAGGCGATCTTCAGTATGTCTGTCCCCTCTTCCTTGGTTGAGAGGCATCAAAGCAGGCCGGGAGAGAGGGGGAAAGACGTTATTTTTTCAAATTTTTTTGAAGGCGGCGACTGCTGCCCCCCCATGGAATGATAGGCATGTCCTCGAGTCATCACATGAGATACAGCGAGGAGACCTTCCATGTGTTGCGGTCGCCGTGCCCCCATTCCTGTATATTTGGAAGGCAGGGTATCATACGTTTAATTGTTCTTGGTTCTGACTCACTGTCCTCACATGTTTGTATCTTCATTGCTCCTTCCACTCTCAGGAAAAACAACAATCAACAAGCAAAGACCATGTCAGGGGATAGCGGCACCATCATCCTCTACGAGGACCAGGCCTCCCTCAAAACCAAAGCCACAGACCTGGCCAACGAACTCAACAGCATTAGTACAGCGCAATCCTTGGCCACCTATTCCCCCAACACGGCCACGCGGGTCAAGAAGGTAGGCATGGATAGAAGAAGAAACAAGGAGAGGGGAGTGTTGAATCCTTCCCTTCCGTTTCCCCCCATGTGATGCGCAGCATAAGTATGGCCTTATAGATTGCTTTCCTCAGTCATCACTTGCACAGAGCTATTGCGCAGGGAGCCACCTGTCCAAAGGAAAGCATCGGGGGATCCGCGTCCCGCCCCTCCCTCAAGCAAGCCCTCCCTCATTTAGTCCCTCCCTCTCTCCCTCCACAGGTCATCCTTTTCCTCTCTACCTATTCGCCCAAGGCCGATAATGCCCTGGAGACTTGTTTCCTTGCCTTGGCTCCAGAAGGAGAGCTGGTCGTCAAGCTGTGCAGCAGCGAGGGCGGGGCGAAAGAGGAGGGAGGGAGGGACGGAGGGGCGATGATGATGCAATTACTCCTAGCGGGTTTCGTGGATGTGGAAGCCTTGCCGGCCTCTGCGAGCAGTAGTGCCAGTTTGATTGCGCGCAAACCCAAGTGGGAAGTAGGCGCTACGGCGTCTGTCTCCCTTCCTACCTATTCCTCCCTCCCTGCCCCGACCTCCTCCTCCACCTCGGCCAGGCCAATCGCGTCAACGTGGAGGGTGACGGATGTGGAGGGGGAGGAAGACGAAGACGGGGGGGAGGGAGAGTTGATTGACCCCGATTCTTTGTTAGAAAATGATGATGGGCTCTTGGCGGCTGCAGTGGCGAAGAAGGCAGCGAAGGCTAAGGAGAATGGGGGGGCGGGCTGCGAGACAAAGAAGAGGGCGTGCAAGAACTGCTCGTGCGGCAGGGCCGAGATGGAGGAAAATGGGAAAGAGGGCGGGGTGGTGTTGCCGGTAATGACGGAAGAGGAATTGAAGGAGAGTGTGTCGTCGTGTGGGAACTGTTATAAGGGGGATGCGTTTCGGTGCGGCGGGTGCCCGTATCTCGGCAAACCAGCATTTGAGCCTGGGCAAGAAAAATTGATTATTAAGCTGGATTAATGAGGAAGATGGGAGGGGGGATGGGGAGGGATGGATAAGCCGGGGTCTGTCTTTTTAATTCTCAATCTGCATCTAGGGAGGGATGGGCGGGAGGGCGGCGGGAGGGAGGGAGAGTAGCTGGAGAGGTGAAAGGAAGTTTATGAAGAGTGAGTGTGCGTGTACGAGGAGAGGAAAGAAAGGACAATGAAATAAAGGCAGGGTTAGAATTCGGTATTCTTTGAGAGAAAAGTCCTTCAGTCTAGGAACTTAAAAAGAAGAGAACTGGAAAGAGAAATCATCATACGCAGGGTACTCCTGCTGCAAGTCTAAGTTTTTCCACGCCCATGCGGTGGTCGATGCCTGGGGATGCATCCCTTTTTTTAGCTTGGCTTTTGATGTCATTTTCTCTTGGCGTCAGCGAAATAATTTTTCCAACAAATCTAAATCTGTGTCGTTGAAAAATATTTTTCTTGTACGTGCACACACCGACACAAGAGGGGGGTGGGGAGGTTATATCTGTTCCTCCACATTTCTAGCCCTCTGAAGACGAAAACACCAGTGACTTTCTCCAACACAGCTTGAAAATGGTAAAGAGAAATGTACATTCTAAAAAACAACAAAAGCGACGAGGGGTAAAATAGAAGGCGAGAGGAAGGAAAGGCTGAAAAATAAGCATGGACTCGCCGATACGCTATGCGCTTGTGGGGTGGTGATAGCGTCCTGATCCTTTACCTTACTATGCATGGCAAGGGGGGCTTATCTGACATACGAAGAACGAGCTCATGCAACAGCATAAGCTGTCTACGCCGGACTTCTTACCCCGTATCGGCCCCCTCGCACCGGCGCCAAAACGCATCTTTTGTCTCCCCTCACGTCCGCACCCACCCCAGCCCCCTCACACACGAAAGCACGAACATACGACGGTCTTCCTGCTTCTCAATTGCAAGACTGGAACATTCGCATCTGCTATCCTGCATCGATTCGGTAGCATCTCGATTGCACTCCTTTCACTCACCAATCTTTCCTACCTCCTCTGCCTTCCTTCCCCTCCCCTTCCTCCCGACAGCACCATGGCCGACGACGTCCGAGCCCGCAAACTCCAACCCATCTACAATGCCTTAGACGCTCGAAACTACAAAATGGCTATTAAATTATGCACCAAAAAGGACTTGGAGAGATGGGACATTGTCAAGACCCTGAAAGCGCACGCGTTGGAAAGGCTTGGGAAGGTGGAGGAGGCTTTAGAAGTGTGTGCGGAAGTGGCAGCACATAAGCCCACGGATGAGACGGTAAGAAAATGAGTATGTCGTAGGGATACTAGGAGAGAGGTAAAATTCAGGAGGAAAACTGCTGCCTACGCAAAAATTTAAGTCCACCCGCGAGAAGCCATCTCACGCTACCAAATCCCCCTAAATTCCCCCCTTCTCTCTTTCTCTCTTCCCTCCCTCCCTCCCTCCCTCCCTCCAGGTACTCAATACTCTGGTGCTCACGTACAAATTAACGGGGCACACACGAGAAGCGATTGCCTGCTACGAAGCCGCCCTCGCGCAAGAAACGCAGGGAGGGAGGGAAGGCGGGTTGATGAACATGGAGAATGGCCGGGAGTTAGTCTACTGTTATGTCCGCGGGAAAGAGTGGGGGAAAGCTCAACTCTTGGCGATTCGGTTGTACAAGCAGTGCTCTTCTCTCCCTCCCTCCTTCCCTCCCTCCCTTCGTTTGGCCACCCAATATTTGTTTTGGGCCGGAACGATGATGTTTTTGAAGGAGGGAGGGAGGGAGGGAGGGA